>Ga0315282_10002451_pt1 | contig 34132 bp, 32 predicted proteins | sample YL17G07_20_MG_FD_203693 | JGI IMG/M metagenome (GOLD analysis project Ga0315282, IMG submission 203693) | Sediment microbial communities from Yellowstone Lake, YNP, Wyoming, USA - YL17G07_20 | ecosystem: Environmental > Aquatic > Freshwater > Lake > Sediment | place: USA: Wyoming | collected...
GAGCCGGCATGCCCGCTATCTACTCCATGCTGGGCCTGTCGCGTGACACGCCGGAGGTCCGGCGCGCGAAGCTCGACGTGATCGGCCTCATGTTGGGCCGCTTCGCCGCCGAGCCGTTCAAGGGGATTAAGGCGAAGAACTTCCGGCCATGGCCCGGCATCGACGACGACATCGCGTACCTCCAGCGCGAGTACGCGGGCGCAAAGGGGATCTACGAGTACATCCCCGACGAGCCGCCGGGGGTGGAGTGAGGGGGAGAGGGCGCATGCCATGCGCCCCTACGAGGGCGACACGGACGTGGCGGCCGGATGGGGCCGCGCGTGGCGCGCCACCCCGTGCGGCCCCTCCCATTCGGTCGCGACAGCGGCGCCCCTACTTCCCCATCTTCTTGAGGTTCTGGAGGCACTTCTCGACACACTCGAGCGGCGGATAGGCGTAGCTTTCCTGCTCGACGATGTACCACTGGGTAGCGCCGGTGGTCTCGCAGAGCTTGAAGATCCGCGCCCACGGGATGTCGCCCTCGCCGATCAGCGCCTGGTCGTTCGTGGATGAGTACTCCTTCAGGTGCACGGTCAGCGCGCGGCCCGGGTAGCGCTCGAGGAACGGCGGAGCGTCGGCGCCGCCGTGCATCGCGTTGCCGGTGTCGAACTGCATTACGACTTCCTTCTTGGTGTTGCCGAAGAAGGTGTCCCACGGGAGCTCGCCGTCGAGCGGCGTGAACTCGACCGTATGGTTGTGATAGCCGGTGAGGAGGCCCATCGGGGCGAGCCGGTCGGCGACCTCGTTGAAGACATCGGCCGTCCGCCTCCATGCGGCCCGGCTGTTGGTGTAATCGCCCGGCAGCCCCGGCACGATGAGGAACCTGTTGCCGATGGTCTTGTTGAACTCCGCCGTCTTCGGCAGCTCATCGCCGAGCAGCGTGTCGATGCCGATGTGGGTGCCGCAGCACTTCAGGCCGTTGTCATCCAGCATCTTGCGCAGCTCCTCGGCGGCGTGGCCGTAGTAGCCGGCGAACTCCACGCCCTCATAGCCCATGTCGGCCACGGCCTTGATCGTGCCCGGTAGGTCCCGCGCGCAGTCGTCGCGCACCGAGTAGAGCTGCAGAGCAATCGGGATCCTTGCCACCTTGCGTCCCTTCTTTCCACCATTGTCGTCTGGGTCGTCGACCGGAACCCGCGTCGGGTGCATGCCCATCGCGGCCCCGAGTCCCACGAGTGAAGCCGTCTTGAGAAAAGCACGTCTGTTGTGCACCGCTACCCTATCCTCCCCGGCATCGTCACCTACCCGAGTCCACCGGCCGCGACGTTCCCGGCGCGCTCCTCGGCCAGCTTGGCGAGCCGGCCGGAGGCTCGGAAGGCTCTGAGCGGCTCGCCCGGCACTCCCAGCCTCTCGCGCGCGGCATACAGCAGGGGCCGCACGTCGGTGTTGAACGCCTCTATGAAGCACTGTTCCGCGCCGACCACGTCGCCCGCCTCCTGCGCCGTCTTGAGCGCGACCCGGTCGATGCAAAGCGCCTTCGCGTAGGCGCGCTGAAGTTGCTCTACGGTCTGGATCATCTCCTCGATCTTCGGCTTGATGGTGTGGCTCTGATCGACCATGTACGCGATCTCGGAACGCACCGAGGGGTCCTCCTCGGCCTCCGCGAGCTCCGCGAAGATGAGGAAGAGCTCGTACGGGTCGATGGAGCCCGAGGTGAGATCGTCGTCGGAGTACTTCGAGTCATTGAAGTGGAAGCCGCCGAGCTCGCCCTGGTCGAGGAGGAAGGCCACGATGTGCGCTACGTTGCAGCCGTGCAGATGGTGCCCGAGATCGCATAGCACCTTGGCCCTAGGGCCGCACGCGCGCGCGAACGCCGACGCCATGCCCCAGTCAGCGATGTCGGTGTGGTAGAAGGCGGGCTCATAAGGCTTGTATTCGATGAGCATCGTCATGTCGCCGGGCATCGCGTCGTAGACGGTCTTCAGCCCCTCGACGAAGCGCGCCTTGCGGACACGGAAGCTGTCCTGTCCGGGGAAGTTGGTGCCATCCGCGAACCACAACGACAGCAGCTTCGAGCCCGTCTGCACGCCGATCTCGACGCTGTCCAGGCAGTGCCGGACTGCCGCGGCGCGCGCCGCCGGGTCGGGGCTGCCGAAGCTGCCGAGCTTGTAGCACTGATCCTGGAAGACGTTGGGGTTGATGGCCCCTATGCCGACCCCCTGCTCGGCGGCATAGTCCATCACGGCCCGGACGTTGCCGTCCGCGAAGTCCCACAGCACGTGCACCGCGACCGTCGGCGCGACACCGGTGAGCTTGTGCACCGTGCCGGCGTCGGCTATCTTCTCGAACGTCGTCGTGGCCGCGGCGGGCTGGCGGAACTTGCCAAAACGCGTACCTGAGTCCGCGTAGGCCCAGGACGCGGTCTCGATGTGTTGCCTCGTGAGGCGAGTGATGATGGCTTCGGGATCGCGGTTTCGTTCTCGAAGCTCGTCGAACAGGGCGTTGTCGGCCATTGCCGGCATCTCCTCCTACGTGGTACCGCCGTTGTGAGTTCGCCGCGACCGTGCGGCCACCTACCGCCGGAGTGCGATGGCGCGCGACGAGTGACAAGGCCGAGCCCATGAGCGATGTCTGCGATGTCGGCGGCACGGGCTTCTGTCCGTGGGAGACGGCGTTCCTGCTCGGTACCTCCATGGCCGCGGCCGTGCGGATGGCTCGCGGGATGGCGGCCGACGGCGCGGAAGTCACCGCCGACGGGCTGGTGGCGCGCGGCGTTCGGGTCCTCGACGAGCGTTCCGGCGGCGGGGGGAGCATCCCCAACGCGATGTGCGCGGCTGCGGCCGCGGGCGCGTCGGCCGCGTTCATCGGCTCCGTGGGGGAAGACGAAGAGGGCTGCCTGGTGCGGCGGGACCTTGAGTCACACCGCGTCGATTGCCGCGGGCTTGTTGCCACGCCCGGTCGCACGGCTCGGTCCATCATCCTCACCCGATGCGGGGCGACAGCGCCGCGGCAGCTCACGCTGCGCCGCTCCCGGCGCGGCGCGGGCACGGAACACCCGCCGCGACCCGTCTGCCGAGTGCTCCACCTCGGCTATCCCGGCGCGAGGCAACTAGCCTGGGCAGAGGCGCAGAGGCGCCGCGGGGGGCTCGTCTCGGTCGACGTTGGCCCGGGCTGCACACGAAACGTCGCGCTGCCTCAGACGACCAAGCTCCTGGCACAAGCGGACCTGGTCATCGTGTCGCGTGTGAATGCCGGCAGGCTGGCCGGGCGCATGGGTAGGCTCCGTCTGACGAGCCTCGTCGCCGCCGCGAGGTCGCTCCTCCGGCGCGAAGCGTTGCTCGTGGTGACGCTCGGCGCGGACGGCGCGGTCGCTACTCGCGGCAACCTGCGGATCCGTCTACGGGCCCCCGCAGCCGAGGCCGTCGACCCAACGGGCGCCGGCGACTGCCTTGCGGGCCACCTCGTTGCGTCGCTCGCCCATGGGGAGCTCGATGGCGAGGGCGCGTTGGCCGCTTTGCCGCGCGCCGTAGCGGCGGCTGCGTTGAGCGTGACCGCACTGTCGGCTCGTGGACGCCTGCCGTCGCGGCAGGAGGCAGAGGAGTGGGCTGTGAAGGTGAGTGTCGACGAAGTCACGGGATAGGACGCGTCAATGCCCAACCATCCTGCCAGACGATGGGCTTCAGCCCGTCTTGAACCGGACCCCGCCGGGGGTACGCCCTCGCCTCCGTCCCCTCTCCCTAGGGAGAAGGGTGCGCGCCTCGTCGCCCTCGCGGCCCTGGCTGTCACGGCCGGCCTGGCGTCCCTTCTCGCCGGCTGCAGCGGGTACGAGGTGCTGCTTACACCGACCAAGGTGAAGGTGACGCCCGGCTTCCTCATCACGTCTCCGGGTGAGGCGGTCGACTACACACTCACGCTCTACACGCTGGTCGGGATCCCGGTGCCCTCGGGCGACATCACCGCGGGCTGGAACGTCTTCGCGGACCCACTGCCCGCTGAGATCACTCCGCCGGCGGGCGAACGCGACCCCGGCGTTCCCGGCGTGATCGACAACCTGGGGCGCTTCGAGGCCAGCCCCGTCGTCAGCCCCGGCACGTACCGGAGCGGCCGGATCCGCGCGCAGGTGATCAGCACATTCGGCGTGTACACCTCCGCCGTGTACGTCGCTGTGGATGGTAACATCTCCCTCGACGCGCCCTACGCCGATGTCTACCCGAAGGACCTTATCGTCCCGCCCGGGGCGGAGGTGCCATTCGTCCCGCTTCAGATCGAGAGGCAGAGCCGCCGCGTAGCCAACAGCCAGAACGTGTCCTGGTCGGTTCTGCTCGGCCCCGGCACGATCGACCCTGACACAGGAGTCTACGCCGCCCCGGCGGCCGGCCCGCCATCGGATGCCGACAGGGACGTGCAGGTCGACGCAGCGTTCGAGTCAGGCCGGCGCGTTGCCGCCAACCTCACGCTGGACACCAACCCCGCCGGTCCCCTGGCCGCCCTCGGCCTCGTGCCGAACACCCGCCTGAAGGTCGGGCTCGGCCGTCGGCAGGTGTTCATGGTGTTCGGCGTGGATCGCGACGGACGCTACATCCAGGTTACTGACGCGGACTGGTTCGTAGAGCCGGACATCGGCACGGTGACCCCGCGGGGCGACGGAACGGCCGAGTTCATAGCCCAGGCTGCCGGCGAGGGCGTGGTCTCCGCCGTGAGGACGAACCTCGAGGCCAGACAGGCGATCGTCGCGGTGATACCGGGGGCGTAGGGCGCTACTCCGCGCCCATCTCGCAGGCCGCCTCGGCGGCGAGCTGAGCTGGAATGGGAGCCGTTGCGCGCCTCCCGATCGGCTTGCGCCACAGGCCGCTGAAGTAGTAACCAAGTGACACCACTACCCCCGCCACGAAGCCGGCGAGCATGGCCCACCACACGCCATCGACTCGCCCCGTCACGGTCGTGAGGTACTGAGCCAGCGGCACCCTCACGAACCATAGGCCCACGAGTGTCGTAAGGGTCGAGATGAACGTATGCCCTGCGCCGTTCGCGATACCGTTGCCCACGAACATTACAGCGAACAGGATGTAGCCGGGGCCCATGATGCGTAGGTAACCGGCGCCGATGGCGATGACTTTGGCGTCCTTCACGAACAGCCGAACCATGAACTCGGGCGCGATGAGCGCGGTCACTGTCGCGAGCAAGGTGATGCCGCAGCCCATGAACAGCGCCCAGCGGAAGATCTCCCGCACACGATGGAAGTGCCTGGCCCCGATGTTCTGGCCCGACAGAGTCGAGACCGCGGCTCCTATTGTCATCGAAGGTAGGAAGGCGAGCTGGTCGATCCGCCCCGCGGCGCCGAACGCCGCGGCGGCATCGGCGCCGAACCTGTTGACGATGCCCGTCATGAACGCGATGCCGAGCGATGCGAGAGCCTGCTGCACCATCGAGGGGACGCCGATCTTCAGTATAAGAGCCGTCGTCTCCCGGTCGGGGCGCAGATTCCGCATGTCGGGAGCGATGATGTGGCGTCTGGCGACTACGTGCCAGAGCAGGGCCACCGTCGCTCCCGCCTGCGTTATCACCGCGGCCACCGCCGTGCCGTTCAGCCCCAGCGCCGGCGCGCCGAACCACCCGAACATGAGGATCGGGTCGAGGATGGCCGTGATGGTGACTCCGGCGACCTGGAAGTAGAGAGGCGTCTTCGCGTCACCGGTTCCCCGCAACTGCGACGCCAGCAGGAAGACGGCGAACATCGACGGCATCGACCAAAGGAAGATCCTCAGGTACCCCGTGGCCAGCCCCAGCACCTCGGGGGGCGTGTTCATGAGCAGAAGAAGCCGCTCGGCCGCGTAGTGCCCCGCGATGACGAACACGAGGCCTACCGCAAGCACGAGGGCGTTTGAGTTTCGCACTACTCTCCGGACGCCCTCGTGGTCCTTCGCGCCGAAGTGCTGTGCGACGAGGACATTCGCGCCCATCGTGAGGCCGCCCGCGACGGCGAGCAACACGAAGAGCACGGGGAAGCTGACAGTGATGGCGGCCATCGCTTCCTTGCCCAGCTTATTGCCTACCCACAGGGCGTTCACGAAGCTGTAGGCCGCCTGGAGCGCGGTGCCGGCGAGCATTGGCAGCGAGAAGGCGAGCAGGTGCCGGGGGATGCTGCCGGTGGTCAGATCGCGTGTGCCACGAAGAGAGGCCGCCTCCGGGAGGGAGGGGCCCCGTGGCTCTTCGGCTGTCTCGTCCATCGGTGAATCGGTATACCATGTTGCAGTTGCGCCGTCGAGGGGCTGTTGCGCTCGGGAGGTGGCTCAGCATGTCATACCTCTGGTACTGGCCGTCGGGCGGGTGGGACTTCGATGCGTGGAGGGCCACATGCACGTGGCGACCCGTGGAGGGATCCCAGTCCGGTGAGGCCGAGCTCGTCCGGCTCGTCGACCGGGGACAGACACTCGATGAATGGCTGCTCCGGAAGGCCAAGATCGCGGCGGTCGTCACGGAGCTGCTCGGGCGCGTCGAGGACACTCCGCCCGCAGAGCCGGAGTGGGAGGTGCTGGAGACCCACGCCGATCCGGCCCTCGTCAGGCGGCGCTTGCGCTACCGGCTGACGCCCCGCGAGTGGGGCTACGCCTGGCTGCTGATGCCCCGCAACGCCATCGAGCCGCTGCCAGCCGTCATCGCGCTGCACCAGACCGTACCGGATGGCAAGGACGAGCCGGTGGGCCTGAACGTCGACCCGGAGCGCGCCTACGGCCGGGAGCTGGCGGAGCGCGGCTTCGCGGTCTTGGTGCCCGATGCCATCGGTTTCGGCGAGCGGGCGAAGGACCACTGGAACAGCCTCTACCGCTCGGCCGACGGGTTCTTCGCGGTCCACCCCGAGGGATCCGTGATGGCCAAGATGGCCTACGATACTTCGAGGGCCGTGGACCTCCTGCAAGTCCTGCCGGGGACCGACGCGTCGCGGGTCGGGTGCATCGGACACTCGCACGGAGGCTACGGGACGCTCTTCGCGATGATGGCCGATGAGCGGATCGGCGCGGGGGTCATCTCCTGCGGGATCTCCGGCTTCAGGAGCGACCCGACCCCGGAGCGCTGGTGGCGCATGACCGCGCTGATCCCTCGGCTGGGGCTCTACGAGGGACGCATCGCCGAGATCCCGATCGACTTCCATCACCTGCTCGCCCTGGTCGCCCCGCGGCCGCTGTTCGTGTCGGCCGCGCTTCGCGACGCTATCTTCCCCAACACCGAGAACGTGCGGCAGATGCTGAAGCTCGTCCGACCGGTGTACGAGCTCTATGGGGCAGAGGGCTGGCTGCGGAGTTGGGTGTTCGACGGCGATCACTGCTTCCCGCGGCAGGCCCGCTCACGCGCCTACCGAGTGCTCGCGGAGGCGCTGGGCCCGAGCGCCTCGAAGGAGCTTCGCGGCGGCGAGCGCGAGGAGGTGCTTGGCACATGATCCAGCGCTACATAGCGGCCGCGCTGGCGCGGGCTCACTACGAGCTGATCGAGGACCAGGAGCCGTACTACGGCGAGATACCGGCGCTGAACGGAGTCTGGGCGACCGGCCCCACCCTGGAGGAGTGCCGTGCCAACCTCGAGTCGGCCCTGGAGGACTGGCTGCTCTTCAGCATCGCTAACGGGTTCGAGGTGCCGGAACTGGACGGGGTGGCGATCGCTCTACCGAACAGGGTGGCTGTGTAGATGCCGGGCTTGGCTCCGGTGTCGAGGCAGGAGCTGGTCCGCCGGTTGCGCTGGCTTGGGTTCACAGGTCCGCACTCGGGGGGCAGACACCAATTCATGGTGCGCGGCGATACCCGTGTGACACTTCCGAATCCTCACGCCGGAGACCTAAGCGTGGCGCTTCTCTCGCGGCTGCTACGTCTAGCAGGGGTCGAGAGGGACGAGTGGCTACGGGGTCCGTGAGGCGCGCTCCCGCGCCTACCGGATGCTGGAAGAGGCGGTGGGAACCGAGCCGGCAAGCGGCGGCGTTCCGTAGGGCGCGATCGGCAGGTCGCCGGAGCCGCGCAGCGAGAGCCCTAGGACTGGGCTGGGCCAGAGCGTCAGGAGCAGGGGTCGTGGCCCGGTCGTCCTTCGTCGGGCTCACGACGACCGGGCAGTCCCCTTCCCGCTCACCCTGAGCTTGACGAAGGGTGAGGGCGAGCGGGTTCTGCGGGGGTGGGCTCCCCTCACCCCGCCCCCCCGGCGGGAGAGTGGGGACTCTCGGAGACGGGCAGCGGCCGCAGCCCGGGATGCACGCGCCCAGGTCCGCATCGAAGGCCATGAGTTCGTGGCGACAAGGTAGGGGCTTGCGTCTCCCTCCGCAGGTCACGCCGCCCCTCCGCCGAAGACCGGACGCACGGGGGATGGCGGAGGAGCCAAGCTAGTGCGCATCGTGTGCCCGCTCATCGGACCGGCTCTCGTCCTGGCCGCGGCGCCCGCGCTGGGCGCGGAGTTGTTCTGCTCGCCCGTGCTGCCTCGCGAGAGCGAGCCTTTCAAGATCGTCTACCGTTCGGGGACTCCAGCCGAGGACGGGGCAGCCTTCACGGTCCGCGATTCGGATGGCGGCATCCTGGAACAGCGCACCGTGCCACTCGTGCGGCGACCCGACGGCCTCACCGCGGAGCTCGATCTCACCGTGCCCCACAACGGCCTTCTCGCCGCCGAGGTCGTCGCCGGTCACCTCAAGCTCCGGACGGTTGTGCCCGTCATCTCCGCGAAGCGCGAGGTCAACATCATCTACTACGGCATGGACGAGCAGCTCCTGAGGCGCGGCCTCGTGCATTGGGTCACTCTCGTTACCACGTGCGGCGGGGAGGCCCTCGCCGACCTCACTGCGCGAGGCGCAAAGGGCCTTGGCTGGCGACTGGGGAGCAACGTCCTCTACGACAGAGAGAAGGAGCTAGAGGCCGAGGGCCGCGCGCTCACGCCCGAGCTGGCACGCGAGATCGGCCGGCGGATGTACACCGGCGACGCGGCGGAAGCGGTGGCGAAAGGCTACGCGGGCTTCGGACTGGATGAGTTCGGAGGCTATGCCGCGTCGGCGACTCTGGACGGCACCAAGGCTTTCGTCCGCGGCATGATAGAGGCGCGAGACACGCTGCCGCCCGGCTTCATCCTCGCCGCGTGGCATGGGGGCCCGCTCGACTCAGAGCTGATAGGTCTCTACAAGCAGGCGGTCGAGTTCCTCCTGCCGGAGGCGTACCTGCTCGACATCGTGCCCGCGCAGCTAGGCACGGAGCGGATCGACCGGGACCTGGAGGGGCGCCTCACCAACGCCCGCTCGAACGACCTGTTCACGGCGCCCTATGGGGCCCGCTGCAAGGTCATCCCGTCTGTCGATCTCACCGACACCATCCCGGTGGACGAGTACGAGGGGTTCTTCCGGATGCTGAGGCGCGACTTCCCCGAGGTGCGCGGGATCGCGTTCTTCAACGTGCTGTCGAAGGAGCGCTACGAGACGTATCGAGTCATCGACGAGCTATGCCTCGACTACTTCATCAAGCCGGTGCTGACGTTCCAGCCGGACAGCATCTCGTTTGATCGGTTCGGCGACAAGTCGGTGATCGCGAGGCTGAGCAACATCGGAGCGATGGACAGTGGGCCGGCCACCGTGCGGCTGCTTGTGGACGACCGCGAGGTCGGCCGGGCCACGGTGCAGTCGGTTCCCGCGGGGTTCAGCCGAGTGGACAACCGGGCAGACGCGCGCTTCGACTGGCGGCCGCCGGCGACCGGCACGTACCGGCTGCGTGTGGAGATAGCCAACGCGGGCGACGGCACCGTGCTTGACCCGGCAGCCGAGGTCTCGATGTATCTGAGGTGAGCCGGAAGACAATGGGCTTCAGCCCATTGTCCGGGGCCTTGCCACCAATGGGCTGAAGCCCATTGTCTCTCAGCTTCTGCCTACGCCTTGTGCGTCGCCTTTGCCGCGCGGACGATCGCGGCGAAGTCCGGGCCCTTGAGGCTCGCGCCGCCGACGAGGCCGCCGTCGACATCCGGCCCCACGAGGATCTCCTCCGCGTTGTCGGGCTTGAGGCTGCCGCCGTATAGGACGCGAACCTTGTCCGCCGCCGTGCTCAGGCCGCGGATCGTCTGGCGCACGAGCGCGCACACGCGCTGGGCCTCGGGGGCGTCGCACACTTCGCCGGTGCCGATCGCCCACACGGGCTCATACGCGACGACGATCTGGTCGAGCTTGCCCGCCGGGAGCGCGGACAGAGCGGCCTTCACCTGGGAGCTGACGACCTGGTCGGTCTTGCCGGCCTTGCGCTCGCCAATGGTCTCGCCGCAGCAGATGATCGGGGTCAGGCCGGTCTTGAGCGCTACGCGGGCCTTCGCGCCTACCGTCTCATCGTTGTCCGCGAACAGGTCCTGGAGTGCCGGGGTCATCCAGTCCTCGAGCTTGCCGAAGCGCCCTCGGCGCTCGGAGTGGCCGACGATGACGTAGGTGCACCCGCAGTCGAGCAGCATCGGCGCTGAGATCATGCCGGTGAACGCGCCCGTGCCGTCGCCGAAGATGTCCTGCGCACCGAGCTTGACGGAGCTGCCGGCTTCCTGAAGCTGCCGGCTGATGGGGCAGAGCGCCGTGAATGGCGGGCACACGGCGATCTCGACCGGCGTAACGTCGTCCTTCTGGTCCAGCAGGTAGGCGACAAGCTCGCGCCCCTGCGGGACGGTCATGTTCATCTTCCAGTTACCTGCGACGAGCGGGTTGCGGGCCATCGCGTGCCTCCTGTCGTAAAGACGGGGCCAGTGCGGAGGGGCCGCATGGGGCGGGGGCCCCATCCGGCCCACGGCTGCTGGGCGGCGGGCCGGATGGAGCCCTTCCCGCTGCGCGGGCCCCTTCCATGCGGCCCCTCCGAAGACCTTACCTGTCAGTCAGCGCCTCGACGCACGGGAGAGTCCCCTGCTCGACGTACTCGAGCGACGCGCCTCCGCCGGTTGAGATGTGGGTCATCTTGTCGGCGAAGCCCATCTGCCTGATCGCGGCGGCCGAGTCGCCCCCTCCGATGATGGTTACGGCCCCCGACTCCGCTAGCGCCTGCGCGAGCGCGTAGGTGCCTCTGGCGAAGGGCTCCATCTCGAAAACGCCCATCGGGCCGTTCCAGAACACGGTGCCGGCCGACTTGACGGCGTCGCAGAACAGGCCCCTGGACAGCGGGCCTATGTCGAGCCCCATCCAGTCGGCCGGGATCGCGTCCGCGGGCACCACCTTGGTGTTGGCCGTGGCCGCGAACTCGTCGGCGATGACGATGTCTACCGGGAGGAGCAGCTTCGTGCCGGTCTCCTCGGCCTTCCTCAGCACGTCAGCACAGTAGGCGACCTTCTCCGCGTCGAGGAGGGACTTGCCGATCTCGTAGCCCTGTGCCTTGAGGAACGTGTAGGACATCCCGCCACCGATGATCAGCGTGTCGGATACTGTCAAGAGCGAGTCAATGACGCCCAGCTTGTCGGCGACCTTGGCCCCGCCGAGCACGGAGACGAGGGGCCGCTTCGGGTCGCGGAGCAGCGCGTCGCCGAGTATCTCGATCTCCTTCTGAAGGAGGAAGCCGGCGACGGCCGGGCTCACGAACCTCGTGACACCCTCGGTTGTGGCGTGTGCCCTGTGAGCCGCGCCGAACGCGTCGTTGACGTACAGGTCGCAGAGGGCGGCGAGCTGCTTTGAGAGCTCGGGATCGTTCTTCTCCTCGCCCTTCTCGAAGCGGCTGTTCTCGAGTAGGACGATCTCGCCCGGCTTCATAGCCGCGACAAGGGCCTCGACCTCGGGCCCGACCACGGCGTTGGCCTTTGTGACCTTGGCGGTCACCAGCTCGGCGAGTCGCGCAGCGACCGGCGCCATGTCAAGGCTTGGATCGGGTCCGCCCTTCGGCCGCCCGAGGTGGCTGACGAGGATGACCTTCGCGCCGCGCTCGAGCAGGTAGTCGATGGTCGGGAGCGCGGCGGTGATGCGGCTGTCATCGGTGATGTTGCGGTCGGCGTCGAGCGGGACGTTGAAGTCGACCCGCACGAGCACGCGCTTGCCCTTCGGGTCGATGTCAATGATGGACATCTTCGCCATCTCGCGGTCCTTTCGGCTTGCTCCCTCTCCCCTCGATGAGGGGAGAGGGTAGAGGTCCGTCAGAGCCCCTTCTCGGCGAGGAACACGAACAGGTCGGCGCAGCGGCAGGAGTAGCCCCACTCGTTGTCGTACCAGGCCGTGATCTTCGCGAGCGTGCCACCGCCCACGTCAACGACGGTTGTGTTGCCCGAGTCGAAGATGGACGAGTTCGGGTTCTCCTTGAAATCGACGGAGACCAGCGGCTCGTCGCAGTACTCCATGATGCCCTTGAGCGACGTCTCGGCCGCAGCCTTCATGGCGGCATTGATCTCCTCGGCCGTGGCCCTCTTCTTCAGAACGGCGGTGAGATCGACGAGCGATACGGTCGGCGTGGGGACGCGGATCGCGAAGCCGTTCAGCTTGCCCTTGAGCTCCGGAAGCACGAGGCCGATCGCCTTGGCGGCGCCCGTGGAGGTCGGGATCATCGAGAGGGCCGCGGCGCGCGCCCGGCGGAGGTCCTTATGCGGCAGATCGAGGATCTTCTGATCGTTGGTGTAGGCGTGGATCGTGGTCATGAGGCCGCACTCGATGCCGAAGCTGTCGTTCAGCACCTTGGTCGGCGGAGCCAGGCAGTTGGTGGTGCAGGACGCGTTTGAGATGATGTTGTGCTTGGGCGGGTCATAGGCGTCGTCGTTGACGCCGAGGACGAGGGTCAGGTCCTCGTCCTTGGCCGGTGCCGAGATGATGACCTTCTTCACCGAGCCCTGGAGGTGCACGCCGGCCTTGTCACGCGAGGTGAAGAGGCCCGTCGACTCCAGAACCATGTCGACGCCGAAGCCGGACCAGTCGATGGCCGCCGGATCCCTCTGCGATATCACCGCGATGGACTTGCCGGCCACGTTGATGCAGCCCTCGCCGGGCGTGATGTCAACGTCCCACTTGCCATAGTTCGAGTCGTACTTCGCGAGGTGCGCGAGCGTCGGCACGTCCGTGATGTCGTTGACGGCGACGACCTCGACCTTGTCCGCGTAGCCAAGGGCGTGGATAGCCTTCAGAACTTGGCGTCCGATCCTTCCGAACCCGTTGATACCAACCTTCACTGCCACCTAGGATCTCCTCCCAAACTGTAGGTTCCCCACGCGTCCGAGGGGGGCGCACACCGGAGGCCGGCGAGCGCTCTCGGCCCCGGCCACGGGCGCTTGCGGGCGTTGCGAACTCGGGTAGACCGTCGTGATTCGAGCCGGCGGAGAGTCTATCCCCGGGGGACACGCGGGTCAAGGGAGCGGGCTGCTGGCGGGCGACCGACGGTCGCCCCCACCTCATCCTCCGCCCCCTCGCGGGATACAGGCGTCAGATCTGCTCGACTTCATGAGCCACAGCAAAGTGGTCACGCTTGCCGGAGCCGATGCGGAACCTACGCTCCGTGGAACGGAGCTCCGCCTCGTGGGCTCTGAACACGAAGCCGACCGGGGGCACCACCAGTCCGACCATCAGGGCGACGTAGAAGGCCGCGAGGCCGGTCGCGGTGTTCATCACCATGAAGGCGAAATCGGTGTTCTGCTCCTCGCCTAGCTGGTCCAGCTCCGACTTGCTTACCATGGCGGCAATGCTGTTCTGGGCCTCGAAGTTCTGGTTGATCTGCTCGCTCATCAGCAGCGTTATCGAGACCCCCACAACCACCATTAGGAACGCAAGGACCAAGGCCAGTCGCCGAGCCCAAGCACGGACCTTCCACAGGCCCCACGCAACGCTCGCGATAGCCCCGAACAGGAAGGGGATGCCCAGTATCCACGGGCCGACCATGACCTGGGCCTCGGTTGTGATGTCCTGGTAGTCGTTGCTCAGACCGGCCCCCTCGATGTCGCTCGACACAGAGGTGTGGTAGGTTAGCAGGGCGCCGAAGAGGATGACCAGGCCAATGACCTGGGCGATCGCCAGAATGTGCGAGAGCCCGGTCACGAAACGCCCCGCACGCGTGTCGAGGACTGACCCGGCCCGGGGCGGCGCGGCCTCGGAAGGCGACTCCGTGTGCCGATCCTCGACGTGCTCGTCCAGCATGTGTTCTCCTCCAGGTGGCCGCTGACCGACGCGCATGGGCTGGGCCTAGAGTCGTGCGGCATCCGCGCTATTCTACACGTCCCCCGGATGGGCTTCCAGCGTTACGCAGGCCCCTTCCGCCCCCTGCCGGAATCCCCCCCCATGGACTGTGTCCGCCTGTGCATGGCCCTGTTGGCTACGCTCGCGGTGCCCCCGTCGGACATCGACGATGGCGCCGGGCTGATGCGCGAGGCGCTGGTCGCCGCCTACGGCGCACCGGTCGAGGGCACGGAGGCCGACTGCGTGGCCGCTGTCGCGCGATCGCTCGTCTCGCGACGATCGTGGTGGTCTACCGCCGTGCTGCCCTCGCGAGACCCCGCGAACGCGTTCGCCTGTCCCGACGGGACGATCCTCATCACGCGCGGCCTGGTCGAGGAGTGCGCGTCGGAGGACGAGATCGCCTTCGTAATCGCGCACGAGGCGGCCCACGTGCTCTTGGGCCACGCCTCTCGGGCGGCCCGTGAGGCGCTAGCCGCGGCGGCTTGCTGGGCGCTAGTGGGCGAGTGTCCATCCTCAGGTTGGCTCGGCCCAACGGTGTGCGAGGAATCGCAAGCCGACGCCCTGGCCCTCGAACTGGTGGAACGGGCCGGCCGTGACCCCCTCGCCGGAGTCCGCCTGCTGACGCGGCTGGTGACAATGGGTCGAGGTCATGCCTCCTGGGCGCATCCGGCGGAGTGGTGACCCATGCGCCTCACCGACCTCGCGAGCGGCCTGCTCGACCTGATCTACCCGCCCAGGTGCCCCGGCTGCGCCGCTCTCACCTCGGCAGGGCTGTGCGCGGCGTGCTTGGGCGGCTTGGTGCCAGTGGTCTCGTGCGCTTGTGAGAAGTGCGGCGACCCATCGCCGCCGGGGCATGACCCGCGGCTGGGCCTGTGCGATGCATGCGCCGCGGGGCGGGGGTTCGACGGCGCGCGAGCAGCATTCGCGTATGAGGGAGCGCTCAGGGCCGCGATTCGCTCCCTCAAGTTCGGCCGCCGCCGGGACCTTGGTCCGGTACTAGGCGGCCTGCTAGTGGGCGCGGTGGCCGCCGCGATGCGGGGCGACGAGACAGGGGGCGTGGGCGACATCCCTCTGGAGAGCATTGACCTTGTCGCTCCGGTGCCCCTGCACCCGACCCGTGAGCGTCGCAGGGGTTTCAACCACGCGGCCCTGCTCGCCGAGCCGGTGGCCGCTCTCTTGGGGGCCAAGCTCGACGCGAGGCTGCTCAAACGCACGCGGCCGACTCTTCCACAGCCGGGGCTCAGCCCGTCCGAGCGTGCCCGGAACGTGCAGGGCGCGTTCGCCGCGGTTCCGGCCGATGACACGGTGCGCGGAGCGTGCGTGCTCCTTGTCGACGACCTGGTCACTACCGGTTCCACGATGAGCGAGTGCTCTAGGGCACTGAGGAAGCATGGCGTGGTTGAGGTGTGGGGTCTGGCCCTGGCTCGGCCGATTCACGCAGACGACTGACACGGCGGGGCGTCACCTTGGCGCCCGCCGACCGACCTGTACACGAGGAGAACCGGGCGCAGCCGCCGAACTTCGGTAGGCTTGGTCGCCGCGAAGAGGGAGTTGACGGCGCGTTGAACGCATTCATGGTGGTGGCAGGCCTCATATGCGCCGGCGGCATTCTGGCCATCGGCCTGCTCATAGCCTCCGCGGTGTCCGTGACGCGGCGCACCTCGTGGCAGGCCCAGGCGGACGCCATCGCCGCCCGCACGAAGAAAGCGCACCACCAGGTCCGCGCCGCCGTCACCGAGAGCCCGCGCGTGCTCAGGCGGTCGCTCAGCAAGGCCCTTGACCAGGCCGAGCGGCTCATGAAGCGCCAGGCGGAGCTGCGCGCCACGGGCATCAAGATGATGCGCGGCCTCCAGGGCCTCAACATGCGCCGGATGCAGCGCGAGCTCGACGCATACCGGGCCCGCGAGGATGCCGAGGCCAACCCCCGGGTGAAGGCGCAGTACGCGCACGGCCGGAAGGCCCTCGAGTCTCAGATAGCCCATTTCAACGCGCTCAGGACCAAGCTCATCCAGATCCTTGAAACGATGCGCGAGATACAGGGCACTGTGGAAGCGATGCAGCCGCGAATCGTGCGGCTGGCGATGTACGGTGTTGACACGGGCCCCGACCTGGCAATGAATGAGTCGCGCGAGGTGCTCGAGGAGCTCGACCTGTTCATCGGCGAGCTCGAGGCATTCGATGCTCAGGATGCTCTGCTGGACGTCGATGCCGTGGACCGCGAGGTCAAGGCCGAGGCGGAGCGCAGGCTTGCCTCGGGGCAGCTTGAGTTCGAGTCGTCCTTCGCGCCGGCGGAGCAGGTCTCCGGCCAAGACAGCTAACAACGGTCGGGACCGGCCAAGCGAACACGAGGAGTTGTGTGGATTTGAACGGCTCGTGGCGAATCGGGCGCATCTTCGGGATCTCCGTGGAGGTACACTACACCTGGTTGGTCGTCTTCTTCCTTGTCGTAATGTACCTCAACGACCAGTTCGGCCGCTTTGCGGTGCCGTCGGGGGTGCAGTGGCTCCTCTCGCTTCTCACGGCAGTGGTGTTCTTCGCATCGGTGCTGGCACATGAGCTCGCGCATTCGGTCGTGGCCAATCGCGACGGGCCGATGGTGGAGCGGATCACCCTGTTTGTGTTCGGCGGCGTGGCACACCTGAAGCGCGAGCCGGCCCGGGCCGGCGTCGAGTTCGCGATCGCCTTGGCCGGGCCCGTCATGAGCCTCTGCCTGGCCGGCGTGTTCGGGGGCCTGCTCATAGCGACCATGGTGCTGCCTCCCAGTCTTCAGATCATCCGCCTTGCGCTTCAGCAACTCGCCGTCATCAACCTCATGCTCGCCGGTTTCAACATGATCCCGGCGTTCCCGTTGGACGGCGGCCGGGTCTTGCGCGCCGTCCTCTGGGGGGGCTCCCGGAGCTTCGACTACGCGACCCGCATCGCAGCCGGTATTGGCCAGGCGTTCGGCTACGTCTTCATGGCGATCGGTTTCATGATCGTCATTGGCGGCAACTGGCTGCAAGGGTTCTGGCTGGTCGCGATCGGGTGGATGCTCACCGGTGCGGCGCAGTCGAGCGTCAGGCGTCTCGAGGTCGAGGCGGCCCTCGCCGGGGTGCGCGTCGCGGACATAATGACGAGTCCTGCTGTGAGCGTTGAGCCCGAGTGGCCGCTGCACCGCGTCGTATACGAGGTCATACTCCCCTACAGGCTCAGCTCGGTGCCTGTCACCGCAGCCGGCCGACCTGTGGGGCTGCTCGAGTTGCACGATGTGCAGTCGGTCCCACAGGACCAGCTCCACCTCGTCACAGTAGCGCACGTGATGCGCCCGCTTTCCCCCGAGGCGCTGGCATCGCCATTCGACGAGGCGGCGAAGGCCCTCGCGCGGATGGCTGGCGAGGGCGGTCGGGTCTATGTGGTGTCGCCGGACGGGATGCTGGCCGGTGTGGTGGGCCATCGCGACCTTATGCAGGCCGTTCAGATAGGGATGACGGCTCCGGGCCTCGTGCGTCCGCCCGCCGGCCAGGCCGGCGGCTACTATCGCTACCCAGTGGAGCCGGTTCAGGCTCTCACCGGCATCGCCCCGCCTCCCGCCGTGCCCGGAACCTATCCCGCGCCGCCGGCCCCACCCACCCCTGTCGCTCTTCCCGCGGAACCCACGGCGGCAACGGGCAGCTTCGAGGTGCCCGAGGAGACCTTCTCGCCGCCCTCTCCCCCGAACGGCCCGCCCTCTGACCAGCCCGACACCGCGCTCTGACCGGGTCCTCACTCCGCGCACGGCATCAGACTATGTTCTCCGGGATCAGCAGCTCCACGACGATGACATCGCGCCAGATCCCGTCCAGTCTGGCGTGCTTCTCGTGCACGCCAACCTCGCGCACGCCGAGCGACCGGTTCAGCCGCCTGATGGCCAGGTTCTCCGGAAAGACCTTGGACACCAGCTTCCAGAAGCCCGCCTCCCGCGCCGCATCGATAAGCGCGGATAGAGCCACACGGCCGATGCCTCGTCCCCTCACACTCCGGCTGACGTAGACGGAGAACTCGGCTACCCCTCGGTAGCAGTCGCGGGCGCTGTACGGGAACGTGGCGGCGTAGGCAACGACTTCCCCCCGATCCTCCACGACCAGTACGGGATGCGGGCCGCCTATCCACGCCGCGACGTCGTCCGGCGTCCTCGGCCGGGTCTCGAATGTGGAGGCCCGGTCGGCGATGGCCTGGTTGTAGATGGCGGCCATCGCCGCCGCATCGTCAGCGGTCGCGGCGCGTGCGAGCACGGCTCTTCAGCCTCCGTCTGTGGGCGATCGCGGACAGGATAGCACCTGGCGGGGCAGCCGGCACCGTACTCGGGCCGTGCATGGGCTGCATTCCTCGTCTCCCCGAGGAGACTGCCGGCGCTTGACACCCGGGCCCGCCGGCCTTACCCTTCAGTTGAGCCACGGATGGCATGTGACCGCCGCACGGACGCGCGGCGGGCGGTGGCCAAAGGGCTGGCCCGGGGAGCCCCGGGCGCACGGGCTACCTTCCTCGCCGCTTCCGGTCAGATCCCAGCTTTGGGAGTCGGTTGACATGCCGGATGTGAAACCTATCAACGCCGCGGACAACGTCGCCGCCGATGCCGTAATGCGCCGGGCGGTTCGAACAAACCGGCCCCCGCCTCCGACCCGTGGTCCCGCATCCTCCCAACTGCGCCAGACAGCGTCGGCCGGCCGGCTCGAAGCCGCCCGGCATGCCGCCAGGACGGCTACCCGCGACATCGCGGCACGGCGCGACCAAGCGCGAGCGACGGAGCGGCGCCTTGCAGAGGCCGAGGGCGTCGCCGAGCGCGCGCGGCGTATCGCGGAGAGGGGCGCCGCTGACGAGACCAGACCCGGCCCCGTCGAGAGGGGCAGGATGCAGCGGGATCTGAGTCGGCAGGCCCAAGAGCTTCAGAACCTCTCCGGAGGGGAGAGCTACGGACTCACGCGGGCCGGCGTCGCCACTCGATCGCGCGCGGCGACGAGCGCGTCGATCGCACACATCGCTGTGCAGCGGGTGAGCGCCATGCGCGCCGAGGCCCAGACCAGGGCGAACCGGCTCCAGATCGATGAACGCCTCGCGCGCCGCACCGAAGCCCAGGTAGAACAGGAGACCGTGCGCGCGGAGCGGGTTCGCGCGCGCGAGGAGTCAAGGCGGTTCTCGTCGGCAAGGCTGAGGCGGGACGCCGCCTATGGTCTGCTGGCCGCGACGGCGTCCGAGTGAGGCCAATACGATGCCTTCGCATCTGAGCCTGGCTTGCGTTAACGACCGGGCCATCGGCATGGGCCCCAGGTCGCGGGCAACCGGTGCGTCCGCCCCGCGGCAGCCCGCGGCGCGTGCGCCCGATCACGAGCAGCAGGCATTGAGCGCACAGGCTCGCGCGCTGCTCCTCGCGCGTGCGGCGCTGGGTGGTGGTGGCCGGGTCGCCGGCCTCGAGGAGGCTGCGGAGCTCGTGTCGGTGGTGGTCCGGCAGTTGCGCGCCGATCCCGCGTGCGCGCTGTCCGCGCAAGCCGGAGGGCTCGACGAGGAACGCGTCCTCGACCTATTGCGTTGAGGCCTCCGGGCGGGCCGGCGCTAGCCCCTTCTCTGCTCCCGCCAGTTCTCCCACAGCTCCTTGGCGCGGTTCCGCCACTTTTCGAACTGGCGGCCTTCGACAGTGCCTTCCGATCGGCGCGCGGTCTGCTCCAGGATCTGGTGGTACTGGCTGGCCCGGACGTCGTCCTTGAGCCTGATCGCGAGCGCGAGCACGAGGTAGCTGATGGGAGCGGCAAGGTCGTCCGATCCGTCCAGGCTGTACTCCGTCTCGAGGTACCCGAGCGCCTGACGGCAGAGGCTATCGACGTTCCCGGGTGCCCCCTCCCCTACATGCGCCACCTCGGAGATCGCGGCGATGCGAAGGGTGTAGTTCGCCATACGGAAGTGAGCCCTCCCAAGCTCGGCCTCGGCTCTGGGCCTCTCGGACTCGATCGCCATCCGGAACGCCAGGAGCGCCACTTCCAGGTCCCGGGGGCGCCCGAACAGCGCCTGGATGTCGTGGTCGCCTGTGATCGCCACCCGCGCGGTAGCCCCCGCACATAGCTGCTGCATGACGACCGCGCTGCAACGCATCGGCTTCTTGGCCTTCCTCGTGTCGGGCGCGAGCAGCTCGTCGCGGTCGGCGGTCGCATAGCCGCACCAGGGGCACACGTGAACCTGATAGGTGATAGGGTTGCAGGGCCAGTAGCCCTTCACACCCTCCGCCGCGACAGGCACCATGTAGTCGTTGGTCTCCAGCCGCTGACTCTCAAGGCGGACCATGTGTGACTTGTACGGGCGCGAGTCCTGACAGACCGGGCACACCGCTTGGATCTCGTAGACCGGGTCCTTCTCTGCCTGGCCCATCTGTTGCGCGATTCGAGCGACCCGGTCCGGCTTGAGGGTCAGACCGTAGACGGCCATGTACGCCTCAACAGCGGCGCCGTTGCGCTGCAACAGGAGGCTCAGACGTTCCTGCGCGGCGGCGCGGCGCTTGCGCCATTCGTCAACCGTGAGCAAGGAGACCACCTCTTCCTCACAACACCAACGGCACGTCCGGCCCCGCGGGATCAAAGTGGCTCCCGAGGACTCATGCCGGACGCCGCGGAAGCCTCACGTCGCTCTGCACACCTTGCCGAGGAGTCCCACCATGCTTCACCCGCTCGCCCTCTCGCTGCTCGTGCTCGCTCCGGAGCCCGCCGGCGCCTCGTTCGCCTGGCGTGACGAGGTGCTGAGCGTGCCCTACGCCGCTCCGGCCATGCCGACGGCGGCGGTCCTGGACGTCGCGAGGCACGACATTCTGGAGCTTAAGACGGGCCGGTCCGTTGTCGACACCCCGCCGCGCATCGGCGAGCGGTCCTTCGATCGCGTGCTCGGCACCCACGCGCCGAGCATTCTGCGCGTCTTCTCGCCTGATCCTACCGCACGGTTCTCGGCCTGGGTAGGAGTCGACAACAACGACGGTGCCGCAGTAGGGACGGTCGTGTTCGTCGTCTCGGCTGAGGGGCGGGAGCTGTACCGCTCCGGCGTCCTCAGGCACGGAGAGCAGCCGGTCCGCGCCGACGTCGAGATGGGCGGTGCGCGCCTCATCGAGCTAGGCGTTGAGGACGGCGGAGACGGCGTCGCCTGCGACCACGCGGACTGGGCCGATCCGATCCTGACAACGGTCGACGGCGCAGAGATAGGGCTCGACGTCTTGCCCCGCGGCGAGGTGCCGCAGCTACTGTCGCGCTACCCGTTCTCGTTCCTCTACGACGGGCGGCCGAGCGATGAGCTCCTGGATGACTGGACCCGCGAGGACGCTCGCACCTCCCTCGCCGACGGCCGCGAACGCGTCGACACGGCCTGGACCGATCCGGCGACCGGGCTTAGGGTCACCTGGCAGGTGACGGCTGGACCCGACTTCCCGGCGGCCGAGTGGCTGCTCTGCTTCGAGAACACGGGCCCCTCGGACACGCCGATCGTCGAGAACATCAGGGCCTTGGACCTGGCCGTTGGCGGCCCCATCTCAAACGACTCGCCCTACATACTGCACAGTTGCCGGGGCGGCACGCCGGACCCGCAGCAGTTCGAGCCCGCGACGACCGTCGTCGGGCCCGGCAGGCCCGCAGACCTCGGATCGGGCAGCGGGCGCTCGTCGACGCGGAACCTGCCCTTCTTGACCCTCGAGTGCGGGCGCGGCGCGATGGTTGCCGCGGTGGGATGGTCGGGATGCTGGACCGCTACGGTGGAGGCCGCCAGGCTCGGCTCCGCGCGGATCACTGCCGGCATGGAGCGCACGCACTTCCTGCTCCACCCGGGCGAGAAGGTGCGATCGCCTCGCATCCTCACGCTGTTCTACGAGGGCAACCACTCCGACGCCGTGCTCGAGGGGCAAGCCCTGTTCCGACAGCTCATCTACCGGCACTACACCCCTACGCGCGACGGCAAGGTGCCGCTGCCGGCCCTGTTCTGCAACACCTGCTTCACGCGCGGCGGCGGCTGGCTGAACGAGTGTAACGCCGAGAACCAGATCTCGCTGATCAGGGCCTACGGAGGGCTCGGCATCGAGGCGCTCATCACCGATGCCGGCTGGTTCGAGGGCGGCTGGCCGGCGGGCGCAGGGAACTGGGCTCCTCGCAAGGACGCCTACCCCGACGGCATGGGACCGGTCGCCGCGGCCGCCAAGGAGGAGGGCACGGTCTACGGGCTGTGGTTTGAGCCGGAGCGCGTGGTGGCCGGCACGTGGATCCACCGCAACCACCCCGAGTGGCTGCTGTCGGCACGCGATGGCGAGAACGGCACGTACCTCCTCAACTTCGGTCTGCCGGAAGTGAGGCGGTACTTCCTCGACATCGTCGGAGGGTTCATGGACCTTCCTGGCTTCCGCGCCTACAGGCAGGACTGCAACATGGACCCGCTGCCCTACTGGCGCCACACCGACGCTCCCGACCGGCAGGGCATCACGGAGATCAGGTATCTCGAGGGGCTCTACTCCTACTGGGATCGCATCCGGGAGCTATGGCCGGACGCGGTTGTGGAGGGCTGCGCGAGCGGCGGGCACCGGATCGACCTCGAGTCGGTGATGAGGATGCACTTCCACCAGAAGACGGACTACTGGTTCGATGACGAGGTGGACCAGGCGGCGCTGTGGTCGGTGGGGAGGTACCTGCCGAACAACACCTTCGTCGCTCACGTCAACCGACTCGACGAGTACTCCTACCGCAGCACGATGGCGTCCTCGCTCTGCCTCGGCTGGATCGCGGATGGGCCCGACTTCGACATGGGAACGGCCAAGCGGTTCGTAGACGAGTTCCGGGCCCTGAGGCACCTGCTCGTCGGTGCGTCATACCCGCTGCTCCCGTACACTCGCTCGCACCGCGACTGGATCGCGACGCAGTACCACCGGCCGGATCTCGGCGAGGGCATGATCCTCGCCTTCCGGCGCGCCGAGAGCCCTTATATCCCGGTCGAAGTGGCCCTGCGCGGCCTCGATCCGGCGGCTACGTATGAGCTTCGGTACCTCTCCGCCGGCACTACGGAGCGGGGCACGGGCGAGGCGCTCATGCGAGGCCTGGTGCTCACGTTACCCGAGCCGAGGGCGTCGGAGGTAGTGTGGTACAATGCAGTCGGGCGGTAGGCGAGAGGAGGCGGGTCATGACCGCGGCGACGATGACCTATGAGGATACCGTGAACCTGCTTGTAGAGTGGCAGGCGGACGGGGCCGACCAGGATCTGGTCATCTACTCGTACGATGATCCGCACAGGGCACGGATCCGGCTTCTGGAGATAAGTGACGACTACTTCGCTCACAGCGGAGCGGAGACTTGGTCCGTTACGTACGGCCCGTCTCCCGAAGTGCCGTTCGTCAGTACGATCGCTCTGATCACCCACGAGCAGTGGCGACATCTGCGCGACGGTCGGCCTAAGTTGCCGGAAGGCTGGTCTGAGGCGACGCCCCGAAAGGTCTGGCCGAATGGCCACAAAGGCTGAGGCGTTCCGTCGCCAGGCGCAGCGCGACATGGTCTGCTACCGCCATGTTCTGAGCCTGGCCATCCCCGACGGCGGAGCTGGCGACTGCAGCGCCCTGCACTTCCTCCAGATGGCGGTTGAGAAGCTCGCCAAGGCGGTCCAACTCAAGCGCGAGCCAAGTGCATCGGTCGAATCGAGCCACCAAGCCGTCTCCGGCCTTGTAAGGACGCTAAAGCGGCCCGATGTTACCCGGGTCCTGGGCCGCTCAGGCAAGGCCGCTCGGTACCGAGGGTCACTGGAGTCGGTCCGCTGGGCGCTGTCGGCCCTGGAGCGGCTCCACCCCCAGCTTGCGGGCAACGGCCCCAACCTCGAGTACCCTTGGAGTCAGTGGGCGGACGGAACGGAAGAGGACTGGGTAGCGCCGGCCCAGGTGCGGCTGGACCCGGCGGGGCTCGCCTCTCCCACGTACCGCAACACGGCCGTGCTGAGCTTCATCGACATGCTGCTCGAGCGGTTCGGCGAGCTGCCCTGACGCCTCAGTGGAGGCTGTGAGACGTTGTGTGAACGCGCCGCCGGTGTCGATTGGCAGATGCTGCTGGCAGTGGTGGCCAGCCTGGCAGTAGCGTTTGTGTGCGGGTGGATCAGAAGCTGGCGCGCCGAGAAGCGGCAGGGCAAGTGGCGAGTGTTTGCGTCATCTCTCGGTCTGAAGTGGAAGGCGACCGATCCACTCCGCACTGCCCTCTCCTGGCCCCATCCAATGTTCCATCGGGGGCGCCGCCGACTGGTGAGGAACTGGACGTCCGGATCGTACCGCGGGCTGCCCGTTCGCTGCTTCGACTACCGCTACTCGGTGAGCTACGGTCAGGAAGAGCGCACATACTCGTACACGGTCGTCGCGCTGGTTCCACCGATCCCGTTTGCCCCGCTGGTTGTCCGCCCGGAGACGTTGGGCGATCGGCTGGCGGCGGCAGCGGGGTTCGATGACATCGACTTCGAGTCCGATGAGTTCAGCCGCCGCTACTACGTGAAGAGCCGGGACAGGCAGTTCGCCTACGGCGTGCTCCACCAGAAGGCGATGGAGTACCTTCTCTCCCTGGGTCCGATCATCATCGAGGGCGACGCGCCAGCGGTGCTTTTCCTCTGGGCGCAGGAAGGGTTCCTTGATCTCCCGGACGGGCCTCAAGAGCTACTGGACGCGGCCTGCGGCTTCCTGGAGCTACTGCCGGGTTACATGGTGCAGGACGGCAAGGCGGGACTGAGTCAGAGCTGACCAAGGGTGGGTCGGAGGCAAGCGAATGGAACCGCGCCTTACGCCGCTCGATCACTGGGTCTCCTTCGCCATTGGGCTGGTGGTCGTGAGTGTCCCGCTACTGGTGTGGTGGCAGGACAAGCGTCGCGACTGGAAACGGGGCAAGCAGTGGCGGGCCTTTGCGTCTTCCGTCGGCCTCAGGTACCAAGCGGGGGACCCGTTCGGCATGATTGGATCCTGGCCTCACCCATTCCTGAGCCCACGCGACTCACCGCGGGTCGTGCATCTCGTCTTCGGCGTGTACCGCCGGCGCGAGGTGCTGTGCTTCGACCTCCGCGGTGCTCGCAAGGGCAGCGCCGGCTCCGGAGTGGACTTCACGGCCGTCGCGGTCGCGCCCCCGATGAGGATGGAGCCCATTCTGGTACATCCTGAGAGCTTCGCCGACCACCTCGCAACGAAGGCGGGGCGGGAGGAGATCGAGTTCGAGTCCGAGGAGTTCAGCCGCTGCTTCGAGGTGACCTGCGAAGACCGGCGCTTCGCCTACGACCTCCTGCACCAGAGGGCGATGGACCATCTGCTCTCGATGGGTTCCGTGGTGGTGGAGGGGGATGAGCCAGCCGTGCTGTTCCACCTTCCATACGCATACTGTCTCCCCATTCCCGACGGAGTCCGTGAGCTGCTCGACCAGGCGTGCCGCCTGATGGAAATGGTCCCGGACTACATGCGCAAGGACAGGCCGCGGGCGGCAGTCGCTCGGTGAGAGCGCGTCACCTGAGCGTGGTTGCGCTGTTCCTGCGCACAGCACGGGCAGGACGGAGGGCACAGGATGCCGGCGAACTTGTGGGGCTGGCTCCGTAGCTGGCGCGCGGAGAGGCAGTGGCGCTGGCGACGCGACCAGTGGCGGGGCTTGGCGTCGGCGTTAGGGCTCGCCCTGATGGAGGATACAGACTCCTTCTTCATCCCCGTCCATTGGTATGGACTGGGGGACCAAAGGGTCCCCGCCCGGCATGTCGTGCATGTGGTCTGCGGGGTCTACCGCGGACGCCATGTGAGCTGCTTCGACGACAGGCTGCGTTTCGTAGGCAGGGACGCGACCGTCCATGAACGCACCATGGTAGCCGTGGCCCGACCTTGCGCGGTGCCGCAGATCAAGGTGCGTCCCAGAAGGTCAGAAGCCGGTCTTTCGAGCAGCTATCTGGCCAGCAGGAAGGAGGCCCACCGGCGCTACGTGGAGCACTACGGGGCAGGAAGGGAAGTACTCGGCCTCGGGTCCGAGGAGTTCGACCGTCGTTACTTCGTGGAGTGCGACGACAGCGTCTTTGCGCGCAACCTCCTGCATGAGAGGGCCATGGAGCACGTTCTGGCGAACTGGCCCCTTGCGATCGTGGGAGGCGGCTCCCTTTTGCCCGCTGTTGGGCCCGACAAGGCGGATCCGCAGCACCCTCTGCTCAAGGTGCAGAGGGGCGGGTCTCCGTTGCTCTTCCATCTGCAGGACCACGGACTGCTGCCAATCCCAGTGGGGGTGCGCGCCTTGCTGGACGTGACATGTGAGTTCATGGACCTGGTCCCGCAGTACATGAGCGACAACAGCGGGCGCCAGCCTGTCTCCGGTTAGGTGCCGGCATGGATGGGAGTGATATGGATGCTCGAACGTGCAGTGCTGGTCGGCATAGCCGTCGCATTCGTTATCGTCATCTGGCTGGTGGGTACGTACAACCGGCTCGTCGGGCTACGGAACCGCGTGAAGGAGTCCTGGTCGGATGTCACGACTGAGCTGAAGAGGCGCTATGACCTGATCCCGAACCTGGTGGAGACGGTCAAGGGATACGTGGCGCACGAGCGAGAGATCATGGACGCCGTGACCCGTGCGCACGCCCTTGCGGTCAGCGCGAGCGGCGGGGCCGCCGAGCAGGCGAAGGCCGACAACGAGCTCACTCGCGCGCTCAGGTCGCTGTTCGCGCTGGCTGAGAACTACCCGCAGCTTCGCGCCGCGGAGAACTTCACCGCTCTCCAGAAGGAACTCGCGAACACCGAGGACCGCATTCAGGCTGCACGGCGCTTCTACAACGCCAACGTGCGGGACATCAACACGGCCGTTCAGAGCTTCCCGTCGAACCTGGTCGCCGGCGCGTTCGGCTTCGCCCTGGCCGAGTTCTACGAGACCGACGACGCGGCCGTCGCCGAGCCGGTGAAGGTGTCGTTCGGGTAAGGAGCCAGCACCGGGTCTACCGAGTCCACCTGTCCGCCCACGATGTGCGCGGCCTCGCGGCAGCCGCCGTCGCAGGCGCCCATGTCGGCGCAGCCCGCGCACTCGCGTGGCAGGTAGTCCTTCATCGTGAACCGGCGCCAGTAGGGGTCGGCCTTCAGCGTGTCGATCTCGCGCCAGTGACAGAGCCGCACCTGCGAGTGGTTGCAGACGCGCACTCTCCCCTCGGGCCCGATCACGAAGAAGCCGAGCGCCGCCGAGCAGCGCGTGCCGACCTGCAGCCTCTCGTAGCGCGACGGATCGATGATGCACTTGGGCAGTTCAGTGCCGACCGAGCCCCACCGGTTGGCTTCGCGGAGCACCCCTTCGGCCGTGTCGAGCATCTCCACGATCTGCTCGCGCGAGAGTACCAGCTCCTTGGCGTAGTCGAGCCCGCGTCCGCCCGGTAGGAAGCGATTGAGGAGCACGTTTGTGGCCCCGGCGAGGAGACCCTCCGCGAGTGTCTCGTACAGCTCGAACAGGTTCCGCCTGGTTACCGTCACTCCCACGGTGGTCCGCACCCCGGCATCGCGCGCGGCTCGGAACCAGCCGAGCACGCGGCCGACATTGCCGCCGCCGGTGTGCCACTCGAAGGTCGAGAGGCCCGGCATGCTGAGGCTGAGGTTGATGTCGTGGCGCCGGCAGAGGGCGAGGATGTCGGCGGACACTGCGTGGCCGTTCGACAGGAGGTAGAGCTTCAGGGGACCCTCACTCACGACGAGCTCGCCGTCCTTGGTCTCGACGTGCTCGGTGGTCAGCCCGGCGGCGTACTCGATGAGGTCGACCAGGCTCGGGTTCAGCAGTGGTTCGCCGCCGGTGAAGGCGATGTTCGGCACGCCCTTGTCGGCGAGCATGTAGAGGACGCCGCGCCAGTCGTCCGGGGCCATCTCCGGGTGCCGCTGGTAGGACCCATCGGTCGCCTCCCACGGACACGAGCAGAACACGCACCGGTGGTTGCAGCGGTACGTCATTTCGAGGACCGCCGTGGTCGGCAGGAACGACTTGGCTAGGCGGGAGGTCTGAGGGGCGGTCAACGGTCACTGTCCCCGGTGCCTGTGGACTCCGTTGTTGGGGTCATCAGCTCAGGCTTGTCGAGGAAGTCAGCGACCATCTGCCACTGGTTCGCCCTTCCGGTGTACTCGCGGTGCTCCGGGCTCCCCATGTCGCTCCGGGGTTCTACACCAAGTGGGGCCAAGCGTCCGTTGTCGTAGTCAGCCAGCGCACGGAGCATGTAGGGCGTTATGTGTCTTACGGTCTTGGGCGGTGAGTCGGTGCCGTGCGCCCACACGAGGAGGCGCGCCAGTGGACGGCTCGAGGCGTGCCCACAGTTGCCGCAGAACTCGGATTCGTCAAGCCTGATCTTGATCTTCGTGATCTCCTTTGTCAGCCGTCGTAGCTCGGCCAGCTCGTCTACGTCTGCCCGGACTTCATCCATCGCCCAGTGAGTCTTCTCGCCACACTTCGGGCACACGTAGTCGCAAGCCTCGGTCGAGCGCGGAGCCGGCATTGTCTTGTAGCACATGGCGCCGACAGGCCCGCGCTCCTCCGCCGCGTTCTGAGTCACTGCCGGTTTGCTGGCGCTGTCAGGGTCGGAGCCCCGGGTGTTGACGCGCGAGCAGCCAAGGAAGAAGGCCAGGCCAACCACGATGAGGACACTGAGAGCGTAGTAGACAACGGCTGTCACTGCGGTCGCCTCCTCGCGGGATCGTCCATCTGTTGAGTGGCCCGTCGGTCCTGGAGCGTTGGCGGGCGACCGGCCGGCCTCGGGCGACCTGCCGGTCACGCCCTACGGAGTGACCCCCAGCAGCTCCTCGATGCGGTCGATGTGGTCCTTCAGTGGGCTCTCGCCGTCGTTGGAGCCCTTGTGGATCAGCGAGCCCTGCAGGAACTCGACGACCAGTCGCACGTCGTCAGGACTCACGTTCTCGTCCCGCCGCGCCTCGGCCTCGCCGTCGATGTGGACGACAAGGGCGATGCCGGGCTCGGTCACGTCGGGTCGGCAATGCTTGCAGAAGGCGCTCTCGTCGAGCTCGACGCCACGGTCGGGGATCTCCGCGACATAGCGTCTCGCTGCCGTGACGGTGCTGGTCAGCGCCCATGTGGCACCGGGGTCGGTCCAGGTGGTTCTGTCGCCGCACTTGGGGCAGACGTAGTCAGCGGACCCGATGGGACCCGGAGGGCCGTAGCACATCGCGCCCATCGCGAGCTCCGTTGGCGACGGGCTCGCCGCCAACTCGCGCAGGCGTGCCGCTATCTGCTCCCGGCTCAGCGCGCCCGCAGTGGGCTGCTCGCCGAGGAGCTGCTCCAGCCGGTCGAGGTGGTCCTTGAGCGGAGTCTGCCGGCCCTGAGACCCGATGTGCTTGTCGCTCCCGCTCATGAAGTCTTTGAGGAGCTCTAGGTCGTCGGTGGAGACGCCCTCAGTTACGTGCCCGGTCCAGTCGCCCGTGAACCGCACCACGATGGCGGTCCTGGGGTCGGTGGTGTTTGGACTGCAGTGCCTGCAGAACTCCGACTCGTCGAGCGTCACGGTTAGGTTCGGAACCTGCGTCACGAGCCGGCGCATCGCCGGAAGCTCCCACAGGACAACCGTCGCCTGCTCAGTTGTGTAGACGGTCTTCTCGCCACACCGAGGGCACACGTACTCCGCGCTCTGCGGGCGAGCGCCCGGTTTGTAGCACATGGCGCCCATGAACAGGTCCGTCGGCGCGGGAGCCGTCGCCAGCTCGCGAAGTCGCTCGCGGACGGACGCTCTGGTGCCCTCGGCGCCGAAGGCCGCTTCCTCCGCGGTCACCTCGCGACCGAGGAGCCGCGACAAGCGCTCGCGGGAAGCCAAAGGACTCGTATCGCTGCCCAACTCGCCGGCACCGTAGCCTCCGAGTGCGTCCGTCCCGCCCCAGCCGGGAGCGTGGCCGAGGGGACCGGTGCAGAACTCACAGAGCAGGCGCATGTCCTCCAGCGTGACCCCGAGAGTGGTGTGCGGGCGCCCAGTGCCCTGAGCCGTCATCTCGACAACGCTTATGGCGATGCTGGGTTGCTCCGCGTTCGGCCGGCAGTGGCGACAGAGATCCGCAGCGCGCACCTCGATCGTGAGCTTGGGCGCGCATGTCTCGGCCAGGCGCTCGTACTCCGGCAGGGTGGCGATCAGTTGCTCCGCCTGCGGGTCGCTCCACTGCGTCTTGTTCCCGCAGAGGGGGCAGACGTACTCCACCGGTTGCGTGTCGGAGGGCATGGCCGCGTAGCACATCGCAACCTGGTGCGGCTGCATCGCTAGGATGCGCGTCTCGCCGGCCGGCTCGTTGGTCCACGGTCTCGGCTTCTGCCCACGCGCGAAGGCGAGGAACAGAGCGAGACCGATGAACACAAGGGCGGATAGCGCGTAGTAGACCAGGCTGCCCATCGGTACCGTCTCCTCTGGCGGGGCAGGAGCGCGTGCTACTCGCCCCTTGGACTCCCAGAACGGCGGTCTTGTTCCGATGGGCGCCCCTACCGGCCGTACAGCCACTCCGCGGCGCAGGCGCCCTCGCTCGAGACCATGCACGGGCCGAGCGGGTTGTCGGGGGTGCAGGCCTTGCCGAACGCCTGGCATGCTCGCGGGAGCATGAGGCCGCGCAGCACGTCCCCGCAGTGGCAGGCCGGATGCGGCGCAGCGTCTCGACGCTCAATGGCAAAGCGCGATTCGGCGTCGTAGTCCGCGTACTCGGGACGGAGCTTGAGCCCGCTCGCCGGGATCGTCCCTAGGCCGCGCCAGGCGGAGTCGGCGGGCTCGAACACCTCGTCCATGATCGCTTGGGCCTGCTTGTTACCGTCGGGGCGAACCGCGCGCGAGTACTCGACCTCGACCTCGGCCGCGCCGTCGCCGCGGGCCATCCGCTCCCATTGCCGCACGATTGCGCGAATGGCGAGCATAACATCGAGCGGCTCAAAGCCCGCGATGAGACACGGCACACCATGCTCCTCCGCGAGGAACTCGTACGCCCGCGAGCCGATGATCGTGCTGACGTGGCCCGGGCAGATGAAGGCGTTCACGCCCGCCTGCCCGTCTGCGACCAGCGCGGCCATCGGCGCCGGCATCGTCTTGTGCGCGACGAGGAGGCTGAAGTTCGGGACACTCTCCGCGCGGGCCGCGCGCACGGTGGCCGCGACACCCGGCGCGGTGGTCTCAAACCCGATGCCCGCGAACACGACATGCCGGTCAGGCTCCGCCTGCGCGATCTCCACAGCTTGCATCGGTGATACGACGACCCGGACGTCCGCCCCCTCGGCCCTAGCCTGCGCAAGAGACTCCTCCGAGCCGGGCACCCGGATCAGGTCGCCGAATGTGGCGAGGACTACGCCTGGACGCAACGCGATGTCGATGGCGAGGTTGATGTCCCCGGGCGGCGCGACGCAGACCGGGCACCCGGGCCCGGGGACAAGCTCGATAGTGAGTGGCAGAAGCGACCGTAAGCCGTACCTCGCGATGCAGTGCGAGTGGCTCCCGCACACCTCCATGATCTTGACCGACGTCGCGGACTCCCGCGCTATCTCACCAGCGACCGCGTGCACGGCTTCAGGATCGCGGAAGTGCGCGAGGCCGACGTTCACGGCGCCGCGTCTCCCAGTGCCTCGCCGATGAACTCCAGCCGCTCTAGCGCCTCCGACTCGTCGAGCCGCTCGATCGCGAATCCCGCGTGCACCAGCACCCACTCGCCGGCAGTCGGCTCCTCGATAAGATCGAGGCGGATCCTCAGCCTGGAGTCTCCTACCGCCACGTCCCCCCAGAGGCCGTCGACGGTCTCGACGCGGCACGGGAGCGCGATGCACATCAGGGCTTCATCCTTCCTCGCGGAGCAGAGCGGCCGCCACGACGGCCTGACCGAGCGCCAGCCCCCCATCGCCGGGCGGCACCGCACGCGGGTACAGAACCCGCAGGCCGCTCGCCTCGAGCCTGTCCGCAGTACCGCAGAGCACTCGAGCGTTCTGGAACGTCCCGCCGGACAGAGCCACCGTCCGCAGGCCGTGCTGCTCGCAGAGCAGCACGGCCGCTTGGGCCAGGGCTGCGCAGAAGCTGTCGTGGAACGCGCCCGCGATCTCGCCCACCGGCGCGCCACGGCTCGCCAGCTCCAGTATGCGCCGGATAGCGGGCCTGGGGTCAAGGATGAGCATGTCCCGCTCCGGGGTCTTCTCGTTGCGTGCCGGCCAACTGCCGCTTAGCCTGACCTCACCCCCCCGCCCTTCCACAGGCTCAGGGCCGTTCCCCCTCTCCGCTAGCGGAGAGGGGGTGGTCACTGGCACAGCCAGGGACCGGGGGTGAGGTCGTTCCTGCGCCGCGCGCGCATTGCGGAAAGACCCTTGCCCCTCCTCCCTCTCCCTCCGGGAGAGCCTGTCCTGAGCCCCGGCGAAGGGGGCTGGGGTGAGGGCATCACCGGCAGGGACGCCGGTGCCACTGGGCATGGGGTCCACATCCCACGCCAGCGCCGGTCCCCCGTCGCGAGCCGCCGCTTCGAGTCTCATGGGCGCCTGGCCCTCGTACGCGCTGACCTCGCAGATCCCCAGCATAGCGGCGACCGCGTCGAAAAGCCGTCCCGCGCTGGAAGCGGGCGGGCAGTTGAGGCCCGAGCCCATCGCGGCCCGGAGCACCTGCCACCGGCTTGCGTAGCCCGCGAGATGCGGGACGTCAGGGAGGGCGTCGTCTGCGCCGAGCGCCAGTTCGGCCCACACGAGCGCCATCCGCCACGGCTCGCGCACCGCGGCCTCGCCGCCCGGGAGGGGCACGTCGAGTAGGTGTCCGACCCGCTGGAAGGACAGCTCGTCGGTGACCAGCAGCTCGCACCCCCATACCGTCTGATCGGCGCCGAGCCCCGTACCGTCACACGCGACCCCGAGCACAGGCCCCGGCTCGGCGTGCTCGGCGAGGACGGCCGCGATGTGAGCGTGGTGGTGCTGCACGGCCACCACTCGCAGCCCGTCTTCCGCAGCCCTGCGCTCGGCCCAGCGGCTGGAAAGGTAGTCCGGGTGCATGTCTCGGGCGAGGACGGCCGGCCGGGCCTCCAGCAGCCGCAGGAAGTGCTCCGTCTGCCGCTCGAAGAACGCGAGCACGTCCGCGTCGTCCAGGTCGCCGATGTGCTGGCTCAGATAGGCGTCCCGACCGCGGGTCACGCAGAACGTGTTCTTGAGGTGCCCGCCGACGGCCAGGACGGACGGCTCCATCGTGCGCAGGCGCGTGGGCGCGGGAACGTACCCCCGCGACCGCCTGAGCACGATGACCCCGCGGCCGGTAGCGCGCAGGACCGAGTCGTCGCAGCCGGTCACGATCTGACGATCATGCACGAGGAACGCGTCGGCGACGCCGGAGAGTCTCTCCATCGCCTCCATGTCGCCTGTGCAGATCGGCTCGTCCGCGAGGTTGCCGCTCGTCATCACTAGCGAGTCGTAGGGCGCGTCGTCGAAGAGAAGATGCTGGAGGGGCGCGTACGGGAGCATCGCGCCGAAGGTCCCACTGTCGGGCGCGACCGACCGCGCCAGGCCGTGAGCCGGGGCCTTGTTCAGGAGGACGATCGGCGCCCGGGGGCTCGCAAGGTGTCGCGCGGCCTCATCGGTCAGCAAACTGTGTCGGCCCACGGAGGCGATGTCACGGAACATCACCGCGAGTGGCTTCTGCTCGCGCCGCTTCCGCCGGCGGAGCTCGGCCACCGCCAGCTCCGACGAGGCATCACACGCGAGGTGGTACCCGCCGATGCCCTTCACGGCCACGATGCGCCCATCGGCCAGCAGATCCCGCGCTCGTCCTATGGCCTCGCGCCCGCGCGCGATGTCCTGCCCGTCGAGGATGAGAGTAACCGTGGGGCCGCACTCGTGGCAGGCGACCGGCTGTGCGTGATGTCGTCGATCGGCGATGTCGTCGTACTCGCGCCGGCACGCCGGGCACATCGCGAACGCGTCCATCGATGTGCGCGGCCTGTCATAGGGCACCGTGCGCACGATCGTGAAGCGCGGGCCGCAGCTCGTGCAGTTGATGAACGGATGGAGGTGGCGCCGATCCGTCCGGTCGCGCAGCTCAGCCAGGCACTCGGCGCACGTAGCCAGGTCGGGGGGAAGGTTGATCGCTCCCTCG
>Ga0315282_10002452_pt1 | contig 34126 bp, 33 predicted proteins | sample YL17G07_20_MG_FD_203693 | JGI IMG/M metagenome (GOLD analysis project Ga0315282, IMG submission 203693) | Sediment microbial communities from Yellowstone Lake, YNP, Wyoming, USA - YL17G07_20 | ecosystem: Environmental > Aquatic > Freshwater > Lake > Sediment | place: USA: Wyoming | collected...
CTCTTTGGTTACCGGGGGATAGACCACGCAGACGCCGGAGCCGCCGTAAATCTGGGGGTTCGGCAGCTGGGCTAATTCTGCTGTCACGTTGAGCAGCGTTTCCTCGTCGGCAAGCCGGGTGGCGTTAAACTCGGTGCCGAGGACCTTCTCCAGGGCGCCGAGATACTCATAGGGAGTGAGGTCATCGGCGGTGCCCACGAAGAACGAGGTGACCGAGTAAATCCTGTCCCATACCCCCAGGCAGGTGAGATTGCTCTCCCCGCCCAATGACACCCCGGGCAGCTCGGCGGAGATAAGCGAAGCCTGAATCGTAGCTACCCTGGCGTCCTCTTCGCTCACCAGGGCATCATTTCCTCCCTTGAGCAGGAAAGCCATCCTGCCATACCACATCATCGTCTTAAAGTATCTCTTCAGCGCCTCGCTCTGGGTGTAGTGCCCCCGGGGAACATACTGAGAATAGTCCTCGCAGTAACAGCCGGGAAGGTCGCATTCACAGCCCTTGTCGGAATTGAATATGGCACTGGGCTTGAACCCCTGGTGCTCTTCAATGTTTTTAATCTCCTCGCTGACCTCGTCAGCCACATAAGAGGGGATGGTAAACTCAACCTTCTTAAGCGGCTTGAACTCCTTCCTGTCCCAGGGATGCTCGGCGTTCCACTGCTCAATTTCCTGCCTTGCCGCTTCTTCGTCATAGTCCGCGGTGGGCATTTGCAGCAGGCTCAGGGCAACGGCAAAGTAGGCCACGTTTCTCCGGGCAGCCTCCTTCAAACTAGCATTGTCAAAGGACTGGTAGTCCTGCATTGACTTCTCCATCATTGCCTGGCTCATATCAATAAGCTGGTCAAAGAACTCCTCTTCCTCCAGCCGCTTCAATATCTCGTTGAACTGGATATGATACAGATGAAGCAGGGTATCCGAGGTAACGAAAATAGGTATTCCCTGCTCCTTTAATTCCTCGTAGGGCGAGACGATGTCATCACCGTGCCAGGGGATGACCACAAAACCATTTTGCTCTAGAAGCTGCTTCTGCTCCGTGGTCAGTTGAAAAACGCCATCCACATCCCCAAGGTTCATTACCTTATCCAGCTCCAGGGGCAAGGTGTATATGGCATTGGGATATAGAGAGAGGGACTCGGACTGGTAATAGTCCGCCAGGGCAAGCTTGGGATTGGACACCTCGCCCCCGGCTACCGAGGGGATGTCAAGCTGAGTTGGCGCTCCCCCGCGCCCACAGCCACCGGCAGTTATAGCCCCGGCGAGCAACAGGCTACCCAATGTCCTGATTATTTTACCTTTCATCGCCTCCCTCCTTTATCAACGGGGGTGTCCGCTTATTTTTGCCCTTGATTACCTTTCCCGATAATAATAACGGAATTTGCCCCAAAAGGATTAGGCCAGCTACAAAAATACCAGCACTATGCCGAAGATTAACAATGCCGCACCCAGAACGAGCAGCCCGATTAACAGCTTCCGGCTCATTACAATTCAAGTATACAACAGAAATGCGGCGAGGGAAAACAGGCTCATTTAACTCCCCAGCTTGACGAAAAGTAACAAAAAATATAGGCTATTAGCTTAATTTCATCATTTCCTTCAGAGGGGGATTATTAAATTGTGGTGTCGCGGCATCAGAGGTGCTATTACAGTGCCTGACAACGATAGGGAACATATTATGACGGCAACGAAACGGCTTCTTCAAAAGATGGTCGGGGCAAATGGAATTGAAGTGGACGACATCGCCGCCATCTTTTTTACCACCACGCCTGACTTGAATGCCGGGTTCCCCGCAGCGGCGACCAGGGAACTGGGATGGTCACAACATATCGCCATGCTTTGTGGACATGAAATAAACGTTCCCGGTAGCTTACCCCGTTGCCTGAGAATTCTCATGCTGGTCAACACCGAAAAGAAAGCCGGGGAAATCATTCATGTTTACCTGGAGGAAGCCCGGAAATTGAAGGAGCAAATTTAGCACCGGGAGGCAAATCATGATTGTAGTTATGAAAACCGCCTGCACAGAAGAGGAAATTGACGGCGTTGTTAGCCGTGTTGAAAAATATGGGCTGAAGACACACATCTCCCGGGGAGTAGCGCACACCGTTATCGGCATACTGGGACAGACCTTTCCCGAGCTCAAGGACAGGCTGGAATTGCTTCCCGGCGTGGAAGATGTTATCCCCATCAGCAAACCCTATAAACTCGCCAGCCGGGAGTTCCACCCCGAGAACACGGTGATAACGGTAGACGACGTCACCATTGGTGGCAATGAAATAGTGGTCATGGCTGGTCCCTGCGCCGTGGAAAGCGAAGAGCAACTGCTGGACACCGCTTTGTCGGTCAAAGCGAGCGGCGCCCGTATATTACGCGGAGGCGCTTTCAAGCCAAGCACCTCACCTTACAGCTTCCGCGGACTGGGCGAGGAAGGACTGAAGCTGCTGGCGAAAGCCCGTAAGAAAACAGGAATGCCGCTGATTACCGAGGTTATGTCGCCCCAGGATGTTAAACTGGTAGCCGGCTACGCTGATATATTGCAGGTCGGGGCGCGGAATATGCAAAACTTCGCTCTGCTCGACGAGGTGGGGAAAATAAGGAAACCGGTGATGCTCAAAAGAGGAATGTCCGCCACTATCCAGGAGTGGCTATTAGCTGCGGAATACATCCTCGCCCAGGGAAATGAACAGCTTATCCTCTGCGAGCGAGGCGTCAGGACCTTTGAAACCTATACCCGTAATACCATGGACGTCAGCGCTATACCGATTATCAAGAAACTCAGCCACCTGCCAATCATCGCCGACCCCAGCCACGCCACGGGAAAATGGTATCTGGTAACACCGGTGGCGCTTGCCGCTGTCGCCGCTGGCGCTGATGGAATTATGGTTGAGGTCCACCCCAACCCCGACCAGGCGCTCAAGGACGGGGCGCAATCGCTTACCTTTGACAATTTCAGTAAACTTATGTCCCAGCTAGCGCCGGTAAGTCAAGCTATCGGCAGAAAGCTCGCCGGCAGTAATCTAAAGACAAGGCGTTAAAGCTTTTCATGACCATTGAACAGGAATTAGCCGACCTTGCTCCTCAAAAAGAAACAGCCCTCACCATCGGCGTCTTTGACGGCGTTCATAAAGGACATCGCCATTTAATTGAAACGCTGATTGCCAAAGCCCGGGAAAAAGGCTTGCTGAGCGGGGTGGTTACCTTTCATCCTCATCCTCAAGCGGTATTACATTCCCCGCCGTTAGCCAACGGTCCCTGCCTGATGAATTTAGCCGACAGGGTCAGGGAGATTCGCCAGCTTGGCGTAGAGCTAATCGCTCCGTTATCATTTACCCCGGAGGTGGCGAAGCTCAGCGCTCAACAGTTTGCTTCCCTGCTCCGGGAATATCTCAAAATGCGCGGACTGGTAATCGGACCCGATTTTGCCCTGGGGAAGGGACGCCAGGGAAACGCGGAGAAACTCGCTGCTCTGGGAAAAGAAATGGGCTTCTTCGTCCACAATGTCCCCCCTTTTACGGTCAATAACGAGGTGGTGAGCAGCACGCTGGTCCGCCAGACACTCGCCCGCGGAGATATGACCAGGGTGAAGGAGCTGATGGGACGCCCCTTCAGCATCACCGCCAGGGTCGTCTCCGGCGACAGGCGGGGAAGGACTCTGGAATTCCCCACCGCTAACTTTGCGGCGACCGAACAACAGATGCTCCCACCCAACGGGGTTTACGCCTCAATCACCCACATAAATGGCAAGAGATTCGCCTCGGCGACGAACATCGGCATCCGTCCTACCTTCGGGGACGGCGAAAAGACCGTGGAGACCTCGGTCATAGATTACCACGGCGAGCTCTACGGCAAGGAACTCAAGGTGGAATTCATTCAAAAGCTGAGGGAGGAGCAGCGGTTCGCCTCTCCTAAGGAGCTAAAGGCTCAAATTGAACGGGATATAGACCAGGCAAGAACAATCCTGACCGGGGAGCTGAAATGACGGCTTCAAAATTCCAATCGCTGCTCCGGCGAGGCGTAGCCGAAATCACCGTGGAAGAGGAGCTGATGAAGATGCTGGAGTCAGGAAGACGCCTGAAGCTCAAACAGGGGTTCGACCCCAGCGCCCCCGATATTCACCTGGGACATGTAGTCGGACTGAGGAAGCTGCGCCAGTTCCAGGAGCTGGGGCACCGAATCATCCTCATCGTGGGCGACTGGACCGGGCGAATTGGAGACCCCAGCGGGCAGGTTGCCACCCGCCCCATGCTTTCCCGGAAGCAAGTGGAGGCTAATACCCAGACTTACCTGAAGCAGTTCTTCAAAGTGGTGGACAAGGCTAAGACGGAAGTGAGGTGGCAGAGCGAATGGTATGACAAGTTCGGGCTGGACGAGGTAATCAAGCTTTCAAGCAAATTCACCGTAGCCCAGCTTATGGCGAGGGAGGACTTCAACAAAAGGTTCACTGCGGGCAACCCCATCTCCATAGCCGAACTGCTCTATCCCCTGCTCCAGGCTTATGATTCCGTGGCCATCGAAGCCGATGTTGAGTTCGGCGGCACCGACCAGAAATTCAACTGCCTCCTGGGCAGGGAACTCCAGCAGATGGCAGGACAGCCGCCGCAACAGGTCTTCCTCGTGCCCCTGCTAATCGGGACCGACGGCAAGCTGAAGATGAGCAAAAGCCTGGGCAACTACATCGGCATCGCCGAGCCCCCCGGCGAGATATACGGCAAGGTGATGTCCCTCCCCGACCACCTGATTACCGACTATTTCCTCCTGGCAACCGATGTCCCCGACAAGGAAATCGCCGAGCTTACCCGGCAACTGGATGCCCGCTCGGTCAACCCGATGACGCTCAAGAAGAGGCTGGCTTACGAGATTGTGGCTCAATTTCACGGCGCCTCTTCCGCCAGGGAGGCGGAGCAGGAATTCACCCGGGTCTTCCAGCAAAAGGAGCGCCCTGAGGAAATTCCCGAATACACCTTCGCCGCCACTCCTGCCGAAAACGGGCTTTACCGCATCGACCTCGCTCCCACCCTGGTTAAACAGGGAATAATTAAAAGCAACAGTGAGCTGAAGCGCCTCCTGGCACAGGGAGCAGTTGAGCTGGATGGCGCTAAAATAAGCACCAATGTAGTTAATACCCATAATGGCAGCATACTCAAGGTAGGAAAACACACCTTTGTGCGAATAGTGATTGAGCATCATCAAGAGGAGGTGTAGCATGCAGCTACGAATACCAGGACCAACACCCTGTCCCCCCGAAGCCCTGAAGGCAATGAGCCGCCAGATGATAAACCACCGCGGCAAGGAGTTCGAGCAGCTCCTCCAGTCCGTAACGGCGAGGCTAAAAGAGGTATTCCAGACCAAGGAAGATGTCCTTTTGCTTACCTGTGCCGGCACCGGCGGTCTGGAAGCGGCTATCGTCAACACCCTGTCGCCGGGCGACGAGGTGCTCGCCTGTTCCTGCGGTGTTTTCGGTGAGCGCTTTGCTTCAATCGCCGAACGATATGGCGCCAGGGTAAAGCGCCTTGATTTTGAATGGGGCACCGCCGTTGACCCGGAAGCAGTGCGCCAGGCTCTGAAGGCAAACCCCGCCGTCAAAGCAGTCATGGTTACCCACAACGAGACATCCACCGGGCTGACCAACGACCTGGCGAGCATAAGCTCGGTGGTCAAGGAATTTGACAAGCTGCTCCTTGTTGACGCCGTAAGCAGCCTCAGCTGCATCGACCTGCCCACGGATGCCTGGCGCTGCGACGTGGTGGTAACCGCTTCCCAGAAAGGGTGGATGGTCCCCCCGGGGCTGGTGATGCTCAGCGTGAACAAAAGGGCCTGGGAGGCTCATTCCCAGGCAAAGATGCCGCGGTTCTACCTCGATTTTACCCAGGCTAAAGATTATCTCCAGAAGGGGCAGACTCCGTGGACGCCGTCTATTTCAATCTGCTATGCCCTGGATGCCACGCTGGACTTAATGCTTAAGGAAGGACTGCCCAAGGTATTCGCCCGCCACGCCAGGGTAGCCAAGATGGCTAGAGAGGGCATAAAATCGCTGGGCTTATCCCTTCTCACCGATGAAAAGCATGCCTCCAACACGGTTACCGCAGTTAACGCCGCCGGAACTGTGGATGCGCCCAAGCTGGTCCAAATCCTCAGAGACGAATACGATGTAGTCCTCGCCGGAGGACAGCGCAAGCTATCGGGAAAAATTTTCCGCATCGGTCACATGGGGCTGGTCAACGAAGCCGATATTAAGATAGTATTAAAGGCAATAGAAAAAGCTCTACCTAAAGCGAGGTGCTAGATGAAGGTGTTAGTTGCCGACAAGGTTGCCCAGGAAGGGATAGAAATTTTAAGCACCCAGGCTCAAGTCGATGTTAAGCTCAAACTTGAGCCCGAGGAGCTTAAGAAGTTAATTGCGGATTACGACGGTCTCGTTGTGCGCAGCGAGACAAAGGTAACCTCGGAGATAATTGAAGCCGGGAAGAAGCTAAAGGTAATTGGTCGCGCCGGCATCGGGGTGGACAACATCGATGTTGATACCGCCACCAAAAAGGGCATAGTGGTGGTGAATGCACCCACGGGCAACACCGTGGCTGCCGCCGAGCACACCATCGCCCTGATGCTCGCCCTGGTCCGCAACATCCCTCAGGCTAACGCCCTGCTGAAATCGGGAATATGGCAGAAAAGCAAGCTGATGGGCACCGAGCTCAGGAACAAGACCCTGGGAATTATCGGTCTGGGGAATGTCGGCTCCGAGGTAGCCAAGAGAGCCCGCGGATTTGAAATGCGCATTATCGCCTACGACCCCTTCGTCTCGGCGCATTACGCCAAGAGTCTGAAGGCAGAGCTCGTTTCCCTGGAGCAACTGCTCGGGGAAGCCGACTTCGTTACCCTGCACGCTCCGTTGACGCCAGCCACCAAGAAATTAATCGGCGCTAAGGAGCTGGCAAAAATGAAGCCCTCAGCCCGCATTATCAACTGCGCCCGCGGCGGCTTGATTGACGAAGCAGCCCTGGTCAAGGCAATTGACCAGGAAAAGCTCGCCGGCGCCGCCTTTGATGTCTTCACCACCGAGCCGACGACGGACAGCATCCTGTTCAAAAGCGATAAAATAATCGTTACTCCCCACCTCGGCGCCTCCACCGTTGAAGCCCAGGTAAACGTCGCCAAGGATGTCGCCGAGCAGGTGTTGACCGTCCTTAACGGGGAATTCAGCAGATACGCCGTCAACGCGCCTCATATCCTCCCTGAACTGCTGCCGTTCCTGAAAGTGGCTTCACTAATCGGCAACTTCGTCAGCCAGCTAATGGAAGGGCAGATAACCAATATGTATATCAAATACAGCGGCGGAATCGCCAACTATGACCTGAGCCCGGTAAAGATGTCCATCCTCAGCGGACTGCTCCGGCAGGTAACCGAAGAGAGGATAAACCTGGTCAACGCCGGCCTCTTTGCCACCCAGCGGGGCTTGAAAATCAGCGAGGAAAAGGATGTGCTCTGTCAAAACTACCATGACCTGCTTACCCTGACCGTCAATACCGACGCAGAAACCATTACCGTATCGGGAACGGTTAGAGATAACGAGACTCATATCGTCCAGATTAACGACTTCTGGATGGACATAACGCCCCGGGAAGGCTATCTCCTCCTCTGCACCCATCTCGATGCTCCGGGTCGCCTTGGCGCTATCGGGACTATACTCGGTAAAGCCAACATCAATATCAGCGCCATGCACTCCAGCCGGCAGGAGCGGAGAGGAAAGCAGCTCACCATTTTAGCTCTGGATGAACCGCTCACCGAAGAACAGCGAAGCGAAATCCTGGCGTTGCCCGATGTTTATACCGCTAAAGTAGTTAAAAATATAGTCACCACAGAGGATTAATAACCAGCCCGGCGGGAACTTTAGGATAAAAGTAAGTCGATTTCCGCGGCATTCTTTCGCCGGCGTCAGCTACCGCCTTGACCATCTCTACCTTGGGCGGCTGGATAATAAAGGCTAGCTGGTAATTCCCCTCAGTTACTTCCCGGTAAGCTTGGGCAATATCAACAGTGTAGCTAATATTGGCTTCATCAATCTCAGCCCCAAAGATTTTCTCCAGGACAAGGTGGTTAAGGACGCTGACGCCAAGCCGATTATAAGCCTGAGAGCGAGACCGGGGCATTGCCTCTTCAATAGATACGCCAGGACGCTGCCGCAGCACTGTTAACACTTTGCCCTCCAGCCCCAAAATTCCGATGACCATTCCCTCTTCGCCGTTAGCTTGTGGAGCGGGTCTTAATTCCCGGAGTATATTTTCAGCTAAATCAGCCTTTCCGCCAGCCAGCGGGACTGTCTCCACGGTAAACAAGTCCTTGACCTGCGGGACCAGCCTGGCTTGAGCATCCGCCGCTATGCCCCGCACCAACCTGTGGAGAGGTAAGATGACCAAGCCGGGGTCGGAAAATGCCGCCAGGGATATCATTATGTAGTCAAAGGCATCGTCGCCAGACGGAGAGGCAAGCCCTTCCCTTCTTTCCCGCTGATATGCCAGCGCCATCTCGTAGCGATGATGTCCGTCAGCTACATAAAAAGACGACTTAGATAAAAGGTCGCTGATGCGGCGGATTAACCGAGGCTCATTTATCGCCCAGACGAGGTGTTGCTCATCGGAATCGCTTATCACCAGCGGCGGACGGTATTGCGTCACCGAGGACAGTATCTCAGCGATTTTACCCTTCCGGTCCTGGTAGAGGGCGAGTATGGGACTGAAGGCAGCCTGGCAGACTCGTAACAGCCCGAGCCTGTCCTGCTTAACTTTAGAAGACGTCTCTTCATGAGGATATATGCCTTCGCCCCAGGGCACCAGTTTAACCCGGGCGATAAGCTCGCGCCTCCTCATCCTTCCCCGGTAATTAAAGTAATGGTCGTGGAGATAAAAGGCAGCCGGGCTATCCGTCTGAAGGACTTTCCCGTCAAGCCAGGTTCTGAAGGTTACTGCGGCTCGACCATGCGCCGTCTGGAGGCTCTCGTTACCCTCTTGAGCCGGGAACTCAAGGCGGATGGCGTTGTAATCGTTCTTGCGGTAGTAGGACTTCTGCTGCTCCGGAGTAATCACATCGAAGGGAGGGCAGATAACCGCCCCTAAATTGGAAATCTTCTCCCTGGAGTAACGAATACCGGGGAACGGCTTAACTTGAGTCATCCGGGCAGGACTACCCTTGAAGCAGCTCGGCAACCACCTCGCTCACTTCCTTACCTTCGGCTTTACCTTTAAGCTGGGGCATGAGCTGAGACATAACTCGGCCCTTGTCCTTTGCTTCCTTAGCTCCAACCATTTCAATTACCTGCTGTGCTCGGGCGATAATCTCCTCGCGAGTCATCGGCTGGGGAAGATATTCCAGAATAATGGCTAGCTCCGACTCTTCCTGAGCCACAAGGTCGCTGCGGTTTCCCCGCTTAAAAGCCTCAATGCTTTCCCTACGCTGTTTTGCCTCCCCGCTGAGAATATCAATAATTTTGTCATCGTCAACAGGCTTTCCCTGGGCAATCTCGGTATTTTTTACTCTTGCCAGAAGCAACCGTAATGTGGAAACTCGTATCTTGTCTTGCTGTTTGACCGCTCGGTGCAGGTCTTCTCTTACCCTCTCCTCCGGCGTCACCGCGGGCCTCGCATGCTCTTCCGCTTCTTCACCGCTTCCTTCCGCTTGTTCACCTCGCTCGGCTTCTCGTAATACTTCCGACGGCGAACCTCAGCTAAAATGCGGTCTTGCTGCACCCGTTTATTAAACCGGCGCAGCAAGCTTTCAAAACTCTCTCCTGAGCCAAGCCTTACTTCAGCCATATTACTACGAAAGCTACATTGTATTAGGTAGCGCTAGTCGTGTCAAGGAGCAGAAACCACTGCAGAGCATCACCATCCTTAGGGTTTTCCCCGACTCAGAAAGGTAACTTATATTGATGTCTCCCGGCAGGCGAATATGGTAAAATAGGAGCCGAAGGTTAAAGATTATGTCAAGAAACTTGAGCCGCCAAAAAATAATAAAAAGGAATAATAGCACTTGACTTTCTCCGTGAAAAAAGGCATGCTAATACATTTAGCTATTAGAGATACCCAAAAAAGGAGGGATGCGTATGACTAAAGTGACTAAAACAACCACTGCGGAAAAAGAAACTATCGCAGTCCACTGGAAAGAAGAGGAACTCATACCTCCGAAGGAAAAATTCATCAAACAGTCAAATATGCCCGACCCGCAAATTTACAAGCGGTTTTCCGAAGAGAACTATCCCGATTGCTTCAAGGAATACGCTGATATGCTTACCTGGGATAAACCCTGGAAACAGGTGCTCGATGCCAGTAATCCCCCCTTCTTCAACTGGTTTGTCGGCGGAAAGCTGAATGCCAGCTACAACTGTGTCGACCGCCATCTGGATAAATATGGAAATAAAGCAGCAATCATATTTGCCCCTGAGCTTGAGGACGAACCCTACCAGGTCACAACCTATAACGAGCTTTACCGCAGAGTTAATGAGTTTGCGGCGCTCCTTCTCGCCATGGGGATTAAGGAAAACGATGTAGTAACATTTCATATGCCTATGGTCACCGAGCTAGTGATATCAATGCTCGCCTGCGCCCGGATAGGAGCAATTCACTCCGAGGTGTTCGGAGGATTCAGCGGTAAAGCTGTTGCCGATAGAGCCGACGATGCCAAGAGCAAAGTCCTGATAACTATAGACAGCTATTATCGTGGCGGAAAAATCATTGACCATAAAGCCAGGGCTGACGAGTGTGTTAACCAGTGTCAAGAAACCAAAATCGAAAAGGTATTAATCTGGGAGCGCTATCCCGGCAAGTATAGCTCCCCCACCCCACTGGTAGAGGGACGTGACTACCTCATCAACGACCTGCTGAAGAAGCACCGTGGAGCGAGGGTAGCCCCGCTATCCAAGCTGGCTGAAGACATCCTATTCCTGATGTACACCAGCGGCACAACGGGAAGGCCTAAAGGATGCCAGCACAGCATCGGCGGCTATCTCAGCTATGTCGCCGCGACATCTAAGTATCTCTTTGACATCCATCCTGAAGATACATACTGGTGTCTCGCCGATATAGGATGGATAACGGGGCACTCATACATCGTTTATGGTCCGCTGGCTGTTGCTGCAACCACCGTGATATTTGAAGGAGCACCGACTTACCCTGATGCCGGACGCTCCTGGAGGGTAGCTCAAGACCTCAATGTAACCATATTCCATACCTCTCCGACGATGATTCGGATGATAAGAAGGGAAGGTCCTGATGAACCGGCGAAATACAACTACCACTTCAAGCTAATGTGCACCGTAGGAGAGCCCATAGAGCCAGAGGTATGGAGATGGTATTACAATCAAGTCGGTAAAGGGGAAGCAACAATCATCGATACCTGGTGGCAAACGGAGACCGGAGGTGTTATCGGCAGCAACTTGCCCGCGCTTAAACCCATGAAGCCAGGAAGTTGCGGTATGGCCATGCCGGGCATATTCCCGGTAATCTTTGACGAAAATGGGGACAAAATTGAGAGAGGTTCCAACAAAGCGGGGAACATATGCATGAGGAAGCCCTGGCCAGGATTATTCCAGACGATATGGGAAGACCCTCAGCGGTTCGTTGATACCTACTTTCGCAAGTATTCCAACTTAGAGAGCAAAGATTATCGTGATTACTATTACTTTGCCGGCGATGGCGCCGTCGAAGCTGCTGATGGGTATTTCCGGATTCTGGGCAGGATAGACGACGTGATAAAGGTCGCCGGACACCGCTTAGGAACCAAGGAGATAGAGAGCTCTTCAGGCACTATCGAAGAGGTAGCAGAATCGGCAGTTGTAGCCAAGAAAGATGCTATAAGAGGCGCCGTGGTCGACCTCTATGTTGCCTTGAAGCCAGGCTTTAAACCCAGCAAAGAGTTAGAGGAAAAAATCAAGCAAAAAGTCAGCACCGATATCGGCCCTATCGCCCGACCGAACAGAGTTCACATCGTTCATGATATGCCCAAGACACGCTCAGGGAAGATTATGCGCCGCGTGCTTGCCGCTATCTCCAACAATGAAGATGTCGGCGATGTGACCTCTCTGGCTAACCCCGAAGTCGTGAACATTATTAAAGAGCAGGTCAAGGTTGCAGATTCGGAGGCACCGAAGAAAAAAGCATAGCACCTCCAGGGATACTTGAGATGCGAGAAATGGTGCCAGGCAGAATACCAAGTCTGCCTGACACCATTAATTTATTAAGAAAGGAGGTTTAATATGGCTGAAGAAGTCAAATGGGCAAATCCCGGGGCTTTAGGGCTGGCGGGATTCGGTTTCAACACCATCCTGCTTCAGATACACAACCTGGGACTGATACCCAACGTAGAGCCCTTGCTCTACGGGTTCTTCTGGGGAGGAATGGCTCAGGTCATCGCCGGGATAATCGACGGCAAACGCGGAGACACCTTCGGACTGACCGCCTTCACCTCCTACGGCTTGTTCTGGATAGGGTTAAGCTTTATGTTTCTTATGCAATGGCTCGGTGTAGTTGAGCTATCACTGACAGGCCTCGGCTGGACATTCATCCTGTGGGGCATCTTCACCGCTTATATGACCGTGGGGACATTCAAGATTTCCAAAATCCATATTTTTGTGTTCGCCACATTAACCTTGCTGTTCTGGCTGCTTGCTGCAGTTTTCTTCGGCGCCCTTTCCGCCAAAGTCGCCGCTGTAGAGGGAATTATCTGCGGCGGTTCCGCTGTTTACGGCTCAGCAGCAGTGGTCTTGAATGCGGTGTATGGCCGGTGGGTATTGCCTATCGGGCGCTTTTCCTAACGCAACTTTGCCTATCAAACCAGGCGGCGGTCAAAACCGCCGCCTGAGCTATGAGGGAGTTTTTTCCTCCCTCACCCATAGGCGCTCACCGTTGGTGATGAACTCAACGGTGCCGTTATCGTCCGTGCGGTAGATATTTTCCTTCCCCACCACCCCCTCCAGCCTCTCCACCGTCTCATTGGCGGGATGCCCGTAGGTATTATTCCCCACCGAGATTACCGCCGCCTGAGGGTCGACCACAGCCAGAAACTGCTCCGTGGTGGACGAGTTGCTGCCGTGGTGGGCGACCTTCAGCACCGTGCTTTGCAGACCCGGGCGCTCCTGGATAAGCTCAATTTCGCCGTCCCACCTGATGTCCGCAGTAAGTAAAAAGCTCACCTCGCCCCACTCCAGCTTCAACACCACTCCGTTGTTGTCCACATCGTCGCTGGTCCCCTGGAAAAGCTCCCCGGGAGGATTGAGCACCTCCAGCTTAATCCCACCACCCAAATCAACCTCCTGCCCCGCTATGGCTCTATTGCGCCTGACTCCGCTCTCGTTGACGCTATTGTTCCACTCCTGGTACACCGAGCTGTTGTAAGGGACGCCGGACTCAACCACCTCGTTCACCTTATACCTCTCCAGCACCTCCACCAGCCCGGCAAGGTGGTCAGCCTGAGGCTGGGTGGAGACCACGAGGTCTATCGTCCTGTCCCAGAAAGGGAGCTTTTTGCCCAGCTCCAGGTTCAGCGCCTTGGGGCTGGGACCGCCGTCAATGAGGATATTCTGATGGTTAGGCGTCTGCACCAGTATGGCGTCCCCCTGCCCGACATCAAGGAAGCTCACATGAAGCTTATCGTCAGGCAGGGTGAGGACTACCGCCCCGACCAGCATGACTGCCACTAAAAGGGGCAAAATGAGCCACCTTAGAGCCGAACGCCGGGAAAATTCAGCCATCGCTAACCATTCTCCTCCGCCCTGCCAGACGGGAAAAGGCATAGCTCAGCTGCTTTTCATAGCCAAGACATGCCACGAGCACCGCCAGCACGAGGTAATATGCCATCACCAACCAGGAAGGAACAGCCACCGGGAAATAGGGGGACGGCAGGGCATTAAAGCCCTGGACCACCAGGATAAAGTAGCTTAAAAACACCCAGGCAATCCAGCCAAGGACCTGGGCGGCAGCGGCGGCAAATAAGCCCACAAAGGCAACCGCAGCCGAGATAACAATAATGGCGGGCAGGGCGAGCAGGGAAAGAAAAGTCGCCGGAATGCCGACCACGGAGGCAATGCCGAAGTAGTAGGCGACAAGCGGCCAGACGGCGACAATAGCCGAGAGTGTCACCGCAACGCTGTCGGAAAAAACGCTCACCACCTCCACCGCCCTGCCCGGGTATCGGAACAGCCGGGCAACGCCCTCCCGCCCCAGAGCCCGGAAATGAGGATAGAGGAGAATAAGCCCAGCCATGGCTAAGAAGCTGAGCTGGAAGGATGCGCTCCACAAAACACCGGGCTGGACAGCCACCATCACCGCAGCAGCAAAAGCCAGGGCGGTAATGGCGCTCCGCTGCCTTCCCAGATATTCACCTATCAGGAATAAGCTCCCCATTATCGCGGCGCGGATTACCGGCGCGTTCATCCCGGTAAGCAGGGTGTAAATCCAGATGGCGATAAGGGTAAGCCAGATATATCCCGGGCGGTGCTTGCCCAGAATAAAGGCTAAAAAGCTGAGCAGAATGCCGATGACGATGCTGATGTTCACCCCGGAAATGGCTAATATGTGCGCCGTGCCGGTTCGGGAAAACGCCTGAGTCAGGTAATCAGGGATGTTGCTCCTGATGCCGAGGAGGATGCCCTGAGCCAGCGAGCCCTGCGGCTCAGGCAGAGCCCGGGCAAGGGAGTCCGAGAGGCTCTCCCTGAAGGAGTAAATCCACTCCAGCGGCTTAAACCCCCTGCCCTCGTCCAGGACCTCTATCCCGGGATAATAGCTGACGGAGTAAATTCCCTGGTGCTCCAGGTAGCTTTTATAATCAAAATCCCCGAATACCGGAGGGTCACTCAGATTTCCCGTTATCCGGAGCACATCACCGTAATGATATTGGGGATACCGCGCCACTTTAATCAGGACATCGCCCGACACCTCTTTTTCTTCACCCGTTATGGTTATACTGCTGGCGGAAACGGTCAGCAGGGAATACCAGTCCCGGACATCGGGAGCTTCCTTCACCATCCCCTGAATTTCCACCTTCTGCCCATTGTAGGAACAAAGGGAGTGCTCATCGGGCAGGCTTGAGGGAAAATAAAGGACTCCGCCAACAAAGGCGAAAAGGCATAGTCCCGCCGCTACCAGGCCCTTTCTCGCCCGGGGCAGGAGGGGAATAAGCAGGAAGGGAATAACCCCCAGGGAAATAACGGCTAGCGGCAGGCTGGCTCGAGAGCCGGCAAAAATCCCCGCTATCCAGGCACAGCTAGTATAAAGAAGCCACATAAAGCCTTTGCTAGTCCGCTACGGTTACATTGTCCTTTATCTTCTCGAATGTCACTTCGCCGATGCCCTCAACCTTGAGCAGGTCTTCAATCCGCTTGAACTCGCCATTTTCCTCACGGTAAGCCACGATAGCCTGAGCCCTGTCCGCGCTTATCCCCGGCAGGACTTCAAGAAGCCAGGGCTCTGCTCGGTTAATATCCACCTTCTGGGGAGACTGCCTTTCCTCTTCCTCAAGGACATAGAGCTTAACGAAATTCAGGTCGGCACCGGCTTCAACGCCAGCGTCGGAAAGAAGCTCCGGTATGGTGTCGCCCTCCCTGAGGGGATAGATGCCAGGGTTGACCACATCGCCGCCGATGTAAATCTCGCCGCCTAGCTGGGGAAGCGCGGCTTGAGACAGCACCAGCTCCTGGGGTTGGACTCTGTCGCGGTCGACCAGCAGCTTGACACCGCCAGCTATAAGGACAATGACCAGGAAAACCACAATGGAGAGGTAAAATCTATCTGCCTGGCTCATAGCGCAACTCCTTTCCCGGACCTCGCTCCGTTATTCAGAATGACAACCCGGCATTTCAATGGTAAGATTTTCATATGGCGAAAAGCCCGGGTATATCCATCACCAACCGCAAAGCTTACCACGACTACCACATTGAGGAAAGGCTTGAGGCAGGCATCGTGCTCAAGGGCTCGGAAATCAAGTCAATAAGGGCGGGAAAGGTAAGCTTGCAGGACGCCTATGCCCGGCTGGAAAAGGGGGAGCTCTGGCTGTTCAACAGCCACATCGCCTCGTATGACGCCGCAAGCTACACCACCCACCAGCCGACCCGTCCCCGCAAGCTCCTGCTCCACAAAAAAGAGGTCGAGAGAGTCACGAGCAGGGTGCTGCAGCGCGGTTTGACTTTAGTGCCTCTCAAGCTGTATATTAAACATGGGATTGCCAAGATTGAGCTGGGCGTCGCCCGGGGGAAGAAGGCTTACGATAAGCGCGAAGCTATTGCCCGGCGGGACGCCGAAAGGCAGATAGAGCGAGCCCTCAAGCAAAAGGGATAAGAGGAAGAGGAGGGAAGGAGGTAAAGTTTTTCAGCAATTCGGGGGCGCGTGGATTCGACATGGGAAGGCCTACAGAATTGCAAGCTGAGGTGCCATTAACCTCATAAAACAAATGGCAAAAAAACAAATGCCGAACCAATTGCAGCTTAACTAAAGCTACACATCCACCCCGACCTCTCCTCGAAGGTTGGAGCGGGATGTCAAAAAAGTCGAGGTGCTCCGGTCCCGATGTCGATAGGGACTGGCTAAGAAAAAATCGACTGGCTTGACTGGATTCGGCCGGCAGATGAAAGTTGAAGCGAGATAAAAGGAGCCGGCTAAGCTTGTAGGATATTCTGGCAACCTCCTTATGGACGGGGAGTTCGACTCTCCCCCGCCTCCACCACACCCATCCACTTTCAAGGGTCACTGTGGTATAATAATGTTGCTTCACTTACCGCCAAGGTCATACCAGACGAGGAAGGCACAATATGGAGGGTAGAGGGCTGAGGTATATCTATAAGCTGATAATAAGTCTTGTCGCCTGCCTCTCCGCGGGTCTTATCGGCTCGATTTTCACCACTCCCGCAATCCCGACATGGTATGCCGCGCTGGAGAAACCGGCTTTTACTCCGCCGAACTGGCTTTTCGCCCCTGCCTGGATTACCCTGTATATCTTGATGGGGATAGCGGCATCTATCGTGTGGCGGAAGGGTCGGGACAACCGCCAGGTCAGAACAGCACTGAGCATATTCCTCGTCCAGCTGGTCCTGAACGCCCTATGGTCGGCAGTGTTCTTCGGACTCAAGTCCCCGCTCTACGGGGTTATCGTAATCGCCGTCCTCTGGATTGCGATACTTCTCACCGTAATCAAGTTCTTCAGGATATCGACTCTGGCGGGAGCGCTCCTTATTCCATACATAAGCTGGGTGACTTTTGCCGCGGCATTGAACGCGGCGATTTTCGTCCTGAATAGATAAATCCACCTGTCCCGCAGGTGCTCTTGAAGCCCGACGGGGTAAAGGCTATAATAATATAAGAAAGGCAGGGAGGAAGTGCGGCTGAATTCTAAGTTCTCTAAAATACCGCAGTAACCACCTTCCGGAGTTAAAGATAAAAAGGAGGACAGGAAAACGAAGGAAGTCGTCATCGTCAGCGGGGCAAGGACGCCAATCGGCACTTTCGGTGGCTCTTTACGAGATATTCCCGTCGTTGAGCTAGGAAGTGTGGTAATCAGGGGGGCGCTTAGCCGCGCCGGCTTGAGACCGAAGCCCAGCCCCAGACTTCTGAGCCTCGGTCCCCACCCGCCCGGGGGAGAGAGAATAGCCGAGGTGGAGAGGAGATATTATAGCTGGGACCCCACCCTGACCGAGGTCCAGGTGGACGAAGTGATTATGGGAAATACCCTCCAGGGCGGACAGGGACAAAATACCGCCCGCCAGGCTGCTCTCGGCGCCGGGATGCCTAAAGAGACGCCGGCTTACACGGTGAACAAAGTCTGCGCCTCAGGGCTAAAAGCAATCACCCTGGGAGCCGAAGCAATAATGCTCGATGAAGCCGAGATTGTGGTTGCCGGGGGGATGGAGAATATGAGTCACTGCCCCTATGTCCTTCCTAAAGCTCGCTGGGGCTACCGGATGAGCATCACCACCAGGGGAGACATCATCGACCTCCTGGTGCTTGATGGACTGTGGGAGGCATTCTACGACTACCATGTGGGAAACACCGCCGAGAACATTGCCTCCCGATATAATATAAGCCGGCAGGAACAGGACGAGGTAGGGTTTATGAGCCACCATCGCGCCAGAGCGGCGATAAGGGAGGGGATCTTCAAAGAGGAGATTGTTCCTGTGCCCGTCCCTCAGAGAAAAGGCGGTCCCCCGATTCAGTTCGATACCGACGAACGCCCCATGGATACCAGCCTGGAAAGAATGGCTCTCCTCCCGCCGGTGTTCCAGAAAAATGGAACGGTTACCGCGGGCAACTCCTCAGGCATCAACGACGCCGCAGCCGCAGTTGTTCTTATGTCAAGTAATAAGGCTAAATCGCTGGGACTTACCCCCAGGGTGACCATCAAGTCCTTTGCCTCCGGAGCGGTAGACCCGGCTTACATGGGACTGGGACCCATACCGGCAATCAGAAAGGCGCTTAAAAAAGCCAAGCTCACCATCAAAGATATGGATGTTATTGAACTCAACGAGGCTTTCGCCGCTCAGATTATCGCCTGTATGAGGGAGCTTGATATAAGCTGGGACAATACCAATCCCCACGGCAGCGGCATTTCCCTGGGGCATCCCATCGGCGCCACCGGAGCAAGACTGGTGGTTACCACAATGTACGATATGCAGCGAAGAAAGCTGCATTACGGCCTGGTGGCTATGCCTGTCGGCGGCGGACAGGGCATGGCGGCAGTCCTGGAAAGGCCGATATAGTCACCCGCCTTTTTTCCGGTAGTCAGGACACCAGACGGCGTTAGGACGCTCAGGGCGGTTACAGGCGCTCCGCCAGTCCCACATACAGCTATCACAGAGGATAATATCCTTGCCCAGCGCCTTCTTTATTTTCAGCTTGATTTTGTATGCCCAGCCTGGACCTTCAGCGCTCACCGCAAAATTAAAATGTCTTCACATTTCCTTAGACAGCGTGCCGAGAAATTCAGCGTTACTCTTCGTCTTGGCTAGTCTCCCCAGCAGCCTATCGGTAGCCTCTTCGGGGCTGGGAGAATCGTCAGCCAGCATAGAGACTATCCGCCGGAGCAGCCATATCTGTTTTACGGTTTCCTCGCCTACCAGGAGCTCCTCCCGCCTCGTTCCGCTGGGAACTATGTTTATCGCCGGGAAGATTCTCTTCTCGGCTAACCTTCTATCCAGGTGAAGCTCCATATTCCCCGTTCCCTTGAACTCCTCATATATGAGGTCATCCATACGGCTGCCGGTGTCCACCAGGCAGGTAGCGATAACGGTCAGGCTGCCGCCCTCCTGGGTATTACGCGCCGTGCCGAAGAACCGCTTCGGGGGATAGAGCGCTGCCGAGTCAATGCCACCGGACAGGGTGCGCCCGCTCGCGGGCATGGCTAAATTGTAAGCCCGGGTAAGACGGGTAATGCCGTCAAGGAGAATAACCACATCCTTACTCAGCTCAACCAGCCTTTTCGCCCTCTCCAGGGCTAGCTCCGCCACGCGGGTCTGGTTCTCCACCGGCTCGTCAAAGGTAGCGGCGATAACCTCGGCTTTCACCGACCTTTTCATGTCGGTGACCTCTTCCGGTCTTTCTCCTATCAGGCAGACCATAAGGTGAATATCGCTGTAATTCACCATGATGGCGTTAGCGATTTTCTTGAGGAGCACCGTCTTGCCCGCTTTAGGCGGTGAGACGATGAGCCCTCTCTGCCCCCGGCCTATGGGAGCCACCATGTTAATCAGCCTGGTGGACAGCTCCTCCGGGGTGGTCTCTAAATTAATCATCTTATCGGGGAAGGTAGGCGTCAGCGAACCGAAATTGGGGCGCCCCCGGGTCGCCTCGGGGTCAAGCTCGTTAACGTTTTCCACCCGGAGCAGACCATAATACTTCTCGCTGTTCTTAGGAGCTCGGGCTTCTCCACAAATATAATCGCCGTTCTTCAGGTTGAAGCGGCGAACCTGAGAATTAGACACATAGATATCGTTGGCACCCCGCAAAAAGCTGCCCTGACGCAGGAAACCGTAACCTTCGTTCATAATTTCCAATACCCCGCTGACAAACACATTGCCCTGCTGCGTCGCTTGAGATTGCAGAATCAGAAGGACGAGCTCCGCCTTCTTCAACGAGGAGTATCCGGTGGCGCCACATTCCTTGGCTATCTCCTCCAGCTCATCTCGGGTTTTGTCTTCCAGCTCAGTCATATTTCCCATGGCAAACCCCCCTTATCCGTTAGCTCACGGATTCATTACCTTTGTCCAGTCATCCTTGAATTTCTCAACGCCGATATCGGTCAAGGGATGCTGTATCATCTGCATCAGCACCTTGTAGGGCACGGTGGCGATATGCGCCCCGGCCTTCGCCGCCGCCACGCAATGCTGGGGATGCCTGATGCTCGCCGCTATTACCTGAGTGGTGCTAATCTGGTAGAGCCGCAGAAACTGAACGATGTCCTCCACCAGCTTCATGCCGTCCTCGCCAATATCATCAAGCCGACCCACAAAAGGGCTGATAAAGGTAGCTCCGGCGGCTACCCCCAGCAGTGCCTGGTTTAAGGAAAAGCACAGGGTGAAGTTTACTTTAATGCCCTCTTTAGACAACACCGAGGTAGCCTCCACTCCCGCCAGGTTAGCCGGTATCTTGACTACGACATTGTCAGCCCATTTAGCTATCTTTCTGGCTTCAGCAATCATCCCCGGAGCATCCTGACTTAACACCTCGGTGGATACCTCCCCGGGAACGATGGAGCATATCTCCTTGACCAGTTTCCGATAATTGACTTTCCCCTCCTGCGACACCAGGCTGGGGTTGGTAGTCACTCCGGTAATCACGCCTAGCTTTACCCCGTGCCGGATGTGCTCTATATTGGCGGTATCTAAAAATAAACGCATTTTTTAACTCAACGGCAGGCTCGTCTGAGCGCCTTCCACGAGTGTCTCCTTAGCTACTTTAATAAAGTCCAGGAAAAGGGGATGAGGACAATCAGGGCGAGACTTGAACTCAGGATGAAACTGGCAGGCAACCATCCAGGGATGCTCCTTCAGCTCCACGATTTCCACCAGCTCTCCATCGGGCGAAAGCCCGCTAAAAGTAAGCCCCTTCTTGCCCAACGGCTCACGAAAGCGGTTGTTAAACTCAAAGCGATGGCGATGCCTCTCATAGGCTATCTCGCTACCATAAGCCCGGGCAGCCTTCGTCCCCGCCACCAGATGACAGGGGTAAGTCCCCAGACGCATTGTCCCGCCCTTCTGGTCAATATCACGCTGCCCCGGCAGCAGGTCAATTACCGGATAAGGAGTATCGGCGTCAAATTCAGTAGAATTGACCTTTACATTATGGAACACCTGGCGTCCAAATTCAATAACCATAACCTGCATGCCCAGACACAAGCCCAGGTAAGGAACCTCATTCTGCCGGGCGAACTTAGCTGTCTCTATCATCCCCTCAATACCTCTACCCCCGAAGCCGCCGGGCACCACCACTCCCTGAACCTGCCGCAGCTTGCTGTCATCGCCGTTATCCAGCCCCTCTGAGCTGAGCCACTCTATCCGCACCGCCAGATTGTGAGCCAGAGCGGCATGGCATAGTGCTTCCCGCACCGAGTAATAGGCATCCTTAAGCTCCACATACTTCCCCACCAGACCAATGACTACCGGCTCTTTAGGAGTCTTCACCCTGGCTACCATGTTCTCCCAATCATCCAGGTCAGCTTTCCCGGCTTCCAGCCCCAGGCGGGCAACTATGAAGTCCCCCAAGCCGTACTTCTCCAGCATCAAGGGCACCTCGTAAATGGTCTCGCCGGTAACCAGGGGAATGACCGCCTCCTTAGGCACATCGCAGAAAAGCGCTATCTTGTTCTTTATTCCCTCCGATATCTCCTTGTCGCTGCGGCAGAGGATGGCATCGGGCTGAATGCCGATTCTCCTCAGCTCGTTGACGCTGTGCTGTGTAGGCTTGGTCTTCACCTCGTCCGTGGCGGCAATGTAAGGCAAAAAGGTAACGTGGATATAGAGCACATTGTCCCGGCCCTCTTCCCCCCGCATCTGGCGAATGGCTTCCAGGAAGGGCTGACCCTCAATGTCGCCCACCGTGCCCCCGACCTCGACTATGACCACATCGGCATGGGATATCTCTGCCACCTGCCTGATGCGCCTCTTTATCTCATTGGTCACATGGGGCACTATCTGGATAGTTCCCCCCAGAAAATCGCCTCTCCTTTCACCGGCGATAACGGCGGAGTATACCTCGCCTGAAGTAACATTTGATGCCCGGGTTAGCTCCACGCCGATAAACCTCTCGTAATGCCCCAGGTCCAAATCAGTTTCAGCGCCGTCCTGGGTGACGAATACCTCCCCATGCTGATAGGGGGACATCGTCCCCGGGTCAACGTTAAGATAAGGGTCGAGCTTTTGCACCGAAACACTGACCGAGCGACTTTTCAATATCCGACCAATAGAGGCTACTGATATACCCTTGCCAACAGAACTAACTACACCACCGGTAACAAAGATATACTTAGCCACCGTTCATCACGAACTTGTTACGAAATAAGATATGATCACACCAGTATGCGGCAAACCGAGTTTATTTTATTATACGCACTGAGGAGCAAGTTTGTCAAGAATTGCGCTTTAGACGATTGAACCAGACGCCAGATTACAGTAAAATGTTCTCTACGAAAGAAGATGCGAATAACAGGCGGTAAAGCCCGGGGAATACAGCTAAAAACGCTTCAGAGACAGTCGCTGCGCCCCACCACCGATTTGGTAAGAGGGGCAATTTTCTCCATCCTGCAGAACATGCCTGCTGACTGGGGACGCATTGCCGACCTCTATGCCGGCACCGGCGCTCTGGGCATTGAGGCTTTGAGCCGCGATGCCCAATGGGTCGATTTCGTGGAGCAGAGCAAAAAATGCTGTGACCTCATTAAATATAACCTGGAAAAGACGGGAACCGGGGATAGAGCCCATGTTTATTGCTGCAGTGTAAACCGGGCTATTACTTTCCTGGACAGTAACTACGATATTATTTTCCTCGACCCCCCCTACTCCCTCTCGACCATAGGCAGCGTGCTGACAAGCATTGCCGGCTCAGAGCTGATAGGGGCTAACTCCATTGTAGTGCTCTGCCATACGAAACGCTTTTCACCAAGCCCTGAATATGATAAACTATACCTTACGAAGCAATTTCACTATGGCGATACAGTTATCTCTACATTTCAGGGAGGCAAACCATGGCAATAGCAATATATCCCGGCACCTTTGACCCGATAACCAACGGACATCTGGACATCATCACCCGTGCCTCTGCCTTATTTGATAAACTGATTGTGGCTGTCTACGCCAGACCCGAGAAACAAATCCTCTTCACCGCTGAAGAAAGAGTGGATTTAACCGAAAAAGCGGTAGCTGCCCTGGGCAATGTTTGTGTTCAGTCCTATTCCGGACTCACCGTGGAATTCATCCACAGCGTCGGGGGGAAAATCATGGTCCGGGGACTGCGGGTAGGCTCTGATTTTGAGGCTGAGTTTGAAATGGAGATGATGAACAAGAAGCTGGCGCCGGATATAGAAGTTATTTGTCTCATGGCAAGCCCGGACTATCAATGCCTGAGCTCAAAGCTGATAAAGGAGGTAGCCGAGCTTCAAGGCTGCCTCAAGGGTCTGGTTCCCGACCATGTTGCTGTCGCTCTGAGAAAAAAATTATCCCTGGGACGCCCTAAAGCCCCGGCGGGAAAGACGGCATATTGAAGCAAATTTTTTTCTTGGCAATAAGGAGGTGATAAAAGGATGGCCTACAAAATTACCGACGAATGTATTAGCTGCGGTGCCTGTGAATCGGAATGTAAGAACGAAGCCATAAGCGAAGGCGAGACAATTTATGTTATCTCGCCCGATAAATGCACCGAGTGTGTCGGATGGTTTGATGCCTCTAAGTGTGCCGAGATTTGCCCCGTAGACGCTTGTGTTCCTGACCCCAAGCATAAGGAAACCCGGGAACAGCTCCTGAAGAAGTGGCAGAAGCTGCATCCTGGCGAGACTCCCCAGTAGGCAAAGCCGTCACCACCCAAAAGCCCCGTTAACGAGAAGCGAAAAGCCGTTTGCCGTATGCCGGTATATCTTTTAGCTGTCTCCAGAGGGGGCGGTCGCTGTAAGCCCTTATGCTGACATAGCAATCGCCGCAGCGATTGGCTCGCGAAAATCCCTTTATCATCTCTTTTACGCTGGAATATTTCTGGCGATGATGGGCACAGGGAACAAAGGCTCCGTCAGGCATTACCACGAGAAATCTTATCCCCGCTTTGCACCCCGGCATATATCCCCCCTGCTCAAAGAACTTCAAGGTATCCCGGAGCTCGGCTGGGGGGTTAACTATATGGTTGGTCTGCTTTTGCAGCTCTAAAAGCTCGGAAATAGCTTTACGCAGCGTCTCTAGCTCCGCCTCGGTATCAAGACAATAATCCTTGCTGCCCGTCCGCCGGCTGGTATAGGCGCTGTAGGATACACATACCCCCCAATCCCTAGCCTTTTTTGCCGCCGGCAGGATATAGTCCAGGTTGCTCCGGGTTATAACCGTGTTTAAAATGATATTTCGATAGCCGAACTTCGCCAGCCGGGGAAGTGTTCGCTCCAACCGCTCATACAGCCCGGGGTGCCGCCGGAAGTCATCGTGCCTCTTATCGGGAAAATCAAGCGAGACCGAAAACTGGTTCACCCCAGCTTCACAAAGCTTAAGATAATTATCCTCATTTAACAGCACCCCGTTGGTGACAAATATCATATAAGGCAGCCCCCGAGGCTGCTTAACGGCTTTCACCACCTCCATTATATCCCGGCGGAGAAGCGGCTCGCCGCCGGAGATTTGCACCACCGGCGGGTTAAGGAGCCGGGTTATCCTCCCATACTCTTCGGGGGGAATTTGCTTCTCGTCCTTTATCACTCCGCCGAGGTCACAATGGCAGCAGTTGCAATTGCAGGAAAGGGTAACCTCGAAAGAAACCACCACGGGGCGGTTGGCGATATAGTTCCGGACCACTTTCCCTGCAAGCTTGAGACCCTGTGATACCGAAAAATTTGCCATAAAATTTTTATTTGAAGCCGACCACCACGCAGTTATCCAGCCTTGAAGGGTATTCCAGCGTCATTTTATTCATAACATCGCCTAAAACAGCGCCGGGATGAAGCAAGGCTTTCAGCGGCTGATACAGCCTCGCCTGCTTCAGCAGCGGTATAAATAGCATGAGCAAACTAATGGACTCTCGGTAGTTCACCGAAGACAAACCCCTGAATCCCGCATTCCCCAGAATATTCATAAGGCTCCCGGTGGTAAATTGATTAATGTGAACCCTTCTTATATTCCACCATTTTCGGCGCAGGATTTTCGAGGGTATCCCGCCAATGTCGGGCGTTGAGACGACTACCAGCCCTCCGGGTCTAAGCACCCGATAAACTTCTTTAAGAGCCGCAAGCGGTTGTGGCAGGTGCTCCAGCACCTGCCACAAGGTGACCACATCAAAATAGTCCCCTGAAAATCGCATCTCCTCAAAAGGCCCTCTTTCTACATCCAGACCGAATTCCGTTCGGGCATATCTGGCGGCATTCAGCGATAACTCTACTCCTTTGGTAATATATCCCACCCGGGAAGCATCAAACAGGAAAAAACCTTCTCCACAACCCATATCAAGCAGCCGGGTATTACCGTTATATTTCTTGATTAACTCCACCTGCGCCCTGGCGGCACGCAGACGGCTCCTCCGAATAATAGCGACATCGCCGTTCTTCATTTCAGAATAGTGGTTGTTGATTTGAACTGCTTTCTCAATCGGGTTCACATATATAAGCTGGCAACTCCGACACCGGACATGCCTTCCGTATTTACCTCCCGGCAGCATGTAAACAGTGTCGACGCCCTCTTCAAGCTCGCCTTCCTCAATACTGGAATTAAATAGCACCTCAAAGTCATCCGCCCCGCAGCCAGGGCAGTGGCGATACTCCAGCATCGCTCTCATTATATTTTACAGCCTTCTTATCCTAAAGCCGCCGGGCTTTTTCGTAAGCCTCCACAACAGCCTCAAGAATGCTGGACCTGAAGCCTCCCTTTTCCAGCTGAGCCAGAGCCGCAGCGGTTGTCCCCCCGGGCGAGGTAACCATATTCCTCAGCTCGGCGGGGTGCTTCCCCACCTTTTGAACCATTTCGGTAGAGCCCAGTATGGTCTGGAGCGCCAGCTCCTTAGCATCCTTGCAAGACAAGCCGATATTGACCCCGGCATCGGTAAGCGCCTCAATGAATAGAAACACATAAGCCGGACCGCTACCGCTTAAAGCCGTAGCCATATTTATATACTCCTCGTTGGCAAAATAGATTTCCTTGCCCAGGGCGCTGAGAATAGAGCGGGCTATTTTCTTATGCTCCTTGCTGAGCTCAGCCATGGTAGTCCACACCGTCATTCCCTGACCAATCTGTGCCGGCATATTGGGCATAGCGCGAATGACACTGGGGTAACCCAGACCCTCCGTCAGGGTAGACAGGCTGGCACCAGCTACTATGGACAAAACAGCCTGTTGCTTCAGGGAATCCTTTATCGTCTCCATCACCGCCGCTAAATCACGGGGCTTAATTGCCAGGATGACCACATCGGCGTTTTCCACCGCCCTCTTGCTATCCGCAGACGCCTTTACCTTGTATTCCCGGGATAACACCTCCCGCCTCAACTCATTTATATCGCTAACCACTATATCCGAAGGAGAAACTACTTTCTGGTCCACCAGACATTTAATCATCGCCTCCCCCATTACCCCGCCGCCAATAAACGTTATCCTCATATCTCCTCCTTTAACCGAGCCCTGTGGCTACTTTACCACGATATTAATCACCCGACCAGGCACATAGATGATTTTGTCAATCTTTTTGCCATTAGTGTACGCCCTGACCCGCTCCCGACTCAACACCAGTTTCTTAGCCTCATCCTCAGTTATCGCCGCAGGCACAACCAGCTTATCCCGCAACCGGCCATTTATCTCGATGGGCAAGGTTATTTCCTCCTCTTCAGCCAGCTCCGGGTCAAACTCCGGCCAGGACTGATTATGAATGCTGTAAGGATGACCGGTCTTGACCCACAGCTCCTCGGCAAGATGAGGGGCGGTAGGCGCAAGAAGAAGCAAGAGACAACTCAGCGTCTCCTGCCATAGTGAGTCGGAGACATTTTTCGCTTCCTGCACCCTGGAGAGGTAATTGGTCAGCTCCATAAGGCTGGCGAGCATGGTATTAAAACGGAATTTTTCTAAATCCCCGGTCACCACCTTAATCGTCCGGTGAAGGATGTGGCGGAGCTTGCTTTCCGCCCCGGGGTCAACATCACCTGCCGCATAGCCCGCCTCCGTCAAGCTCCATACCCTGCCGAGCCAGCGGCTTACGCCGGCAATGCCGCTATCGCTCCATTCCCCGCCAAGCTCCCACGGTCCGATAAACATAAGATAGCTCCGAACGGCATCGGCTCCCAGCTTAGCTACATATTCATCGGGGGCAACCACATTCCCCCGCGACTTGCTCATCTTTCCACCACGGTAGATGATTGTGCCCTGATTGAAAAGGCGGGTGAACGGCTCATCAAAATCAACCAGCCCCACATCCCTTATTGCTTTAATAAAAAAACGGGCGTAAAAGAGGTGCATGACGGCATGCTCGGCGCCGCCGGTATACATATCCACCGGCAGCCAGTATTTTACCTTTTCAGCATCAAAAGGAGCCTTGTCGGCTTGAGGGCTGACATAGCGCAGGAAATACCAGTTGGAGCACATAAAGGTGTCCATGGTATCGGTCTCCCTCCTCGCCGGAGCGGAGCACCGGGGACATACGGCCTGGACAAAAGAGGGACAGTATTTAAGGGGAGACTCGCCGGTAGGCTTGAACTCGGCATCGGGAGGAAGCAAAACGGGCAGGTCCGCCTCAGGCAGAGGGACTATGCCACAATTATCACAATAGACCACGGGAATGGGGGCGCCCCAATAGCGCTGCCGGGAGATAAGCCAGTCCCTGAGCCGATAGGCAACGGTTGCCCTACCCCACCCCTTCTCTGAAAGCAAATCGCAAATTGCCTTGCTTCCCGCCTCAGTGGACAAGCCGGTAAACTTGCCGGAATTTACCATCACGCCCGGCTCAATATAGAGCAGCGGCGCTTCTTCCCCGGAGCAGCCGGGAGGAGCAATCACAGGACGAACCGGCAGCTTGAACTTCGTGGCGAACTCCAGGTCGCGCTCATCGTGAGCCGGCACCCCCATCACCGCCCCGGTGCCGTAGCTCATCACCACGTAATCGGTAGTCCAGACGGGCACTCTCTCCCCGTTCAACCTGTTGATGACATAGCTCCCCAGGAAGACGCCGGTCTTCTCCCGACCCAGCGCCGTCCGCTCATACTCGCTCTGCCGCCGGCACCAGGCAACATATTCCTCGACCCTGGCTTTATGCTTCGGGGTGGTCAGCAAAGGAACCAGAGGATGCTCCGGCGCCAGGAGGAAAAAAGTTACCCCGAAAACGGTGTCAGGGCGCGTGGTAAACACTGTTATCTCTTTCTGCTCCACGCCTTTAACATCCAGCTCAAACGAAATTTCAGCACCCTCGCTCTTACCAATCCAGTTTTTCTGCATTACCTTTATCCGCTCCGGCCAGTCTATATGGCTGTGGTCAAGCAGCTCCTCGGCATACCTGGTGATTCTGAAGAACCACTGCTCCATGTCCTTCTTGGTTACCGGAGTGCCGCAGCGCTCGCAGACGCCCTCGCCGACCACCTGCTCGTTAGCCAGCACCGTCTGACACTGAGGACACCAGTTGACCGGCGCCTTAGCCCGATAAGCCAGCCCTGCGTGGTAAAGCTTCAAGAAAAACCACTGTGTCCATTTATAATACTCCGGAAGGCAGGTAACCACCTCGCGGCTCCAGTCGTAAATCGCCCCGATGCTTCTCAACTGGCGGCGCATATTCTCGACATTTTTCATCGTCCACTTATAAGGATGGACTCCGCGGCGGATAGCGGCGTTCTCGGCGGGAAGCCCGAAGGCATCAAAGCCCATGGGGTGGAGCACATTATAGCCCTGCATCCTCCTAAACCGGGCATGGACATCCGAAGGCGCCATGGCATACCAGTGCCCGATATGGAGGTCTCCCGAGGTATAGGGAAACATGGTCAGGGCATAGAACTTGGGGCGGTCGCTCTCCTCCCCCACCCTGTAAATGCCATCATCAGCCCATCGCTTCTGCCACCTCGGCTCAATTTCACGGGGGTTATACCTCAGAGCCATAACGATACAGTTTAGCTAAAATCAACGATAAATTAAAGAGGCACAAATAACGGCGCGAGAGCAGAAACGGGGGCTATGGAGCTTGAGTCCCTAGCAAATTGACCGCTAATAGCATATACTATGCCAGTACTACAGCTAATGGATGAAGTCGTTATTTCCAGAGCTATAACCGAAAGCTACATAAAAGACCTGCTCGGGGCGATGGAGGTTGATGTCGCCATAGTCGGCGCTGGACCGGCGGGGCTGACCGCTGCCTACTATCTGGGGCGGGAAAAGGTGAACACGGCTATCTTTGAAAGGAGGCTGAGCCCCGGCGGCGGCATCTGGGGAGGCGGTATGATGTTCAGCAAAATCGTAGTCCAGCGTGAAGGCAAAAAAATACTGGACGAATTCGGCGTCGCCGCCACTGAATACCAGAAAGGCTATTATGTCGCCGATGCCCTGGAAGTGGCTTCCGCCCTCTGCCTGCAGGCGCTGAAGGCAGGAGCTAAAATCTTTAATCTGGTCAGCGTTGAAGATGTGGTTATCAGGGAAGATAATAGAGTCAGCGGGCTGGTGCTGAACTGGAGCGCGGTGTCGGCGGCAAAGCTGCATATCGACCCCCTGGCGATAAAGGCGAAACTGGTAATTGATGCTACGGGACATGATTGCGAAGTCTGCCGCCTGGTCACCCAGAAAATAGGCGCCAAGCTGAGGACGGCGACGGGAAGCATAGTTGGCGAGAAATCAATGTGGGCTGAGATAGCCGAGAAAAAGGTGGTGGAAAATACCGGGGAGGTCTACCCCGGACTGATGGTTGCCGGCATGGCGGTGAGCGCTGTCTTCGGCTCGCCGAGAATGGGACCGATATTCGGGGGAATGCTCCTCTCAGGCAAAAAAGCAGCCGGGCTGGCAGTGAAGCTGCTGAAATAGGGTATTATTATGTCAAAAACAATCACCGAAATAAACCAGAAAATCAAGCAGGGAAAGGCGGTGGTGGTAACCGCTGAGGAGATAATCGGCATCGCCCGGGAAAAAGGCATCAGCAGGGCAGCCGAGGAAATAGATGTCGTTACCACGGGCACCTTCAGCCCGATGTGCTCCTCGGGGGCGTTTCTCAATATCGGACACACCACCCCGAGGATAAAGCTTGGCGGCGGCAGAGCCTACCTCAACGACATCCCGGTCTACACCGGGCTGGCAGCCGTGGATGTTTTCCTCGGGGCAACCGCCCTGCCCGACGACGACCCCAGAAATAAAATCTATCCCGGCGAATTCAACTACGGCGGCGGACATGTCATCGAGGAGCTGGTAGCGGGAAAGGATGTCCGGCTGGAGGCAGTTGCCTACGGCACGGACTGCTACCCCAGAAAGAAGCTGGAAACCTGGATTAACCTCAAAGACTTAAACAACGCCATCCTGTTTAATATCCGCAACGCCTACCAGAACTATGATGTCGGGGTAAACCTGTCCGACAGGATGATTTATACCTATATGGGAGTATTAAAACCCAAGCTGGGCAATGCCAACTACAGCACCTCGGGACAGCTTTCTCCCCTGCTTAACGACCCCAGCTATAAAACCATCGGCATAGGGACGAGGATATTCCTGGGAGGCGGCGTTGGCTATGTCGCCTGGCACGGCACACAGCACAACCCTGGTGTCCCCCGGGGAGACAACGAAGTGCCCACGGAGCCTGCCGGCGCTCTGGCAGTGATTGGCGACTTAAAAGAGATGAAGCCCGAATGGCTGGTGGGAACCAGCATGCTCGGCTATGGCTGCACCCTGACCGTGGGGATAGGAGTCCCCATACCGATACTCTCCGAGGAAATCCTCCGCCATACCACGGTGAGCGACGCCGAAATTTTCGCCCCGGTCGTCGACTATTCCGAGGCTTATCCCAAGATGAAAGCCGACAACCTGGGAAAGGTCAGCTATGCTGAGCTGAGAAGCGGTCACATTAAAATCCAGGGCAAAGACATCCCCACCGCTTCGCTGTCCAGCTACCACAGAGCCCGGGAGATTGCCGCTACCCTGAAGGGCTGGATAGAGAAAGGCGAGTTCCTGCTCACCGAGCCGGTGGCGCCTTTGCCCGGAGCGGAGTCGGGGATGACCATTAAACCGCTCAAGGAAAGACCGATACTGGAGTGATGATATGAATGTTTCGCGAAGAATAGTGCTTCACTTCTCACCCCGCATCACCAATCAGTCGATAGTCTACCGGCTGGCAAGGGACTTCGACCTCACCTTCAACATCCTCAAAGCTGCGGTCACGCCGGGAGAGGAAGGGCTGATGGTCATGGAGCTGAGCGGCGACCAGAGAAACTACGACAAAGGCATCCAGTATCTCACCGAAGCCGGCGTAAAAATCCAGTCGCTGAGCCAGGATGTGGTCCGCAATGAAGCCCGCTGCACCCACTGCGGCGCCTGCATCAACCTGTGCCCCACCGGCGCTTTCTCCATGGAGGCTGACACGAGGAAAGTGCTCTTTGACCATAACAAATGCGTGGTCTGCGGACTGTGCGTTAAAGCCTGCCCCCCCAGGGCTATGGAATTATATTTCTAAATGCTTTATCGCCTCGGGATTAAAGACAGCGACCTGGTCTCATTCGAAGTTGTGGTGGAGCAGACCAACCTGTATATTCGGGCAAAACGCAGCCTGAAGGAGAAGGCACTGCGGTCGGTGATGAAACACCGCCGCTCCCTGAAAGAATATATTCAGCACTATCCTCTGTTCTTAACCACGCTTGAGCCCTATCCTGTGGAGCCGACCGCCCCGGCAATCATCAGGGAAATGTCTGAGGCAGGCGGCATTACCGGCACCGGACCTATGGCCGCCGTAGCTGGCGCTATCGCCGAAGCTGTGGGCAGGGACCTGCTCCCCTTTTCGCCCGAGATAATCGTGGAAAACGGCGGCGACATCTTCCTGAAGACATCCCGGAAAAGGCTGGTGGGCATCTACGCCGGAGAGTCTTCCTTCACAGGCAAAATCGCCCTGGAAATCAAGCCCGGGGAAACGCCTCTGGGAATCTGCACCTCTTCAGCCTCAATAGGGCATTCCTTGAGCCTGGGCTGTGCCGACGCCGTGGTCGCCCTATCGCCCTCCACATCCCTGGCGGATGCCGCAGCCACCGCCATAGGCAACATGGTTAAAAACGCCGCCGACATACCCGTGGCAATTGACAAAGCTAAAGACATACCAGGGCTTCGCGGGGTAATCATCATTGTGGGCGAGGAGATGGGGATGTGGGGCAGGGTGAAAATAGTGCCCCTGGCTACAACGAGCAAGCGCAACTAACCACAGTGATGTCCACATCCTTGCTGACTACGCCTCCGTTGCCGTCCGAGACCGTTACCATAATGGTGAATGTCCCTGTGTCGCTAGGCGCAGTCCAGGTAACCGTAGCCCCGCTCCCCGAGATACCCCCCCTGGCGGTCGACCAGGAGTAGCTTAACTTATCGTCATCGGGGTCCGTGGCATTGCAAGTAATAGAGCAACTCTGGCCCTTTAGCATTTTGTTGTTGGCCTTATCGGTGACCAGGCTATCAATCACTGGAGGCTGATTAGCCCCCACATGAATGGTCAGCGAGGTCGTGCTCATGCCTCCCATAGGGTCGGTGACCAGCACGGTGATGTTGTAGCTGCCCCCTTCCTGGGGGGCAGCCCAGCTAACCCCGGAGCCCTTACCGGAAATATTGCCCCCATCGGCTTCCCAGCTATAATTTAAGGTGTCATTATCAGGGTCTTCAGCGCGGCATTCAAGCCGGCAGATTTCCCCAGGAAGAGGCTTTTCCCTGCTGTTTGTCACGCTGATAATAGCGGGCAGGTGATTAACCCTCACTGTGATAAAAGTAGAGGCAGTAGCTTCACCACCTTTCGCATCCCTTACGCTCACCGTGATGTTATACTTACCAGCATCAGCAGGAGCAACCCAGCTGGCAGACTCGCCACCGCCCTGAGCAGTAATCGTGCCTCCGCTGACAGACCAGTTATAGCTCAGGTTGCTCCCATTAACACTGGTAGCGTTACACTCAATAACGGTCATCCCTGAAAGCGGTAACAGCGTTTCATTAGGCGTAAAGCTGATGATGACCGGGGAAAGGTTAGCCTGATGACAACCGCAGACGAGGAGAAGGCTGACAACCAGCCCGAGCATCTTAAATAATCTCAAGTTCATTTTATGCCCTCCCATTTCCACTTCTTAATCATCCAGGGGCGGAAATGCCACCAGCCGGTGGGGTGAAACAGCACTACAATCACCGCCAGAGACAGCATCACCATATCATATATCAGCGCCTGTTCTGGCGTCACTATTCCGAAAAGCTGCTCCCATACCCCGAAACAGCCACAGGAAGGAAACTTCTCTATCCCCCTGCTTACTGCCGAGATGTTATTAGCCATAAAGCCGATATTAAGCGGGATACATAAAGCGGCAGCAATGCGGGGAAATATCCCGAAAACTAAAAACAGCCCCAGAACTATCTCCCCCACGGGCAAAACATGGGCGATGAGGTAAACCATCGTGGGATTCCAGAAGGACTTAAGCAAGATGTCGGCAAACTCCGTTTGTCCCGGTATCTTGCCCACGCCGGAGATAAACAGGGTTAGCCCCAGGAACGTAGTCGGTCCCAGGGCAATCAAGTCCTTCTGCCAGTCCCCCCGAGTTATGATGCCGCTCATCTTGCTCCTTATTATAGGTTGAATTATAGCACTAATTCAAATTACAATGAGGTGAGCATGAGCCAGGGAAAAATTTCCATAATACTGCCGGCGCTCAACGAGGCAGAGACCATCGGTAGAGTCATTGAGGAGATACCCCGGGAGAAGCTGGAAGAGGAAGGATACCGCGTTGAGGTTGTGGTGGTTGATAACGACAGTATCGACCAG
>Ga0315282_10002453_pt1 | contig 34123 bp, 41 predicted proteins | sample YL17G07_20_MG_FD_203693 | JGI IMG/M metagenome (GOLD analysis project Ga0315282, IMG submission 203693) | Sediment microbial communities from Yellowstone Lake, YNP, Wyoming, USA - YL17G07_20 | ecosystem: Environmental > Aquatic > Freshwater > Lake > Sediment | place: USA: Wyoming | collected...
CTAATGTTCCGTCCCGAGTAATGCGGGCCATGGCCAAGCCCGTGATCAACCACAGGGGGCCGGAGTTTCGTGAGCTTTACCGGAGGATGCTCGACAACCTGAAGTTCGTCTTCGAGACGAAAGGCGACGTCTTTGTGTTCACGGCCTCCGGAACTGGAGGTGTCGAGTGTGCCATTAGAAACATCCTATCGAACGGGGACAAGATCGCGGTTCCCGTCAACGGAGTCTTCAGCGAGAGGCTTAGAAACGCCGTGACTGCCTTCGGTGGAAAAAGCATTGACATTCCGATCGATTGGGGTAGCGCGATAACTCCAGCACAGGTCGAAGAACTATTCGAGAAAGAGAAGAACATCAAAGCATTAGCCGTGGTGTACAACGAAACCTCCACCGGTGCGACAACAAGAAACCTGAAGGAAATGGGCAAAATCTGTCACGATAATGGCGCACTGTTTGTTGTAGATGCGATCTCGATCCTAGGTGGTGATGCTCTGCCAGTCGACGAATGGGGCGTGGACATATGCGTGGCCGGAAGCCAGAAATGCTTGATGACTCCACCAGGCCTTGTGGTTCTGTCAGTCAATGAAAGAGCTTGGAAAATCGTGGAGACGGCGCGAAGGTCATACTACTTCGACCTCCTTGAGTATAGGAAGTTTCTAGCGAACTACGAGACACCCTACACGCCAGCCGTTACATTGTTCTACGCACTTGATGAAGCGCTCCTGATGATCAAAGAGGAAGGACTTCAACGCCGCTACAACCGTCACAATCTCTGTGCAAGATCCCTCTACGCGGGCCTCGAAGCGCTGAGATTTCAGGTCTTTCCTCGAGCGGAATTCAGATCACAAGTCGTTGTGGCCACCAATTACCTGCCCAAGGTAGACGACAAGAAGTTCAGGGATCTACTCAGAGAACGCTATCACGTTGTGGTCGCGGGTGGCATGGGCAAATTGAAAGGCACCATGTTCAGGATCGGAGTGATGGGAACAGTCTCTGAATTCGAAATACTCACAACTATCGGTGCGATCGAGTCGACACTCGTGGACCTAGGAATACGGTTCGAATACGGCATCGGCTCAAAAGCCTCTCGCGACGTTTTCGGGAAGCAAAACTAATATCACAACACGGAACGTGTGCCGGCGACCCGGTCACCGTATTCTCTCAAAGAGTTAAATCAGACCCGGCAAATGTTGGGGTCGTTGGGGTACACGCAATGCCGATCAAGAATGGCGATTTCGTCCTAGCCAACTACACACTGAAGGTAAAAGAGAGCGGCGACGTGATCGATACAACGATAGAATCCGTTGCGAAGGAAAAGGGACTACACCACGAGCATGAAGGAACCGAAGAGACCGATATCCACAGATACGAGCCATTCTTCATAGTTGTGGGAGAGGGCTGGGTCCCGAAGGGTCTTGATGAGGGGCTCGTAGGACTAGAGACGAGCCAAACCTCAACAATCGAGGTTCCCCCTGACAAGGGATATGGAACAAGGGATGCGTCCAAAGTCAGACTCGTGCCACTGAGAAGATTCAGAAACGAAGGAATCACACCGGTGCCTGGCATACAAGTGACCCTCGACGGAAAGGTCGGACAGGTTCGCACGGTCGGCGCAGGCAGGGTACAGGTAGACTACAATCATCCCCTAGCAGGACGAACTCTTGTCTACGAAGTCTCAATCCAGAACGTGATCGAAAAGACCGAAGACAAGATCAGAAGCATCGTACACAAACGTCTGCCTGCGGTTGATCAAGCGAAGTTCGGGCTACAGTTGAACCCAAGCGAACTCACAATCGAAGTGCCGGAAGAAGCCTTCTTCCTCGAAGACCTCCAGCTAGCCAAGAAAGCTATGTCAGCCGACATCGAGAAGTTCTTTCCAGATGTCTCGAAGATCTCATTCGTTGAGACTTACAAGAAGCCAACGCCTCCTAAGGCTGAGGAGACGAAGACCGTAGAGAGCGCCGAAAAGAAGCCAGCATAGAAGCTTCTCCCCGGCGCTCGGGAAATGTTTTTAAGCGTTTCAGCAAGTGATAAGTTCGCGCTTTATTTCAAGCGCGGTTCTCAAGTCCTCCCGGAACTGCTCCGAGAGAGTAAGTGAACGAAATGTACAATCCACCCACAGACAAAGTATCGAAGTACGTACTGAAGGGGACGACGACCGTCGGTCTCGTTTGCCGTGACGGAGTTGTCCTCGGCACCGACACTCGTGCCACGATGGGGTATTTCATCGCCCATAAACGAGCCAAGAAAGTCTACCAGCTCGATGACCATCTCGCGATGACCATAGCTGGTGGCGTTGCCGACGCCCAAAACGTCGTCGAGATCGTTAGGGCAAATTCGAAACTGTACAAATACGAGAAGGGCGTGATCATGCCTGTCAAAGCAGCCGCAAGCCTGACATCCAATCTGCTTTTCGCCAACAGGTACTACCCACTCATCCTTCAGGCCTTGCTTGGAGGCGTTGACGGTTCAGGACCGCACATATTTGCTCTAGATCCGCTAGGCAGCGTAATGGAAGAGAAATGCGTCTCAACCGGCTCCGGCTCTCCTGTGGCGTACGGCGTCCTTGAGAATGAATTCAAGGACGGTATGGCCGTGAAAGAGGCAGTTCCGGTTGTCGTGAAAGCTGTGAGCTCTGCTATGAAGAGAGATTCAGCGAGCGGGGACAGCTTCGACGTGGCCCTCGTTACGAGCAAAGGATACGAAGAGTTGGGCGAGGACGAGAAGAAGAGAATCCTTTCCAGCCTGAGTTAGACAGAATCAGAGTCCTTTCCTATCATTCAAGGTGTCTTCAATGGCTAGGCCTATCGACGATTCTCGTGTGCGAATACGCGAGACGATCCTGTCGAATATGCCCAAAGAAGCAGAGATTACCAGAATCGAGTTCGAGGGACCCCGCCTTGCAATCTACGTCAAGAATGTCGTTCTCCTCTTGGAGCAGAGTTACGTAGTGACCGATATTGTCAACATGCTTCACAAGCGCGTCGTCATACGTTCCGACCCTTCTATCAGAGCGACCGAAGCGGAAGCGGAGAAAATGATCAAATCCACGATCCCGCAGGAAGCAGAGATCACCAACATTACCTTTGATCCTTCTCTCGGAGAAGTGACTATCGAAGCAAAGAAACCTGGGCTTGCAATCGGGAAGGACGGCTCGACACTTCAAGAGGTCATCAAGAGCACCAGTTGGCGACCTAGGGTGCTGCGTGCGCCACCTATGCCGTCGAAGATCGTCACCAGCACGAGACACATCCTCCACTCGGAGAGTGAGGCTAGGAACCGCATACTCCGAGATGTGGGCGAACGCATCTTCAGGCCAATGATAGGAACGAGGGACGGCGTCTTCCTCACTCCGCTCGGAGCCTGTCACGAAGTTGGCAGATCTGCTATGCTCGTCCAGACCGGCGAGAGCAACGTCCTGTTGGATATGGGGATAAACCCCGGTTCAAATGACCCTTCACACGCATTTCCAAAGATCGATTCAGACGAATTCGACATCGACAGACTCGACGCCGTAGTTATTTCACACGCCCACCTCGACCACTGCGGTTTCGTTCCGTTCCTCTACAAGTACGGCTACGACGGACCCGTCTACTGCTCGGAACCTACGGCCATTCTCATGACGCTGCTGCAGCTGGACTTCTTGGATGTTTACAACAGGGAGGGCGTACACGCACCGTATGACCAGAAGGATGTCCGCGAGACAGTGATGCACACAATCCCGTTGAAGTATGGCGTGGTCACTGACGTCGCGCCCGACATTAAATTGACACTCCACAATGCAGGCCACATACTCGGCTCCTCGATCATCCACCTCCACATTGGCGAAGGCTACCACAATATCGTCTACTCAACTGACTGGTCTACGCCTATTACAGTCATTGACCCAACTGGCAACGTTCGAATCACGAGAATTGGTGAACTGATCGACGAGCTAGTTCGGGATCGCAAACCGTCGAGAGCCTTCGTTGAAAGGGTTCCGAATCTCGAGGGCTGGAAGACCTTTGCTTTCAACCCGAGGACTCTCGAAGTGGAGATCGTACCGATCACTAGTTTCCTTAGGCATCCAATCTCCGAAGATCTCTTCGAGGTAACGATGTCAACCGGCAGAAGAGTGCGCGTCACCGGGTCTCACAGCCTATTCCGGGCAAAGAATGGACAGATCACTCCCACGAAAGTGCGTGAACTGAGAAAAGGCGAATACCTTGTCTCCGGAGCGACTTTGCCAAAGTTCAACCTCGGCCGATCCGATGTTAGGCTTGACGAGAGAGAATTCCGAGTATTCGTCAACGACCGAGCTGGACTGCTAAGGATACTTGAGCGTCACCGCGCGATGGTGAGGCGCAGATTCCAAGGCAAGGAACACGAGATAATGCGCTGGGTTCGCGAACACTATGAGCGCGGGGCATACAGGACCACAATAGCGAGGAAGTACCACGTGAAGCACTCGCGCGTCCGGTCAATCTTCAAAGAGCTCGGAATCGTGGATTCCCCGAGACTTAAGGTCGCGCTTCCACAACGCTTTGAAATAACGCCTAAGTTCGCCCGATTCCTAGGGTATTTCGCCTCTGAGGGTAGCGTTCAGGGGAACACGGTCGTAGTAAGCAATGAATCCCGGAACGTCAAGGCGGATTGTCTGAGAACTATCCAACCTCTCTTTGATTGCAGATACTTCCGAGACGATGCAGAGATTCGGTTCCACTCGCGCAGCCTCAAAAAGCTTCTTGCCTTGCTCGGTGGCTTAGGCACGGCGTACACCAAGAGAGTACCTTCAGCAATTCTGAGCGGGCCAGAAGAGATGGCGTGCGAGTTCCTGAAGGGATACTTCATTGGCGACGGATACCTCCGGATCCGAGATCAAGGATGCTCCATTAGTGCGAGTTCCAGAAACGAGCTACTCCTGCAGGATGTTGCTTTCCTCCTACTCCGAATCGGCATTCCAGTGACGTACGAGTTCAACCGTACGAGCCGTATGCACTCCATCACAATCTACGGCACGTCCTTCTTGGAAGGCTTTCTTGAGAAAGTCAAGATTGAGGAGTGGAGTCGTGCACTCGTTGCGGTCAACCCTAGGCGAACAAAAAGCCCCACTTGGAGCCGCACACCCATAGCTGCTCTCACTCCTGCACTCCAAGCGCGAATTCTGAAGACAGCATACAGGCATGCTAAGAGCATCGGAAGGGATCACTTGGTGAGTCTGCTGCAATTTGGTGGGCAGAGTGACGCTCTGATCGCAGATGCTCCTTTCGCCTACGAAGAGATAAAGAGCATCCGCAAGGTCAAGCCCACTCACCCGTATGTGTACGATCTCTCCGTGGATGGCTACGAGAACTTTCTAGGCGGCTTTGGTTTTGTGTTCCTCCACAATACTGGCGACTTCAAGTTTGGCCGGTCAATGTTGCTCGAGCCAGCGTCATGCGTTTTCCCACGAGCAGAGACACTCGTGATTGAGAGCACGTATGGTGGCCAAGAGGATGTTATGCCTGAGAGAGTGAGTGTAGAAGGCAAGCTCGCAACCATCGTGAATGAGACAGCTGAGAAGGGCGGCAAGGTCTTGATCCCTGTTCCAGCTGTTGGGCGTTCTCAAGAGATCATGCTTGTTCTGGATAGCTACATGAAGAATGGAACGATCAAGGAAATGCCGATCTACATCGAGGGCATGATCTCCGAAGCTACCGCAATTCACACGGCCTTCCCTGAATATCTGGTGAGAGAGGTTCGAGACCAGATGCTGCACAAAGATGTCAACCCGTTCCAGTCAGATTACTTCACAGTGGTCAACCACCCGGGCGACCGGGAACAGATAGTGGCAGGCCAACCGGCAATAATCATGGCCACATCCGGCATGCTGGAAGGCGGACCGGCGATCGATTACTTCAAACAACTTGCGTCGGATCCCAAGAACGTTTTGCTCTTCGTCAGCTATCAGATTGAAGGAACTCTAGGCAACCGGCTCAAGAACGGAGTCAAGGAAGTCTCAATGATGGGACGAAACGGAAAGATCGAAGCGATCAAAGTCGACCTGCGAATCGAAAGCGTCGAGGGATTCTCCGGACATTCAGATAGGAATCAGCTACTTGCATTCCTTCGCAGAATCTCGCCAAAACCCACCAAGATAATTGTCGGGCATGGTGAGCGACACAAAGTAGACAGTTTCGCTCATGCAGCATCACGAATGTTCAAAGTCAGAACGATAACGCCCGATCTCCTTGAGACGATCAGGCTGAAGTAGACCGCGTACGACCGGGTATTCTCACACGCTCTGCTAGCTGCCCCGTCCTTCAACAGCGGAAGAATTGCCTGAACCCTGACCTTTCTCTCGCCAGATTCTGATTCCAGGCGGAGTCAACACGACGCGTTCTTCTCCCAGTCTAGCGATATCGCCACCCTGACGTTTCGCGAAGTCCGTGAGTTGCTTGATAGCGACCTTTGTCTCCTCGACACTTCTCTTGGCGATCGGGGTAATCTTAATTATCAAAACGTTGCCAGCGGAGAGCACGTGTTCGATCACGTCAAGATCTTTCAGGCGACTCAGGGGCATGGCTCGGACATACGGTGAATCCGCGACAACATCAGTTCCCTGCTTAATCATGGAAGAACACTAGCAGCTTACAGGCTGGAGTAGACACGCCGAGACCGCAAGTTTAAACCTTCAGGAGTTCCAGCCGTTTCTAGCAGGAACGTGTGCAATCTCACGTACATGTGAAGCATGCCGGATCCGAGAAATCAACTAGAATTTGACACAAACTCAACTAGTCAGACTTCTTCAGGGCCTGCCAAAACAGATCTCCAACATAGTGGACATTCCGCGCAGCTTTTCCTTTGGCCATCGCCTGCATGGATTCGGATGAAGTCTCCGCGACGCAGATTCCGATCGGTTTCCCGAACCTAATGTCTTTGACAAGAAGAACGGCGCCTTCTTCGAATTCGCCGTGAATTTCCTTAATTCCCGGCCTCATGATGTCAGCTCCGTTACAGATGTGTGGGATCGCACCCATGTCAACTATGATCGACGGAAGTATCTTCAACACTTCCCCATTCAAGAGGCTCGGAAATAGTCCACTGCCCGTGGAGATCGCGAAGGGCTTGTCGTCGATGAGAAACAACTTTCCGTTCTCGACAACGATCTCTTCGACGGCCTGTTTGCTCTGAGGATCACTCGTGAATCTTGGGAACTTCTCCTTGAATTCCTGAAGCAGTTGCTTTGTCTCGCTGGACTTCAGGGCTCTCCTTTTCGAGGTTTTCTTCTCCCATTGATGCGCCTTTCCATGCGCAACCAGTTTGTTTTCCAGAAAGTCCTGTGATTGTACCTTGATCGGAGACCCTAACCCTTAAATTGTGTGGGTTTCAATGCTTAGACTTCAACTTCAACCGGAGAACACAAAGAATGTCTTCCGATGTCGCCACGAAGATTTTCGAGGAAAGCCTAGGCAAGGTCGTCTTGGTCGAACTCAAGGGGAGCCGCACTGTAAGGGGAAAGCTCTACAGTTACGATCAACACATGAACCTAGTCCTTGAAGACGCTGATGATATCACGAACCCAGACAACGCAAAGAAGATCGGAACGATTATCCTGCGAGGCGACAACGTGGTGCTTGTGAGTCCACCTCCGAGTCGCTAGGTTGACATAAATACCTGTTCTGTTTTGCTCATGCGGGTGGACGAGAATGGGAAAGGGCACGCCCTCCTTTGGGCTACGAGGCCGAGGCAAGACTCACATTAGATGCCGCAGATGCGGTCGACACTCCTATCACATTAGGAAGAAGAAATGTGCCGCATGCGGCTTTGGTGCGTCGACCAAGATTCGACGCTACTCTTGGCAGAACAAGAACGTTAACCGAATGAGACTCGTGTGAAGAACACACACGAAAGGTAGGACACTCCACCGCCGCAGTTCTCGAAGGATCTTTATGTTTCCTGAACCCATTCTCCGCAGCCATGGGCCGGTCGTCTAGTCTGGTTAGGATACCTGCCTGACAAGCACCCAAGAAACGCAGATCGCAGGTGGTCGCCGGTTCAAATCCGGCCCGGCCCACCATGATACCTCACATGTTTCATGCACAGCAACTCTGAACACAGGCTGTTCAGATCGCCCGATGGAATACGTATGATGTATCGAGGTCTCTCGTCAGGCTTTCCCCGACGATCCAGGCGACATAGCACGTTGATGTGCTGAGCTTTGCACAAGTCTCGGACTTGGTCTCCAAGGGAGGCGCTACTCGTAGTGATCACTGCTCCGTAGTGACCGTTACGCTTCCCTCTCTGGATGTGACCGTCACTATCGATCAGTCCGCCAATGAAGCCGATTGTGAAGCCCCTGTCCCAATCGTTGACATCAAGCAACAGCCTCATGTGGTGACGAGATGAGCCTTCCTTCTCGAATCGGACGTGTTCAAGCACATAGGAGTAGAACGACCTTGACCAGATTCGGAGAATGACCATTCGTCGCTCAGCATGTACACTGACTCTCTTTCCACACTTCTCGAACAACGACGACAGGAAGTGAGAAATGTCTCGGTCCCGGAGTCCGTCAAGAGCTATTTTCACAAGAAACTCACCACGTTGCGTGTTTCGAATCAAAGAACCATCTCCCACCGTTATCCCGAGCAGGTAGCCGCGTTCTTTCAGCGCAAGCCTCTCGATCTCCATGCGAGATTGTTTCCTACAATGGTCTCGAGCATGATAGTATGCAGTTGAGAGCGGAATGCCCAGAATAGATTCTCATTTCTGCTAGCCCTGAGTTATCGAGAGACCGAGGGACTGGTCCTTGGTCATGCACAGCGAGCTCGAGATATCCTCGATGAGCCTTCACAAGAGATTCTGCAGGAGCATGTTATGTGGCCAACTCAACTGAGGCGAAGGCGATCCGCACTTCTATCATGCAAACCGGTTGTTGCGCACAATTCGGGACAAAGCCTATAATGAAAGGGCGGGTCACATACCGCGGTGAATTTACTGTGAGCGAAGATATCGAGTCCATACTTGGAGTGGACTGGGACGTTCCTAAGAAGCCGTATCCTGCCAAGACCGTTCTTCTTCCGACTGGAGAACGCATGGTTATTCGCGAAGCTGCGCGAGAGGAAGCCCCGAAGATCCTGCAAGCGATCACACCTCTCTTGACTGTACCAAGGGACTTCTACGATATCGTCGCAGCAAGGCAATACGCTGAACTGCTGGGCTGGTATAGACGCAGAGTCAGAAACGAGTTCTGCCTAGTCGGGATCGTCGACGGAAAATTGGCAGGGATCGTCAACAGCCGCGCCTATGATCAGAAGACCCACATCAGCTATCACACTACAGCTCTGAAACGAGGTGCCAGGGTTGGAGCTCACTTGTTCGCAGCCAAACATGAGCATTCCATGGAGACCTTGGGAGCAGAGGAGATACTTGTCACTGCAGAGAGCCCGATCGGCTTTCGCCGTTGGATAGTGGAGTGGGGGCTCCAGGTCAGGCCTGGCGTGCAGCATGAGTTGGGCGGAGCCAAGACCTGGGTCATAACTAGGGACATCTATCAGAAGGTTAAGCCCCGGCTTGTGATGGGATCTAGACCTGTCCCTGATGATGTGCTCAAGAAGGCTGCGACGTTTGAGAACGCACCCTTAGATTGGGTATCTCAGCAGTGATGAGGGAGCAGACCTGAGAGATGTCTCTGTTGTAGGCTGCGGCATGACAAAGTTCGGCAGGCACGACGATAAGACTCTGCTCAGTCTTATGACCGAATCTAGCATCAAAGCACTTGAGGATGCTGGCGCAGGTGATAGAAACATAGATGCAGTGTATGCGGCAAGCATGTTGGCCGGGGAATTGAACCATCAGGTAGCTGTGGGGAGCGCACTTGTAGACCAGTTAGCGCTTGTTCCGGCCGCAGCGGACCGCGTGGAGAATGGCCCTGCATCAGGAGGATCGGCTGTCAAGAACGCTTACTGTGCAATTGCCTGCGGCCTATACGATACCGCCCTCGTCACCGGTGGAGAGAAGATGCGACACGTGCCGGGCGAAGTAATAACTGACTACATAGCCACGATGACCAACATAGAGGCCGAATACATTCATGGCGTTACGCTCCCGTCCTTGGCTGGAATGCTCGCGAGACTGTATATGGAAAGGTACGGCGTGACCGAAGAGGACCTTGCACGCGTCGCGGTGAAGAACCACCTGAACGGCTCGAAGAATCCGTATGCCCACATCCAGCAACCGGTAACGCTAGAGGGAATCTACGGTTCTCCGGAGGCCGAAGTGAACAACCCTATCATATCGGACCCAATCCGGATGTACCATTGCTGTCCTGTCACAGACGGGGCAGCGTCAGTGCTCCTAGCCGCGACGGAGAAAGCAAGAGAATTCACAGACACACCCATCAGGATAACAGGAGTCGGCCAAGCGACTGACAGGATGGCCGTACAAGACAGGAAAGATCCAGCGGTACTGGAGGCACTCAGGGTCTCTGCTGCACAGGCTTTCAAGATGAGCAAGACGACACCAAGAGACATGAGCTTCGCAGAATTACACGACGCCTTCACTATACTCGAAATAGTTGAAAGTGAAGACGCAGGATTCTTCGAGAAGGGCACCGGGCCTAAGGCGCTTCGCGACGGCGTGACTGCACTCGACGGGAAGTTCCCGATAAACCCATCCGGTGGACTGAAAGCGAGAGGTCACCCGGTAGGAGCCACAGGAGTGGCTCAGATAGTTGAGATGACCTGGCAGCTCAGAGGAGAAGCGGACAGACGACAGGTAAAGAACGCCCAGCGAGCTTTCTCCTGCAACTTAGGAGGATTCGCCAACAACGTAGTGGCGTTTGTACTGGAGAGAATCTAGATGGCAGAAAGTAGGTTTGTCGGATTCAAATGCAAGAAGTGCGGCGCGATCGCGTATCCGAAACGGGTCCTCTGTCCTTCATGCAAGGGAAAAGACTTCGAAGAATACCCCCTGAGTAATGAAGGCAAGATCGTGACGTTTACAAGGCTTTGGACGGTGCCTGAAGGCATCGAACAGCTGCCGTTAACCCTCGCTATAGTCGAGTTCGACGGAAAGGTCAGAGTCACAGGCCAAGTTCTGAGCGAAGAGATCAAGATCGGAGACAGAGTTCGTCCAGTCCGGGGACATATCCGCAAGATCCGAGGAAAAGATGTCGAAGGCTTCAGGTTCGAGCGACTTCCCTAACAAGACAGTGCCGACCGCATTTGGACCGATCATGAAGTAGACTCAGAGCATCGAACATAGACTCGTCGATGCTTGATTAATCCTGCAAACGTGCAGGCGCCAGTCTGGCCTAAATCACAAATGCCATGACATAGATAGCAGATAGGAGAGTGACCCTACCAGTCAAGGCCGTCTCCGCAATCTCACGGCGATGACCTTGGATATTTCAGCTAACACGAATCCGGATATTCCGGCCGCTACCACCATCAACCAGTCTATGATGCCAATTGGCGTAACCTCGAAAAGACGTGCGACACTCGGAACGTACATGATCAGGAGCAGCAGGCAAAGTTGCGAAAGCACCGCAGCTACAAGATACTTGTTGCTGGTAAACCCGAGCCGGAAGATGGTTTGGCTCTGTGATCTACAACTGAAGGCGAATACCAACTCGAACACGATAATAGCCATGAACATAAGAGATCGAGCCTCGACGAGACCCCTCGATGATAAGCCATAGGCGAACAGAGACATCATAACCAAGCTCATCAGTAATGTAATTCCGGCAATCCAACCCTTCAGACCAGCAAATACGCTGAGCTTAGGATTCCGCGGGTGTCTTCGCATCAAATCCTGCACCGGAGGATCCATGCCGAGAGCGAGTGCAGGCAGACCGTCAGTCGCAAGATTCACATAGAGAATCTGAACCGGCACTAGCGGCAGTGGAAAACCGAACAAGACTGCTGAAAGCATGATCAGAAGCTCGCCAGTGTTGGCCGAGAGAAGGAACAGAAGATACTTCCGTATGTTATCGTAAATCGCGCGTCCTTCCTCCACAGCTGCAACGATCGAAGCGAAGTTGTCGTCTGCCAGCACAATATCTGCGGCTTCCTTCGTGACGTCGGTTCCGGTAATGCCCATGGCAATACCGATGTTTGCATTCTTTAGGGCGGGCGCATCGTTGACCCCATCGCCGGTCATTGCAACAATATGACCTTTCTTCTTGAGCGCGGTGACTATCCGAAGTTTATGTTCTGGTGAGACTCTGGCGTATACTGCTACATCCTCGACTAATCTCTCAAACTCATTTCCCTGAAGTCTGTCAAGCTCTGCGCCGGAGAGAACCTTCCTTTTTGAACTCAAGAGACCAAGTTCTCGCGCTACGGCTTCAGCGGTTGCCTTGTGATCTCCAGTTATCATCACAACCTTAATGCCCGCCGTATCGCATTTTCGGACTGCTTCTTTGACCTCTTCTCTTGGCGGATCAATCATACCCATCAACCCCAAGAACACGAGCCCGCTCTCAGAGTTCCTCTCGAAGTCGCTTCTGACATTCGACATGGCCTTGAACGCGAATGCGAGGACACGGAGCGCATCGCTTGCCATCTGTTCGCCCACGTCGTGAACTCGGCGAATCATGGCCTGGTCCATCGGGATAGACCTGCCTTCGAAGTACGCGGATTCACAACTCGGTAGAACTGTCTCAAGCGCTCCCTTCATACAACACAAAAGCTGACCGTCAGGTGCATTGTGCACTGTTGTCATTCGTTTGCGTTCGGAAGTGAACGGAGCCTCGAATATTCTCGGATAAGTAAGCTTCAACCTCTCCACTTTTTCTCCGGCCTTCGCTGCGATCACGAGTAGGGCAATTTCGGTGGGGTCACCTACGACCCTAGTCAAGCTTGCAACGGTCATGGAAGCATCGTTACAAAGAGCGCCAACTCTTGCTATCAGGGACAGATCATCATTGAGAACCGGAATTCCGTCTTTGAGTATCTCACCCCTTGGCTCGTATCCTGAGCCGGTTACTTCGTAGAGCTCCTTGCCTACGAAGATCCGACGAACAGTCATTTCGCCTTTGGTCATCGTGCCAGTCTTGTCTGAGCAGATGATCGTGGTTGATCCGAGAGTTTCAACAGCTGGAAGACGCCTAACGATCGCATTGCGTTTCGCCATTCTCCGGACGCCTATAGCCAATCCACCTGTTACGACTGCAGGCAAAGCCTCCGGCACAGCTGCAACGGCAAGACTCACGGACCAGAGGAACATCTCTAAGAGAGGCTGTCCCCTAGCCAGTCCCACCACCAGGACCAAGACCGAAGCTCCGACCATGATGGCACCAAGAACTCGACCGACGCTCTCGATGCGTAACTCCAATGGAGTCTTCACTTTAGGGGCTGCCTGCATCATAGAGGCGATCTTGCCAAATTCGGTTGCCTGACCCGTCGAGAAGACGACTCCTCTACCTCTGCCGTAGGACACCACTGTGCCTGCGTACGCATTGCAGGTTCTGTCAACTAGCGGAGAGTCTTGAGGGACCGGATCAATTCCCTTCTCAGAAGATACCGACTCTCCTGTCAAGGATGCTTCATCGATTCTGAGGTTTACCGTTTCGACGAGCCGCATATCGGCAGGGATCTTATCACCGACTGAAAGAACCACAATATCCCCAGGAACGAGCTTTCTTGCAGGAATCTCACTCTCCACGCCTCCTCGCACCACGGTGGCTGTGAGAGCCGCCATTCGTTTGAGAGCCTCAAGCGCTTTCTCGGCTCGATACTCCTGCACGAAACCCAACACAGATATGGCGAAAACTATGGCCAGTATGACTGCCGCATCGACCGTTTCGCCAAGTGCCAGTGATATCAGCGTGGCTGCAAGTAGGATAATCACAAGGACGCTCTTGAATTGTCGAAGGAAGATGCCCGCGGAAGAAGGCTTCTTTTCAGGTTCGAGTTCGTTATGTCCGAATCGACTTAGCCTGAGCTTAGCCTCCTCTTCGTCTAGCCCTTCCGTTTTCGAGCCAAGACGTGAGACAACATCGCGAGCCCGTAATGAATGCCAAGGTTGCTCGCGCTGGAACCTCGAACCAGAGTGATCCTTTGCGTGCTGTCTCTGCGTCATAGCTCACTACTTCGTAATCATCATTCTTTCCGCCCAGTCCGCGTAGCTTGTAGATGAATACTTTCCTTTTTGGACCGAGATGCCTCTAAGAGAATCACTTCACATTGCCGCCCGGAAACGCGATCCTGTTGACTGAGTAGACGAAATCTTCCTCGGTGCGCCTCGGGATGATGAGTGTCACCATCGGGGTAGTCTGGTGCCTGTGGTCTCAGTTCGGGCACCGACCGATCTGCCTATACCTAGGAGACTAAGCGACATTGGGCGTTCGCTTCAAAGCTCCGGAGACCCGACAATGGATTTGGTGACAGAGGCTTTCGCAATATCCTTGCTGTCAACTTCCGCCGCCGAGCTTGGTGACAAGACCCAACTTGGCCTTGTCATGTTAAGCGCCAGTCTCCAAAAGCCTAGAGCGATATTCTCGGGTATGATCACTGGATATGTCATCGTCACTGGCGTGGGCGTGCTGATCGGTCAGGCACTCCTTGCGATAATCCCCTTGTCCTTACTCACTCTGATCTCAGGACTGATCTTCGTGGCGGTAGGAATTCTTATGCTCAAATTGAACACTGGGACCGATGCCCCCTCCACGCGCTCAGGGAAGCCTTTCCAAGCTGCATCACTCATGATAATCCTGACAGAACTGGGTGACAAAACCCAGGTGGTCACGATCACTCTCACGGCTCGTTTTGCGCAACCTATCGCGGTTTTTTGTGGCGTATTGCTTGCGCTTGCGCTAGTGGACGGCTTAAGCATAGCATTAGCCGGACATGTAGGCAAGCGACTTCCGACAGGCAAAATCAAGAAGGTTTCAGCTCTGGTATTCATTGTTCTAGGAATCCTGACTCTTCTGGGAATGATTTGACCACGCTCCGGCGTTCTGTCAAGCTGCACATATGCCTTCGCAATCGCAGCTGTGAGAAGTATATATGAGCGGTGAGCCAACAATGGCAGGGTCGCAATGTCGATTCTTGTCAAGCTGCACGGCCGACTAAGGATGGCCGCAGGGGCTGATGAGGTAGAGATCCCTGAGAAAGCCAGGAATGTTGGCGACCTCCTAGAGGAGCTCACGCGAAGACTTGGACAAGACGGTGAGGACCGCCAGCTCCTAGGCGAAAAGGCGGCGACTAGTGGAAGCCCTGAGGCTAGGGCTTCACGAATTGTAACTCGCTGTGCAATGTCCGCGGCTCAAACAGCCGTGTCTCTGCGAAGGAGATTCTTGAGTCTGCGAGACAAGCCTGATTCGGAGCGAACCAACATCGCGTGAGTTGGATTGATCACGTTCACCTTGATTTGCGGTTTCTCATCGGACATGGCGAATCAGTCCATGGGTGCCTGCTTGTCGGTATATAGGAGTTTTACACTCAAACGATGATGCTTTTTTGACACTGGAGAGCATACAAAATACTAGTTAACCTCAAGGCCCCCTGCTAGACGAAACGCTCCTGTGGGATCTAGAGTATCTTAGAGAGTATGTCCTCATACTCTTTCTCGAGCTTCGGAGCCGGCTGCCATGAGACCTGAACAGAGTTGACGCCTTGAGCCTTCAAAGCGTCATTGAATAGTTCAAGCCCAATGTTGATGACTTTGAGCTCCGAAGAGAAGAGCCTGAGAATATTGTCGACCAAGTCCATTCCCTCCAACTAGAAACCTGTGAGGTAAGTTCCGTAGACATCTTCCATTGTTGAATCACTAATCTTTCCTTTTCTTGAGATCAGTGCACTCGCAATCGCCATGAGTGCGTTCGTTGGGAACACCTCGATTCCAGCATTGCACAGTTTTGCGACCTGTTCTGAGAGAGGCTGCGGATCCTGCTCGGTGCCGCAGACGTGCGCGAGTATTGGCAGCGCTCTGCCGTCCTTCTCTGCGATCTTCTTTGCTTCTGAGACTGCGCTGAGCATGGCTCCAGCAGGGTCAGAGTGGGAACCGTAGCCGAGCATGAAGTCCATGATGATTACCGCGACTTCTGGATCCTTTGCTTCGTCGACTAGTCTCATCTTGCGGATCGTCGGGTCTATCATGGGGTGCGCTCTGCCCACCGTGAATTCCTCCTCGCCCAAGTCGACGATCGAGTCCTTCGTGCTACGGTAGGAGTCGGCGAGCTTCAGCTTGGGATCCAACGGGACGTTGGAATATACATCGCCGATCATGCGTCCAAGTATCACAAGGGCCTCATAGGAAAACGTGCCACCTGTGTAGAGTCCTCTGACATACTTCTGTTTCTCACTCAGCCCTTTGGAGATCTTGCTGGCGAGAGCCAGAAGCTCGTTTTGAGATATCGAGAACTGTTTGCTGATCTCGGTATGATGACTAGGCTCAGTCGCCCGGATAGCTTCCATAACAGCCGCGTGCAACGTCTTCGTAGCTTTGATACGTGCACGAGCGTTTGCCGGGACGACGTAGCTTTCGGGACCTACGAAGCACGTCACATACTGCTTCTTGGTCTTGCTAGCCAGATGATCGAGTATCCTCTTCTTCACATCAGCGTCAGGAGGTTTCGAAACCACAAGTACTGTGCTTGTCGCAGGGTCCCGCTCAAGCGCGTCTATTGATTGGAGTGTTGTTATGCCACCAATCTTTGCCTTGACATCTCCTCCGCCAGTGCCCAGTGCTTCGGAAACTCCCAGCCCTGCCTCACTCAAGAGGACCGTGACCTCTTGCATCCCAGTCCCCGCAGCCGCCACGACGCCTATCTTCCCTTTCTTCACAACATTGGCAAACGCGATCGCCTTGCCGCCGATGATTGAGGTCCCGGCTCCAGGACCCATAACGAGCAGGCCTCGGTCTCGCGCGTACTGCTTCAGCTCAAGCTCATGTTCCGGCGGAACGTGATCGCTGAACAAATGCACGCTCAACCCCTTGTCGAGCAGCTTCAGGACGATTTCCCTTGCATGTTCTCCCGGAATCGAAACGATGGCAAAATTCGCGTCGGGGACCGCTTGCAGGGCCGCGTCGACGCTGTAGAAGGAGCGCCCCTTCGCCACGGGCGGCTTGAGAACCATTTCCTCGATCTGTTTCATGCCCTCGTCTATTATCGATTGAGAGTCGGCCATCACAGCAAGTATCATGTCGCTTTCTGAGGCCGCTCTTCCCTCGTCCGTGAGAAGGTTGAGTTTCTGTAGGATCTCCTTGTTGGTCGTCGTACCCATGACGACCGCTGCGTCCTTGATGCCGTCAATCTTCTTCGCCTCTTCCGAGAGGTGAAGAAGTTGGACTGAGTCTCGGTGGAAGTTCTTCTTCACTATGTTGCTTACTTTGCTCAATCCGGTGCACCGTTGCTCACTAACGGTATGCGCAAGTTAAGTCTTGTCAGAATTCTCTTATACTCTTGTCAAGGTTCAACGAGCAGGCGAAACTTCGTGACTTCGCGGAATCCTAGTCAAATCAAGGACGAGATTGACAAAGCCAACCAGCAAGCCGTTGAAAGAATGATGGAGTCGGACCCTGTCTGGGTGGACATGGGACTCGCTCGAAAAGTCATTCCCGGCATGAAAGAGAAGATGCTCCTGCACGCGGGACCGCCCATCGAGTGGGAGCGTATGGCCGGCCCGATGAAAGGGGCCGTAATGGGAGCCGCAGTCTACGAGGGATGGGCACGTGACGGATCCGAGGCAGAAAAACTGGCGAAGTCCGGCCAGATCACTTTCGTTCCGAATCATCATCACAATTCCGCCGGACCCATGGCGGGGATCGTCTCGCCCAATATGCCCGTCTATGTCGTGCACGACCGCAAGTACGGCAACGACACGTACTCGAACCTGAATGAGGGGATCGGAAAGGTCCTCAGATACGGAGCCTACTCAAGCGAAGTCATTCAAAGGCTAACTTGGATGCGCGACACGCTCGCCACGACACTTGAGGCAACGATCAAAGAGATCAAGAAAGATAAAGACGGCGTAGCAATGAAACCAATCATCATCCAAGCGCTGACGATGGGTGATGACTGCCACAACCGCTACAACGCTGCGACCCCACTCTTCCTCCGAGAGATCGTCCCCTACATGATGCAGACCGGACTCGACAAGAAGACACTGATCGACTCGTTCAACTTCATGGCTCAAAACAATTTCACACTACTCAATCTGGGAATGGCGGCCGGCAAGGCGATGAGCTTGGCCGCACACAGAATCAAGTACAGCACGGTCGTGGCTGTGCTTACCAGGAACGGAACAGACGCAGGAATCTGGGTGAGCGGGCTCGGCAACGAATGGTTCACAGCCCCAGCTCCCGTGCCCAAAGGCGTCTGGTTCCCAGGCTACAGCGAGAAGGACGCAAACCCGGACTTGGGAGACAGCGCGATCACTGAAACCGCAGGCTATGGAGGATTTGCTATGGCTGCGGCACCGGGAATCGTATCATGGGTCGGCGGATCCGTTGCCTATGCGGTCGAGAACACCCAGAAAATGTACGAGATCACATGCACGAAACACAAGTACTTCATCATCCCGTTCCTTGACTTTCAAGGCACACCGACCGGAGTTGACCTACGCAAAGTGGTCAGGACTGGAATCACACCGACAATCAATACAGGAATAGCTCACAAAGAAGCTGGAATCGGACAAGTCGGCGCTGGAATGGTCTCCTTCCCGCTGGATATGTTCAAGCAAGCACTCAAATCATACGCGCAGAAGTACGGCATCTAAGGACGAGGCTTGCCAGTTACCCTGCGAGCGAAGTGCATAGGCTCACTCGCGCTCAGGGCGCTCTCGACTGGGAATACTACAGTCGCCGGACAAGTAGTGAACACCTTCTCGAACTCGTTCTACGCGAAGACCAGCAAAAATGAACTCATGTTCTTCACAAATCGTCCGCTAAGATCTCCCATTACCATCAACCTCGATGCGACACCTGACTTGGAACACCTGGTCAAGCCACTGGAACCTCTCAGTATGCAAGGAAAAGAGATGCACATAGGAATAGACACCATCATCGAACTCAGCACCGCATCTCTCTACGAAGACCGGGTACAGCCAGTTAGTAAACTCAGTCCCGGGTTCACGAGAATCGGCGCGTCGTTGCGCATCATTTCGTTCGTCCTTGGGATCGTAGATACAGGTCAGAGTGTGCTGGATCCTCACGCCCTAGCTCACTCTGGGATTGTGGAGTTCGTTTCTGATGGAGCCATGCCTCTGCGACGCCCCGGAACAGAGAGGCCGTTTCGCGATGCCGCCCTGAAAATTGTCGGCGCGGGATCGGGATTCACTCCATCCGGTGACGACGTGCTGGGCGGATTCCTCGCCACATACAACTCATTTGTGAGAGCGATCGATCGCCCGCCAATTCTCATGGACTCAAGACTGCTCGAAGAGAAGACGAGTTGGATTAGCGCAAAGCTGCTGGACTACATGCAGCATCTGATCCTAGATGAGCAATTGCATCGCTTAATCGACTCTGCCGCCAACGGAGATCAAGATTCGCTAGTAGTCGCCCTAGAGACACTCCTGCCCAGAGGACACACATCCGGGATTGACATCGCAGTAGGAGCAATTCTAGCTTTGAGCCTGATATGGGATATCGCCCTCAAGAAAGAAGAGACCGAAATCATCGCTGACGCGCTCGGTCTGCATGACTTGGCATAGTATCTACAGAGAGCACTTACTGAGTATCAGTTTTGGGTCAGCGGTTTCGAGAACAGGTGCGGCTTGGGAGAATCGCTTATCAGTACCAGGATAGCCCGAATGACAGAGACGAGGTATTCATGATGAGTTCAACCTACTATCCGCCGCCCGAGACAATGGCCTACCCGGAGCACAAGCTCAAGGTCGAAGACATGGAGCCAATTCTCAGATGCGGCGTTCCCGAAATGCAAATTATGAAAGAGAAGCCGTGGAAGCCCAAAGTTGTCACTGAGAGGTGGCCAACAGATGGTAGTCAGATCCCTCAGAGAGGATGAGTTCGATCAGCTGCTGGAAGCCATCAAACCGTACATGTTCATCGCGAAGGACTTCTACGACAGTGGGAGTTAGAACATACGGCGAGGTCCTTGCCCAGAAGGTCCATAGAATCAAGGACGCCTATACGCTCGTTGGCATGATCGATGGACAGTTGGCGGGCTTAGCCAACGCACGAATGTTCAACGAGAAGGTTGCCTACAGCCTCCACACAATGAGCTTCATGAGAGGCGTCGATGCAGGACCAGCCTTGTACTATGCGAAGGCTGAGTATGCGTTCGATTATCTTGGCGCAGACATGTGGGAAGCCTGCTTCGAAAGCTACAATGGGCTCAGAGTCATCGGCCTACAGTGGGCTCACAAATCGAAGGCCTATCCTGAATTTCAGACTGAACTTGGCGGAGCCAGAGTCTTCTACCTAGACCGGGATCTATGGGAGAATTTCATCAAGAAGAAATTCGCACACTACATCGGATCCTACAACGTTCCACAGGAACTCCTGAAGAAGGCGGAGCACTTCATAGTCGGCCCGCCAATCGTGTAGAAAGGTCGGCCTAAACTGAGCGCATTGGCCAAGATCGTCGTCGAGCCTAGCGCTAGACGATGATCTTCAGCGCCTTCGGGAGCATCTCAAACCGTGCAGGAAGGCGACCGACCACTTCGCCCTCCATCTCGACAAGCTGAGTTTCCTCTGAGCTTGCAACAACGGTCTTCCCCTTGGAGAACGTGACTTTCGGGATTTCCAAGTAGGTCCCCTTCCTGAACTTTCCTAGGCTGGAGATCGCTTCAAGGAAGCCTACGTCTCCAATCGACACGATGTCAAGGAGTCCGTCATCTAGCTGCGCGTTGGGGGCAGGTTTGAGACCCCCACCGTAGTATCGGCCATTCGCGACTACGAACGTGTTGAGGACTTTCTCCTCTTCTGGACCATCGTCGACTCGATACTTCGTCAACTTGTTCTTGTATGTGGGTAGTGTGGTTAGTATTCCCCACAGGAACGAGATCTGCCCTCCGAAGACCTTGGATGTCCGGTTGACTTTGTCGACGATCGCTCCGCCTGAACCGAAGTCTGCAATATTGATGAAGAGTCTTGATTGTTGCTCGCCGTCGAGACCCGTGAAGGTGCATTTTCCCAAGTCGATTGTCCAAGCTTTCCCTAGTCGTATCCTTTCCGCGGCCTCAAACGGCGTTGTCGGAAATTCGAGTGTCTTCACGAAGTCGCTGCCGGTTCCGATCGACATCACTGCCAGTGCGGCGTTCGGGTTGATGAGTTTCCCTTTCTCGAAGAAGCCATTCATGACTTCGTTGATTGTTCCGTCTCCTCCGACCGCCACCACGCGATCGTAACCTTCCTTGATCGCTTCACTCGCTAGCGTGGTCCCGTGACCTTGTCGTTCGGTGAATCTGACATCAAGATCGGTCTTGAGTCCGCGCCTGATCTCCTGATCGATTCTCGCCCAGTTCCTTCCTGTTGTCCCGTTAGCTGATCTGGGGTTCACGATCAGCACGCTCTTCCGAGCTGGATAATCCGACATGGCTTGACACCTACACTCTTTCAGGAGGATACTAGTAGCTTGCCCGGGTTCATTATTCCTTCGGGGTCAAGCTGCTTCTTCATGGCTCTTAGGAGAGCGAGCCCATTCTCGCCGAGCTCCTGTTTGATCCAAGGAGTGTGATCCTTTCCGATACCATGGTGGTGGCTGAGCGTGCCTCCGTTCTGCATGATGCAGTCTGTTGCCGCCTTCTTGATTCTCAACCATTGCTGCACCTCCTTCCCGTTGACCTGCGGTGCCACGAGCGTGTAGTATATCGAGGCACCGTCCGGATACGCATGTGAAACGTGAGCAAATGCGAGCCCGGCTACGCCCATTTTCGCAATGGCTTCCTCGATCGATTTCTTCATGGCTCCATGCAGTGCTTCGAGTTTATCCCAAGTCGTGGCAGTTTCAAGGGTGTCGACCAAGATGCAGTGGTCCAAGAGAACGTCCCGCAAATATGGCAACTCGAACCTCTCATTCAGCCAAGTGGAGCCAACACCTTTGCCAATTGCGAAAGCTCCGTTCCGCTTGCACGCCCTAATCGCAACTTGTCGCTCAGCCTTGACGGCTGTCGGGTCTCCCTCAACTCCGAGAATCATTACACACTCCCGGGACGGAGCATACCCCAGTCGTTCAAGCATCCATAATCCCAGCTTCGTCGTGGCGCTTTGGGATGAGAGCATGAGTGAGACTGTCGTCTCGTCAGGATCTGAGAGACGCATCATTGCAGGAATCAAGCCGCTTTGCATCGTCTCGCGAATTGCGTTGATGCCGTCTCGGAATGATTTGAACATCAGGCCCTCATATCGCCTAACCGCAGGAACACGGTGAATGCGCAACTTTGCTTTCGTAATGACGCCCAGAGTCCCTTCTGACCCGATCAGGACTTGCTTGAGTTGTGGACCAGACGCGGACGCGGGGACAGCTTTGGTGTCCAACTTACCAGTGGGCGAGACAAGGGTGAGGCTCTCAACCATGTCCTCGATCTTGCCGTACTTCGTTGACACTTGCCCCGCGGATCGGGTCGCTATCCATCCACCTAGCACAGAGAACTGAAATGATTGAGGAAAATGACCTAGCGTGAAGCCCCTCTTGTTCAGTTCATCCTCCAACTCAGGCCCAGATATGCCTACTTCGACAGTCGCGGTGAGCGAAAACGCGTCCACGTCAAGCACACTCTTCATCCGTCGTAAATCAACGGTGACTGCACCCTTCCTTCCTCTCAGCTTGATCGGTTCGACTCCCCCGACGACACTGCTTCCGCCTGCAAATGGGACAATTGAGATTCGGTTTGCACGAGCAAAGCTAAGCAGCTTCGCTACATCGCGTTCATCTTTTGGATAGACTACAGCGTCGGGCGGATTTCGGATTAGACCCCGACGCAGATTCAGGAGGTCGAGGTACGATTTCCCGAGACTGTGCGTAAGCCGGTCATACTTCTCTGATGAAACGTCTGCGCCAACGGCCTGTTTCAGCCTCGCCAGAGTCCTGTCATTAAGTCGACATGGTGGAAGTCTGACTTCTTCGATCGTAACGCGTGAACATTCGTTCAGTTTCGCGAGCTTCAGAGTTATGAGAAGATAAGGCCAGAATTGCGGTTTGTCATCGAGAGGATAAGTCTTCGACTCAAGACCCCAACCCCACCACTTCACCGCCCTTGGATTCGCTTCTGAGCTACTCGTGCTGCCCACCTGTCCACCCTGATAATCGCGCCTCGCTCGGATATCGCTTTCCACAGAGCGTGACGTAACCCACTTCCCAGTACGGTGAGGTTGCACAAACGGGTCCGGAAAGGTCCTTCAGCAGTCTATGCTCGAAACCCGGATGTTGTCACTTGCTAGCTGGTTTCCTTACCTTCTCCACGATGAAGACGATCACGAGGAGAATCACAGACCAGACGACCACGTCAGCTAGGAAGTTGACGAATTCGATTCTCCAGGGGTTGTATTCCGGGGCCACTATCATCCGAATGAGCCAAGCGAGCGGAAAGCCATAGTGTTCCGCACCCACCAGCATTTCTGGCGTGCTCGAGAATAGTCCCGTCAACAGGGTTATGATTTCTCCGCCAAGGATCGATACTACGAGACGATTAGTCGTATTCATCATTCCTCACTTCATCCTGATTGATAGCGGATCAAAGCCTGAGGGATTTCAACCTATCCAATGCGATGCTTGGGTCGACTATTCCCAGGACAGCCTTGTCGAAAGGACAAGCGTCATTCTTCTCGCGATTCAGTATCCTTGCAACCAAGGTTCCATACTCGCACTGAATGTCATTCGCCTTGAAGACGGACAGCGCGCCTTCGCTCATGTTCACACCGTAGACGGCGATTATCTTGGAGTAGACGCAGAGCAGCGCCGCAGCTCTGCCTACGATGCTGTCGGCAAGTGAAGCGCCCTCAGCTAGCCCACCGATATCACTAATCATTGCGAGCAGATCGCTGACGCCGTGCGACTTGCTCCTGAAGAGAATCCTGCCATTCTTTGCGACAACAAGAGACAATTCTTCTTCACGGAGTGTTCTCTTGGCCAGATTCAAGTCGTCCGACATGTTTGCAGACATGACATGGTTCGACCTTGAATACTACGCATGGCCCCTCGCGGATTCGTGTTGGTCGTTCGTGCCAGTGTCGATTAACGCGATGGGCTCGTCAACTGGAACCTCTGAGCCTGCTGGATGAAGTGTCTTGCGAATGAGGCCGGACGCAGGAGCCTCAATCTCGAACGTTGTCTTTTCTCCCTCAACTACGGCGATCGGTTCGCCTTCTCTAACATGATCGCCTTCCTTTCTAAGCCACTCGATGAGTTTCCCTGTGCCCATAGACTCATCCAATCGTGGCATCGTGACCTCTAACATAGCCACTCATTATGTTTGTGTGTTAATTGAACGTTGTCAGTCTCGGCGGCCCAGTGGGATTGCTCATTGCGATCATTCAGCACAATGCAGAGACCCTGCATCCCGGTAGCGTTTTCGCATTCCCACGAAGAATATCAATCAGCGTGTTGCCGGCAAAGCTAATCATATGAACGAAGATGTTTACTATTCCGAGAGAACGCATCGGACGATCGCCATGAGAAGCCAGCATCGGAAGCTCACGAAGAATCACCCCTGCCCGACATGCTACGGATGGCTAGATATCGAGTCAACTTGCAGACATGAGCAGTACGTCTGTCCGACTTGCGGGAGGAAACAGTGTCTACTCCATTGGCCTTATCCTTTGAAGACCGAGAAAGAGGCAATCCATTTCCTAAAGTCAGCAGAAGTGCGAACAGGCAAGAGATGTTTTGTCAGGAGGACGTCCTTCTTGAAGTGGAAGATATTCACGTCAGAAAAGGATTACCTGAGCTACGTGCAGACTGGCAAACATAAGAGATGAGCGAGTCGGAATGATCGAAAGCTCGCGAAGAACTGTAGAGAAGATGATCACGTACATCGTGATCACCTTCGCGCTGAGTTCCGTCTTCTATTATCTCATCATCTCTTCTGGCAGTCTGACTGCAACGGGTGGGATCTATGCGGCGGGGCTCATGTGGTGCCCCGGAATCGCAGCTCTTGCGACGCAGATCGTACACCACGAGAGTCTACGCGACTTGGGATGGGGTTGGGGAAAGACTCGATACCAGGTCTGGAGCTACCTGATTCCACTTCTCTACGCATCCGTTGCCTACGGCCTTGTCTGGATAACGGGTCTTGGCGGATTCTCCGGTGTGGAGCTCGTGAAGGGACTTGGTGCTCAGTTTGGCTTGCAGCATGTGCCGGCTTGGATCATAGCTCTGGGATATCTCGTCGTCATAGTCACTCTCGGAACTGCTGTGAGCTGCATTACAGCACTGGGCGAAGAGATTGGCTGGAGAGGATTCTTGGTGCCAAATCTCGCGAAAGTTGCAACCTACCCGAAAGTGGCGCTCATTAGTGGAGTGATTTGGTCGGTTTGGCACTATCCGCTTCTGTTCTTCGCGGACTATAATGCAGGGACTCCTGCTTGGTATGGGGCAACATGTTTCACCGTGTTGGTGATTGGGGTGAGTTTTGCGTTTGCTTGGATGCGACTCAAATCAGGCAGCTTGTGGAGTGGAGTGTTTCTGCATGCTAGTCACAACCTTTTCATCCAACGCGTCTTCGACCCGCTGACGACTGATACCGGACTCACAAGGTACATTACGGGGGAATTTGGGGTGGCCTTGGCCTTGATCTCGTTGGTGGTCGCCTACATTTTCTGGAAGAAGCGAACGGAATTGCCCTGAAGTCGAAAACTCTCATTCTCTATCGCGAGATTAAGAAGACCTAGACCGGGCATTCTTTGAGAATCTGAATTGCGTTGCTGGTTCCAATTCTATTCGCGCCAGCCTCGATCATCGCAACACAGTCTTTGTAAGTTCGGATCCCTCCTGCAGCCTTGACCCCGAACTGTTCTCCAACGGTCCTCCGCATCAACATGACATCGGTCGCCGTGGCGCCGCCCGAGCCGAAACCAGTCGATGTCTTCACGAAAGCCGCGCCTGCTTCTTGAGCGAGTTTGCATGCCTGGACTTTCTCTTCGTCGCTCAAGTACCCTGTCTCTATGATGACCTTGACCGGAGCCGGCTTGCATGCCTTCACGACTCGCTCAATATCCTCTCGAACCGCCGCCAAGTCTCGGGACTTCAATGCACCAACATTCATGACCATGTCTACCTCGGCAGCCCCGAGGCTCAGGACAGTCTGGGCCTCAAATGCCTTGACCGCTGGTAAGGAGGTGCCAAGAGGAAAGCCCACCGTCGAGCAGACCTTGACATCTGTACCCCGTAATGCATTGACTGCGAGTGAGACCCAAGTCGAGTTGACGCATACGGCATAGACCCCGTAGCTCCTTGCTTCGTCGCAGAGCCTTTCCACTTGATCTCGGGTTGCTGAAGGATTCAGCAACGTGTAATCAATCATCTTGGCTAGTTCTTTCCGACGGATGCCCATATGCGTCGCCTCTGGTGAAGAAGTGTCGTGTTTCGTATTGAGATTTGCGAGATCCTACCTCGAGCTGGAACCTCTGGATGCGAGCACGATGGATGCGCAGACAAGTACGGCTCCGAGACCGCTACCAATTGCGAACTGTTCACCGAGAATCAGGGCTGACGAGATGATGGCCACGACGACCTCGATCAACAGAACAAGCGCCGACAAGGTTGCACCCACATACCTTTGTGCTCTTGTGAACAGCCAGTAAGGTACGGCCGTGCAGAGAACTGCCGTGTAGGCAACAGCTATCCATCCCTCCAATGGAACAGCGACACTCGTCACATCCCCCAAGAGGAAAGCGACCGGAGCGATCCCTATCGTGGTGACCAGCATCACCCACGCAACCATCTGTGAGACGTTTGTGCTCCTTCTCGAAACCATGTCCTTGTTCAGCACGAGGAAGAAGGACCAGATGAGACCGGCTAGTAGGACTAGAAGATCGCCCATCACCTGTCCGCCTGACAGGGTGCTGAGGTCTCCGCCAGTCACGAGAAGGAACAGGCCCAAGACGGATAATGGGAGGGCAAGCAAGTTGCCGAAACCCATGGGCTCGTGATACAAACTCCAGCTCAGGAATGCCGTGAAGGCCACGTTTGAATTAGTGATCAAAGCCGTCCTGTTCGCAGTTGTATACGATATTCCCACATACTGAAGTATGAAACCTCCGGCGTTCAGAATACCGAGAACCCAGATTCTCCAGTCGCGAAGCACATTCAATTTGGGGCGTTCTCTGACGAACACGAGGGCGGCCGAGAAAACGGAGGCCGTCACCAGTCTCAGAAAGGCAAACGAATAGGGGTCAACGTATTCCAAGCCCACTTTCATAGCGACGAAAGAGGTCCCCCACAGAACGCCGGAGAAAGCTATCAAGCCCACGGGGACACGAATACTTGTATTCAAACTCGTCGCCTAGCCTTGTTCTCAATAGGTTCGCTCGGAACTCAGGCGGGGCCGCATAGGAGAGTTCACGTGCTTGCCTGAGGTCAGATCCGTCTAGAGTTGTGCTCTGACTTCATACGAATAGATCGTGTGCCCGAGTAGTTCGTTGTAGACAACTGATGGCTTCCAGTTGCCTACCTTGAAATCATGCGAGATGACCTTCGCGCCTTTCTTGAGCTCACGTTCCAGTTTTGGGCGAAGACGCTCGTTGCCGCTTGTGGTCAGGTAGAGAGTCACCGCATCGGCTTCGCCCAGATCCACATTGAAGAAGTCATCGTGAATCATCCTGACTCTATTTTCAAGGCTCAGCTTCTTGATTTCTGAGCGTGCTCTCTCAATGAGATCATCTCTCATTTCCACTCCGACCGCAGAGGCCTCTGTCTCTTGGGCAGTTAGGATCACCAATCTGCCGTCCCCGGCGCCGAGATCGAATAAGGTTTGGCCTGACTTCAGATCCGCCAGCTGGATCATCTTCTTCGCGACTTCAACTGGCGTTTGCACGAACGGTGCACAGCTCATGATCCCCTGCTCCTATCTGAGACTAGGCGTAGCGTCTCTCGCCTTCGCCCTTTTCGGTTTTGCTAATTTTCAGAGGACTCTGTTCCTTCTTTCCGGTCCACTTGATGTCTTCTTCCAAGAATTTCGTTGTAACATCTTTGAAACTCGTGAATATCTCATTGAGTTCTTCCTGTGAGAAGGTGTCCATGAATGGGGGATTCCTTAGCCAAGCGTCCCAACCGCGGACGCTCTCAAAAAGAGCGGAGTTCAGCCTAATGAGACTCGCGTACAGCGAGAGACGATCAGCTGGTTCGAGTTTCTTCAGATCCGCGAGAACTTTCGCGCGCTCATCTGTCCAAGACAATAGTTGCGTTGCTCCCTGTCTGAGGCGCCTGCATGAGGTGAACACTCATTTAGGCTTATTCCCATGACGGATGATTGCGTGAGACCGAAGAGACTAAAGAGCCCCACCATCAAGTCTCATTCCCCGGAGTTCTTGTGGTGAGTTGACTATGGAGTCGAAGGTTGTTCTCTTTTCATATGATCCCGATGTGGAGCGCGTGTGCGCGGCGGCCATGCGTTCATGCTACTCGCCTCACACCAGCCACGATCTCTACCTGTACTCAGATGAGAAGGCTCATGCTCTTGAGGACGAAAGACCTCTCAATGATCAAAGAATCGGAACGTTGCTGCAGAAGGCGCTTGAACTCGAACACCTCGACATTCTCGAGCATGGCTTATTGACTTTCGACTTGGAACATGTTTCTCGAGCTTGCACGCACCAACTGGTCCGCCACAGACTCGCCTCCTTCTCTCAACAGAGTCAAAGATACGTGAAGATAACGCGCAGTCGCGGCCACATCAGACCACCCGTAATACGTGACGACATCAAAATTCCGGTGAATATCCGCGACGTAAAATTGGAGATGAGTTTTGAGGACATGATGGACGTAGCATCGCAGATGGAAGAAGGCCTACTCAAGATCGGAGTCAAGGCTGAAGATGCAAGATACGTGCGACCCAACGCTGCCGTGACCAATATTGTCACATCGATGAATCCGCGACAATTGTTGCATGTTCTTGCGCTACGATGTGCGAGCGACGCACAATGGGAGATAAGAGATCTCGCATGGGCAATGTTCGCGTGCGCTAAACTTGTCGCTCCGAACATCTTCAAGACGCTACCTTCAGCAAGTACAGCGCTCCAGGAGAAGATCACTAGACTCGACCTAGTCGTGAAAGGAGTCCGCGATGTATTCACTGCGAGCCTGAGAGGAGAGCTGGTGGAGATTCCGGTTGATCAAATCGGGCTAGAACACTCGGTGCGAGCATTCGTGAGAAACCTGCGGTGAACAGGCCATCATTCATCAATATCCGGCAAGAAAAACCGAAATTCCGCAAGGCTTTTGATTTCCAAGATGGTAATACTGAGCTCATGCCAAGACGAAAAAAGCGTACTAGTCGAAAACGCAGCTCACGCAAACATCACAGACGGCCTAAGACCCTACGCGGCAAAGCAAAAAGGGCCTACCGAAAGACAAAGCGAAGTGTCAAGCGAAGCGTCCGCCGCGTAAGGCGCACACTGTAGAGCACCAAAACAGGCCGATCGTCCGCGTAGCTGTTGAAGTTACTCTTTCGATAGTACTCGGACTTCACATGATGCTAGCGTCTTGAATCTCTCAGCATCGCGGTCATCGCCGACAATCGACCCGTAATGCATTGGAATTGCGACCTTCAACTTGATGTGCCTAGTCGACTCCACGGCTTCCTCAGCAGTCATCACGTAAGTTCCGCTGACGGGCAGGCAGGCAACGTCAACGTTGAAGCGTTCCATCTCTGGGATCAAGTCAGTATCTCCTGCATGATAGATCCTGACTCCGTTCATTGTTACGATGAAGCCGAGCATTTCGTTCTCTTTGGGATGGAAGGGGTGACCGGGAGACCGGAATTTGTTTACGTTGTACGCGGGAACTGTCTCGATTGACACGTCATCAATGAGGATCTTCTGGCCTGGCTTCGCCACGAGTATCTCCTTAGCTTTCGTCTTCGAGAGTTTGCGCTTCGATTCGGCTGTTGTGATTATCGTTGTCTTCTCGGAGACTATCTTCTTGACATCTTCGGGGCTGCAATGGTCCTCGTGATTGTGGCTGATCAGGAGGATGTCTGCCTCCTCCCCGCCTTTGATCTCGTACGGATCCACGTACACCGTCTTTGCGTTCTTGATCTTGAAACCATCGTGGCCGAGCCAACTGATCTTCACGCCGCCATACTCGAACAAACCCGTCAGGACCTCCTACTAACCCAACATACTGAGGTTATTTTGAGGATAAATCCTCTGTGGGTGAACTAACGGGTACCCGATGTGCCGCCTAGTAGTTGACGAATGCAAGGATTTGTATTGACGAATGTGGGCTCATCTTGAGTATTCAGGAGAACGAGCGTATTGGTGAATGTGAAGTGGGAGGGTGGCATGCGTTTCACCGCCACAACAGAGGAAGGCGACTCACTTACGATGGACACGGATCCGGAAGGTGGCGGCGAGGGACACGGGTTCCGGCCAGTCAAACTCGTACTCGTCGGACTCGGCGGATGTACGGGCATGGACATCATCTGGATCCTGAAACGCCAACGCCAAGAAGTAACCGGACTTGAGATGAAGGTTACAGGAACTAGGAGAAAGAAGGATCCCATGTACTATGAAGCCGTTCAAATCGAGTACGTTGTACGTGGGCGAAACCTCAGAGAATCAGCCGTCACGAGAGCAATCGAGCTGTCAGAACAGAAATACTGCTCAGTGAGAGGAATCTTCCGCCCAGACGTGAAAGTGACGACGAGCTATCGTATTGAACAGGAAGCCTAGCTCAAGCATCGTGTAGACGAGTTATTGCTTCGTGATCGTGTTGCCCAAAGCTTCAGACGCCAAGATCAAAGAACTTGATCGCAAGCTCGGCACGATCATGAGTAGGCTAGAGACGATCGAGAGGATTCTCTCGGATTCCCTCGAACACCCAGAACTAGCGTCCACCGTCAGCAACTTGCGCCGGAGTGCTGCTCTTGACTCTCTCCGCGACTGAAGTCGGGAGATTCATGCTTCCACTCTGATCCTCTTCGCTTGGGTGGGCATTCCGTTGTTGCGGTTCCACCTGCATCCATCCCAGCGTAGAAGCATAGGCCAAACCATTGGCCTGACAGCATACCCGCCGCAGCGGGCAGCCATATTCGAGACGCTGACCGCGTTCCAGTTCCACTCGAGCCTCCGCCCCTGATTCTCAGATGGGCACCTTATTCGAGGCTTCGGCATCCCATCCTCATGTGGAGCCTACAGTCCCTTCCGGGATTGTCTCATTCGGCCCAGCAGACCCGGCGTGTCCCAGACATTTAAGCTGCAAGGGCTCGCTTACTCCACGACCAGAAGCCGGGAGCTTGCGCTCGCTCTGTTATGGTCAAGGAACCGATCGCCGCGCTTGAACGCTTGTCGGCAGCAAGGAAGTACCTTCACCAGCGCTCGGTCGAGAAGGATGAGCTTTCTCGCCTGATCATCCAGACGCTCGCACTGGAGGGCCCTCAGAACACCTCCCAGATCGAGCGAGCCCTAAGAGAAGCAAGAGGACACGCCTCACGCAGGATAGTGAGATCAAGGCTACGTAGGTTGATCGATGAAGGGATCGTTCAGCCGGAGAAAGGTAAGGGTACGGTCTACAAGCTCGCAGAGTGACCAGTCGGACCCCGGTTAACTGGTCACTTTTGCACGGAATCCCTATTCCTAGTGACCAGACTCGATATCAATACGATCAGAAAGACGAGGTGAATGAATAATGGATGATGAAAAGAAGCATAGGCACGACAGCCCCGAGGAAATCGCTGAGATTCTATCTGTCGTTTCAGACAAGGTTCCAGGACTCATCAAAGGACTCGTCGGCGCAGTATTCTCTGAAGACGCGGCGCGGAACATGGCGAAGGCAGCGGCAACATACTACAAGGAGCTAAAGGCGGGCGGATTCCCGGACGACGTTGCCCTACGTATGACGCAGGAATACGTGAGCGTCTTCACCAAGATCGGTGACGTGATCAAAGCTGCACGAGAATCCGAACATGACGAAGATGTCAGCAGGGCCGTGAAGGAGAAGATCAAGCGCGAACTCGAGAGAGACTAGCAGCCCAAAGCATGCACTTCAAGGAGGGAAATGAAACATGGTCTCCGCCACAGCCATAGCACGGTCAGGATACTACGTCCTGAGAATACTTCCAAGCCTCCTTTGGCTTCCAATCAGTATCAGAAATAACATACGCCACATGACTAGTGTCTTCGAGGAACAACTCATCCAAAGCGGCCTCGACCACGACGTATCCCGTCAACTTGCCAAAGCCTACCACGACGCAAACAAGCAGCTCGTGAGCCAGATGACTTCCCCGAGATCTTGGACTCGTTGAAACAATCAGAAACCCAGCGACACGCGAGGCCAAGTGCGGTTTGAAAGATCCCCCTGTTTTTCTTGGAACACCCTCTTGCAGGTTGTTGATCGCTGATCCAGAATCAGCCAGCATCGGAACTCTAGTCTCTGCCCGAAACCAAGGAATTTCACCATCACACGTTTCGGAAATGTTATCAGTCTCTGTGACTGCTCACACTTGCTTGGATGCCGGGGTTGCCTAGAAACGCGTGGGGAACGTGTTGGGCATCCAGGTAAGGCGTCGGCTTGCTAAGCCGATGGTCTTCGGGCCTCGTGGGTTCAAATCCCACCCCCGGCGCTTCCCGACGAACCCCCTACATTCCCAATCATTGGGGGAAATCCTGTCTTTTGGGCTGTGGATGAACAAGCAAGGCTACAGACACTCCACCGTTCATTACTGTGTCCAAGCGCTGAAATCAGTAGCCAGAAGAGCGAACTTGCTTGACCCCGAATCCGCCAAGACCTGCATCGCACCGGCCAAGATCAGCGAGGCACGGAAAGCGAAACTTGCGGGAGACTTGGCGAGGTTCGACGGCTAAGCATCGAGCGATACTGACGGTCGTTTTGACTTGGCCTGTCAAGATACAGCGAGGCGCGTGTAGCCCACGCGAGACCAACCCGGTTTCTATGCTCTAGCGCATAGGAACTGCCCCCTAGGGGGAAGGGGTTCAAGATGTGCGGGGATGGTCGCGTAAGAGGGTTTATATGTCGTTATCGAGCTCGTTTAACGGTGATCCGAACGATGACGACAGTGACCGTTTCCTCAAAGTTCCAAGTAGTAATACCGGAGGATGTCAGGTCGAGGCTGAAGCTTCAGCCGGGCCAGAAGGTGATCGTCATCGAGAAGGATGGGGTCGTCCACATGATCCCCCTGAAGCCTGTTAAAGAGACACGCGGGATCGCGAGAGGCATTACTGTCCAAAACGTTCGGGAAGAGCTTGACAGACTTTGAAACTCATCGACTCCTACGGTTGGATCGAGTATTTCAGGGATGGCCCACTGGCCGACAAATACGCTCCCCACATTGAAGGCGCCAACGCGAGCAACACTGTGACACCAACCATCGTCGTCTACGAAGTCTACAAGAGACTGAAGAAGGAAAGGGGACAACAAGTGGCTCTGGAAGCCTTCGCTCAGATGACTCGAACAAGTATCCTTCCCCTAGACGAGGGGGCAGCACTGAGCGCAGCCGACATCAGCCTCAACAAAGATTTGGCCATGGCAGATGCGATTATCTACTCGGCAGCGAAGACTCACAGAGCCGAGCTTATCACAAGCGACCAACATCTGAAGGACCTAGAGAGTGTGACCTTCATCGAATGAGCGGAGCCACGGTGCTTGAAGCTTCAACACAGCGCTCTCTGCCAAGTACATGCACAGACCGCCTGATCCAGCTGATATAGAGCCCCACTACTGCTCATTCTCGACTCCCATCCAGCTGAAAGTCAGCTTGGTTGACAGTTTTAGACGTGGGTTTGCACCTAACCCCCGGCGCTTCCCAACTAACCCCCGACATTTCCTCTGGCGTTGAAGTGACCGGGTCAATCCAGTGGAATCCTGTCTGTGCTTTGTCAAGCCTTGACGCATGTGAAATATCCGGATGAGGAAATACACCTAAGAAATGCGGGATGAGGTACCGTATGGTGAGATTCTCATGAAGACGATTGGGCTTATCGGTGGGTTGAGCTGGGAGTCGTCGAAGGAGTACTATCGTATCATCAACGAGACCGTGAATGAGAAGTTAGGAGGGCTGCATTCCGCCAAGTGCATCTTGTA
>Ga0315282_10002454_pt1 | contig 34118 bp, 31 predicted proteins | sample YL17G07_20_MG_FD_203693 | JGI IMG/M metagenome (GOLD analysis project Ga0315282, IMG submission 203693) | Sediment microbial communities from Yellowstone Lake, YNP, Wyoming, USA - YL17G07_20 | ecosystem: Environmental > Aquatic > Freshwater > Lake > Sediment | place: USA: Wyoming | collected...
CACTGTGACAGTCGTATGCTACTTTGTTTTTTCAATTGTTTTTTCGATGCTGCTCTTTACTGGAGATCTGATTCTTTCCGTGTCTAGGGGAGACTCGATGACTCCAACAATACAGTCAAACTCCTTCAATGTGTTGTGGAAGCAAGACACATATGCGGTCGGGGACATAATAGCGTTCAAAACGCAGTTACACCCTGTTTTACACCGAATCGTGGAGGTGCGTCCTGACGGTTACGTCACGAAAGGCGACGCAAACGACGCGGTTGACCCGCTGATAGTTCAAAAACAAGACGTTATTGGCAAACTGATTTTTTGTGTTCCTTACCTCGGCTCGCTTTTCTCCTATTCCAAATACGTTTCAATTTTCTTCATAGTTTTGTTTCTAATCGTTTTATATTCGTTTTTGTCAAGTCTGTGCGAAGAAAAACATTCAGTAATAGAGTTTCGGGTAAACAGAACGCCTCAATTTGAAGTTTTCCGTTTACGAGTGAGCTACCACACGACTGAAGTCGTGGGCTTCCTGTCATTTAGCCATTTATCCAGCTAGCATGTGGGCATTCTGGCTAATCCTTAATAAAGAGTCTGTGACCTCCTACCCAACCTAAAGTTGGGCCTTCAGGCTTCACCGCAAAAGCTGGCCTCTACTTTGGCAAAGGACTCCTAGTTGGTCTTGGATAAAAAAATGAAGAACCTAAAAATAGTTCTAGGTTACCATACACATCGAGCGGAAACCACAACACTTGAGGTGGTGCCATCGTTGTAAAACGCTTTAACAACTATAACGTAAGTGTTGCCAACGTTGTAATCGCCAACTAGCGTTGCGGTATGTTTGGTAGTTTGGCTGGGTTTTAAACCACCTCCTGGCAGGTCAATTATTGTAGGAGATCCGAAAGGAGGTGTAACTTCAACGTTTGTTGCAGTCTTATTACTTACATTGCGAATCTCCAGCACAAAAAAGGCGCGACCATCAGTTTTAGTCAATTTAACATTTTCAATTTGGATCGGACTTTTTTCAGGGCGGGTTTGAAAAGGAGGTGTTCCACTTTTGTCATCAACAACCTTAAATTTTAATCCACAGTTTGGACAAAAGTTGGGGTTGGGTGTCGATAGGGATGTTCCACAATTAGGACAAAATTTAACTTCAGACAGAACTCTTGCCTCCGCAGTTGATTGTTTTTCAGATATTGCTTCAGCCATTTCCCTAGCAAATAAACGATCGTGTGTATGAATGCGTGAGTTTCTCATTAGATATTGCCCTACCAAAATGAGAATAAACCCGCAAACCGCGCAAAGTGTTGCTAAAAGGAACGAACCAGTTAACAAAACGACAAAAGGAGGACTGAACAGCATAACTATTACGCCCACCCCGATCAAGAGTCCTCCCAACACAAAGGTAAGCAAGCCCAAATTTCATTTCTCCATCAGTTTTAAGGAGATTTCTCTTTTTAAACTTTTGATCCGACAAAAACAACACGAAACAAGTCGACCCCTCACATCAAAAACGCCTGTTATGTCAACCGCACAGACCTCATTAACTTTTTTTCAATCTTTTTTGAACACGCCTATGTACCCGCTTTCGCTCAGTTTGTAACCGTCATCCGTTTTTCTTTTGTCCAAAAACTTGTCCAAAACTTTTCTATCGATTCTGTCAAGCGGCACTTTGTACACGTCCAGCAAGTTAAGAGTGCGGGCTCTCGATTTTATCGTGTAGAAAGTGACGAAGTGAACTTTTTTCAGCAGCGAAAACTGTTTTTTGGCTAAACTGAAAATTCTGGCTGTTTTCTCTTCGATTCTTTTCGCTTTATTTGGCTTCACCATACTGCTTAACCTGACATAATCGTTTTTTGACGACCCTTCAATGATCGCAAGGTAACCGTCTCTTTTCAAGACTTTTTTTATCTGCCTCAGCGTTTCGTGCTTCCTGCTTATGTGATGCAAACACCACGAACACAATACCACATCAAAAAAATTGCTTGGAAAACAGATTTCATCGGCGCTGACACGGTAAAACTTAATATTATGCAGCTTCTGTGCCAACGCTTTTCTCTTCGCCACTTCCAACACCGCCTCATCCACATCTATCGCGTAAACCTCCTTGGCTATTTTTGAAATTCTGGTTGTGATTCTTCCAACCCCACACCCGACCTCTAAAACAGTCTTGTTGGAGAAATCCACCATTTCAAAGAGTTTTTTTAATTCAACCTCCTCAGGATCGTAGGTTACCTCATCCATGAGCAGCGGGTCCGCCCCTTTTTTTATTCGAGCAATCTTCCTCATTCCTATCGCCTAATTTCGCCAGCCTCAACCTAATTTGTTTTCAAACTATTTAAACATTGTTGACGGAGAGCGGTCAAAGCTTCCTGCTTCAACCTAGACGTTAACTTTTTTGCAAACAGCTGCCTTCTTAGATGTTGAAAAAAAGATTACTTTTGTTCTTCCCGTAATGGTAAATCTGCGTCTATTCCCAGCTCATTTTTTTGTAGATTAACTTGAAAAAGCTCGGTGCATAATTCCAACGGAAAATGGATCCACAATTGGTCAGACATCTTCTTGTTGATTTCTGCCTTTATCCCCTGCGAATCGCACGTTTTCCACCCCGCGACTTCACCTTTTTTGGTTTTAACTTCCTCCCATTCGGTATCCGTAAATGCATGGAAAAGCGTTGCGGGGATAACAAAGATACGATATATTCTTTCGTCCTTCGTATCCGTTCTAGCACAGCATAAATATATCGCATGTTCTCTCGTATCATTTTTCAGAAAATTCAGTTTTTCTTGCAAGGTCGGAAAACGGGTTAACCGATAGGAAGATATTGTTAGCATGTTATTTGCAACTTGACCTGATTTGGACGATATTGCAAAAGCCTTAATGGTTATATCTGCCCCTGGTTTATGCGATCCTGGCTTCCATTCCGGATTTTTGCCCATGTGCTTGAGCGTTGTGTAAACTAATTCTTCAAACTGGTCAGCATTAATTGGCAAAACCGAGAAACGAGAGTAAAAAGTTATTAATTTTTTTAAATTTTTCTCAAACTCTTTCCACTCAAAATTAAGCATGTTTGGATTAGTAATGTTTCTTAAAGAGCACGTCGTTAACCATCACCACAAATAAATGTACGCTATGGCTTTTTAAAGATGAGCTTATCTATGTTTACTAAGAAAATTGGTGGGAATATAAATTAAAACTCATAGAAAAGAGCGACTGTAGAGAGTAAACGAATCAAAGTTTAAATATCATTAATACGCCAAGACATGTGAATGCGTGTCAAAAAGGAGGCAAATTCATGGGAAAGATCTGCCCCATTCTAAGTGTTGCGGGGATTATTCCAGAACAAGGCTGTCGAAAAGAACCAGACACATGTATTGAGTGCGATCAAGGGGGATGTGCACTTTGGGATAATAAAAGAAACTGCTGTGGACTAAAAAGAGCCTTCACATCTATCACCACCGCCTGAACGAGTGTGATTGTGCAATTTCTAAAAACATCGCCTAAAAAAGGGCTTCATTCATTTAGGTTAATTATACTAATCGGTATCCTTTTTGAGGGATCGGGACTAGAGGGTGCTTAGTTTGGGTGCTTTGATTGTGGCCAACCATGTCTCAGCAATCTTGACGTAATCGGGATTTATTTCAAAGCCAACATATTTCATGCCCAATCCCTTAGCAGCAACACACTCAGAACCAGTACCCACAAAGGGAACTACAAGCAGACCGTCGTATTCGGGCTTCGCAGACAAAAGGAGGCGTTTAGTTAACAATAGTGGTTTCTGTGTCGGGTGTTTCAAAACTTTGTGTTTTTCGTGCATTTTCAGTGTCTGTGGGGGACATACGAGGTTACAGGTTTTGCAAAAGAACCAACGCTCAGACATACCTGCTCCCCCAGCCAAAGTTGGAACTTTGATCACGTCTCGTGGCAACGCTCCTTTCTCATGTGCCTGATAAATTGTTTCTTTTCCCTCTTTGCTAAAGCGTCCTCTAGTGCCTGCCCGTACCTTCCCTGCTGCCCCTTCTAAGAAAGTTTTAGTGTAGGGTTCGCGTATAGCATCACGATTAAAGATGGGTCGGCCTTTCCAGCAACAGATTATGGACTCATGGCTTCTTTGCCAAAAGTTTAGTGAGGGGACGTTTTTGTTGGTATAATGCCAAACGAGCCACCTTTTATTGATTGGAATTTCAACGAAAAGGTAAGCCAACACTTCGCTGAATCCATAGATAAACATGGTGCCCGAGAGTTTCATTATACGTGTGCATTCGGAAATCCATTGCTTACTCCATTCAACATAATCTTTAAGAGCAAGATCATCTTTACACAGCCCAAAGTCCTTGCCTATATTATATGGAGGATCGACTATAATTACGTCGGCGATGTCGCTGTCTAATTGTTTTAGCCCTTTCAACACATCCATGAGATAGACCTTGTTTACTTCAAGCATACGAATCATTTCCTCGAACAATCACTATACAGATGTTTCTTGAGCAATATAAGTTTTTCGTTCTTTTGAGTCAACTACTTCTTGGAAAAGCCGGTTAACACTTCAAAAACAAAGTTAGGAAAGCCAACGCGGTTTTAAAACCTCACATACCTGTGAACACGTTTTTGGGCTTCTCCATTTAAAACACCAATAAAGTATAGCGTTTATGCCTATTTAAAATGTTACCACATTTAAAAAGAAAGAGTCAACGCCTAGCGGCCGCATTTTAACTGTTGCATTGTGGCTAGCTTCCGACAATATTCGAGACGCAACTGCTTCTTTGCATTTTCAGGTTCGATGCCTCCCGCGTCGATTATTACAACTTGGCCTTTCTCAACTTTGAAGCGCACACGCAAAGAGCCTTGGGTGCCAAACGCCTGACGAGCCACGTACTCTCCCTCTTCATAAAGCACATATTCGCGGTAACCCTCATACGTCCACTCCCCTGTCTTGCATATTGGAGCAAAGTCAACGTGTTCAAGGAAAAAGTATTTGCCTTTTTCTATGCGTGCCAACCACGTCTTTTGACCTTGTCGCCAAAGAAGGTTGACAAAAATTTTGCGGGTAGCCTCCTGTTTTCTCTCAATGGTTTTCGTTTTGAATAGACAGGAAACGGCTTCGCTGTCGAGAGCGGTCTGTTTAAGGTTTTTGTCTGTCAACATCGCCTCTTTAATTTTAACTTCTCCATTTTCAACTCTGAAGACAATTTTCACCGTGTAATCTTCATATTTCTGAAGCGTCATATAATCTCCATCCCTGTCAACTGGAAAGGTTTTCCAGCCCTCTTCCTCACTCCAAAAAAGAGGGTAAATGTCATGCATAAAATTATTCATTGTCACTTCGAAGGGGGAATCTTTCAACAACACTAGCACCCTTCTTAAAACGGGTTTTGCTGGTTTGTCTTCAGGCTCAAAACGTTCAGGCATAACTTTCCCACAAAACAGTATATCACGCTAACATTTAAACCTTTTCACAGGCTCATCTGCCCTACAAGATTGGGCGGGCTTCTCGTGCACGACATTCTTCTAGGAACTTTCTTTTCTCCAATTCTACCCGCTTATAAAATTCTTCCATGAACTTACGGTTATCCCGCTTCGGAGAAAACTTGCGATCTTTCCTTCCCCAGTTGAGGTAAAACTTGATCAAGTCGTTTGGTCTATTCTCTAACTTTATGGCTTCTTTAAAAGTTGCGTGGTCGCCCTCAAAAACGGGGTTGGTTAAGGCCACATTAGTAACTTTTTCCACGATCGCCGTGTTATACGACGCGGTGTAGCCGCAGCAGTCTTCGCAGATTTCCTGGACATCGTGGAAGTTGCACTTTATTTCGTTGCGGGCAGTTAAGCATATGTAGGGCAACCGGATTGGCCTTGAGAAGCGATGCACTTTTCCTCTGCACCCACACACTTCGCACAAACCCTCCGTTTCAGCATCCTCGAAATCTTGAATCTTCTCCTTCAAACCCTTCCTCTCAGGTTCTTTGCTTGCTTTCTCCAACTCCCTACGCACGGATTCGGGCGCTTCGCACTGCCACACGTTAAAAGTTCGGTAAATACAGTGAAAACACACCGCTTCCACACGACCGTTGAAATAGTCTTGCGGGAAATCTAAAAATAAAGCCACCTTGCCTTCGAAACCGCAGAAACTGCATTTACCAACACCCAACCTACACTGGACAAAGAAGGGCGGCAAGTTCTTAAAGAATTTAGCCATTTAGATCACCGATAACATATAGAGTTTATCTCTATTTAAAGGAGCTGCAGTGTTAGGTGTAAAACCACAGTTTCGGTTGAAAAGCGCAGTCACAAAATTTGCACGGTTTGTTCACAGCGTAATAGAGGTTCCATTGCTTTTTATGAGCTGCACGTTTTTGAACCAGTTGGCGTAGCATTCGGGGTGTTCGGTGTGTATTGGCACTACTAGTTTTGGCTGCGCTTTCTCAACAAATTCCTTTAGCTGGGGTCCTGAGGCGTGGCCTGAAACGTGGGCGCGGTGAAGTTTTAGTTTGAAGTGGTTTATCCAGTTTTCCGTGCGTTTCCAGTCGAACCGCATTTCATCGTCGTAGGGTTCGCAGACCGACTTGATATATGCCGATCCCTCCGACGGCTTCAAGTCGATTAGCTCTTTAAGGTCAAAATTGGAGGCGAAGAACAGATACTTGCTTTGATCCGCACCAACCTCTTTATGACATATTGCCTCGGGCAGATAGTTTTGCTCCCACTTGTCATAATCCTGGTTGACCAACCGTTGCGTTGGACGTTCGCCGATGAGCCCCCAACTTTTCCGCATCGCATAAAGCCTTAACGCATCATCGCTTAGCCTCGGAACGTTTTCAACTTGCTGCGCATTCAAACAATCCAGAAGGTAGGCTTGCTTTAGGCTTACCGTCAGCTTTTTCCCAATGTTTTTCGCCGCGTTCAGAAAGGAAGTCATCCTGTCAACGTCTCGGATTGGCCAGTTGCACACGGTGAGCGCCTGCGACTCCGACGAGATTTTGGATACGGCGGCCTCAACATCCTCTTCGCTTTTGGACGCTGTTTCGGTTACGCGGGTTCCCTCGATCAACAGAAGGTCTGGCTTCTCCTTTGCGCAGGCAGCCAAAAACTCGTCGCTTTTCTCTTTTCGCCTGCCAGTAAACCGGAGGTCGCCCGTGTAAACAATGGTTCCCGACGGCGAATGAATTATGTATCCCGTGGTGCCTGGAAGCGAGTGGTCAACCTCGTAAGGCACGATTTCGAAGTTGTCTATCCTGAATTTTTTCTGAAAGTCGAAGAGACTGAACTTTCGCGGAACAACTATTTCTGGGTTGCTATCCCTTCTTTTTCGGCTTATCTCTCCATCACGGTTAACGTAGGTTTCGAAGGCGACGACAAGCTCGGTGAGTTCGCCAAACGGGGTTGACGCAGTATCGTTAAGTGCTTTCAAAATGGCGTAGGTTGCCTTTGAACAGTAAATCGGCAAGTCTGCTCGCAGATGATGAATAAATGAAGAGTGATCCGCATGTGCGTGGGAAAGCAGAAGACCCTGAAAATCCAAACTTTCAATCCGCCCAGCCCTCTTAAGGTAGTCCTCGCGGTACAATCCTTTAACATCTGGAAGCAACCCCGTCTCAAGAAAGTCGCCGATACCATTGCACTTTCGGGGCTGGACAAACTCCGCAAAAAACTCGCCGTACCGTCTAAAACTCACTCCAAAATCAAGCAGAATCTTTGTGCCCCCATCATCGAGGAGTATCTTGTTTCCGCCGATTTCGTTTATTCCGCCGTAAAACGTTATTTTGCCCATATGCCAATCACTATAAAAGAAGTTACAGCAATACTTAAACCTTTCTTCTTCCTTGACTGTTGTATGCTAGCGTTTCAACATCCCATAGTGCTGTTTTGTCGTTGCAACATTTTATGGGTAGGAGCTGGGATAAAGCGGTTCCTTCTGTGTTTCAACATCCCGTAGCGCTGTTTTGTCGTTGCAACTATAAGGGTTTGATGGTTGTGGTTTCAACATCCCATCGTGCCATTTTGTCGTTGCAACGCAGACCGACGATGAGTGTGAAGAGCCTATGCCGTTAAAGTTTCAACATCCCATAGTGCTATCGTTGCAACCGTTTGTTTCAGCTCTACTTTGTGGACTTCCCGTCTTACGCCCTTCCGGCAAGGCTGTACGGGCACTTCATCGTCCGCCCTTGCTGACGGCTCTCAGGGAGGTGAAAACCCCCAATAATAAAGGCGATACTGTAAAATATAAAGGTTTTGGCAAAAATCAAACGTGGGCTACTCAACAAGTTGTGAAGTTTTTTCTTTAGAATCTTGGTGATGTGGCTTCAGTTAGAACGGGAAAAACCAAAACTTTTTAAATCAGGCTAACTATTTGTTAAATTGAGCAACTTGAAATGAAATAAAGTTTAGTGGTTTCAAGGTGATATGGATGGAAATAATCTTTAGGCGAGGAAAGTTCGTTTGGGTGTACCTTAACATAGGAACCTACATGCACTGGAAAAGGATAGCCTTCGACTTCTACGTTGAACTGTTCAAGAAAGTGAAGGGTTTCGGATTTGAATACACGGTAGCAGAAGTTGGTGGAAAAAATCAGAATTGCTTTTCTGCCCATGCTCCCCATTCAAGTGCTTCTTACCAATCTAATCAGCGACTGCCCCTTGCTGTCTATCTCAACGGACAAGGTGGATAAGGAAGAACTAGTCAAACCTAAAAACTGGAATGTAGAGCGGATAGGCAGTTTCGCCAAGTTTTTTGGTGTAATAAGCTCCGTCTTCGACTTCATAACTATCGCTCTCACACTGATTTTGGTCGGGTCCAACATTCCATTGTTCAGAACTTGCTGGTTTATCGAGTCAACACTGTCAGAGATCATCGTGACCTTCGCGTTAAGAACTAGGATGAGGTTCTACAAGAGCAGACCCAGCAAAATTCTCTTATTATCCTCAGTGGTGTTCGGTCTCCTAGCTCTCCTTTTGCCCTACTCTCCCTTCAATGAATTCTTTGGATTTTATCCACCAACTCCGTTTCCCCTGCTCCTCATCTTTGGCATTTTACTGCTTTACTTTGTAGTGGTTGAGCTGGTAAAACCCTTTTTCCACAAGAAAGCTCCGTGCTGACGTCCTCCCACAGCTAAAGCGTGTGGGGGTCCCTCACGGGTTTAAAGGATTCGTTTCATCCCGTGGAACCCACGAATGGCCGTTCCACAAGACTACCGCAGGCTGCGCCAGAGCAGCCACTACTCCTACCCTACGGCTCGGAGATACGTTCAAATTGTACGCCGCTCCCGAGTCGGCGTTGTATTGGCCGTACAGTTTACACCTGTACAGGCCCCTATGAACTCTACCGCCCTTATGCGCCACGTGGCAGACTACGCAGTTTCGGGAAGTGTTCCACTCGGGCTTAGTCCTGAATGGCACGCCCGCGAGTTTGCACTTGTAGTTGAGCTGGAAGATCATTAGGCGGTACATCCACCTGTGCAGCTTCTGATTTGCTTTTCTGCCTCTTTTCTTGTTCAGTATGCCCGTCGGGTCCCCCACCACGATGCCTTTTCGTTCTTTCACGGCTTTTTCCACCAGCGTCTTGGTTAGTGCATGTATTATGTGTCTTGCTTGCCCCGTGAGCTTGCGGTTTAGTTCTTTCTTGGCCCTCGACGTTTTTTCTCCATGTGTTGCGAGGATTGCCTGCAGGTGTCCGTTTTCTTTTTCTCTGTAGCGAAGAATTGCACTTACCGCTCCTCCCTTGTATATTTCAGAGTTTTCTCCGTTCCAGATGGCTGCCAGGTTGATGATGCCTGGGTCCACGCTTATTTCGCCCGTCGTCTTCATCTGTGGAGGTGCCTCCACTTCGTAGACTATTGAGGCGAACCACAGGCCGTTTCGCGGGTACAGTTCAAGGTATTTGATTTTTCCGTCGCGTTTTCTTCCATGTGTTTTGAACGTCAGCCACTGTGCGCCTTTCTCTTTGCGGTACCTTGTTGACAGGGTTAGCTTGAGCGTGTCGCCTTCAACCTTGAACTGTTGGGCCTTGTAGGGCACCAGCCATGCGGTTTTCGGCTTGTGGTAGCCGGGCATCCTTGCCCTTCTGTCTTTCTTCTTCAGCTTGATGTATGCGCGTATTGCCCCGTCAAGCTTCTGCAGTACTGCCTGGGCGGTTTGTGATGGCAGTAGGCGGTATAGCGGGTCGTCTTTCAGCTTGTTGCAGAGTTCTGGATAGAAAGCGAATCGGCCCTTTTCCAGTTTTTCAAAGTACACTGCCCTGTTCCACAATCCATTCGTTATTTTTGCCAGTTCTTCAAGCGTCTTGTAGTTTCCCTCTACTAGAGCAACGTTCGTCAGCTTCATAACTATCATTCCTCACATGTTTGGTTAGCTATTTAAGTGTTGCCATTCATCCCACCGCTAAAGCCCGTGGGCCTTCTGGCCAACTTTTGGTAACGTTCTCCCCCAAATAACGTTGTGGACTTCCTCGAAAGATATTTGACGAACGAGTTTACGAAAATTGAACGTTCTGTTTACTAATGATAGTAATTTACCACTGGAGGTAAGTAAATGCGAAAAATAGGAAGTTTTGCAGTTTCTTACTATTGAAAAACTATTTAACTTGAACTGCGGGAAGCCTCGGCCTTCAGGCTGGGGAGGACGTCACTTATCAGCCGAAAACATTAAGCACGAAGCAAAAGCGCAAGCTTCATCGCTAAGAAGCCCCCTGCTAAGCTTTGAAAAACTCGTGTTAAACCTTAAAATCAACCGCTAAAAGTTGATTGCCGAAAATCAACCGCAAAAAGTTGATTCAATCAGCACGAGAGAGCCCTGGCCAAAAACTTAAAAGCCCGTGGCCATAGCTATCATGGTAACCATGGCGGATTTAAAATGGGAAAAAAACCCTAAGTGGACATGCTTAAACGATGTTGTTTACTGGCTTCTGGTTCCGTTTGAAGTTGTTTACCACGTGTTCTGGTGGCTGCTTGATTACGAAATCAGATGCGAGTTTAGTTTAAGCGAAATTGTGGATCTTGCCGCGGGAGTTACCGACATCAAGTGCGGCCGATGGTACAAAATTATCGGCTAACTTTACTTCTCAAAACATAAAAAAAGCAAAGTTTAAAAGCGGGAAACAAAAGATTATCTATTGGAGACGTTTAAAATGGGCTTGTTTGACAGTTTTCATGCGGAAGTAGAGTGTCCCACGTGTAAGAAGAAGGTTGAAGTTGAGTTTCAAACTAAAGCGTTGCTTAGGCTACTCGAGCACTTTCACGTTGGAGACCAAGTTGAGTTTGAGTGGGTGACCGTTAAGGATGGTGAGATAACAGACGCTTTAGGAAGCTGTCCATCCTGCGAAACTCTTCTCACCGCGAAAATCGTAATAAAGAACAACTGTTTTGTTGGTGTGAAAGGTGTTCGAAAAGCGAAAACTTTTAAGTTACCTCCCAAAACAAGCGGGTGAAACAGCGGCTCGCGGCTGACGTTGCCAAAAACGTAAACGTTAACCGAAGGCATAATGTTTATTTGGTTGGTTGGATATTGTTTAGTTGGGGAAAACGGTTTGAGCTTGACTGCTGAGAAGCGTGCTGAACTTGTTGCGGTTGCTAGGCACTGGTCTAAACGGGAGGGAATGGATAATGATGTTTGTTTGATTGGGAGTTGGGCTAGAGGAGACGCTTCTTTGGTTAGTGATTTTGATTTGGTGATGTTTTGTGATGGCGAGCCTAAAAAGGTGGTGGAAAACGTTTTTTTAGGCGATGTGCCAGTCAGCCTTTTCCGCGTAGACGCTAGCAAGCTCATTAGCAGCGGACGAGTGGATTTTTACAATGCGAACAACGTGTTTGAAGCACGTTTGGTTTTTGGCGTGGGAAAAATTTTGGAAAAGCTGAAGCGCGAAATCTGGAGAAAACCAATAGACTATGAAGCGTCTCGCATATTTTTTTACTGTGCGTTTCGTAATCGGCTGTGCAACGCGTTGACCGAGTTTCCTTTTGACTGTGCGTTGGGAGTTCGCGACTTGAAAACCTGCCTGGCAAAGCTGAACCTGTACCAGTTGCTGTTCGTTGAAAAAGCGGACCCTTGGAAAGTTATTCCATACGTGAATCAACCGTCAAGTTGGCTGGAAAAAACACTAATAAACCTTTGCCACTCTGAAAAAGTTGAGGAGGAAATCAGAAAACTTGAACTTCACGAGATCATGATGAAAACTTTTAGAGATCAAACCCCAATAATTAATAAAATTGTCGAAGCAGTGAGAAGAAAAGAAAGTTACGCTGGAAAACACGTTGCAAATTATTTCCGACTGTGCCTGCTGGTTGAAGAACTAACGAGACAAACTGCTTTTCCAACCTTGCCAAGCCGAGCGCAAATTGCTTTAACCCACAAAAACGTGAAACACGCAATGACATGGATCAACTTTGACAAAAATGGGGTCTGCTGGCTCATTTTTCACCAAAAAGGCAAACAAACAAAAGTTTAAGTATAAGTATTGCTAAAAGTCTCAACATCCCCTAAGGCTTTTTTTGTTGCAACTTGCGACCAGACTGAACTTGTTGTTCTTCTTGTGTCGCCGTTTCAACATCCCATAGTGCTATTTTGTCGTTGCAACTCCGAGTTTTTGACGCGTATGTGCTTTGCTAACTAGGTTTCAACAGCCCATAGTGCTATTTTGTCGTTGCAACTATGTAACTTCAGAGGGAGAAATACGCAGAGCAGTGAAGTTTCAACGTTCCATAGTGCTATTTTGTTGTTGCAACTTCCTACACATACGCAGATAGGCGGAATCGCAATACACAGTTTCAACATCCTGTAGTGCTGTTTTGTCGTTGCAACTCACCAAGTTTTCCAGGACTGCAGGTTTGCGGTAGAATGGTTTCAACATCCTATAGCGCCGTTTTGTCGTTGCAACTTCTCTATGTGCTGGCATACTTACTCGTCCGGTTCTTAAGTTTCAACATCCCATAGCGCTGTTTTGTCGTTGCAACCGTTTGTTTCAGCTCTACTTTGTGGACTTCCCGTCTTACGCCCTTCCGGCAAGGCTGTACGGGCACTTCATCGTCCGCCCTTGCTGACGGCTCTCAGGGAGGTGAAAACCCCCAATAATAAAGGCGATACTGTAAAATATAAAGGTTTTGGCTAGTCAATTTGGTAGCTTGTTTTGTAGCCGTTGTAGGTGTTCTTTTGCTTGGTTGACGAGAATATGGGCGACGCGTTCGTGTTCTCTTTTACGTTCAGCCTCCACTGTTGCGTGTAGTTGGGCCAGTTTACGATTTTGCTCTCTGTAGTTTTTGCTTCCCTCTTCCTTTCTGCTTAGTATTTTCTGGGCTTTCTTGATTTTTTCCTCGTTTTTCTCATACGCCAGCGTGAATGGTATCCTGTCGTAGGGGTCTTTTGCATCGGAGGTTATGATAAAGCGTTGGTTGAAGTCGAAGCCTAAGCTGCGTTTACCGTATTTGCTTCTGCGCTGCATTTCCTTGGCGGCGTGGAAGTGTATCTCCTCCTCGGGAATGCCTTGATCCCTAAACTTTTGGCTTGATCTTCTGGCGTCGCGGAACTCGGTGACGACTCCTTCTTTTCTGGCGATGTTGATTAGTCTCTGCCTGAAGAGGGAGTAGCCCGTGTCGTAGTTGTGTTTAACAAGCATTTTCGGGCGACCATTTTCCCGCGTATCCATTTCCTTAACATTCAGGTCTTCCCCTGTGATTATGCCTAGCGGAGTCTTCGGCGGGGCTTTCCCGCGTTCCCAAACTATGAACACGTTGTCTCTGTCGACGCGAATCTGTTTAACCTGTGCCAGGTCAAGTGGGTAGTCCAGTTTTACTTTTATTGATCCCAAACGGGAAAGGCGTATTACAAGATATTTTCCTTTTTGATGAAACTTCCAGCCTGACTCGCGGTATGGCACCTGAAAAAGCCCTATCCCCTTTTCTTTAATGTGGAAGTAGCTGGGCGGACGTGCTTTCAAGTCGCCTTTCCTGCGCAGGGTGAAAAAAGTCTGCATTGAAGCGCAAAAACGCGACTTGATTGTCTCAAAACACTTAGCGTACACACCGTTTCTCCATTCGGCAGGCACGTTTTTCGTTGACAGTTTTCTGATGCCCTTAATGTTTCTTGTTTTATGGTTAAGCCACACTAGCAGGTTCCAGTAGTTAATGCAGTTCTGTTGAGCGTGGTTCAGGTTCATGTAGAAGGTGTGGTTGGCCTTATACGGTCGCCTCAAGGTCCCCATCATACTACATTTTTTGCAGTACCTACGGTTTTTGTGAAACGTTTTAAACTTTCTTCCGCATTCGGTACAGGTGCTTCTCATACTTTTCCATCCCCGCCTAACCACAGATAGTTCATGCCAACACAATATAATTACTCATCTCCTCATTTTTATAGTTTTTGGCTCTTTTCCGATTTAACTGTGAACCGTGCCTGAAGCAAAGGCGGATTGTTTCTGCTTTGCTACTTTCAGAAGTGGAAATAATCCCTTCGCCGTCGTTCTCCGCCACTTTTGCTCTAATAATGGCTACCTAAGAAAGACAATTTAGTTAAATTTTATCTTCATTGGAGAGAAATTTTTGTTAAGGAATGGCGCTTTCGAACAGCCATTTTTCATCCATTTGTGTTCTCTTCGAGCCAATTCTCTCGCGTTGACTAGTCTAGCCAACAGCTTCCAAAATTCGTTACATGACTTCTAATCTTTCGCTGAAATCCCGTCAACCTCCTCCATCGTGGCATACTTTTGTCCACAACCACTACACATTGTATACGAATCTATTATTTCATCGTCGGACAATTTTTCTATCATTCCTTTAGTTAATCTGCGGGCCCATTATCGGCAAAAGCATTAGTTGACGTTTTCTCAAAACGTCTGCAAGTTCCCTTCGAGTTTTCATTTTTTACAATAATGAAATGTTGACTCTATTTAAAGTTTAACCGCTGGCTGTCTAATCTTCGGGCTAGAATTTTTCTGGCTAACTTCTGTAAATTTAAACGGCTAACCTTAAACTATATATACTAGTTTAGCCTATTTTGTTGTGAAAGACGCTAACGAGGGACGCCAGTGTTGGAAGAGTGGAAAGAATTAAAGTTTGATGGCCGGTGGGGTAATGCACAGTTTGACAAGAAAGCCATGCAGCAAATTGTCATCACCGAATTCAATGTTTTCTTGGGGTTGCGTCAGAGAACCTTTTTGAGTCCCCGCCTACACCGCGTGTTATGTTGTCTGCCAACGCTGCAGCCAGCCCTTGACGAAAAAGCTAAGGAACAGGGAGGCTTACACGCTTTAATGAATGCGGTGGCGGTTTACAAGCCAATTACTGTATTTATAGTTGATGTTCCTAACGGGTTGAAAGCTCAACTTTGCCTTTTGAAGGGAAACCGAACATTTAAAGAAATCATAAACAACCAGAACCAAGAGTTAACCGCGTTAGCCAACGAAAAACTTAAAGGAGCTGTTGCGGAGCGTCTGTACTGTGCAGCTCAACTATTCAAAGGCAACCGTCAAGGGTTCAGGGCGTACAAGCTGCTGCAGGTCACTTCTAACGAAAAAGGGGCTTACCAAACTGCAAAAGCAAACTTTCCAGAGCGCAGGTTAACATACATTTTTGAAGTGACGGAAGACCACGATTTACTCATGACCCCAATAAAAGACGTTGAGGAACTGAAAATTGTGCCCGACCCAAACGTTAAACTGGAAAAAGAACTGAACTTGCAAGCATATGACGCGTTGAACTGTCTGAAAACTGAACTGAAAATATTTAACCCTGACTTTGAAAAATGCGACAAACTACTGGCCATAGCCAAATCGGCAATAGACAGGTTCGAATCTGCAAGAAACGCCTTCTCAGGAAAATATAATGAGTTAAAATTAGAAGTTGAACGTCGACGACCAGGACTTGCCACCCGCGCAGACATAGACAAGACAAACGCTTTACTTCGAGAAATACTTGATAAGCTTAACAAAATTTAAGAGTTATGAAAAGGTTTAATTGTGTGTTGCCGAAACATTTAAGAACCTTGTTTGCCATTAATAATTTGTGGTGAGCTTTGAACGAAACAATTCTGTTCGTTGAGACTAACCATGAGACAATGCGGCTTAGCGAGGGCGACCGAACAGCACTACGGTTGCTTGCGGCTTCTGGTTTGGCACACAAGATTGTTGATTTAACTCTGACTGGTGGGGCAGCAAGACATTTTGCGGAGCAGCTTGGAGTGAAAAGCACGCCGACCCTAATTTGCGGAAACCAGAAATTTGAGGGGTTGGAACAGATAAAGAAGGCGTTGGAAAAGCCAGAAGAGCTTTTTTCAGTTAAATAGTGCTGGTGTACAAGTGCGAGAAATAGAGTTGGCAAGTTGGAAGGACCTTTCAAGACGAGTTGACAGTATAGTTAAAAGTTTGGCGCAGATCTACGAGGTTAAGCTTCGCGTTGATGTTGAGGAAATCCTGCTTGAACAGACATATCCCACCGAAGACTTTTTGGAAAACGATAAACTCGCACTTGTCCTCAAAAAAACGGTTGATGAGGGCTACGACGTGTCAATAACAATAGTAACATTTATGAACAATTTTGCTTGTTTTTTCAGAAAGACTTATTAATGAAGTTCACCAAAGCTATTTGTGAGGTCAAAAACGTGTTCGTTGAAAATAGCCTTGCCTACGGAGAGGTTGAACGATGAATAAAGTGAAAACCTACAACATAATGGGAAACAAAGACGACGTTAAAGTAATAGACGCAGTTGTCTCTAAACATCTTGAGAGAAGCGAGGATCCTGACGTGTTGTTTGTTGTTGGCGGAGACGGCATAATCCTTGACCCGCACATAAAATCGGAAGCGATAAAAACGCCTGTGCTTAGGATTCACTACAAAGCGAATAGTCTAAAAAGTCTGGGCTTCGCAGCAGACGTTAACCAATCAAACCTTGAACAGGCAATAACTGACCTAAAAAACGGCGATTACATTTACGATGTTGTTAAACTTCTGAAGTGTCAAGTGCAGGAACATAAAAAAAGGCTGCTGGGTTTTGCACTTAATGATGTGGGTTTGGAAGGTTATGCTCGGGGCACAAGCATCCTATTCAAAACGACGATTCAAAGGCCTGACGGACGCGTTGAAGTGTTGCCAACTCCAAAATGCACGGGAGCAGTCATCACAGGCCCGTATGGTTCGCCCGCCTGGAACCTTTCGCTAAACGGTCCAATAGTTGTTGACCCAGAGCTTCAGTGTTTACTTGTTGATTTTAGGGAGTCGCCGCTTAAACCCGACAAGTTCGTCGTGTCCAGCAAAGACATGATCAACATCAAAGTTTTAAACGAGTGCGTGGTGAAAGTAGACCGGGCTGAACACGTGATCCGAAAAGGTCAAACAGTAATTGTCAGCGTAAGCGAAACTTGTATCAGATTCATAAAAACAGTTAACACTAGAGAATCGCTTATGGACAAGATTCTGCGGTTCAACAAATACCAATATGAACGGGTTGTGGAGGAAAAATAAATGAAGATGAAATTTACGGTCGGCTTAAAAGAGCAGGTTCTATACGCGCAGGGCAACGAGATACTGACCGTGCTCGGCAAAGACTTGAACGAGAAAGGAGAGAAAGTTTATTCGTACCCTGAAGACGCGTTCGTAGAAGTTGCAACGTTCCAAAATCCTGTTCTCATCACGGATCCGCTTCGCATTGCTAGGCTGCCGTTTAATCTGCGGTTAACCATAGACAAACTGATAAACGTGAACAACCGAATCACCGAGTACAACGGCGTTTCAGAAGTTCACTCTGCTTCGAAGTACCCGAGCGTGTGGTCCCCTAGCATTGACACCCTCTTTCTCATAGACGTTTTACAGAGGCTAAAAAAACTTGAAACCGATGCGAAAAAAGTAGTGGATGCGACGGCTGCTTCCGGCCTCATTGGAAAGTATGTGGCGTCAAAATGCGACAGCGTCCAGCAACTTGACTTTATAGACATTAACCCGTATGCGGTGCAGTGCCAATACGACAACACTCGAGACCTGCAGGCGCAAAAGCTGAAGTTGAAGATATCGTTCCACACCCACGACTGCGTCCAAATGCGGCGAAAACACTATGACCTAGTGCTCGTGAGCCCACCATACATTCCGCGGCCGCTGAGCGCGATTGGATCTGCTAGCCCCCACTCGCGATATGGCCACTTTGAAGGTGTCGGCCTAATCAAGTACCTAATAGAAAACGGCAAAAAATACTTAACCAAAAACGGAAAAATGTACATGATCGTTTCAAGCCTATGCGGTAACATCGTGTCTGAAGCAGTCAAAAACGCCGAAAGCCTCGACAACGCGGCAGTCTTGGACAAAAAACATATTCCATTAAAAGTGCTGTCAATTTTGAATAACGAAGAATGGATGCAATACCTCCTCAAAAGGGGCCTGCAAAAAGAGACAAAGGGCTACAAGTTTTGGCATGATACAATGATAATGGAATTTTCGTATCAGTAAACCTTGGTTGGGAGCGCACAACGATCATATGAAGGATTAAGTACAGTTATAGAGTTTGAATGGACATGACCTAGCAACCCCAAAATTTTTATATATGTGAAGAAAACACTGGATTTTAAAATTCCAAAAGAAGTTGTTACTTATTGCAGCCGACATTCGAATACATTTTGTTGTAGGAGCAAGAGAAGATTTAAATAGTTGGGAGACATTACTAGTTGGGGGGGATAAACCGATTGAAATTATTTGATCTACAGCCAAAAGAGGATCCTGACGACCTTTTTGGCAGGGAAGCGGAGATAAACCAACTTATAAACCTAATTAAAGCAAAACGTTGGACTGTGATTCTTGGGCCTAGAATGGTTGGAAAATCAAGCCTGATGAAAGTGGCTTGCACAGCACTTCACTTGGAAGATTACCATGCTATATATGTTAACCTCTGGGCAACAAAAGACGTTCAGGGGCTTTTGAACCGGTTAATACAAGGAATCACTGACTCCAAGGGGTTGTATACCAAAGTCAAGGATTCATTTGAGACCCTGGAGCTCAGCTTAAAAGGTCCGTCAGCAAGGTTCGCAAAGCAGCCCATGCAAACCGTAACTGACATATTCGCGACTGTTGGAAGAACCAAAGAAAAATGTGTGATCGCGTTGGACGAAGTTCACACTCTTGCGAACATTTCGGGACCTTTACAAGCTTCATTGGCGACCATATTCAACACCTACACTAACGTGACCTTTATGTTTAGTGGTTCAATGTTCGGTCTGATCAAAGCCATGCTGAAGCCACGACCGACCTCGCCACTTTACGGGAGATCCCCTGCTGAAATCTACTTGAAACCGTTCGACAAAAAAACATCCGCAGCTTTTTTGGATTGTGGGTTCAAAGAGGAAAACATTATAGTTGAGATCGAACAGATAAATGAAACTGTTGAAAAGCTTGACGGCATACCGGGTTGGCTAACTCGGTACGGAAACAACCGCACACTTCTGCAGCAGGCACACAAAGACGCACTGGAAACAACGATCACTGAAGCAAGCAGGATAACGAGACACGAATTAGAAAACTTTCTCAGCGGCAGGGAAAGACGAACCTACATCGCAGTTCTGAAAAGTACAACGGTTGCATCGCGCTGGAGCGAAATAAAAGAACAGGTTGAAAACAGATTAGGAAAACAGATAAATAATGAGCGGTTAAGTGAGACCCTCAAAAATTTGGAGGGCGCTTTGATTATAGAGAAGAAGGAGGGTGTCTACAAGATCGTTGACCCAATCTTGACACACCTACTGCTTACTGCACGAATAACTTGAATAGGGTAAGGTGATGATTTGCCAAGCCATGAAGAACATTGTCGTTACACCTTTCGGAGGTACGGCGTACGAGGCGAAGACATTCACACGTTTATTGACGAGCCCGCCGTTCTGTTTGCGGGAAAACATCGAGATTTCAGGCACGACAATGAAACCGTGAAACTTGTTGGGCAAATGTTTAAGGCAAAGTATGGAGAAGAATTGGCTATGAACATTGCTTTAGATCACATAATAGCAGATCATCGAGAAGCCGTGCAGAAACATCTCAAGCGGACATCAAACATTACGCAACTCCCCCTTTCCTTTGGCGAAGCAATTCACACAACAGAGGCTCTAGAAAAGAGTTCAAGCCCAAACATTTTGCTAAGTACTGCTGAAGTTGCAAAAAAAATACCTGTTTGATCTTCACCCAAAAGAAAGTGTTGCCGACTTCTTCAACCGGAAAGAGGAGTGCCAGCAGCTTCAAAATTTAGTAAGTCAAGGCCGTTGGGTTGCAATTCTTGGGCAACGAATGGTTGGAAAAACGAGTTTCGTTAAGGCCACCGTGGGAGAAATGAAGAACGTTAGCGTAGTATATCTTAACCTGTGGAATGCTAAAAACGCTACGAACATGCTCGAACAACTTGTCGTGGAAATTCAAAATTTGAAGACACTTCCTGAAGAAATTAGAAGTGCCGTAAAAGGTTTAACTCTTTTAACTCCACCCTTACTAATTGAATTTGAAAACAGGCCCATTGCCACCATCAGAAGCCTGCTTTCACGTATAGGCCAAACACAAAAACCAACAATTGTTGTGCTTGATGAGGTACAAAAACTTGCAGCTTTTTCAGGGTCGCTCCATGAAATGCTGGCCAATATATTTAACACTTACTCAAACATGACTTTTGTATTTACGGGGTCAATGTTCGGGTTAATCAGGTCTATGCTTCGCGCAAAGTCAACCGCGCCGATGTATGGGAGGGCTCCAGTCGAAATGCGTTTAGAACCCTTTTCAGAAGAGGCTGCGAAAGGATTTCTTGAAGAAGGTTTTGAGCAGTACGGCATATTGCCCAAAACCAACGAGATTGATGAGGCCGTACAAACGTTTGGCGGCGTACCTGGCTGGCTTACAATTTACGGCGCAAGTAGAGCCATAGAAAGGCGTGAACATAATGAAGCGATAAAAGAAACGGTACGCGCCGCTAGTTGCATCATGCGTGAAGAACTAGACCATTTCTTATTAAACAAAAATGCAACCTTATACTTGGCTGCTTTAAAATCGATGGTTGTTCCAAGGGGGTGGGCTGAAATAAAAAGGTCGGTTGAGATTGCCACAAATCACTGTTTGAATCCCCGACGCTTCCAAGAAATACTGAATACGCTTCAAGATGCTCTCCTAATAAAACAAAGTGGCGCGGTTTATGCAGTTATGGATCCAATGCTTAAAAATGTGCTACTACAACCAAGCAAAAAGGGAAGAAGTTCTAGAGGCGAGATCAAAGGGAGAGGCGAGATCAAAGGGAGATAAGGCAGGAGGCAATCACTTTGTCGAAAACTCCTATGAAAGATAACAAGCCCGAAACAAGTAGTGCAACCCAAAAACCTCAGAAACGGGTGAAGAGAGGAAAATTCAAACCGTTCAATGCTCCAAAAACCGTGTGGAAGTGCAAAAACTGTGGTTGCCAATATCTAGATCCTATAATGCGGTGTCCCTCGTGTGGCTGTAGCAAGCTTGAACGTACCTCTCTAGCACACGCGTGAATATTGCTTCTTTTGATGCTTTTCAAAATGTTCTGATAGAGACAATTTTTGCTCGCGGGGACTCGTTGAAAAATTTGGGGATTTGCGAAAAAACTAGGACGTTTGCTAGGAGTAGAATAATTACTAAAATTGTGGGCATTGTAAGGTGCGCTAGCGGGTTGAATAGCATAACATTTAAAAGGAAGGTTAACCTTAAAAATAGAAGGATAACACATGAGCGAAGTAATGCTAATAAAAAAACGAAACTGCCTTGTGTGCGGCGTTGAAATTTCTCTGGCTGAGTGGAAAAAGAATTACGCTTGTAGATGTTGTTTTAGGCTATTGAAAAAAAGGAATAGGTTGATGGAGGAAGCCGCTTCGTTGTGGAAGGCTCTGGACTCGCAGCAGAAAGTCAGTTACTCCACGACTGAAGTCGGGAGCTTGCGATGGTGGTAGCAATGCAAAAGCTGACTAGCCTAAGTCCTTCGGGGACTACGCCTACGGGGCTACAAGCACGGCAGGGTGCCTCCCTAGCCCTGCCCCCTGCGGGAGAACCACTTAATCCCAAGGCTGGCAACAGCCTAAGCCCCATAGGCACTGGCGAAGGGAAATCTAACCCAGGCTTTAGACCTGGAGAGCCTAATAGGCTCAGAGTTCCAGTTGTTGACGCAAGAGGAACGCCTCTAATGCCGTGCACGCCAGCCAGAGCAAGACTGCTGCTGAAAAAGGGTAAAGCTTTAGCCAGATGGAACAAGCTCGGAGTCTTCTACCTGCAGCTGAAGTATGCTGTGGCGCCGAAGAATCAGATGTTGGCAGTAGGCGTTGACCCAGGCAGCAAATACGAGGCATTATCCGTTGTCGGAACGGAAGACACAGTGCTGAACGTAATGCACGAAGCAGTTGATTGGGTTAAAAAGGCGCTGGAGCAGAGGCGTCAAATGCGTAGGACGAGAAGACACAGGAAGACAAGGTGCAGAAAGTGTAGAGGAGACAACAGACGCTGTGAAGGCAAGGTTCCGCCGTCAACTAAAGCAAGGTGGGATGCGAAGCTGAGGATAATTGCGCAATTAAAGAGGATTATGCCCATTTCCCACGCCGTCGTCGAGGATGTCAAAGCCGTAACCAAGAAGGCACGTAGAGGATGGAACGGCAACTTCAGCCCAATCGAGGTTGGAAAGCAGTACTTCTACTCAAGGCTTAAAGCCATGGGCTTGGAGGTTACGGCGAAAAGCGGCAACGAAACAAAGGCGTTCAGGGATAGTTTAGGCTTAAAGAAGGTTGGGAACAAGTCTAAGCCAGTTTTCGAGTCGCAATGCGTTGACTCATGGTGCCTTGCAGCCATGGTGACTGGGGCAAAACATCCAACGACAAAAAGCTTGTACTATATGGTTCCCCTGAGGTGGCATAGGAGACAACTTCACAGGCTTGAGCCCGATAAAGGTGTGATAAGAAAGAGATATGGTGGAACAATTTCTTTAGGACTAAAGAAGGGGACATTGGTCAAGCACGTTAAGTATGGGCTTTGTTACATAGGGGGCAACCTTAGAAACAGGTTCAGCCTACACAACCTCAGGACAGGAAAGAGGGTTACACAGAACGCAAAGCGAGAAGACTTCAAAATCTTAACAAGGATAGCTTTTAGAACCCAATTCCTCTCCGCGACTAAAGTCGGGAGTTTCCTTGGGTGATTTTTATGAGGGAACATCCAGAAATTTTGAGGCTGATTGAATCTAAAAACAAGGCGCTTCAGAAAGTGTTGGAAACATTGCAGAAACTGGAGGCAAAATCAGCCGTTTAGCCAAATTTTTCAACCGAGTACACCGTAAAAGTTAATAGTGCCTGCGAGTATATTTTAGTGGGGAAGTTTGTGGCGAAAAAGAAGATTTCACGAAAAAAAGTGCGAAAAGAAACTAAAGACTTTGTGCCTCGGTTGAAACGTATGAAAAACGGTGACAGCTTAACCTTCAACTATTCTAAACGTTTCGCTATAGAAGTTTCGAAAACAGAGAAAGGCTACTTCCTTTTGCCAGCAGGTTTCAAGAATGGTTTGCTCATCACTTCATTGAGCGGAATCGAAACCGCTCTCGACTTGCTTATCCAATGCTACGTTGAAGGATTGCGATCAGTCAAACTAAGTAAACCTCAAGAACCCGCCAATGTGCAGGAAGACTTGCGGAAAAAAACGTGTTACATCACTTGAAATTGCTTTCTTTCTATGGCTGAGGCACCAAAAACCAGGGCCTGCGCTAAACGAAGATTTATGAGAAGTTAGCAAGAAAACTCCAACCTTTATATGGGAGAAGATGTCGCATCCGACCGAAACATAACAATTGTGAGCAAAATGAACCAAAAATTTAGCCTTGAAAATATTGGCCTCTAGTTCTTAACTTGCTAGTCCTCAAAACTTTAAGTACCCTTGCGATCTAACCTTTGTGGTAGCTATGAAGTTGTGGAAGAGCATAAAGGCAATCAGCTCAATTATCGCAGTGATCATTCTAATCGCGATAACAATTGCGGGTGGCCTCCTCGTTTTTGTTATCATGACTAACACGTTGACGGGCAACAATCAGCGGGTTCAAGTAAACTTTGAATACCTCAGCTTGTATCGAAGCATTGGTGAGCCCGGGGTGGTTTTTGCTGCGACACTGAAGAACGTGGGAAGCGGGCCAATTAAACTGTTGACTGTTAAAGTTGACAACGAGTTCGACTATGTGGTGCCGTCGGTGACCGCTTCGACGCCGCTGGAGCCAGGCAGGACGGTTGGCGTATCGTTGACCCCGCCGGACATACACGCGGAATGGTATGTTGTCGGCAACGATTACTCGGCGACGGTGGGGGCAGAGGCGGTTGACGGAAGCACATTTTCAACCGTGACAACTGTAAAGTGCCTCGGAGTCGGAGGACCCGGCGTTGGACAATATACTGCAACGTTCTATTCAACTGCAAGCGATGGATATATTACATCATTTGATGAGAATGTTACTGTCACAAAGAATGTCAGTTATGTGAACGCATGGTTTGGTAACGGCTCTTATTTGAGTTTGGATGATACGGGAAGCCAGTTTGCTTTAGGTCAATGGTTTTTTGAAAGCATACCTGAAAACCACATGCAATATACAATTTATAGAGCTTTTGTTTTTTTTAATGTTTCTCTTCCAGATGGTGCCATAAAAACTGGTGCAACGCTGAGTCTTTATCAGGCAGATGATAATTCAGACACGGATTTTAACATAACAATTCAAAATGGACAACCACTTTATCCACACTACCCATTGGAAGAAGGAGATTTTGCTCAAGAAAATTACTTTGGCAATGGGGGACAACTTGACACTACAGGATTTGAAGGATATATTTATAACATCACATTCAATTCTGAAGGGTTAACATGGATAAACACAACGGGAACAACGAAACTCTGCCTCAGAAGCGACAGAGACATTGGTGGAATTGAACCCACGGAGAATGAATTTATCGATATATATTCAAGCGCGGTTGAAGAAGGTTATAAACCAAAGCTTGTCATAACTTACACGTTGCCGGTGACACCGCCAATAGAAGAAAAGTTTGAATATAACAACAACTACTTTTACTCTGATGCTCCTACTGGAGATGAATGGTATGGTCAAACATTCACGCCTCAAATCAGGCACAAACTCTCAAAAATAGTTTTCTATGGACAGAGAATAGGCGAACCCACAGGCAACTTCATTGTAAGCGTCAGAGCGACCGACGTTGATGGATTACCTACAGGTGAGGATTTAGTTGTTAAATCTGTTTTGGCAAGTAGCATCTCGCCTGAGTTAGGAGAAATTGAAATTGTCTTTGATACGCAAATAACATTGGAAGTAGATACTCAATATGCTATTGTGTTGCGAAATCCTGGCGGAGACAGTGATAATAACATTCTACTTTACTATTGTGATGATGTCTATCCTCGTGGCATTTTTGTAGAATCCGCAGATTGTGGCGAAACGTGGATAATTTCGTCACCTAGCCTTGATTTTTGGTTTGAAGAGTGGGGCTATTAGGTGATTTGAACTGCCCCGTTTAACTTGAACCGGGGGAAGCCTTGACTTTTGGGTTGGGAAAGATGTCAACCTACCCAACCAGCACCACTTATGGGTTTAGGCAACGAGTCCAAATATTGAATCTCAAGGATCAAACTTTCTGGCGAAGAAACATGGTTAAAATATCTAGTTTAATTACATGAAAAACTCGGTTTTGTAGCAATCATAGAAAAACTTAAAAGGGGCAGAAGCGGTGATTAATATGGTGACTGTGTTGGGTTTGTACGACGAGTTCGACGCTGAAATAGTATGTCCCAAATGCAAATGGAAGGTTATGGTTGGCTTCCAAACTAAAGTGTTTAGCCTTTTAAATTATTATGAGGTGGGCGACGAAGTGGACACTCGCGATTTAATGATCAAAGAGGAAATAATTAAGGACGCTCTGGGTTCCTGTCCAAAATGCCAAACTCTTTTGTTGGGAGAAATAATTATTAAAGGCAACGTTTTTCAGGGCGTACAAAACATTCGAGTCGAACAGAAAAATTAACCTCAATTCTTTTGAAGTGAAAAACCGTAAATGACTTGAACGGCAGTTCGAAAAATTGAACGGTTTAATATATAACTCTTTGCGGGGTGACTGGTGGTAATAATCAACTTGCACGCATTTTTTCTTTCTCTCTTTTTTGAACCCAAACGAGCGACACGGGAGCCACGACAAACAAGTCAACCATCAAGAGTATGTAAAGCCACCGTAGATATTCAGTGTCTCCGCAAAACTGGAGACCAAGAGGGATGGTGGCTAAAGCCAGAATAATGCTAGTAATGATACAAGCAATTTGTTCTGGTTTAACGTTCATTTTTATTTTCAGCCCTACAAAAGATAGGTTGAATCAAACATATAAGGCTTGTCCCTTCTTGATCTTAGGTTAGACGAAGATTTATATCCTCCCAAGACATGTCAATTGTGAGTAAGATGAACAGAAAATTCAGGCTTGAATATATTGGCTTCTACACTTTATGCGATGAGCGAGCGAAAAACGTTTCGTTAACTACGCCTATGTGGCGGTGTGAAATGTTACTTACTGATGTTTGTAATTTTCACTGTCCGTACTGTCGAGGGTTAAAACCTGCACTTAGGGGAACTATGTCTCTTTCTTTCGCTAAAAAAGTTATTGACTTGTGGAGCGTGAACGGTCTTAGAAACATAAGGTTTTCAGGTGGCGAACCAACCCTTCACCCGCACCTCAAAGAGCTCGTAGCCTACTCTAAAAGTAAAGGCGTGGAGCGAATCGCTATTTCAACAAACGGGTACAGTTCGCTGGCGCTTTACAAAGAGCTTGTGGCTTTGGGTGTCAACGACTTTTCTATTTCGCTGGATGCTTGCTGCTCTTCAACGTTTGGGAGGGGGATTCGTGTGCCTTGGGAGAAAGTTTCGCAGGTCTTTGTTCAAAAAATCGCTGAGAACATTCTGGAACTGTCAAAGCTGACCTACGTGACTTTGGGCATGGTGTTCACTGAAGAAACTGTGGACTACGTTGCTGACGTTGTAAATTTTGGGCACTCGTTGGGTGTTGCGGATATCAGAATAATTTCTGCTGCACAGTACAACAAGCTTCTCGTAGGCTTATCAAAAATTCCGCAGCCGGTTCTAGATGCTCATCCAATCCTTAAGTATCGGGTTACCAACTTCCTTAAGGGCAGAAACGTTCGTGGCCTAACAAAAAAAGATTTTCACCACTGTGCATTAGTTTTGGATGATGCCGCAGTTGCTGGATGCTACCATTTTCCATGCATAATTTACCTGAGGGAAGGCGGCGAGCCCATAGGCAAAATAGGCCCAAAAATGCGTTTGGAAAGAGGCGAATGGTTTAAAACCCACGACTCGTTCAAAGACGAAATCTGCAGAAAAAACTGCTTGGACGTCTGCGTGGACTACAACAACAAGTACAGGGAGCTTCACAATGTCTAAACTGTCAAACCTGATTTTCCAGTATTTCGAATGTTCGGTTTCAGGAAACTTTGACGGCTTTCCGTTTGAAGAGTTTTTCCGCCTGTTCAAAGAAAGACTTGAAGAAAAATTGGCTTTGCACGGCGTGTTAACCTTTGAAGACTACATGCGCTATGTTTCCAAATACTACGACCTTTCACAGCTGTCACAGTTCGCCTACAAAAGCATACACACTGGCCTAACTGAAGACGTGGAGACAATCAAGAGAAGACTATTTCTCCCACGCTACCAGCATTTCCACAACATTTTCGTTCGAAACGAAAAATACAAAGAACTCCTCACCCTATACCATAAACTGTTAAACCCGCCGGAAAACAAACTCTTTCTAGTTGAAGAATGCGTCCACGCCGAACATGGCAGCGGATTAATCCTCGGCATAGACCTAGACAAAATTAGAAAAAGAATCGATGGCTTACGAGTGGACAAGCCCTTTGGAATACTGACTCGAAACGCCCTAGAAGAAGAACTGCAAAAACTAGGCAAATTCAACTGCTTGTTCTTAGACTTCGAGGACGTCCACAAACTGAACGCGCAGTACGGCTACGACTACGTAAACGAGCTGGTACAAAAAGTGTTCGCCACGTTCCCGTTCAGAAAGACGGATTTGGTTGGCCGCTGGTTTTCAGGAGACGAAATCCTAATAGTCACCAACGCCGACGACATTCAAGGACTCGGCCTACGACTAAAACTATTCGTCAAAGAAGTGTCCAACGGCAAACTAAACTTTCGATATGAAGTCTACGAAGGATTAACATCAATTGAAGACTTGAAACAACACCTCAAAAAATCCTAACAATAGAAACATTAATTATTGCCATCACGAACAGTAAATGGCTTGTAAATATGTGTTTTCTGCGAGAGAAAGTTTCAGTTTTGCCTCTGTTCCAAGAAGCTCTCCCGTTTCAACGTTAATCCACATGAGAAATTGTTCGCCTCTAAATATTACTGGGGCAGATAGGAAGTATATTCCGTTAGGCAGGTTGAAAACACTCATGTTAACTAGTGCAATATACGCCTTTCCCCCCGCGTAGCCTGTGAGGTTACATGGCAAAGCAGCATACTCATTAGTTTCCAACAGGTGCGCGGTCACGGTTAAAGATGGATCTTTTCCTACTGGATTTTCAGCAGTGACATCCGTCTCGTGACTTGTGCTGTTGTAGTACAAATAAAATTCTTCGTGGCCTTCATATTTTATTTGCAGGGAATTTCCCGTGTTCAGGTGGAGGTAAGCAGACCAAATTTTTACAATAGAACCCATACTGAATATAGCGGATTCTCCGAAGCTCACGGTTTCGGGATCCGACCAGCCCCCACTCCAAGCCTTAAACGTTATCTGAACCCCTGCTAAATGGTCTCGAATATCTTGCTGCTCAACAAAACCGGCAACATAAGAGTAGGGGTTAATATAGAAAAATGCGGGAGCGCCTCCAACGCAGGTGGCCAAACGCTTGGCAAGGTATCCCAAATCCACCTGCGAGAAGTAGGCTGTTACGCTGTGTGGTTTGTCCATAGTTACTGTTATTGGATTAAGTGAGCCTGCTGGGCTGCCATCTTTGGTCCAATGGTCTAGCTGGTAACCGACTTCTGGTTGAGCCTGCACTTGCACGTTGGCCCCTGAAGTGTACCAGTGGCTTCCAGGAGCTGGAGTGGCGGTTCCCCAAGCAACTGGCGAAACACTGATCGTTAACAAGTATTCTTTGTGGTAGGTTGCGGTGATTGTTCCATCTGTTTCAGGGGTAATTATGGTTTCGGATTGTTTGGTGGACAGTCCTGAAGTGCTGGACCAAACATATCTTTCGCCCGTTCCGCTGGACACGGGGCTGTACCACTTAAAAACGTGGCTGCTGCCAGATTGCCACTTAAACGTGGGCAACGCTGAGGAAGAATAGTCGACACTATCCACTGTCAATATCGTTAGGCCTTGTTTAACTTCTGATGCTGAGAAAGTTACGTTCACAATAGATTGTTCAAAGTAAGCTTTCAAGGCGTGGTTCGAGTTCATAACAACTGTTTTTGGATTCGCTGTTTCAACTGTACCATCCAGCAACCAATAGGAAAACTTGTAACCCACGTTTGGAGTTGCCGTTCCCTTGACACTTGTTCCCTCAAAGTAAACGTGGTCGCCTACACTCGGGTTTGTTGAACCCATCGTCGAATTGTTAACAGACATTGTAAGGGTGTATGTTGGAACCGGCACAAAAACAGCTTGTAACCAGTGGTTCGCATTCATTGTTACGCTTATTGGGTTTGCGCTACCAGCGTTTCCACCATCTAGTAGCCAGCTGGAAAACCGGTAGCCCAAGTTTGAAGTTGCCGTTCCATGAACCAGTGTTCCTTCAAAGTAAACGTGGCTACCTATGGCTGGATCTGTTGTTCCCATTGTCGAATTGTTAACAGACATTGTAAGGGTGTAGGTGGGAATAGGCTCAAAATAAGCGGTTAAAACATGGTTGTTGTCCATCGTCACGGTTATCGAGTCTGCTGATCCGCTGTAGTTTCCATCCAGCGTCCAGTGGCTAAACCGGTTGCCTCCTTGGGGCCACTCCCACACATAAGCCGTCCCCCCCTTCAAATAGGTGTGATTACCAGCACGTGGAAACGTGTAACCAGAACCATTGATCTTAATTGTCAATTGCCTGTAGCTTTGCGCCACAAGATCGTAGCTTCCATACAGAACGGGTTTGATCCCGTACAGGAGATCGTAACCGCCAAGTTTTTCGAATCTAACCCCCGTCAGCGCATCGTAACCGCCAAGTTTTTCGAATCTAACCCCAGTCAGCGCATCGTAACCGCCAAGTTTTTCGAATCTCGCGCTAAACAGGTCGTCATAGCCGGAAGCAAGGCCTGTAGGCCGAACAAACACGGCGGTCAGATTGTGGGTGGAATTCATTGTTATACTTAGGGTATCTGCTGTTTGGTTCACGCCGTCAAAAACCCAATGGTCAAACGTGTACATGGATGATGGTTGCGCTGTGGCAGTCAAGTTTTTCCCTGTAAGATACCACAAAATGCTCGAGTTAGTAACTGTAACAGAGTCAACTGCAACCGTGCCGGCACCAACAATCGTCACGTTCAAGGCGTACTGAGTGTAATAGTATCCGTGTACAGTCGAGTTTCCCGGTTCAACGGTGATTGCGCCTGCGTTTTTTTTTAACGAAACGTTTGCAACGTTTCCCATAACCACGCAGTAATCGTAATGGTATCTTTTTCCAGTCCAAGTTGCTGCTTCCTCTATAATTTCTGCCCAAATAAACGAGTGGGACGTGTCAGCAGGCCAAGAAAAAGTTACTGGTTTTTGTTCTGTGATTTCAGGATACACATAAGAAACTTCGTCAACAGTTAAAATTTGGCCGTGAGAATGTACCCCACTAACTTTAAAATTTGTTTGTTGGAAAATTGCATGACCTGCTTCCGAACCCATACACATCACGTTCGTCGTGTGACTGTAAGTGCTACCGTCTGTTGCCTCTGCTTGAACTATGGTTACCGTGTAGGTGTTGCCCACTGTGTACCATTCAGCGTGTATCGTCTGCGGAGTCAGCGTTACGCCAACACTTTCCCCCGGCTCAAGCGGAGAGGAATCACTGATTGACGGCACAGTGTAGGCCGTTTCATTATGCAGTTTAATAATCAGAAGTTTGATAGGCTTGTTTCCCGCGTTTTTCAATGTTGAAGCAAAAACAGCTTCAGGTTCCCCTACACTTCTGTATAAAGCAAGATAATCGAAGTTAACCTGCGTCTTCTTTGATTCTATTCCCGCCATATTGTTCCAGAGCCAAAATGCAAGCAGGCCGCCGGCAACTGTAATCGCCACTAACAAAATGGTTGCCACAATTTGGCTGACCGCCTTCTTCCTCAACTTAAAATGCATAGCCATCAATAAAGATTAAACGCATGTATTTAAATACTTTAGTTGCGGTAACCTACTTTCTTGCGGTTGTTTCTGACTGTGACGACTTGCAGATAGCCAGTATCAAAGTCTGGGCCTGTGTGAATGATGTGGCCAGCTTTCAGAACTGGTAATCGTGTGGCGTAAATTTGCATGGGCCAAAGTTTGTCTACGAAGCGGTAGAAAATGTCGCGGATGGATGGATACTCGCCGGAAAACATATAAAAAAGGGGAAAGAGTTTAGGCTTTTGGCTTTTTCTGATGGAACGTATGGTTGGACTTGTGTGTTGATGGTGTATGTGTCGGGCATTATTGCGTAGTGGAAGCTTATGGCTATTGTGAAGTTGATTGTTATGTTGGCTGACAGAGTGAACAGTTGAATAACAACTGCGCCGTCGACAAGCCTTCCATACTACCACCTAACTCAACTATTGTGATAGAAGTGTTTTAAAGACTTTTGCCTATTTCAAATGTTTGGCACGATAACGAAAATTTCAAGTCTACTTACTTATGATTTTGACTCCTCTCTTGTTAAGCCTTCGCAACTCTTGATAGATTTCTTCCAAACTCTTTTCATCAATCTTTGTATATTGGTTTCGTTTTGCTCTAAATCCGATTCTTCCCATAATGTTTAAGGCTTCAAGCAACAGTTCAGCATGTCTACGTTTCACAAGAAGGAAAGGGATAACATTAGGTAAGATGTAACGGAGACCATTGGAACTAAGGCGATATTGTTTCTGAGGTTTTCTTCCTCTCTGCATAATAAAATCATTGATGCAACCGCCTTTACATATCTCCTTGATTTGTTCAAGCAGAACGAGAGTCGTGGAACTGCACCTAAGGAATTGATGCCACGCAAAACCTCGCCTAGTTGAGCCGTATCCTGGAACCTTCAGAAAGGACAAACTGCATTCGGTATCAATACCGCAAGCAAGCCAAATCAATTTTTCTCGTTCTGTTTCAAAGTTAATCATCAAGCCACCTAATAAAATAGGGGCTTACTTACTTATTAACTTGAAGTCGTCCATCCAAAATTGCCATGCTGGTCCCAATCCAGCAGAGCTTTCTTAGATTAAACGGATGTCAACCGCCGTGTTTTTTGGTAATGGCACAACAATTCGTATCCATTTATTCTCTGGAACATAGCCTGAGGATGTGCCGTCATACGGTTTCCCCAAGAAAATTAACAGTGTCGAGTTCCATTGCACTTTGCAGTTTTGTATTCCACCCTGTCCTCCTCCATGATGCATACGTATGTCCATGATTGCGTAAACAATGTCTTTATTTGGCGTTGTGAAGGATTTTCCTATTCTCGCTCTAGTCTGTGCTCCCCCCGCATGCGTCCCAGAAACAGTGTTTTTTAAACTGTAAGGGGTAGACAGAACATAGTCGGTTGCCACTCCTAAGGAAACTGATGCGTCTAATTCAGCGGTTGCCACTCTTGAGGAATTGACGTGATGTCGACTGACTGCACACCGGCTTGGATCCCGCTGAGCACTGCGAAGGCTACTAGCAAGATGACGACTGCCATGCTATAATTTATCTTCAAGCTTTTCACCTAACAAAACTATTAAGGTGGAAGCGTTTTAAAGGTTTGCTGTGCTAAGGCTACTCTTTTTCGCCTTGGATTATCTCCCACAGTTTAAACGAAACTGCGGAGAGAACGCCTATGCCCAATGTCACAACGAAGAAGGTTAGGGCATCTTCAAACAGCATCATGTTTCACCTACAAGATAGTTATCCACTGAAGCAAATAAGAGTTTTGCCTACTTGCTCAAAATTTTGAAGTCGTCAAGCCACATAAAGTTTTGGTTATACGGCTGTGCTTGAAACGACGACTTATACGAAATTCGCAGCTCTAATGTGGTGTTTGCGGGTAATGGGACTACAATTCTCATCCATTTACCCCGAGGTGCTGAATTTGCTGTTTCAAATACCCGTTTTCCAATTTGCACAAGTATTGAAGAATCCCGCGAAATTAGGATGCCATTATTGTAAAAATTTGTGCAAGTTCTTATGTCTATGATTGCGAAGATTTTAGACTTGTTTGGCGTTGTGAAACTTTTATAAATGCGCGCCTGATTCATTGTACCCCCCGATGGAGAATAATTGTTTAGTCTAAGGCTGTAAGGTGTTGATAATACATAATCGCTAGCAACTCCAACAGAAGCAACGATGTCGCCATATTCCGAAGCAGCAGCCCATCCTTGAACTGTTCCATCATCAAAGTCGTTTAACACATCAACAGAGAACGTTGCGTCTGCGCTGTTTATCCAGTGAATGAATAATGTTTTAGTAAAAGTCCATTTTAAATTTGTGTAGGCTGCGTCCGTGTAGGCTTTTAGAACAAGATCCACTGGCTCCACCCATTCTCCGCCAGGTAGGTCTGCGGGGAGAGGCTTTGGTCGGGAGGCAAACGCGTCTAAATTTTGGTAGTCATTTGTGCCAGCATCCAACCTTCCAAGCTGAACCGTCTGAAACGAATAGTTTGCATTGTCGCCGGTGATCTGAAAATATAGGGCGACAACATCATCGTCAAAGTAACGTATTGTTAAACCAAGCCAAGTTGGGTCAGGCAAATCAACAATATCCCTGTATAAAACGCATGGGGGCTCTGGGTTAGGGGGATCCGTACCTGTAAAGCGTAAATCAATTTTTGACTCAGGAGAACTTGATAAATGCTCGTACACAACTACTGCGCCTCCGCTAACTACCACTACTGTAGCTAGCAAAAGAACCGCCGCAAGCTTGCTGATGCCGTGACAACTACGCAACATTTTTCCTCAATTAA
>Ga0315282_10002455_pt1 | contig 34116 bp, 35 predicted proteins | sample YL17G07_20_MG_FD_203693 | JGI IMG/M metagenome (GOLD analysis project Ga0315282, IMG submission 203693) | Sediment microbial communities from Yellowstone Lake, YNP, Wyoming, USA - YL17G07_20 | ecosystem: Environmental > Aquatic > Freshwater > Lake > Sediment | place: USA: Wyoming | collected...
TCAATTGGTCGCCGACAAGAGTGAACTGCTGGTAGAATGTTATGGGGCTCAACGCTGACTTTTTACGGAACCCTGGCGGCTTGGCGGTCAAGTCCGTCTTTCTGAGCTTGAACCACGACTTGTAGTTATCCTGCAGGTTCTTGATCACTGCCTGCGCCGTCTGTGATGGCAACAGCTGGTACCAGTGGTTTGACTTCAAAAGCTTCTTCTGGGTGTACCAGTTTGGTATCTTGCCCGTCTTCGTCCACTGCTCTCTTCGCATCCAGTTATCTGTGTTGTAGAGTTTGGTCGCGTAGAATCCCAATAGGCCGAGAGATTCAGCCTGTTCTTCAGTCGGCTTCAGTCGGTACTTCACACAGAACTTCATGCTTCATCCAACCTCGTTATGCTTGTCCTCACATATAAATGTTCGCTTTCATCCCACAGCTAAAGCACGTGGGGTTTCCCGCTCACATCTGCTAAACCTGGCCGCCCTCAATTAAGCCCATTTGAAAAAGTTTATATACCTCTAAAAACATGTACCTTTTGGTTCGAGTGGTCGATGCGGGGGGAAAGAGGATCAAAGGCACCTGCATCCCTCCGACAAGAAGAGGTCTTAAGCCGATGCGTTCGGTTGGTGCCGATACCAGGACGCAACCTCTCGCCACTCAACCGTTCCATTAACCTTCCCTTCTTTGTGAACGTGTCTAAAAACACACTCTTTTATTAATGGCAATCGCAAAAGCTAAAAGGGTGTTCGAAGGTAACTTATCTGTTTTATTAGGTTTCTAGTTGCCACGTCAACCGTTTCTGCTTTGCCCCCTTCCAACACGATCAAGCCGCGGTATCCTATTTTTCCAAGCGAGTTCAAATAAAGATTCCACGGCTGTTTATCCGTGATCGCCACATGTTGTTTGTTGTCAACCCCACTGAAATGCGTGTTAACAATATACTCATCAAGTTTTCGAATCATTGTTTCAGGTTTGATGTTGCAGACTAAAGCGTGGTTAAAATCCAAGCACACGCCAATTTTGCATTTTCGAGCCACGTGCAGCAGTTCCTCCGGCGTTTTGCACAGTCGAAGCGGTCGGTTATCCGAGTTTTCCAGGGCAAGAGTTAACCCGTTTTCCCGCGCCTTTTCAGCCGGTTTGTTCAAATATTTTGCTAAAAGATCGTGGGCTTCACCGCGCGTCACTCCCGCTGGCACCATCTCTCCTCCGGCGTGTACCACCACAATTTTTGAGTCCACAATCTTTGCAAAGGAACATACATTTTCAAACAACTGTGAAAAATAATTGAAGTCGAACAGAAGTTCATTAAAAAAATCCAACGGTTTTCCATAAATTCGAAACGGAAAATGCACGCTGGCAAACCGAATACTTTTCAAACTCATCTAAAGGGGCAAGGAGACCCCGCTCTTTAGGGCGGGGAGGAATTGCAGTAACCTTTAAATAGGCGGGCAACCAGATAATTGTCGGTGACGCCTTGAAGAAGTGCATCGTGCTCAACGCGCTGAAGCTTACTGCCAACAAGCAGAAAATATTTAACGGCATCTTCTCGGAGTACCTACGCATCCTAAACGAAACGTTGAAGAGTCTACCCAACGCCGGATCTTCCACGCAGCTGCACCACCTCACCTACAACCGCATAAGAGAAACGTCTTTTCTGCCGTCGGACGTGGTGCAGGAAGCAAGGAAAGACGTGTGGGCCAAACGCAAAACGGTTAAAGAGGGGTTTAGAAGGTGCTCCATACGCTTCAACCAACGCTGGTTCAGATATGTCAAGTCGGAACGGGGCAACCCCCTCTTCAGAATCACGTATGCGCCCAGCAAATCCTTCATGGTTCCCGTCAGAGTCGACGGGCAGCTTGAACGTTTCAACCGCTTCGCCGGCGAGTGGTGGAGCTTTAGGAACATTTCGTTGCTGCGGGACGGAAGAATTGTCGTCGTCTTGGAGAAAGAGTTTCCTGCACCCGCAGACGATAAAAGGTTCGTGGTCGGCGTGGATGTCGGCTCCACGACGCTTGCGGCAGTAACAGTCTACGATTCCGTGAAGGGAAAAGTGGCTAAGCAGCTGTACCTAGGCAGAGACGTTGCCATAAAGCAGCGGCGTTTCCAAGATCGCAGGGGCAGGCTTCAAGCTCACGCCGACTGCGGATCAGGAAAGGCCAAGAAATACCTGAAGAAGCTTAGGCGCAAGGAACACAACTACGTAACGACGCGGAGTGGCCAAGTCGCCAGAGAGATAGTGGTGCTGGCCAAAAAATACAATGCTTCAGTAGCCCGAGAAAAGGGGAACTTCAGAAGCAGAAAACATGAGAAAAACCGGAAGGCAAACCGCAAGATCAACCGGATCCCCTACTCTAAACTTAACGGGTTTCTTGCTTCCAACTGTGAAGAAGCGATCGTGTCCAATCCTAAAGTCGACGCTTACCACACGAGCAAGTGGTGTCCACACTGCGGTGCAGTGAACCCAGGGCACCACTCGAAAAACTATGCGTTATACCGCTGTAAAACGTGTGGTCTGATCGTGAACAGCGATCGTAAAGCCAGTTTGGCAATCGCTGTTAAATCCGTGCTGGAGCGGACAGTTCAAGACGTCACCAAACCTTGTTTTGTCCAGTTTTCCAGCACGAGAGTCCCCGTAAACGGGCTTGTTCGTCCAAATGCGGCCAAGTCAGGTTCCGCAGTGCGGAGTACCAACCGGCCAATGGAAAGCCACCCCTTTTAAGGGGCGGTAGTTTACTAGACACCGCAGTTTTTCTCCCTGTTTCAATACGTCAAGCGAGCGCCCCCCACCAACCAAAAATTCGACGCCGTTGACACCCAGTTGGCCAGCCGCATCCACAACCTGTTCAAAAGTTGCCGTTGGCGGGTACACTGCAGTTGAAATTGCTATACGTTCTTGCCCGCGCATCGCCTTCGCCTACAAATTAGTGGGTCAAATAGCTTTTAAAGGTTTCACAATTTATTTTTTAGTAGATACACCAAGGTACGGCGGCAGGCTTCTCGTCTTCAAGTTTTGTCTCTTCGGGCTTATCCTCTATTTTGAAGCGGGACAACTGCTTCCTAAGTGTTTTTGCTGTTTTAGCGCTCAAATCGTACACGTAGACTACCTCGTTTTTCGTGCATTCAGCCAGCCATTTTCTGACAAGTAAGCAACGAACTATCTCGATTTCTTCGCCGACAAAACAGTTTTTCGGCACAAGCTCAGTCTGGCACTTCAAAAGTTTCTCCACCGTTTCTTTTGGCAGGGCCAAGAAAACCAGGTTTCTGCCGTAGAGATCGGTTTTATCTCGTCCCTTGAAAAGTATCGCGAGCTTGCAGACTCTTGAAATGTTAACTGCAGCTTCCCAACTGATCGCGTGAAACTCCTGTAGCACTCTGGGCTCTTCAACCGCCTCAACATCTAAAGCAGGCTCTTCTGTTAACTCATTTGCCATTTTAGGTTCCTCCATTTTTGGTTTATGCTATGTTTTTAACGCCAAAAAAACGAGGTTTAACTGTTTTTTCAGACGTGTTTTTCACCGCCTTTAAGTAAACATGGGGTTTGCCCTCTTATAAACCTTTTCCGCAGGCAAGATAACCCTCAAAAAGTCGGATTTAACCGTTGAAATATCGCTCTTTTATGGGGGACTCGTTGCTTCTCGCAGAGTCTTTTTAAGCAGGTTGCCAACACACCCGACCAATGCAGCAATAAAGGTTAACGCAACCTTTATACCATGCGAAAACCTCTTTTTCAGTTATGCCACGCTTTGAAAACTTGGTATGGTACATCTTTGCACTTTTTCTAATTCTCTTAGGAATACAATCTATTTTTGGAGGACGGCTCTTTTCGGCAGTTTTGATCTTCAGCGGGATCTTTATTGTGATTGGAAAGTTTATGCAAAGAGGCTTGCAAAGGCGAAAGGAATTTCAAACGATTGTGGTTTACGCACCAATACGAAGTAACACCCCTGAAAAAATATTGCCTTTACTTCTGAATTGCGATGACGCTTGGATCATATCATACCTGAAGAGACATGGAAAAACAAAAGAGGATGATGAAGGAATAAAAATACGGTACAAGGGGCCACAAATATATTTTCCAACCCAAAACTTCTTTCTCTTTCGAAACAAAGCCTGTCGGCCAGACGCTGTTAAAGTTGTTGCGTGTGGCGGATTTGACATTTTAACAGCCAAGTTTTAATAAGACAAACTCGCCATTAAATGCTTGTGCCAAAATAGTTTTAAAATAGATAAAAAGGGGGTTAGAGTTTTTTGTAGACCACGTCTTTATCTCTCACTCTTTGCTCCACTTTTAAACCGATGAGCTGACCAGATCGTGCAGCAGCAACGTCCTCATGTTCAATTTGCATGGATACAACTTCCTGTTCAAAATCAGTTGTAGCGCCCTTGACTGCAATATGGTCGCCAACTTTCAATGTTGCACAAAGCTCAACGACAGCAACGCCGATTTTTGCAAAGTAGTGAGTGACATGACCTACTTCAAAGTCTTCCTCACTCATACATTACACTTCATAATAGAAAAGGCGGAAGTAACATAAAAACGTTTCCGTAGTTGGCTTCGTCCAATCTATGAAGTCCCTAATCAGTAGTGGGGTTATCGTAATTGTCTTTCACGAATAAAAAAAAGGAGTTTTGTTTTTAATTGGTTTTAGCTGTTTCTCTGTTGCTGGGAGCATTTTTTAGTTCTTCAAGTGCTTTAGTGGTTTTTTCGGTAATTTGGTTTTCTAGCTGAAGCAAAATTTCTTTAGCTCTTTCACTTACCTGTTTTCTGAGTTCAGCGTACACGTCTTCTATTTTTTCCAAGGTAACCTTCGCGGGAAAAGCGGAGATGTTTGTTACGGTTTCAATGCTTGCGCCAACTAGTGCTGCCACCTCCAAGTCAACGTTTAGTGGGATTTGGATGGTTCCGTGAGTCTTGTTGTTTTCAACTTGAGTTTCAACGTCGATCCAGCCGACTTGTCCTTTTTCGTTTAGTGCTCCCAAATCGCCGTTAGGCCAGAAAAGACCGTCGATTTGCTTGAATATTGCACCAATAATCTGTGCGTTCTCCACGACCCCAGTAGCTTCAAACGTGAAGAACAAGAGATACTTCATTTTTTTCATGTATATTCCTATAGTTCTTATACGCAGGCTACGATTTAAACTTTTTCGTTACATGTCGGTTTTAATGTGATTTTGGATGCAACGAAAAGAGATGACAGATAATACTGAAAAAAAGTTTGGAAAGGGGTGCCAGCGACATCTTTCGATGTCGCCATCCCATTCGACACGTATGGGACTGCTACTCCCCGTTTCCACAAAATTATTGTCGTTGACCGTATTTAAACTTAGTTTCAGTAAGGACAAGTATTTAAGTGCCTGCGACTTTTGTTTATTGTGAGCTGTGAGTAAAATTGAACATTGCTGATTTACCCATGCCTGAACCCGTAAAAGAATTGTTGAAAGGGTTAGGCTTTGTTGAACTGTTTCCACCACAGGAAGACGCAGTTAAATCAGGCGTTTTGGAAGGAAAAAATCTTGTTTTAGCCAGTCCGACAGCCTCTGGAAAAACTTTAATAGCGGAGCTTTGTGCCTTAAAACACATTCTCGAAAAGGGAGGAAAAGCAGTTTACCTTTGTCCTTTGAGGGCGTTGGCAAGCGAAAAATATGAAGAATTCAAAAAATATACTTCACTTGTTAAAAATGATGGTAGACCAGTGCGAATTGGCATAACGACAGGGGATTTTGACAGTGCTGATCCTTGGCTAGAGCGCATGGACGTTGTGATCGCCACGAATGAAAAAATTGACTCACTTCTGAGACATAAAGCAGATTGGATGAGTGCGGTTTCGCTGGTCGTCGCTGACGAGGTGCATTTGCTGGATTCTGCGGACAGGGGTCCAACATTAGAAGTTGCTTTGGCCAGAATTCTACAGATAAATCCCAACGCTCAAGTTTTAGCTTTAAGCGCAACAATCAATAACGTGGACGAGATTGCAGGTTGGCTAAAAGCAGAATACGTCACAACCGAGTGGAGACCAGTTCCGTTGAGGGAGGGAGTTTTGTTGCAAGAAGAAGCGCAGTACAAGGACGGGGGCTCTCGCAAACTGGAAAAGATTACAAGTGATCCCGCGATGAATGCTGCGTTGGGCACTGTTAAGTCGGGCGGACAAACTTTGATGTTTGCATCAACGCGAAGGAACTCGGTTACGTTGGCAAAGCGGGTTTCAGTGGGTGTTGAACGTTTACTTTCAAAACCGTTGAAGCTGGCTTTGGAGCATGATGCTGAAGAAGTATTGGCCACTGGCGAACGAACGCGCATCAGCGATTTGTTGGCTGAACTTGTTGAAAGGGGCGTTGCCTTTCACCACGCTGGCCTTTCAGGAGGGCATAGAAAGATCATTGAGAACGCGTTTCGTCAGGGCAGAATCAAGGTCTTGACTGCCACGCCGACGCTTGCTTTCGGAGTGAATTTGCCCGCGCGCACGGTTGTTGTTCAAGACTATAAACGTTACGAAGTTGGATACGGTTACTACCCCATCAGCGTTTTAGAGTACAAACAGATTTCTGGTAGAGCAGGAAGACCAAAATATGACAAAACGGGCGAGTCGCTTCTAGTTGCCCGAACCGAAGATGAACGCGAATATTTGATGAAGCATTATGTTTTTGCGAGTCCAGAGCGTATATGGTCTAGGCTTGCAGTGGAATCTATATTGAGGTCGCATGTGTTGTCAACGGTTGCTGCGGACTACGCGCATACTGTTACTGGGATCCACGAGTTTTTTGGTAAAACTTTTTATGCCTGTCAATATCCAATGGGCGAAATCAAGAAAATGATCGCTCGCATTTTACAGTTTCTTTACTTGGAAAAAATGATTGAAGCTGATGGCGAAGATCTTTTAGCCACCAGATTCGGTAAAAGAATTAGCGAACTTTACATCGACCCGGTTTCCGCAGTTATCATTCGAGATGCGGTTGTACGCAGCGACGCGTGTTTGACGGATCTTAGCTTTTTGCATTTGATAGCACATACGCCGGACATGGGACCCGGCGTAAGGGTTTTTCCAAAAGAACAAGACGACCTCTGCCTGTTCGTTGAGGAACATAAAAGCGAGTTTCTGGTTGATATGCCGGATGAATGGAGCCACAGGCTAGAATACGAACGGTTCTTATGTGAAGTGAAGACGGCAAAGGTTCTTGGTGCTTGGATCGACGAGGTCAGCGAGGATAACATTCTTGGAAAATTTAGCGTGCAGCCTGGCGACCTGTACCGTGCTATTGAAAACGCTAAGTGGCTGCTCTACGCGACGCATGAATTGGCATCCCTTTTTGGAAACAAGCAGGTGCTGCCTAAAACGTTAAACTTGATGCTACGAGTGGACAAAGGTGTGAAAACCGAGTTGCTTCCGTTAATTCGGCTTAGCGGAGTGGGACGTGCTCGGGGGCGCGTATTGTTCAATGCAGGGTACAAAACCGTTGAAGACGTGAAACAGGCTAAGGCCGAGGAACTAGCAAAACTGCCGTTAATAGGATTGAAATTGGCTACACGAATAATAGAACAGTCTCGCGGCAGAAAAGAGGGGCCTTCTGAAGAAACGGTTAGAAAACAAAAATTGTTAACTGATTTTTAATTTTTTGGAAAGTTTAGCGTGCAGCCGGGCAACCTGTACCGCGCCATCGAGAATTCTAAATGGCTAGACGAAAGACACGCCCACACGTCCATCTTCCCTTTTGAGGTAAATGTGTTTCAACCAGTGTTTGTTGTCGGTTGCAGGATGATCTTCTTGGTAGTGTGTTCCTCGGCTTTCCTTTCTTGCGAGGGCTGCCGTCGTAATCAGTTTGCCCACCAACACCATGTTTTTCAGTTCGAGCGACCGAACGTTTGCTCCTGTTGAATCAACTTTTTTTTCAAGTTGTCTTATGGTTTTAAGGGCTAGTTTGAGATCATTTGCGTTCCTTACGATTCCAACTTTGTCCCACATGGTTTTTCTTAGTTTAGTTTCCCAATTTTCAGTTTTTTGCCCTTGGCTGAAGCGTTTTTCTTCTAGTTTAGGCGATTCAATCTTGCTTTTCAGAAGTTTTCTTGCCTTGATGGCACCTAGAGAACTAAAGACAACTGATTCGAGGAGCGAGTTGCTTGCCAGCCTATTCGCTCCGTGAACTTCGGTGCAGGCGCATTCGCCGAACGCCAGAAGGTTCCTAATGTTTGTTTCTCCACACTCGTTCGTCTTTATGCCCCCACAAAGGTAGTGTGCGGCTGGAGAAACAGGAATCAAATCGCAGGTTATATCCACGCCATATTTCAAGCACTCTTGGTATATCATAGGAAACCTTTTCGAAACGAAACTCTTGTTTTTATGGCGCATGTCAAGGTAAACTGAACCCTTTTTTAATTCATTGAAGATGGCTCGGGACACGACATCTCGTGGAGCAAGCTCCAGTCCATCATGGTATCTTTCCATGAACCTTTCTCCTCTCTCATTTATTAGGATCGCTCCTTCGCCACGAAAAGTTTCGGATATAAGAAAGTGTGGGGCACCCCGCTTGTTCAGTGTTGTGGGGTGAAACTGGACAAACTCCATATCCTCAACTATGGCACCCCCCCGAAACGCCATAGCGATCCCGTCGCCCGTCGCGATCTCCGGATTCGAAGTGTTCAAGTAAACGTGGCCGATGCCTCCCGTAGCTAGAACCGTGCACTGCGAAAACATTCGGACAAACTCTCCGCTTTTCTTATTTATTAAAGTTGCGCCATAGCACTTTCTACCTTTCACAATTAGGTCTACGGCAAAACAGTTTTCCATAACTCTAATATTTTCGTTCTCTCGCACCTTTTTTACAAGGGCTCGTTCCATCTCTCTTCCAGTCGCGTCTCCAGCGTGCAGTATCCGGTTTCTGCTATGCCCACCCTCCTTCGACAGGTCAAGCCCGCCACCTCTCCAATCAAACTCTACTCCCGATGACACCAAACTCTGGATCTCCAATGGGGCTCTTTTCACTAGGATCTCGACGGCCATTCGGTTGGACAGGCCGCACCCGACCCTCAACGTGTCCTCAATATGGCTCTCAAACGAGTCGTCCTCGCCCGTCACCGCTGCTATCCCGCCCTGCGCCAAATTTGTGTTAGACTCCGCAATCTCCTTCTTCGTCACAACCGTCACTGTCCCGTACTGGGCGACTTTGAGGGCAAAGTTTAACCCCGCGATTCCGCTTCCGATAACCAAGAAATCCGTCTTAATAGCCCTCAATTCTGAGGCTTTAACAGAGCGAATTATACTCTTGGGCTTTGCCATAAGCTTCCTCTTCAACTATTTTCACACAGGCCTTCGTGACATCCTCCCCGGCCTAAAGGCTGGGGCTTCCCGCTTCCTTGAACGCGCTTGCTAAAACTTTTTAGTAGAGGCGAGTTCTCCACGGGCGTTAGTTCGGCAGTGCCCCTGCCTACACGTCCCAGTGTGACCCTTGCCGCGTTGACGTCGCGGCAGATGATCAGGCCACAACGGGGACAACGAAACACGCGGTCTTTCAACAACATTTTTACGCGTGTGTGACAGAGGGAGCATTCTTGGCTCGTGTACTTAGGATCGACTAGTACTACTCGTCCACCAGCTTCTTCCGCTTTGTAGACGGTCATTCCAACCAGTCGACTCCAAGACGCGTCCGTTATCGACTTGGCCAAACAGTGGTTTTTAAGCATTCCCGCCACGTTCAGTTTTTCGAAGACAACGTCGCACCTGGCCAGCTCGTGTGAAAGGTTATGCAGCAAGTCGGTGCGTTGACGCTCGACAAGGCGGTGGCCTTTGGCCAAGCGTAAAACGGCTTTTCGACGTTTGCCGCTGCCCTCCTCCCTCCCGCTTACGCGTCTCTGCAGAAACTTCAGCTTCTTCTCTGACCGACGCAAGAACTTTGGCGCGGGCAACGTTTCCCCGTTGGACAGTGCTACCAAGTTGCGCAGGCCAAGATCCACGCCCACGGCCTGCCTAACCTTTTTCTTGACTGTGGCCTTCTCCACTGTTAACACGGCAAACCAGCAGCCGCACCGATCACGCTTAACGTTCAACGTTTTAATTTTGCCCTTCGGAGAACGATGCATGAACATGCGTACCTCTCCAACCTTCGAGAGTAGTAGGTGGCCGTTGGGCAGTAGCCTGAAGCCACTCTGCGGGTAGGTGATGCTGTCGTATCTGTTTTCGCCTTTGAACCTTGGAAAACCTGCTTTAACGTTTTTGCCCTTTCGCTTCTCCTCAACCCGCCTGAAAAAGGCTTTGTACGCTTTATCCAGCCGCTTCAACGTGTCCTGCAGAGCCTGCGAGTGAACGGAGGCGTACTCCGGAAACTCTTTCTTGATTAAGGGTAGATCGTTCTGCTGCTGCAGATACGTTGTTGACTGGCCGTTTCTATACGCGACGATGCGGTGTTCCAGCCCCGCGTTGTAGAGTCTGCGGCACAGCGTCAGCGTCTGCTCGAGTTGTTCAACCTGCTTCTCCTTGGGATAGAGCCTGAAACGGTACGCTCTCTTCATCTTCAACCACAAACTACCATGTTGCACGACGTATATAAGTGCTTTCATCCCCCACCTAAAGTTGGGGGACTTCCCGCAATTCAAGTTAAAGGTTGTGGAAGGTTTTGACTGTTTTTTCCAACTAACTAGTAAATGAAAAAACACCCGTGCTTGGCGACAGCAGGAGCCAAATACATGACAAAAAACAACACAGGCAAAGGACAAAATGTGAACTATCCCGCCCTGAACGATAGATCTTCCGCCGATAGAGTTAAAAGTTAGTTTTAGCATAATTCAATTGGTTATGTCTGTGCAGAAACAATTACCTTTCAAGATGGTTTGTGGAGGATGCGGCACAACTTTTTATTGTTCTGGGAAAAGTTACTGTACAAAAAAAGTGAACTGTCAAGAAACCGTTAAAACAGGTGTATGTACCTGTCCAACCTGTTTTCGGAGCGCGGTTTGTTTCACCAAAAAAGATTATGCTGAATATTACCGGCTATACTTGACGTGTTGGAACATCCCCAAAAAATTGATACCTCTTATTACGGGTTCTGTTGCGAAATAAATTGTGACAGCCTCCCGCCCCTGAAGGACGGGGACTCCCACTCAAGTTAAAAAATACAGCTAGCTAACAAAAAAGGGAAAGAAAAAAGTTAAAACTCGTTGGTTTTACTCTCTTCTCTGTTGATTTCTACGCTTGAACCAACACTCGCGGCAGTATACTGGTCTGCTTCCGTCTGGCTTGAATGGAACTTCGCATTCCTTTCCGCATTCAGCGCAAACTGCCTTGTGCATCTCGCGTTCGGCCATTGAACTCACTCCTTTTGATATTTTACGTGTAAAAATAGCTTTTACACGTTATAAATGGTATATTCGCAAAGCTTAAAAACCTTTTGTATTTTGCCTTTGGAAAGTCAGTAGGGTACAATAGCCAAAGACTTTTCTTCATTTAAGGGGGTTAGGCTGAGGAGTACAGCTCTTTTCGGAGGGCTTCAAGCATCTCAACTTTTAGTCCTTTAAATTCTGCTGCGGTTGTAACTTTCACCCCTTGTTTTTGTGCCGCCTCGTATAGGGGGATTATTTTTTGTTTGTAATTTAGGTCTCGTAGTAAATGATGGTCTAAAACAAGGGTTTTGAGCCATCCGCCGCAGATTATTTGCGTTAGGTTGGTTAGTGATACTCGCAGGTCAGTGTAGGAGTAGCGGTAGCCGAGCATATAAGTCATTGGTCCATCGGCGAAGATTATGTTTGGTTTCTCATCTAAAACAAAGCGTATTTGGTTAAAAAGAGGGTAGCCTTCAACATCCGAAGAAAACAAGAATTTTTCGTCGCCGTCACCTATGCTTATTTGAGCTACGTAACCTAACTTTGCGTCGGCACCGTGGCAGGCAGGTTCGGAAAATGCGATGCACGTGTTTCCCATTTGAAAACAGTTTCCATCTGCGTTCTCCAGTTTTCCCGGTTTGCCTCTTATGGCCTGCAAAAACAGGGCTGCTCTTTCAGTTTGGCTTTTGTTAATGTTTAAGACGGGGTGCTTGATGAAAACGGTTTTGCCACGGTAGATTTCTGGTTTCGTCGGGTCATAATGGTCATAATGGTAATGGGTTACTATGAGAACGTCGGCAGCTTTAGCTTTATTTTCAATTTCAGCCACTGCTTCTTTCAACGCAAGCCATTCGAGAGGGTGAGGTGGAAGCCCATACCGAACGGGTCCCAAAGCAGCTGCGGGATCTATCAGAATTTTCAGGTCACTTGTCTCCACGAAAGTAGCCATTGAACGAACGCCCAAACTGTCAAACGCTACAGGCACTATTTTAAGCACAGCAACACCTCAAAGACAACATGATATTGCACTTCCCTATATTTAAAGTGGTGCCAATATTTGCAGAAGTTCTTCTTTCGTCCAGGAGGGTTCGCCTGCTGTAGCCGCGCCTATAACCGACTTTGTAATCAGACGTTTCTTCTCAAGAATAAAATCTATCCTCTCTTCCAACGTGCCTTCAGTTAATATCTTGTAGACGTGTACTGTTTTGAACTGTCCAATGCGGTGAACTCGATCTGTTGCTTGGTCTTCCAGCGCGGGGTTCCACCATCGGTCAACATGTATCACGTGGTTTGCCCCAGTCAAGTTGACACCGTGTCCAACAGCCATTATGCTAAATAGGGCAACCGTTCCCGTTTTACTGTTGAATTCATCAATGAGTTGCTGACGATTTTGTGTTGAGCCGTCTATCCTAACATAGTCTACTTTTTTCTCTTTTAGAAATTGTTCAAACAAATCTAACGTGCCGAGGAAATGGCTGAACAACACAACGTTTTCACCGCCGCCCGTTATTTGCAGTAATTTGTCGGCTACAAAATCAAACTTTTCAGACCGTCCCAACAAAGGCTCTTTTTTACGCGTCACCAGCGCAGGATGGTCGCATAATTGTTTGAGTTTGGTTAGCACTGGAAGTATTGACGCGGGATAGTTGACGCGTTTTCCATCTTGCAACGCGAGCCGGAGGGGCGAAACCCTCTGTTCCTGGATCACTCCGTAAAGGCTTCGTTGTTCTTCTGTTAAGCTGCACCATTCGTTCATGTAAATTTTTTCAGGCAGCTCCTTTGCCACTTGTTCTTTCATTCTTCGCAGGATGAATGGTCTAATGCGTTTTGAGAGAAAACTAGTGATTTCCTTGTCTCCTTTTAGTATTGGGGTTTCAATGTTTGTGCTGAACCCACCATACGTGCCCAAGTGGCCTCGCATTAGGAAATCAAATAGGGACCATAGTTCCGCGGGTCGATTTTCAATAGGGGTGCCTGTTAACACGAATCTATGTGTGGCACTAAGTTGCTTTACTGCTACGGCTCTTCGAGTTTCAGGGTTTTTTATGTTTGTGCCTTCATCAAGAACTACAAAGAGGAAAGGCACTTCTTTTAAAGCTTCAATATTGTCCATAACGAAGTCGTAGGTTGTAACGAAAAGGTATGGTTGGTTTACGCTGGAAACTTCTGGTGTTTTGTCTGTTCCCTTGTACTCGCGGACGTGTGCTTCTGGAAAGACGCGGCTTATCTCCCTGTGCCAGTGGGTGACTACTGAGCGGGGGCAAACGATCAACGTGTGTTTTTGGCTTCGTGTTTGCAGGTACGTCAGTTGGATTGCAAGGATCATCTCTATTGTTTTTCCAAGGCCCATATCATCTGCCAAGATTCCGTGTAAGTGGTGTGCAGTCAGCCAGCGTAGCCAGTGTACGCCTGCACGCTGGTACCCTCTGAGAATTATGTCGTTGATGTACAGGTTTTCTTCAATAAACTCTGGCAACATGAAGTTTTCGTTGTAGTGAAAATCTGTAATCGTGTTCAAAAAGTTCTGATAAGCTGCAGAAGGCTGTTTCACGCCGCCTATTTTCGTGGTGAACTCTTCTACCTGTGGAAAACGGGTAATTTCGGTTCGGAATCCTTTGCCCGTGTCAGAAGCCGCTAGTTTTCGCACCTCTTTTTCGACTTGGCTGATTTTATCGCGGTCAACTTTAACCCACGTGGTTTCATCTGGATGCATGTATTCCACTGGTTCTTCAGTAACTTTACGGTTGAACTGGCGTCCCCCGGCTTCATATTGCAACGTGACGTCTAATTGGCCTTCTTCAGTGTCTACAGCAATTTTTGGGGTGAAGGGGGTATTTATCACTTGGATTTTTGATGTGGCATCGTTGAATATTGTTTTGAAATTAGCTTTGATTGTTGGAAGCGTTTTATTAAAAAAATCTGGAATGCGGTCAGGTTCAACGTGTATGTGTTCACGATCTAGGAGTTCTTGAACGGCAGGGTCTTCTTCAACAGGGCATGGAAAGAAATGTGTGCCAACTCGAACATACCCGTTTTCCATTGGGTGCAGAACGCTTTTTGGAACAGTTTCTGACTGCCCCGGTACCTCGTAACCTGTTTGAACGGTTAGACCTGCAGTTGGATAATACAAAAATTTGGCACACCTCATTGGTGGAACCTTGTGCAGGCAAATTTGTTTTAGGTTTTCGCCTTCTTTAACGTGTTCTCTTCCTTTGAGGTACGCTAGAATTTTGGGGTTTATTGAAGAGATAATTTTTCCATTTTTGATCGTGGGGTTTAATGTTTTTATTGCAAGAAGGGTTTCTATTTCTTCAAGTGATGCTACGTAGATCTTGTTGCCGTAGCGAAGCATGTATCCCAATCGCAGATCTTCAACCGTTTCAACCTGTACTAATTCTCCTTCTATATTGGCGTACACTTCGACAGTTTGCGTGTCTCCTTCTATTTCGACGTGAAACTCAAGGCGCAACGGTTTTAGTTTGGTTCGTAACGTTTTAGTAGGGTTTTGAACCATTCTGGTATTTCCTCCCAAGGCGGAAAAACGCCTAACAAATAATCTGATGCTGCAGCTGCGGTCTGCGGGTCGCCCATATACGACTTGAAGAAAGTTGAGGCGCTAACGCTTTGTAGTTTTTTCAGATGCGAAGAGCATAGATCAATCATTTTCTGAAGCTCGCGGACGCTTTTCTCAAGCTCTGTGATGCGATGGTTTGCTTCTTTCTCTAACGGCTCGAACTTTTTTTCTATTTCAATTTTTCCCGGGAATGGCAGAACCGTGATCGAGGGCAATTTTTTCTCGGCTGTTTTAACCCACTCCGCAACTGCTTGAGCCTGCTGCACGCTTACTTCAGGAACGTTGGCGCACTGGTTGAGACTTCTTAAGCTTCCATCAAAACACAGAATCACTTTCTCTTTAAGTGAGGAAATGGGAAAATCCAAATCTATTAGATAAATTGCGGCTGCCGCCTCGAACTCTTGTGCTTTTCTACGGAGAAGCAGGTCTTTTTGTTGTTTTGTCGTCTTTACTTCTTCCTTTGTTTCTGCAAGTTCTCTTGTAATTTTTGGTTGCCACAGCTCTAGAAAGCGTCTGTGAACTGTTCCACGAGCACGCTTGTAGTCGCTGCGGGATCTAAGCCACAATCCAAGGCGAAACCTAAATAAAACAACAATTAAACAAAGAATCAAAATAAAACTGAAAAGCAATAGTTCCAAAATCAGCAGGTCTAAAGTGTAGTTTCCTAAGGTAACCGCTCCAAGGTCGCATGAGGCTGAAAAGCCCACCACACACAGAACGAGGCTAAGCACTTTCTACGTTCACCATCACTCATGACGCGCAGTAGGTTTTAAACTTTTTTCTAGTCTCGTGAGGTGGCGAAATGTTAATATCAAACGGATACCATTGTTTCTCTTGGTGTTCAACATGGGAGCGTCGCCTAAAAAAAAGTTTGACCGAAAGGTTAAATCAGTTCGTCGCGATGATTTTGAAGCGAACCCGATGGATGAACTAGATCTTAACCAGTTGAAAACACAAGGCAAGTTGGTTTTAGAGAGGGACAAAAGCCTTTTTAAAATAAGAACCACAGTAACAATTTTGCCTCCCAAAAAAGGGAAGTTTGAACCGAAAAAATTGAAGAAATTTGAGATAGAAGCGAAAATTGAGAAGGTACCCCGGTTTGAGAAAGAGGTGGATGCCTCGGTTGAACCTGTACACGGCACTTGGGGAACGAGAGAAACAGATGTTGATCCGCGTGCGGAACGGCTTGATGAGCTACGTAGAACAATAGAAAATGAGAACGTGCTGGAATGGGCTGGAGGATACCTTGTTAAAACTGATTTTCCCTATGTTCCGGCAACGGCAGATCCTGCAAATCTGCGGTTGTTTCACGTTTCAGCGGACTGCAAAGTGTATGAACTGCGCGAAGCACGATATGAATATGTCTATGACGAAAACTTTCTTTTAGACGGCAACCTTGACAAAAAAGAGATACTGCGAACGGTTAAAAACCAACGGATTCTCGGCGAAATCGCGCGAATTATCGGCACGAAAGATCCTGCCTTGGCGCTTGCGCTTCTTCCTCCATTATTTACCCCAACAACGCAAAGAACAACTTGACCTCTTGAAACCAATCTGAACCGCAGAAAAAGACTGGTCAAAAAACCTTATTAATGACATTCAACAATAGGCTATTGCAAAACCCGAAGCGAGAAATGAAACATGTCAGCAAAAACTTTTTCCTATCTCGTGAAAACTAGCGTTCCAAACAGTTACATGGAAAACCTGCTTGATTTTTACCAAAAGTTTTTGCGAGCGCAGAACAACCGCTTCACCAACATTTCCAAGCTAACTGAAAATGGCAAGTTCACCATCAAATACGACGTTGTGAACCAGCAGAAAAAGCACACACTCACAGTTAAAGTGGACGTGGGTAACCCGCTCGAAATAACAATAACGCCTTTAGACGAAACCATTACCAAACAGGCTATAGAAGAAGCTCGACAAGACGTTGTTATTGGAGTTGACTTTTTTGAAGAACAAGCCAAGTTGAACACGCTTTTTTTTGTTTGGCGCGAAGGCGAAGTTATAGCTCCAGCAACGGTTTCAGAAAAAGAAAAAGAATCGATTAGCCGACTGTTTCTTGAAATGCAAATCTTCTTATTCGTTGTTTTCACCGCCATAAACCTGCTGGTTTTCATCTAAAATGGCAAGGAGACCCCGCCTTTCAAGGCAGGGAGGAATTGCCGGAATCTTTTTAAGCCGCCGAGAGGACTAATTGTTGGTGATGTCTTGAGAAAGTGCATCGTGCTAAACATATTAAAACTAACGGCAAACAAGCAGAGAATATTCAATAACATCTTCTCCGAGTACCTTCGCGTCCTAAACGAAACACTGAAGAGCCTGCCAGAGGCTGGATCCTCCACGCAGCTGCACCACCTCACCTACAACCGCATCAGAGAAACGTCCTTTCTACCGTCCGACCTCGTGCAGGAAGCTCGGAAGGACGTGTGGGGCAAGCGAAAAACCGTTAAAGAGTTTAAACGGTGCTCCATCCGCCTCAACCCGCGCTGGTTCAGGTACGTCAAATCAGAGAGGGGCAACCCCCTCTTCAAAGTTACGTACGAGCCGGGAAAGTCGTTCGTGATCCCCGTCAAAATTGATGGGCAGCTCGAGTGCTTCAACGGGTTCGTCGACGACGGATGGGCGTTCAGAAATGTTTCCCTGTTGCAGGATGGAAGAGTCGCCGTTGTTTTCGAAAAAGAGTATCCTGCACCAGAAAACAATAAACGATTCGTCGTTGGCGTGGACGTCGGCTCAACCACGCTCGCGGCCGTCACGGTCTACGACTCGGAGAAGGGCAGGGTGGCCAAGCAGCTCTACTTGGGCAGAGACGTCGCCAGAAAACAGAGGCTCTTCCAGGAGCGCAGGAGTAGTCTCCAGGCACACGCCGACAACGGTTCGGGGAAGGCAAAGAGGTACCTGAAAAGGCTCAGGCATAAGCAACGCGACTATGTGAAGACCCGAAGCGGACAGGTCGCGAAAGAGGTGGTAGAGCTGGCCAAGAAGTACGGCGCCTCAGTCGCCATCGAAAAGCTGGGTTTCAGGAGTAGAAGGCACGAGAAAAACAGGAAGGCAAACCGCAAAATCAACAGGATCCCCTACGCCCGACTCAAAGAGTTCCTCGCATCCGACTGCGAGCAGTCGGGCGTGCTCCTCAATAAAGTCGACGCTTACCACACTTCAAAATGGTGTCCCCACTGCGGTGCAGTGAACCCCGGGCACTCTTCTACAAACTACGCCCTGTATAGGTGCAAGTGTGGTCTAACCGTGAACAGCGACCGCAAGGCTTCTCTCGTGGTTGCGGTCAAATCCGCGCTGGAGCGGACAGCTCAGGACGTCACCAAACCTTGTTTTGTCCAGTTTTCCAGCGCGAGAGTCCCAGTAAACGGGCTTGTTCGTCCAGATGCGGCCGATTCGAGTTCCGCTGTGCGGAGTACCGACCGGCCAATGGAAAGCTCCTCCCTTTAGGAAGGAGTAGTTTACAGTGCTTGACGGCTGGTTGGCGCCCATAGTTGTTTTGGCAGTTCAGCTAGTCTTTGTTTTCTATTCAAACAAGATTGTTGAGAAGATTGCGGATTGGCACATAACCAAAAGTGATCCCTTTATCCACTTGCTGGAATACCGTTTGTCCTTCGAAAAGAGAAAGGAACTTGAAAAGAACTATCCTGTTGACAAGTTAATAAGTGTGAAAAAAGAAGTGTATGAGCAAGCGCGCCTCAGAAAAGGGGAGGTTAACAGCGAAACTCTAAGTCAAATATTCGGCAAGTATGGTCTTAAATATTGTCCTGAAAACTTTAGCGCAAAAAAGGTTGATGTTTACCAGCTCGTTGAAAAAACCCGGCAGAAATTCAATTTTCCAATGCCTAAAATCGTCGTGTCTAACACTCTCATGCCGAACGCTGCTGCGTCAGGTCCAAGTCCAAGTCGTGGAGTAGTTCTTGTCACCACAGGCCTTCTCTCTCAACTGGATGAAAACGAAATTATGAGTGTTTTGGGGCACGAGTTCAGCCACTTGAAAGGACGCGACCCCCTTATTTTGTTCGCCCTAATGTCCACGGAATTTCTGTTTCGGTTCTACGTGTTCCTGCCGTTGGTTCCACTGTTGTTCACAACGTTCTTTTTCTTCCTGTATTTTTGGGGAGTCATGACACTTATCTTTTTCGTAGCCAAATTTTTTGAGGCAAGAGCAGATCTCGTGTCCGCCATGGTTATTCAGCAACCTAAAACTTTGGCGTGTGCCCTTGAAAAAATAGGTTTTAAACGGTTACTGCCTGAGCGAATAAAGTCGTACCGTGTTCATGAATGGTTGAACCTTGATCCACATCCTCCAATCTACTTCCGAGTTAACCGCCTTGAAAAAATTGAAAACGCAGCCACGGTGAAACACCCGTTTATTCAATCAGCGAAAGACGTGATTAAATCCTTTCTTGACACGTTACGGCGTTGATTGATCGTTTACTTCTTCGTCAAGCCAGTCCCCTGCTTGTTCTTCTTCATCAGGCAGTTTGCTTTGTGGCCACTTGAAACCACAATCCAAACACCGCATTTTGCCATCTACGTCTTGGACGATCATTTTGCTTTGACACTTGGGGCATCGGTCGTTTTCAGACATGCTTTTCCAAAACAGTTATTTTTCAACTCTATTTAAACTTTCGTTTTTGATCAGTTAAAAAAAATTTGTCAATATACTCGTTTGAAGAAACAACGCGATGTTTTGCCTCCTGAGTAGCCGTGACAAAAAACTTAACAGAACCTAAAAACCCCAACCTTTATATACAATATAAACCTATTAAACATAACGTGTTGGTGAGTGTGCGAAGGCTTATTGGTACGATTGGTGAGCCAGTAAACAAGGTGCGGGTAACAAAAAAATTTAGGTCTACCCGCAAGGTTGCATTTAAGAAGATAAAGGGAGTTGTCAAGCGTGCAGTACACTATTAGAGCACGCGTCAAGTCCGAAAACGAGGCAAAACTCGAACCAATCTGCCGCACGTTTTCCTCAATGGTCCGCACCGCCTACAACCAACTATTAAACAAGCGAATGAAAGACGTCGTGAATCTTCTTCAGACTCGCTACGGCATCGAGAATTGGCGTTGGTGCCAGTGGGCCATCGTGCAGGCGCAGGCAACAATCGATGCGCAAAGAGCTCTTTTGCCACTGTACGCCGAAATGTACCAAGAGAAGATCTGTCGAGTCAGAAGAAAGATGAAACGCACTGCCGATCCGCTGAAGAAGACGGGTTATTTGACGCGTATCCGCAAACTGGAACGCCGAAAAGCACGGGTTGAAAAACACATCGACGTTGGAACAGTGTCGCCAGCAGTTTTCGGCTCACGCAAACTGTTCAAAAAAATACCAAAAGACAACGTTCTATGTGAGGAATGGCGCAGACGCAGAACAAACCAATTTGTCTCGGAGGGGCAGGCAAACAAAAAGGGAAACGCGAACACCCGCATCACCAAACGCGACGGCTACGTGCTCGAGGTTCGCAACTGGTCAGACGATTTTGAGGTTAAACTACACGTTCCAAAGCACTATCAGCAGTTGTTGAATGCGGTGTTGGTCTCTGGCATTGCTTATTCCGTGCGAGTGAAACGTGGGCGGAATTACCAGGTGCTCGTGTCCTTTGAAGTCGACGAAGCCGTGCAACCGTGGAACGGAAACCGAATCGCCGCAATAGACGTTAATCCAAAAGGTCTAGCAGTTACGATAGTTTCGCCGGATGGCAACCTGTTCGCTTCACGATGGTTCCGCGAGCCGGCGCTGGTGCACGCCCGCACAGAAAAAAGAAACTGGCTGGCTGCGAACCTCGTCAAACGCGCTTTCAGGTGGGCCAAGGGATACGAATGCAACGCCGTCGCCGTCGAAAAACTGAAGTTTGGAATGGCGCAGGAGAGCGGCCACGGCGTTAACAGGGTATGCTCAAACTTCCTCCGCAAGAAACTCATCGAGTTGATCAGGTTGCGGGCACTCAAGCTCGAATGGGTCTGCGTCGAAGTGGACGCTGCGTACTCTTCAGTCGCCGGAAAAGCCAAGTACGGCCGCAATTTCTCGGGCTTCAACGGTCATCAGCTAGCCGCACTCGTGCTAGGAAGAAGAGCACTTGGATACGGCGAAAAACTGAGTGTGGCACAGGTCAAAACGATTCCGAAGCGTCGTCGCATGTATGCGGTAAAAACGATATCTCAGAGTCACAGGCACTTGTTCCTGACGCCTCGCCTGCCAGCCGATGGAAGGATTGACGGCGAGGATGCAAAAGGAACGAGCGCCTTGACAGAGCGGGTTACACCCCACACCGCTATTACCTCGGGCAACGCGAAACGTTGTTTGGGGTTGAGCTTGCTCGGCGGTGGATGTTCAGAAAATGAGTCTGGAGCTAGAGGGCACAGAGTTAACCCTCCCCAAAAGGTCAAACTAGACAGCGTTAAAAGTTAACGTTCTTTAGGAACTCTGGGTACTCAATGTATGGATCAGCAAAAGGCAACTTTTCGTTTTTGATCAGAAGCATGACTTTCTGCAGTAAAGAGCTTATTCTTCTGCTTCTTCGTCTAGATTGTCAATAGTTATCGCTGCTAGTAGTTCGCTTTCTTTTTTTGTGAGGACGCAGATGCCTTTCCTTTTAAGTGTTTTTACGATTTCGCGTCTTAGACGGTTGTCATTTAATTCTACTTCAACTTCGTATTCATACCACGTTTCACCATCCGCAAACAAGCAACTGCTAGTCATCGACACTATGAAAAGGTCATCTTCAAGTTTCGGATTCCTCTCTAATGCCCTGCGGATCACTGCTGAAACTTCGTTTACGATTTCGAGAGCTTGGTTAAACGCGGTTAAACGTTCAATGACAAGATCGGGATACTCAATGTATGGATCAGCAAAAGGCAACTTGTCATTTTTGATTAGAAGCATAACTTTTTGTTCGGAGCTAACTCGTTTTCCAACCAAGCAATAACCCCAAGAAGATTATATAAAAACTGCTTAAAAAACCTTTCTCAACCCTGCATCCTCTGTCAAACCCTGAAAAGTCTAAATACTGTTGCGATTACTCATTTTGTGTTAAGGAGAGGTTAACCACGCAAAAGCTCACGTTTAGAAACCGTAACTGTGAAGAAATCGCGCCTTCCAAACGGGTAAAAGACAATACTTTGCAGCACTACCTCAAGCGTTTGGATTGTTGGATTAAAGAGTTTCTTGTTTTCAGCCGGTTTTACTTGTTGTTCGCAGCTGCGTGTTTGCTTGTTTTCTGGTTTGGCAACCCATTAAACTTATGGTTGCGGGCTTCAGTTAACACGCCCTGGGGCATGTTAACCGCTGCCTTCGTCCACGAAAGTTTTTCACACATGATAAATAATTTGCTTCTGTTATTTTTAGTCCTGTTTGTTCTTTTCGGCCTCAACGATCTGTTACCGCTTCAACTCAGGGTCAGCGGTGGAGAGGCTTTTGTATATGGTTTAGAAGGGTCTTTTTTTGCAATTGCAGGCGTATTGTTTCTATTTTGGCTGTACAATTTTGACAAGGAATACCTGTTAGGATCCTCCGCGGTTGTTGGCAGCCTTCTTGGAGCAACTTTGCTTCTGTGTCTTCTTTGCATTTACAAGTTGCCTTTAAACCAGCAAGTTAGAGTGGCTTTGCTTGCGACCATGTTGCCCTTTGCCGTTTATTTCTCTTGGCTTTTCGTATTTGGAGGCGGAAACATCCTAGCACACTTTTATGCCCTAGTCATTGGCGTAATAGTTGCCATTACTGGAACAATGCGAAAGTTGAATTTACTACCAAAAAAATGGCATGAATATTAGGAAACGGGTTTACGAAATTTAAGTTACGCCAGTTGCATGGACTTTAAACTTGAAAACAGTTTTTCAGCATCTGATTTAGGATCAGATTCGCGTTTAATCGTTTTCAAAGTGATTATTGGTATTCCTTTGCGTCGGAAGTACTGTAAAATTGGTTTTTCCTGTTCATAAAAACTTGCTAGCCGTCTTTGAATTGCCTCATGGGTGTCGTCTGTTCTTTGCACTAGTTGACCTCCGCACTCGGTGCATTTATCCACTTTTTGAAGGAGCAAATTGTAAATTGTTTTGCATTTTGTGCAAACCCTTCGGTTAATCATTCTTTCCGTGAGCAACCAGTCTGGAGCCACCAAGTGAATAACCGCGTCAATTTTTGTTATGCAGTCAAGAGTCATGACCTGTTCAAGAGTGCGTGGGTAACCCTCCAAGATAAACCCTTTCTCCTGCTTTTCGTCTACTAGCTGGATCAAAACGCGAAACACAACGTCGTTTGAAACAAGCATCCCATTGTCAACGTATTCTTTAACCCGCCGGCCGAGCGGAGTATCCTGCAAAATTATTTCACGCAGAACATTGCCCGTGTCTATGACAGCCACGTTCAACTTGGAGCTCAATAACTTACTGTAAGTGCTTCTTCCAGACCCTGGAGCGCCGAAAATAATGACTCGCGCCATGTTTCTTCCTTATAAAACTATACCTCTCATCCTATTTAACCTTTTTTGTCTCCAGCAACTACAGATAACAAGATAGAAAAGTTTAAAAGTTGGCGTTCACTAAACTATCTGAGGATTACTGGATGAAATTCAACCTCAAAAACCCATCGTGGCTGGTTGGCGCAATTGTACTGATAATCGGGACGGTACTGTTGGTATTCACCTTCGTGAGTGCCTACATGTTCCTTATGCGCGACTTCACCATAAGCGAGTCTGACAGCTTACCCAAACTTTTCGGCTCAGCACTAGCACCGCTAATAGAAGCCTGTATCCACATAATCTATTTTGGTGTTATGGGCTGGATTGGGGCAATGTTGACAACCCGTGGAATTCGCCTGATGCTAGACGCACCGAAAGCGAAGGAAGAGGCGCCGGCACCCACAAGTCAAAGTCCAACTTGAGCTCGCCAAATACGATGGCAAAGTTCGAAGGTGCAAATCAAGTATGCAGAATAAAGAAGACGAAAACCTTGACCCGTTTAAATTCCCGAAGCGAGCATTAACCATCGCGTCGGCAGCGTTTACTCTAATTTTCATTTTGTTTTTCGCCTCGCTTATCGTTTCAGTGTTTCAGATACAATGGCGCATTGAACCGACCCGCACATCATTTGGAAGAGGGATCCTCACAATTACGCTTCCAGTCAACATTACTAACGCAGGATACTATGACGTAAACGACTTCACCATTTACACGGCAACTTCAGACAATAGCGGTATACTTTTCAGTTCGAGCAGCACCATTCCAACAATTAAAAGCCAAAGCGGAACAGTGTTTGAACATAACATGTCAATTAACCTGGCGGATTTCTTCACCACTCACCGCGACTACCTTTTTAACAGTGCAACCTTTCGGGCAGTCGAAAACATAAGCTTAACAGTTGGCGGATTGGTACCAGTAAGCTTGGCCATAAACCACACGATGTCTTGGGGAGCACCATTAACAAACCTGAACATTGCAACGCCAACCGTAACCCCGTTCAATTACACGCACGTACAGGTTAGCAGCAACATTCGTTTCTCCAATGCAGCAGTGTTTCCAGTAGAAGGCACAATAGTTTTAACCGCGTACGACAACACGCAGCCACTGGCCTCAACAAGCTACCAAATAAACATTTCTTCAGGAGCAAGCTGCGACGTAACATTGCTTTTCTTCCTTCCAATCTCTCCACAGCCAACTCGTTTCGTCATGGAGTTGCAAACGCCGTACTTTACTTTGGAGGTGCCAATAAACGGTTAAACTTGGCCTTCACTCAGATTTCCTGTCAAAACACAAGAAAATAATAGTTCAAATCCTCAAAAAAGCGGCTAAAGCAACCGTCCTTGCAGTAGTCTTTTACATTGTTCTCTCTGTTCTCTTATCCTTCATAACAGGTTTTCCAACAGGATTCATGCCATCAGAGCTTCTTGACAACTTCACTGTTTTTCTGCAGATCTACATGGTTTTAATTATCGCTTCCACGTTGGCAAGCGACACCCTTCTCGAACCCGTTTTCATTTTCGCCAAAGCCTTAGCACCAATAATAACAACGTTGATATCCCTTGACTATGCAATAATAACCATTCCATTCGAATCTCAAGGAACAACAGTAACAGTGAGCATTAACCTGCAGTTAGCCTTAGCAGTGATCCTAGTAATCAGCTTGATCAACCTTGCAAAAGCAATATTGCAAGTCCAGTTTTTTATACAGAAGCGAGTTGAGTAGCAAACAAAAAAATTTATTACCGTGGACGCGTATTATCTTTGAGGGAACATCATGCATTGGATAACTGATCAAATTGCAACAGCAGCTATTATTGAGAGTTTTCCCCGCAAGTTTTTTTCGAAACACGAGTTCATCTTCTTAACAGACCTTAACGACGGCTGAGAGTTCCTAAATAACGTTAACTTTTAACGCTATCTAGTTTGACCTTTTAGGGGAGGGTTAACTCTGTGCCCTCTAGCTTGGCCTTCATCTTGCCAACATCCACCGCTGAGCAAGCTCAACCTCGGCAGTGCCAGGGTAGTAGCGGTGTGGGGTGTAACCCGCTCTGTCAAGGCACCCGCTCCTTTTGCATCCTCGTCGTCAATCCTTCCATCGGCTGACAAACGAGGCATCAGGAGCAAATGCCTGTGACTCTGAAATATTGTTTTCATCGCGTATGCGCGATGACGCTTTGGAATTGTTGTAATCTGCCCTGTATTCAGATTTTCTCCGTATCCAAGTGCTCTTCTGCCGAGCACGAGTGCGGCGAGCTTGTGACCGTTGAAACGCGAAAAGCTGCGGCCGTACTTCAGTTTGCCCGCAACAGAAGAGTACGCTGAGTTTACTTCGGCGCATGTCCACTCAAGCTTGAGTGCCCGAATCCTAATCAATTCAATGAGCTTTTTTCGGAGGAAGTTTGAGCATATCCTATTGACAACGTGGCTGCTTTCCTGTGCCAATCCAAACTTCAACCGCTCGACGACGACCGCGTTGCACCCGTATCCTTTAGTCCATTTGAATGCTCGTCTGACGAGGTTTGCGGCCAGCCATGAACGCTTTCCCGCACTGGCGTGTACCAACGCGGGTTCGGGGAACCATCGTGAGGCGAAGAGGTTTCCGTCTGGCGAAACAATCGTGACCGCCAAACCTTTTGGGTTAACGTCTATTGCGGCGATTCGTTTCTCGTTCCACGGCCGCACAGCTTCGTCAACCTCAAAAGAGACAAAGGCCTGGTAATTTCGTTCGCATTTCACCCGCACCGTGTAGGCTATGCCTGAATCCAACACAGCGTCCAGCAGTGGCTGGTAGTACGAGGGAACGTGTAGTTTGACTTTGAAATCTTCGCGGGACCAGTTGCGAACCTCAAGCGCGTAGCCATCACGTTTGGTGATGCGTGTGTTGGCGTTTCCCCTCTTGTTCGCCTGTCCCACCGAAAAGAACTGGTTTGCTCGGTGCCTACGCCACTCTTCACGAATGTTGTCTTTCGATAGATTTTTGAATAGTTTGCGTGAGCCGAACACGGCGGGTGGCACTGTTCCAGCGTTGATGTGTTTTTCAACTTCTATTTTCTTGCGTTCTAGTTTATGGATGCGTGCCAGGTAACCCCTCTTCTTCAGCGGATCTGCAGTGCGTTCCATCTTTATCCTGACTCGACAGATTTTCTCCGCGTACATTTCAACGTAGAGAGGTAGGAGTTCCCTCTGCGAGCTGATCGTTGCCTGCGCCTGCAGAATCGCCCATTGGCACCAGCGCCAGTTTTCGACGTAGCGTGTCTGAAGAAGCTTCACGATCTCGTCTGTTCGCCTGCCTTGCCTCAGCTGGTTGTACGTGGTTCTTACCATAGACGAAAACGTGCGGCAGATCAAGTCCAGCCTCACCTCATTTCCAAGCGGTTCCACAAGTGCTCTAACCGTGAACTTCATATCTACACTTCCACTACATCATGCTAAACCCTTTTATTGTATATAAAGTCTGCGTTTTTAGTTAGCTGTTAACAAAACGATCGGGCTATCCTACTCCCCTGAAAAATTGATTGTTTTTCTTCTTTAAAAACTTTGTTAAAAGCGGGTTATTTTGTGATGCGAAAAGCTTATTAATTGGGTGAGGCACATCATTTTTGGCGTGATAAATGAAGGTGCTCTTAGTATATCGAAACTTGTCGTCATCTGTTAAAAACGGCTTGTATTGTTTGTCCAACCGTTTTCAGGTTTTTTCGTTACAGGTAAGCAAAAACCTCTTGAAAACCGTGATGCGTCTTCTTGTTAGGACACCTAAAGTCGACCTAATTTTTGTTTGGTTTGCAGGTTATCAAGCGGTTTTGTCTGTTTTATTCGCGAAACTGTTTCAGAAAAAAATGGTGGTGGTTGCAGGTGGCTATGATACTGCAAACGAGCCTGCGATTGGCTATGGGGCATTCAGGACGTGGTATCGTGCTGCAATGTCAACTTTTGTCTTCAAAAAGGCGGATCTAGACATGTTTCGAAGGCAGACAAAAGTTCCACAAGACAATGTGAATGGAGAGGACCAGAAATGAAAGTTGTTGTTTATTACGACGGCGGTTGCGAACCGGTTAATCCCAAAGGCGTTGCGGTGTTTGGTTTTGTGATCTATGTTGACGGAGAAAAGAAAGGTGAAGGAAAAGGTTTAGCTGCAGAGCCTTGGAGCAACAACGCCAGCAACAACGTTGGGGAATATGCTGCAATGATAAAAGCGTTCGAGTGGCTTTTAAAAAACGGCTACGCACCTGATGAATTAACGGTTAAGGGCGACAGTCAACTCAGTATTAGACAAATGACAGGGGAATATCAAGTTGAGGCACCGAGGCTTATCGGCCTGCATCAAAGAGCGGAGGAACTATCCTCAAAATTTAGAAAGGTGGCGTTTCAATGGATTCTACGAGAAGAAAATGGTGAAGCGGATATGCTTAGCGAGTTGGCCCTTAAAGAGTACTGGATACAATACAAAACTGAAAAAGCGTTAGAAATCAAGTCGCAAGAAATCAAGAAACTTTCAGAGGTCAAATTTGATGTTCGAGGTTTTCTCGTTGACTTGGAAGCGTATACCTGTACCTGTCCTGACTACTTGAAAACGAACCGAAATCCTCGCTTGAGAATTAAACTTCCCTGCAAACACATTATCGCCGCGCAAAGAAGGGAAAACACCCCGCTCTGAATTGGCACGAGGAGAAAACTTATTAACGAGGCAGACAAAGTAGAGTCATGAACAGTATGAAGCAGCCTAAACGTCTCTTAGACATTGCGGATATGCCAAACTATAACCCGAAAGTTAAGAATGGCGCACGTAGCGTTTCTGAAGGCAAAATTTTCTGGACAGAGGAAAATAAGGTAACTTGCGGGGAACACGGTGCCTGTTTAGCTTTAAACTCAGATTTGACAATTTGGCGGTGTCCCTTGTGTCATGAGGGTTGCTTCGTTGTTTGGGAGTAAATGTTATGAGTAGCCCCGCAAGGTTAAGTTCGGGTTGTTGGCGACGCACAGGAAAGTTAACCGTTGCCGACGCTTGTTGGACCAAAAACCGCACTAACCTGTTGATTTTCACTTCCTCTTTTCTCTTGATTTCAGTCGTTCCCTTGTTTGTGTACGGTTTTTCAGTTATAGTTTTCGCCCGACAATTGAATCTTTCAGCCGCATTTTCGCTTTCCCTATCCGCCGTTTTTACTTATCACGCGGTTAAATTCGTTAGAAACCTGTATCTTACCCGAAGAGAGAACCGTGCTTTCTTCAACAAAAAAGAAATCGTTGCCGTGCTGTGGTCAGGCGAAGAACTTGATTCAACCGTGAAAAAAGTCGCCAAATCTTTTTTGAGCACTATAAAAACCTTTGATTCAACAGCAAACCTTCTATATTTCCTTGCAGTAGCGATGATGTTTGGCAACACGATCAACGTTTTTTCAAGCGGGACGCAACAGTTCACTGAAGCATTGCAGTTTTCCACGTTTGTTCTAGTTCTAGTCGTTACGGGTTTGGTCTACCACTGTTTAGCCTATCCCCTTATGGAAATCTGTTGGGACAAAGAAGGAAAAATAACCCGTGCTGGCACCTTTAAAGCAGCCTGCATTTCAGTCGTTTCTTTAGATGCCGTTCTTTTGGGCGCGTGGTTTGTGGTAAGCTATGAAATAACCCCTGAAAAACTGTTAGAGTATTACAATAAAAACCAGTTGCTTGTGGCAGTACTTATCTTCATGCTCTTTTTGCAAGTCGTTAAAAAAATAACCTCAAACTTCAAGCGAAGATATTAAGCCAATCTTGAGCTTCCAATGTTTCAAGATACACAATATTATGTATTTTTGTACATAGAGAGAACTGAATTAAGAGCGATGAGCCGATTAATCTTCTTTTACTAGGGTTTTGAGGAACTCGTAGATTTCTTCTCCACTCATGCCAAGGATGGACTCGTGTTCTTTGTCGATCATTACGCGAAGCGTTCTTAGAACTTCTGCTGCTCGAGCCTGCTCAATAGTTGCCCTTGTTCGCTTAGAATCCAAATGGGCACGGTAAAGTAGAACGATGAACATTCCAAGCGTGACTATTAAGTTAAGTGCGTATAGGGATTCTACACCGTCCAACACATACCCTCCAAAAAACAATAATTGCAAACCAAGATATAAGTTTTTCGTTAAAAAGCGCGAGCAACAACCAATGAAAGATTAAAGTGTATATATCACGTTTTTTTTAGGTCGAAAGATTGATTGCTTTAACCGTTAACTCGTTTAGTCGTGTGGTTGCTTATTGTTTCTTCGATGCAGTGGCCTACAAAGTTTACCAAAGGTGCTGTTTCGCCACGGTCAGCCAAACCCAAAACGTCTAGGTATCTTTTCCTTTTCTCCACTGGGATTACGGTTAAAATTGGAAAGCCGTTTTTGAGCAGGACCAAGTTCGTAAGCAGCCTTGCTACTCGCCCGTTGCCGTCTGTGAACGGGTGTATCTGCACGAAACGGAGGTGAAAAAGTGCGGCAGCGTCGACTGGATTCGTATTCTTCATTTTTTTAAACTCGTTTAGCAACTTTTGAATTTGACTTTGAACTTCGAAGCTCGGTGGAGGAGTAAACTCTGCTCCAGAAATAGCTACTTCAACTTTGCGATAGTTGCCAGAGTCAGACAGAACCTTCGAAAATAGAATGTGATGCAGACAGAGGATGTCCTCTTCGAACAGTTCTAGTTTAGCAAGTTGACTGAGAAACTTGACTGCTTTAATATGTTTTATCGCAACGAAACTGTCTTCGGCCTTGTCTGCTATGGGCTCTCTCGTTTCAAGCACTTGTAAAGTTTCGTTCCAGTTCAAAGCACTTCCCTCAAGCTTGTTAGTGTGGTACACGTACTCTGCCAAAACCTCTTTTCTTATTTTTTCAGCAACAGAGTTAACCCTCATCAAACTGGCCAATTGCTTCTTTTTTCGGCAAATTGCATCGTACAGTAGTGGGTCAACAATCACACGAGACACCTACCAAATAACAATCCTACCACATATTTAAGTCTTTTTTTAAAACCCTTGTTTAGAAAAACAGGTTTAGCGTTCAAACCGTTCGTAGACGTACAAAGTTCCGTGCCAAGTGCTAAACACTTTTTCAACCAACTCTCGAACTTTGCTCCAATCTAAACCGCCGTACCCCGCCCCGATCCGTGGCATAGCAATACTTTTTATTCCATTTTCGTCAGCTACACGGCGCATGTTCTCAAGCGCCCGTTCAACCGCCTCGTAGGTTGCACCGTCCAAACCCTCCTGAGTACCCAAATTAAAAACAGCGGGTTTCCCCGTTTCCAGCCACAAAAAACAGTCGCCAGGATTAAACTTTCGCGGAGAAGCCAAACACAATCTGCGATACTCAGCATACATTTGTGGATAACGCGTCTTAAAACCAACCGCGATGCCGGCTCCCATCACGCCAAGACAGTTGCACCCGTGAGCCAAGCCCTCAGCGCCGTGCTCGTTCAAGAACAAGTTGCCAGCAACATATTCGATAGGCATGTTTCCACCATAAACAATATTCAAAGGCAAGCTAATAAACATTTTTGAACCTACCTTAGTATATCTGAAAAATTAAGAAAAAGGGGGTTTACTCACGTTTTTTTCTGGGTTTTTATGGGTCTTCTTCGAGTTCGTCGATCCAGTCTTTGTAGTCGATGGTCCATGTGGGGTCGTAGGCTTTTTTGATGGCGTGGTGTGAGTGGGCGAAGGCGTGCTTGAAGTGCTGGATGGCTTGTGATAGCTTTCCTTCAGTGATTTTTTGTTCTGCTTTGGCGAGTTCGCAGTCTACTTTGGCTATTTCTTTCTCTGCCTTTGTTGTGTTCTTTCCTAGCGCTTTTGCATCTTCAATGGCTTTGAGGGCTAATGCTCTTTCTGCCAGAGCTTCTGCCCATGCCTTGTCGACAAACTTCATTCTTATGGTCTCAAGCTCGTTTATTATCAATGTGGCGTCGGCTGCTGGTATCTTGTCTTTCTTAGCCCAGTCTTTCACATCCTTTATCATGTGTTTTAGCTTCATTACTGCGTGGCGTAGGTCTTCAAAGCCCTTCATCTTGTCGTCGTAACCGACTCTTGCTGTGTCGAGGTTCTTTATGGCCTTATCAACGTCTTTTTCGACCTTGTCGAGGTCCTTCAGGAAATGGTTGTATTCTTTTTTGTCTATTTTGCTTGTGTCGTAGAGGTTTTGTAAATATGTTCTCAGATCTGCATTTTCTTCTTTTGCGTGTCCGAGGTAGTCTTTGTAGACGGCGGTGGCTGTTTTAGGTTCGTCCATGTGCACTTTAATAGAGTTTTCAAGGAACACGTCAAAGAAACCATCATTAGAAACATTCCAGTTGGCGAAATGATATTTGACGGTGATGTTTGATTCTAGCGGGGCTGTTAGAGTTACCTCTGTGCAATAGTCGTACCAGCCTTCACCGGATATTTTTGCTACATCCAATGGTTCTGTCTTTACAGTCAGATAGTACTGAGCCTTGTAGTTTCCAGTGACGCTGCCTGAAGCGGTAATTGTCAGTGAGCTGCTTTGAAGGGTTGAAAGCTCGGTCGTGGAAGTCCAAACATACTGCTTGTCACCACCCACGCTGAGCGGGGAAGCAAACGAGAAAGTATGCACCGAATTCTCATCCCACCAGAATGAGGCGTCATTCCTATCGTAATACGTTCCATCTATTATGACCATAGTACCAGTAAAATCAGTTCCAACCCCAGTTTGAGCAAAGGTGATTTTGTACTGTAGCTGGTAGTTTGCAGTTGCAGTCTTTGGACAATCCATTAACACTTCTGCTCTGTTACCAACTCCTGTTGGTGCAGCTCCTATCCACGATCTGAAGTCATATCTAGATTGACCTGCAACTTCGTCAACATTTTGGACAGCATCAACAGTTGCAGTATCTCCTAAATTATACCAGCCTTCTCCAGAGGCAACGCCGTGTCCACTATTGACGGTTAAGTAAACTTGGTAATCCCACACTGGAACCGCAAGCTTCGGTCCATCCATAATTATCGGGTCACTTGTCAAGTTCGTTCCCGACGCGTCAAAAGTCCAATAAGAAAAGGCCCATTGGTACCCCTCAACATCTGGGACAGCATAGTCGCTGACTGAAGCATACGCTATTGAACCCGCATCATACCACCCGTCCCCACTAGGTGTGTCGATGAAGGGAAAAGGAAAAGGAATCACAGATAACCAATATTGTGTTTTCCACTCCACAACTGCTGTTTTAGGACAATCCATAATTATCGGGTTGCTTGTTAAACCCGTTCCACTTGCATCTCCACTCCAACCCGTAAAAACCCATCGGGTTTCGCCGCTAGTAACCAAGCCGTTGAGAAGCTTAGCGTACGCCGTTGTTCCCGCATCGTACCAGCCACTGCCAATTGGAGTGTCGTGATCCGAATTCACTGTCAAGTAGTACTGAGACGGAGGCGGATTGCCCCAGACCTCAAACATCTGGTCACTAGTAGAAGAACCCCATGAACCGCCACCGTTGGTGCTATATACAAAATTTCCACCAGCATAAGTTGGACTAGAGCCACCAGTTCTCCAGAACAGACAATTGTTCGAGTCCCCGTTTGGTGCTCGAACAACAATAGCGTATTTAGTGTTTGCACTCAACGCGTATGACGTCAATGCTATTTCATACCATGCACTACCGCTAGTCCAACTTATAAGCGAGTTTCCATTTATTGTTCCGCTGGTCAAGTCAGCACCCGTAGGAAGTAAGCCGCTGGTTGCTCTGATGCTCACCGTGACAATTCCCGGACTGCCTTTACGAGCCAGTTTAAGTTTAACCGAGGTAACCGTGTGCGAAGTTGCGCCGACAGTGAAGGTTTGTGCATACCAAACATTACCCCAAAAACTTCCTGCACTGTTATCGCCCGTGTTGTGATACTCGTAGAGTGTTGTATCTGTGAATGTTGTTGTTGCCGTGTTTGTTCCATCAGTAACGGTTACCGTGTATGTTCCTGTTATTCCGTCAAGTAGGTAAGTTGTCGTAAAGTTCCCCTCTGCGTCTGATGTCGTGTTGTCCCCGCTGTTTACGCTAGAGTTGGGTCTCGTGACGTTAATGTAAATGGTATTGCTTGCCAGAAAACCTGTTCCATTGATTATAACGGTTTCTCCGGGTGAATAGTCTGGTTTGTCCGTCCAAATCCTCGCCACCACACTATCTTCAGCTTTTGCTATGGGTGCTACAATAAGCCCTATTGAGAACATCAGTATGGCTAGCAGCACTATCTTTTGTAGATTCAATTGTCTCTAAACCTTGCTAATTATAATTATGAGTCTATTTAAACTTTTGATGTGCCAGCAATGTTTTGATGGTTAACGCGTCGAACGTAAAACATGAAATGTAAACTAGGCAACAATGGAAATTACAATAAGCAAACCTTAATTTTTAAACGTTGCTATTCGCACCAAAAAGAGGTTTTGGTTTCGTTGGACTGGTCAACCACTCAAAAACATTTAAATATGTGAGTAGCCATAATTAAATGATCGGTATGTGGATATCCAAAGTAGACAGCTATTTTGAAATTGTCAACCTAAAGAAAGTTTTACTTATTGCTTTTAAAGTGGCTAAACAGTTTGAAGCTCGCGCTAGGTTCTACCGCGACCAGCTTGTAGCAAACGAAGAAGTGAACATAGACACAGGCAGAATGTGCAGGATAACCACAAGGTATGATTGGGCGGAAAAGCCATTTACAGAAACCGTGAAACTAACCATCTGTATTTCAAAGAAGTTCACGAAAACCAAACACGTCATGATAGGCCACTATGATGAAGACGGCGGGTTCGACGAGATAGCCGAGGTTCA
>Ga0315282_10002456_pt1 | contig 34088 bp, 30 predicted proteins | sample YL17G07_20_MG_FD_203693 | JGI IMG/M metagenome (GOLD analysis project Ga0315282, IMG submission 203693) | Sediment microbial communities from Yellowstone Lake, YNP, Wyoming, USA - YL17G07_20 | ecosystem: Environmental > Aquatic > Freshwater > Lake > Sediment | place: USA: Wyoming | collected...
TCCCGCTCGTTAACGCTGGTCTTTGTCGCCACGAACTCGACTGGCTCTACGGAATCAACCTCTCCCGCGCACTGACGGAATCAGCGAGGAAATCAAGCGGAAGATATGCAACTCTAAGCACGGGACGTGTCCAAGGACCTACGCTACGATTCGTCGTGGACCGTGAACAAGAGATTGAGACATTCGTCCCCGTTCCGTATTGGGAGATTCAGGGCGTTGTTGAGATCAATGGAGAGACGCTACGCGCTCAATTTGAGATCGAGAAGTTCGATGTCAAAGCGGAGGCCGAGAACGTCGCGTCACTCTCAGATGGCAAAGAAGGATTGATCGAGGAGATCGAATCCAAAATCGCCCAAGTTGCTTCTCCGTTTCCCTTCGATCTATCATCACTCCAATCAGAGGCATACAGACACTTCGGAATGACGCCACGCTACAGTCTGGGAATTGCCGAACGTCTCTACCTTGACGCTCTAATCTCCTATCCCAGGACCTCAAGCCAGAAGCTTCCCGTATCGATCGGTTACAAACGCGTTCTTCAGGGCCTCGGTGCGAATTCGAATTATGCGCAGTCTGCAGCGAAGCTGTTGAATCTGCAAAGCCTTCGCCCAAACGAGGGAAAGAAGACTGACCCCGCCCATCCCGCAGTGTATCCAACCGGCACGCTTCCGAAGCGATCTCTCGAGCCAAGAGAATCCAAGCTGTACGACTTGGTCGTCAAACGCTTCATGGCGACCTTCGCGCCGCCAGCTACCCGTGAGACCGTGAAGGCCACAATCAAAGTGAACAATCTCAGATTCTACTTGAGGGGTTCCCACATTCAAGTCGCAGGCTGGATTGACTTCTACAAACCGTACGCAAGATTCGAGGATGTGAACCTCCCTCCACTCGACAAGGGGACTCTCGTGAAGTTTCTCTCCGTGAAGGCCGTCGAGAAGTTCTCGCAACCTCCGCCGAGATACAATCCAAACAGTCTACTTCGAGAAATGGAAGCAAACGAGATAGGAACGAAAGCCACACGAGCTGAGATTATCGAGACTCTGATCCGAAGATCGTACATCCGGGGAGACAGGATCGAAGTCACCCCTCTCGGCATCCAGATAGTTGACGTCCTTGAGAAGTTCTGTCCAAGGGTTCTCGATGTCGCGTTTACCAGAGAGCTCGAGGAGATGATGGAGAACATCGAACTCGGAAAGGAAGAGAAGCAGCGTGTCGTCAACGAAGCGGTCAATCACCTGAAACCGATCATGGAAGAATTGAAGGCTCACGAGCAAGAAGTGGGCGAGCAGCTCAGTAACATGATCAAGCAGGCACGCACTGAAGAGTTGACTCTGGCAGTCGCATGTCCAAAATGCGGTCGCAAGTTACATGTCGTCAAGAGTCGGAAGAGCGGAAAGAGATTCATCGGATGCCTTGGAAAGTGGGAAGGGGGATGTAGCTTCACGCTTCCGCTTCCGCAGCTCGGGAGATTGACCCTGCTCGATCAAAGATGCGGCAAATGCGGATTTCAGCTTGTCAAGGTCGCGTCGAAAGGAAGGCGTCCCCTAGTCACATGTCCGATGTGTTACGTCAAGAAATAGCGTGATCACTTGGTAGTTGTGATTCTGTTCCATATTGCGTGCTGTCTGCCAGTCCGCAGATCCAGCCAAGCAAGCAGTCTGACTGCAACCTCGAGTTCCAGCAGGAATAGAGCGCGGAGAATACTCTGCGGGTGCGAGGCTGCCTCGTGAATCATGGCTCGCGCAAGAATTAGAGTGTGATCAAGGGCCATTCCCTCAATGTTCGCGAATCTCCCCATCTGATCCTTGATCAGCAAGTGGCCGAAGGTCACTCGACGCCGCTGCGCGACGTAATCTGGAACCGACGAAGGTACCTTTAACACGAAATTGGCTTTGGCCGCATGAGTGACCTTGAAGCCTCTGTTGCGGGCAAATGTGGCAATGTAAGCATCGTCGTTCACGACCTCAAGAGGGATTCGTTCAACAAGATTGGTTCTGAAGCAATACAGCTCACCCATAACGAATGATAGCTCTCCTCTCGAGCCCAGCTCGGTCATCGCCTGCCTCATTACTCGCCATATGATGGTTGCGGATTTTGCGACCGCCCCGCTCTCGGAGTTCTCAACAACTGGCAGTCCTCCGACCACAGCAATACTCTCATGTGAGATTGCGTGCAGGATTTCACTGACAGAATCCTGAGGGAGTCTTATGTCGGCGCTTACCAGCACGAGGAGTCCGGCATGGCAGGTTGCCAAGATGAGATTGATTGCGTTGGTTTTGCCGGTTCGGGTCTTCTCTTCAATGAGTTCGACTCTGCGGTCACCGCTCATGATTTCGCGAACGATGCCCACCGTATTGTCCGTGCATCCGGATGCCATTACTATTGCTCTGACGTTTTGGGGTAAGCCCTTCTGATTCAGAATATCTCCGAGTAGCGCCCTGATGTTCCTCTCTTCATTGTATGCGCAGACCCCGATAGTCAAGTTCATGGGCGTGCCTCGGCGGCCAATCGTTTCTTATCCGGATTCGATGAAGAAAAGAACGCCAACACGCTTATCAAGAGAACTTAGACGCAGCAAGAAGCATCCTGCTTAGGCTTGGAAGGTCCAGGAGCGGTGCTCCATCCAGCAAGGGCCTATTCGATAGAGCTCTTCGAGCTGACATCTCGGAACTCTTATGTAGAATCCGACTTGGTGACATGTGTCAGTCGTGGATTGGTGGAGCTCCTGTCAACCTTCGCGTTTGCATCTCTCAGCTTGGCGCAACAGGTAATCCTAGTACTTTCCGTGGCGGTATCTGGATTGCTTGGAATCTATGCCATCCACGCTTGGATGCTGACTCTGCTGGCGTTTCGGACGAGAACACCATCAGCCGTCCCATCCCCGAGTGTTTGGCCGTCAGTATCGGTGCATCTGCCCGTTTACAACGAGAAGCGGGTCGTATCCCGTTTGCTTGATTCAGTCCTCGCCTTCAATTACCCTCGGAACAAGCTTGAGATCATAGTTGTTGATGATTCAACTGATGACACTACGGGGCTTGTTCAATCCTACCAAGGCAGGCATCCGGAGCTCGTGACGGTAATCCACCGGAATAAGCGTGAGGGGTTCAAGGCAGGTGCATTGCAGGCGGCTCTGGACAGAAGCAAAGGCGAGTTTTTCGTGCTGTTCGACGCCGATCATATGCCCAAACCGGATTTCCTTCAGAGAATGGTCCCGTACCTATGCTCAGACGATACGATAGCATTCGCGCAGTCGCGTCAGAGCTACCTGCATGATGTGAATTCATGGGTGGCACGTGCGCTCGGTTTGGGAATCGATGCATACGCTTTCGTTGACCAAGAGGCCCGATTCTCTGGCGATCTTCTCACGCACTTCAGCGGTAGCGGCGGCGTGTTCAGAAGGAGAGCAGTGATTGATGTGGGAGGATGGAGCTCCCAAACGCTTGCTGAAGATCTTGATCTATCAATACGCCTGCGCTTACGTGGTTGGCGCTGGGTGTATGACAAGTCCGTTGAATGTCCTGGCGAGCTTCCAGCCTCATTCACGATCCTTCGTCGGCAACAATTCAGGTGGGCCAGCGGCTTCGCAGGCTGCTTGAGCAAACACCTACGAAGTCTACTCATCACAAGTCAGATGTCGCTGGGGCAGAAGGGAGAGGCTCTGATTTACCTCTCAGAATATACAGCTTCTCCACTAATCGCTATCGGTGTTGTTCTTGCAGTTCTCTACTGTCTCGTCTTTCCGGTGGATTTCATACTGTATGGGTTCTGGCATAGCGCCTTGGCTGCTTTTACCGTGGTGACGTCTGCCCTTATCTACACGGCACCACTAGCCATGTTCAGTGTCGCCGTATACAGGGCGACGAATAGTTGGTCGCAGAGAATCAAGCGTGTATTGGACTTGATCTACTTGGGGACGCTTTCCGTTGGGATCTTTCTGACGAGCGCTAGGGCTGTAGTCGAGGGTTTTCTCAACAGAGCCACATACTTCTACAGAACACCAAAACGTGGCTCTACAACAGTGTCAAAGACGAATGCCTGAAGATGGACTGTATGCCAAGAGTTTGCGTCACCGTTCCCACCTACAACGAGCGCGAAAACATTTCGAAACTGATCCCCACGCTTCTGCAAGTTTTCAAGGATAGCAGGATAGATGGATGGGTACTCGTGGTTGACGACTCAAGCCCGGATGGAACCGGTGACATTGTGGAGGCGCTATCGAGGGAACATCATAATCTGAAAGTAATTCACAGAAAAGGAAAGCTGGGACTCGGAAGCGCCTACAAAGACGCATTCCGCGAAGCCTTGATGGATGACGAAACTGATCTCGTCGTCGAGATGGATGCTGACCTCTCACACGACCCGGCCTATCTTCCCGCGATCCTGCTAGCTGCCCAGCATTCCGGCGGAGTTGGGCTTGGATCGCGCTACATCAAAGGAGGGCGCATCGTTGGTTGGCCCACAAGGAGAAAGATCGTTAGTTGGGGCGCGAACTTCCTCACCCGCACGATTCTCGGCCTACCCGTCAAGGACGGAACAAGCGGGTACAGGGCCTTCACACGGGAGGCTCTCACAAGAATCGGATACGCGGACGCCGGCACCAAGGCATATGCCTTCCAGGTTGAGATCCTCTACAGATGTGCACAGCAGAACTTGTCCATCGAAGAAGTGCCCATTACATTCTATGAACGCCAGCTCGGGAAATCGAAGCTATCGAGCGGAGATATCTTCGACTTCTTGAAAACGATCCTGCGGCTTCGCTTCAGTCTCTGAAGCTAGGTTACTTGAGTTGGCTTCGCTTGTCAATTACCAGAAGAAGCGAGATAATCAGGCCCACTGCGTACAGGATGAGCGAGGCGTTGAACGCCGCGACCGCATTGGTCGAGTACCACCCAGAAAGCGTCACCGAGTAGAGAAGCGTCGCGATTGCCTCAACGATTCCAAGTGGAAACAGTAGCAGCGTCAACCATAATCCAAATCGGCGTCCAAGAAGCACTCCAACCCCAGTGATGAGAAAGAGCACACTCAGTGCTATGAGTGGAATCAGTCCTGCGTCGTAGAGGGCAGAGAAGACAAGTCCGTACGCCCCCAGTGCAAAGAATATCGCACTGCCGACGAGCAATCCTGTTGCATGAGCACGCTCTAGACCTGCTTTTCCAGCCAACGTTTTCAGCTCACGGTCGGACGCATAACGCAGGGTCACGTATATCATTTTCACTCCCTAATGCGGTCTGCAGTAGGCCTCATGGCCTGCCTTCTCGGTGTCAAGTTCCCTCCAAGGATAAGCAAATAGCCCAAGGCACGCAGAGTTGAAGTGCTGTACCGTGCGAGCTGGTACAATTGGCCCTAGAGCAGATTGAATTGCACATTTCCCCATCCCAGATCTTCTCGGGATTTGGGAAATCGTTTGACGAGGCGAGATTCATCGTCTTCGGCGTACCGTTCGACAAGACAAGTACCTACCGAGCTGGCTCCAAGTTTGCCCCGGCAGCTATTCGGGAAGCTTCATTGAACATAGAGACCTACAGCTTGCGTTCCAAATTCGATCTTGAGGACACTCAAATTTGCGACATAGGGGATCTACATGTCATCGATTCCGTCGATGAAACGATGCGTCGATTGTCAGCGGTCGAGAGCGAGATCCTCAAAGCATCAAAGATCCCTATAGCCATGGGCGGCGAGCACACGATCGCGTTCGGTGCAACTCGTTCCCTCCCGTCCGATGTTGGCATCGTATGTTTCGATGCCCACGCAGACATGCGGGACGAATACATGGGCGAAAAGCTGACGCATGCAACGTTCCTTAGAAGAATAATCGAGAATGTCGGCTCGGACAAGGTCGTACACGTCGGGCTAAGAGCACTCTGCAAGGAAGAGCTAGCTTTCATAGAGAAGAACCATGTGAAACACTTCTCGATGCCTGACCTCAAGCGTCACGATGTGAAGGAAGACGCCCGTCTCATTCGTCAAGCGGTCTCTGACTTCGCGAAGCTATACGTAACGGTTGATATGGACGCTTTCGATCCCGGGTTCGCTCCTGGGGTTGGAAATCCAGAGCCAGACGGTATGTGGCCTGATCTCTTCTTTACTATTCTGACAAGACTCTGTGATGAAAGGCTCGCGGGATTAGACCTTGTGGAGCTATCCCCGAACTGCGACAACGGAGTTACTGCAGCCCTCAGCGCGAAGGTACTCTTCGAAGCAATCTCCGCAGCAGAGGCGGCAAGAAGCAAGACCGCAGCAAAGTAGGTTCAATCAGCCCGTTTCATCTTTGACAGGAAATGGCCATTGCAATCGTGGATATGAGGATAGAGGCGTTGGCTCATTTCTGAACCGTAGAGCCCCGGCAGACCTATCTTTGGGCTTGAATCAACGGCTCTGAAGTCAGGATTCGCTGCTAGGAAACTGTTGACGACACGTTCATTCTCGTCAGCGAGAATGCTACACGTGCTGTAGACGAGTGTGCCTCCTTCCCGCACAAACCGCGATGCGTTCTCTAGCATTGCCCGCTGAATTCGTGCGAGCGCATGTACGCGTTCCGGGGTGGCACTCCACTTCTCAGCAGGCGACTTCCAGAAGGTTCCAGTATTACTACAGGGCGGATCTAGGAGAACCACATTGAATTGCATGTTTGTCGGAAGTGGTTTGCTGGCGTCCGCCAGTAATGGATGTGCACTTCTGACTCCAAGTCGAGAGACTTCCCGCCTCCAGAAACTCATCCTCGCAGACGACTTATCGATTGAATAGATTGCGCCTTTGTTCTCCATGAGTTGAGCCAGATGTGCAGTCTTTGCTCCGGGTGCTGCACACACATCGAGGACCGAATCCCCAGGTCTAGGGGACGCTAACACGCTTGCAAGTATGCTGGCCTTGTCCTGAATCACTATTCCTCCCCGTCTGTAGGGTTTCGTCTGCACGATGGGACGCTTGGAAGACAGGACTTTGAAGGCAAGTGGGAGATTCTGTACGGGTTCCACCTCAATTCCAGCTTCCTCAATCTCACGCCGACACGCCTCCTCGTTTCCCAGCAACGTGTTGATCCGAATGTAGGACGAGGCTTGTTGCGCATTTCGCTGCATCAACTTGAAAGCCGCCGGCCTTCCGAGTAAGAAAGTGGACACAGACACGAACCAAGCAGGATGAAACATGCTCAGTGCCACAGCCTCATCATGAGGAAGTTCCTTCATCTCATCAACGATGTCCAACGCAAGAATTCGTCCCAACACGATCTCCATCGGCTGTAGGACTCTCCAGCCAAGCGTGGAGCGCGCGGCGTGCAAAATGCGAGTCACATCACGGTCGTCCGCTCTGTGAAACTTGGTCCAGTAGCAAAATAGTCTGAGAAAGCTTGCAATGCCGTGCTGGATAGAGTCGAGATCTGACTGTCCGCCAATTGCTTTCTGAATGAGATAATCTATGAGGTTTCTGCGGCGAGTCGTTTCCAGGATGAGCAACTGGGCAGTTCTCAACTGATCCGTTCTGGTGATTCCGAGTTGTTTCGAAGCTCTTGCGAATGCAGTTCGTTCGCTGAGTCCCTCAAGTTCCATCCAGCTTAGAGCTTCGATGGCTAAAGCGACCGCGTCTTGCACTATTCTCATCCACTTAGAAACTAGGCCAGGTTGTCTAGGAACTCTCTGGCTGCAATTGGCTCGGCGTCACTATATGTGCTTACAGATCTTGGGTAGGAGCAGGTGAAGTGTTCGGTTGAGGTGAAATGTTTACTGAGGAAAGGATACGCGAAGACGATGTGTTTAGGGTCTCAGATGGCACCGCGAGGAAGCAAATGACACAAATGATTTCTATCCGAGTAGGCTCAAGTACGCTGGAGCATTTCGCTGGATGCAGACACTCGACCAGTACGTTTCCCCGGCCACCGAACACAAGCCCAAGCCGGGATCTTCGCACGTAGTCGAGTTGAGATCCCCAGCAGCTCCGCCAGAGATTCCCCCCTCGTATTTCGTTTCGATAGGTTATGATGGTCAGAAACGCAGCTGCTACCTTCGTCTGTACGAACCAAAGAGTCATCGAATCTATGAATGGTACGACACCTCCAATCACCGACCATACTGTTTTTCAGACAAGTCAAAAGAGGAACTGGAATCCATTGACGCCATCTCGAAGAATCCAGGATTTGAGAAGTTCGATGTGGCAGAGAAATACGATGCGCTTCGCTGCAAGCGAATAGTTCGCACCATGATCGTTGCGAAGGACCCGTTGACGATCGGAGGTAAGCCGGTCGGTTCTATACGGGATGCCATTCGCGCGTGGGAAGCCGACATAAAGTACGTGGAGAACTACATCTACGACAATGGCCTTGAGCCCGGGATGAAGTATGAGGTAAAGGGCGGGGCCCTCAAGAGAATCGAATATTCGCTCGCAAAAGAAGCAACCGCTTGGGTTGGGCAACTGCTCGAAGCAGAATCAGACGAGTACAGGAAACTCGCACTCGAATGGATGCGCCTCCTTGAGTGTCCTGTGCCGACTTATCTCAGAGCAGCGGTCGACATTGAGGTATCATCCCCCGTAGCGACTAGGATCCCAGATCCAGAAGCTGCTGATCAAGAAGTCATATGCGCGAGCCTCGCCGGTTCAGACGGCCACGAGCGCGTGTTTCTTCTGAGTAAGCAGGATAAGAAGCAAGGAACAACCCAGTATCCTGAAAACGCCTCCATTGAATTCTACAGTACGGAAAAGGAACTTCTCGCCGAGTTCTTCAAGGCCATAATCGCTTACCCGGTTATCCTTACGTTTAACGGTGACGACTTTGATCTTAGATACCTCTATCATCGAGGTCAGAATCTGGGTTTCGCAAAGGAAGAAATCCCCATCGAGATGGGACGGGACGTCGGCTACGTAACTCACGGCGTCCACATAGACCTCTACAAGTTCTTCTTCAATCGATCGATACAGATCTACGCATTTGGTCAAAAGTACCGCGAGAACACACTCGGCGAAGTCAGTGCAGCAATACTTGGCAGAGGAAAAATCGAAACGTCTGCACCAGTTTCTCAGCTCGATTATGGTGAACTGGCCGCCTATTGTCTGAATGACTCCGAGATCACCTTGGAGTTGACGAAAATCGATGATGACCTAGTAATGAAACTCATCACAGCTCTCTCACGGATCAGCTACATGAGCCTAGAAGATGTGTCTCGACAAGGTGTCTCCAGCTGGATCCGCAGCATAATGTACTGTCACCATCGAAAACGTAACTACTTCATCCCCCGAGCAGATGAGATACAGGAGATCAAAGGAGGCACAACTACCGAGGCCGTCATAAAAGGCAAGAAATACAAGGGCGCTATCGTCGTCGAGCCTCGTCCAGGTGTCCATTTCAATGTGGCCGTCCTCGACTTTGCATCGCTGTATCCTTCTATTATTCGAAACTGGAACCTGGGCTATGAAACGGTGCGTTGTCCTCACACCGATGAGGAATGCAAGCAGAACCTCGTTCCTGGAACATCGCATTGGGTCTGCAAGAAGACGAGGGCTCTCGAGAGCCTCCTGATCGGTTCCCTCAGAGACCTCCGTGTAAGTTGGTACAAACCACGTTCGAAGGATCCAAGTCTGCCCAAGACCCAGCTGAGTTGGTACAAAGTTGTTGCGGATGCACTCAAGGTTGTGCTAAACGCGAGTTATGGTGTCTTCGGAGCTGACAGATACGCTCTTTATTGTCCGCCAGTGGCAGAGGCCACAGCAGCGATAGGGCGATACGCAATCTCCCAAACATTGGAAAAAGCTCGTGAACTTGGGATCGAAGTTCTCTACGGTGACACAGACTCGCTATTCCTCGAAAGCCCAGAGCCAAGCGCACTGAAGAAACTCGTAGATTGGTCGACATCATCGCTACGTATGGAACTCGAAGTCGACAAGAACTATCGCTATTTGGCTTTGAGCTCCAGGAAGAAGAACTATCTCGGCGTCAAACCTGACGGAAGCGTCGACATAAAGGGCCTAACCGGAAAGAAGCGACACATCCCGGAATTCCTAACGAAAGCGTTCTACGACATGGTTCGCATCCTCAGCGATGTAAAGGATCCTAACGAATTTGAAAATGCGAAGATGAGAATAACAGAGATCGTGAAAGGATGTTATCTCAAACTGCGAAATAGGCAATACACTGTCGAGGAGTTGGCGTTCTCAGTCATGATGGGGCGTGAAACGGGAAGCTACACGAAGACGACTCCTCAACATGTGAAAGCTGCAAAACAGCTCGAGGGGACAGGTGTCGAAATCAAATCAGGCGAACTCATAGCGTTTGTCAAGGTGATCGGAGAGCAGGGAGTAAAACCCGTCCAGCTGGCCACCGTGGACGATATAGACATCCAGAAGTACATGGAGTATCTGCGATCAACTTTCGAGCAGGTTCTCGATGCGCTTGGAATCGAGTTTGAGGACCTAATCGGAGTCAAGAAGCTCGAATCCTTCTTCTCAAGCGCAAAGTGAGCGAATAGATCCTAGGCTGGAACACATATTGAAGAAAACGGCTCTCACGGTACTCGGGCTACGATACATTCCAGAGGTAAAGCATAGAGACAACCTTGGAAGAATGATCGTCGCTGCTGCGAACAGACAAGGCCTCCGGCTGAACAACAACGACATAGTTGTCGTGGCCCAGAAGATCGTCTCCAAAGCTGAAGGACGTTTTGTCTCTCTTGGCAATGTCAAGCCATCAGCCGTAGCTAGGAAGATTGCAGGGGCGATGAGGAAGGATCCGCGGCATGTTGAAGTCATATTGCGCGAAACAAAACGCGTGGTGAGACGACGGGGCCTGCATCTGATCGTTGAGACTCGACAAGGCCTGGTATGTGCGAACGCGGGTGTAGACAAATCAAACGTTGAAGGTCAGGATGTTGTCACATTGCTCCCAAAGGATCCTGACAGATCAGCACGGCGAATCCGCGATCAGATCAGAGAAAGAACGAGCAAAGTCGTTTCAGTCATTGTGTCCGATACTTTTGGTAGGTCCTGGAGATTAGGGCAGACGAATGTTGCCATCGGCCTTTCCGGCACAAGGCCATGGATTGACTACAGAGGTACGAAGGACATGTTCGGTTACGAGCTCTCAGTGACTAGAATGGCTGTGGCTGACGAGCTCGCAGGTGCAGCAGAACTCGTCATGAACAAGAAAGATGGAATACCCGTGGCCATCATAAGGGGCTATCCGCATCCTCACGCCCGTGGGAGTGCAAGACAGTTGGTAAGGCCCGCCAGGCAGGACCTATTTCGTTAGAGATGTTCCCTGCTTCTCCCGCATCATCCTGCCAAAGGTTCTCGCGCGATCGAGCATGCTGATGTTGTTGAACAATACGGAAGTTTCTTTGACTCCTAGATTCAACACGAATCGCAGCAAGCTTAACTATCGCTCCGTTGTTGTGTACCTCGTCAAGGAAGCGGTGTTCTTGAATTCGATAAAGCCGCCCGTGCCAGTAGAAGTCAATGACGTACTCAACTTTTCGAGACTCGCACTTGCCCTCACCGAAGGGTCGCAAATCCTGTGGCACCTCAGGCACAAAGGTAGACACGTGCTCGGTATGTTCACTGCATACATGTATTGGGACGGCGACCTGCCGATACTGGCCTATACCTATGCCGATTCTCCTCCGAAGCCGTTCCTTGCCTACAAGAGTGATTCTGCGAAGGGGGAGGAATGGATGTTCACGGATGATGCCGATGACAACAGATACCGATACGGCTCATTCATTGAGGTAAAGAGCTTGCCCCAGAAATTTCTAGAGTGCTTGGACGGGCAGTTTCCCTCGCCGCCGGCACCGATGCTCGCTGAGGTCGAGAGCATCAATTCGATAATGCGAACGCTCGTTCCTCTCTCAATCCATGAAGGCACTGTCTTCCCACTCTGGCACTTTTCTCGCAATGGCAAGCACATAGTTGGAACTTGCATACCATTCGAACACTACTATGAGGCGGATGCCCTTCCCGTCTTCTTCTACATCACTCAAGAGAAACCACCTTCCCTACCCTTTGTCAAGTACGTCGCCTCGAAACCCACAGGAGAGCGCATCGACTACACAAGCAACACATCGGACGCGAAAGGCTTCTATGCGAAGATAGTGGACGTGAAGGACTTCCCGATATTTCCGTAGGCATTTGGGATCCCGTGAAAACTCAAACTAGACAGAGCGTGAGCGAAACTGGAGTTCAAGCAATTCATTGAGCATGCAGCAACACGTAACAAGTCACCCATCGTGCTGGCGCTTGACTTGACGCGCGAAGATAGAGAGGACCTGTTCAAACATACCGTGAAACTGATTGGGTCGGTTTCTCGCTCTTTATGTGCAGTGAAGTTCAATCATCAAATGGTCCTTCCCCTTGGATTACATGATCGCGTGAAAATGTTGATCGATGAGGTCCACAAGCACCACATTCCCGTTATCATGGACGCAAAGATCAACGACATCGGACACACTAACGAATTCATCGCTTCTCAGTACTTTTCTGCAGGATTTGATGCCATCATAGCAAACCCCTTCGCGGGATTCAAGGACGGACTGGAACCTGTCTTTCGGATCGCCAAGGCCCAGCAGAAAGGGGTGCTGTTGCTCGTGCATATGAGCCACAGCGGCGCGAGCGAGGGCTACGGTCAAACCGTCCTAGACGAGAAAGGCGAGAAAAAAGTCCAGTTCGAAGTCTTCGCTCAGAGGGCGGTCCAATGGGGTGCAGATGGCGCGATCGTTGGAGCCACTTTCCCGGAGACTATCACGAGAGTCCGCTCTATCCTTGGCGATGGCATCCCGATATTCTCCCCGGGAGTAGGGGTCCAAGGTGGAAGCCTCAGCAGGGCCTTGGCCGCGGGGGCGAAGTATGCTATAGTTGGCAGATCCATATACGAAAGTGATGATCCGGCAAAGTCGACAGAGAACTTACGCCGATCAGTCGCAACGACTGACTAGGTCTCTTCTGTTCTCCACAATTCCTTCTTGAGCATGTCGCGGACCGCTGCTCTGATCGCGGCACTTCTGCTTTGATACATTCCTGCCTTTACGAGCTCGTCCAGTCCCTCCAGTATCGCTTCAGGTAGTTTGACCGTGACGAGTTTCAAAATCGAGGACCCCGCAGACCAGCTGGTATTCCGATGGAAGTGATATGACTCTTTCCCACAGCCCGTCATCCATACGGAAAGATTTTATTGAACTCGGTTCGTTTCAAGGGCAAGTGATTCTATTGGGCGGAGCTAAGAAGAAGAGCCTAGCACAGATGGAGAAGACCCAAGATCAGCAGGACAAGAAGCCAGAGGCCCCGAAAAAGTCGAAGGGCAAGCCACCTGCTGAGAAGAAATCGCGTGGTGTCGATCTCCCAAACTTGGAGGACACTCGTTTCCTTTCGGAGCTCTCCAAGATGGGAGCCATCACCCCATATGCACTCGCCTCTCAGTTCAATCTACGTATTAGCGTCGCAAAGGACATGCTGGAGGAATTGGAGAGAAAACGGCTCGTCACATCGGTCGGCGGAAACGCTAGGATACGCATCTACAAGATGGCTGCTGCCTAGGCCCTTTCCAACCGAATCTTGGCCCCGGCAGCTACATCTTTGAAGATCTCTATCCCGCTCTTGACGACGCCTATCATGTTCACCGGACTGTAGGGCTGAGTCTGTCCATAGAAGATGCAGATCGCAGATCCCATCGGCCAGAACGCGACGGTTCCTGTCTCCATCTTGGATTTCGGTTTCTCGGGTCCTATTGTTATGCCAGCTTCAAAGTAAACTTCCTCTTTCCAACGGGCAACCCTCCCCTCGATCGGCAGTCGCCTAAGGAGGGCATCCGTGGTCTTTGGTGCGTAGAACCGCACCAGTTCTGCCTCGGCCTGCCTTCCGTCTTCAAGTACAAACCGCACGGGTATTCGCGAAATGCTGCCAGCCATGGCCATTCAGGTTCTGCCCACCCTAGAACAGATATAGGTTTGATGCAGTTGGCTAGCGTTCGTCGATTGCGAGGGCCCGAATTGGCGCACAGGACAAGGACCATCATAATGGGTGCAGCAGGAAGAGACTTCCACAACTTCAACGTGTTCTTCAGAAAGCGCCCAGAATATGAAGTGGTAGCGTTTACTGCTGCACAGATACCTGGCATTGAGCAGAGGACGTATCCACCGAATCTTGCGGGGTCACTCTATCCGAAAGGAATCCCGATCATGTCAGAAGAGCAGCTTCCGACCCTGATCAGAGAGAAGGATGTCGAGCTGGTCGTTCTTGCCTATAGTGACCTCTCATATGACGATGTCATGCACAAGTCATCCATTGTCGGCTCCAATGGTCCGGACTTCATGCTCATGGGCCCCAAGAGCACGATGCTGAAGGCCAAGGTCCCTGTCGTGTCTGTGTGCGCGGTCAGGACTGGAGCAGGCAAGAGCACTGTCTCTAGAACCTTGGCAAGAGTCATCAAAGCGCGCGGAAAAAGGGTCATCGTTGTTCGCCACCCTATGCCCTACGGCGAACTAGAAACCGAAACCGTCCAGAGATTCGCCACATACGAAGACATGGACAAGCAGAAATGCACAATCGAAGAGAGAGAAGAATACGAGCCCCACATTGATCAAGGAAACGTTGTCTACGCGGGAGTAGACTACGAGAAGATACTCCTCGCGGCCGAGAAGGAAGCCGATGTGATCTTGTGGGATGGAGGGAACAACGACCTATCGTTCTACCAGCCAGATCTCAATGTGGTCGTGGCAGATCCGCATAGGCCCGGAAATGAACTCTCATACTACCCGGGTGAGACCAACGTGAGGATGGCAGATGTAATAGTAATCAATAAGGTCGACAGTGCGCCGCCCGAGAACGTACAGCAAGTGCGCGAAAACGTCAAGCGGTTGAACCCTTCTGCCACAATTGTCGAGGCAGCATCTACCATCCATGTTGATGAGCCCTCACTCATCAAGGGAAAGAGTGTTCTGGTCGTTGAAGACGGTCCGACGGTTACTCATGGACTGATGAGAGAATCAGTGGGCGCAATTGCAGCCCACCAGTACGGAGCACGCGAATTGGTGAACCCAAGACCGTTTGCAGTTGGTTCGATCAAGAAGACATACGAGAAGTATCGTCACATCGGGTTTGTCCTGCCTGCGATGGGATACGGAGCCAAGCAAGTCAAAGAGCTGGAACAGACAATAGAAAAGACCCCCTGTGATTCTGTGGTGCTCGGAACCCCGATAGATATCCGCCGAATCATGAAAGTGGCCAAGCCTGCCGCTAGGGTTCGATACGAAATACGTGAAGTCACCAAGCCTAGTCTTGAGCAACTCTTGAACAAGTTCTTCGAACGATTGAGGAAGTAATGAGCTGCCCGCATTCTCCCTAGATCGCGCGTTTGACAGCCTCAACAACATACTGAAGTTCATTCTGCTTCAGCATCGGGTGCACCGGTAGGGAGAAGACCTGCCGGCAAGCCCGTTCTGTCTCAGGCAAAGCACTTCTTCGCGTGGACTGCAAGTCCCGATAGTACGGAAGCATGTGAATCGGTGACTCGTAATACACGGAACAGGCGATGTTCTTGGAACGCAGTTTTTCAACGAGCTTGTTGCGCTTTCCTGCGTTGGCTCCACGTAGTCGTGGTGTGAAGAGATACCATGCGTGCTTTCTACCAGCAGGTTCTCTTGGCATGACCAGCTTTCCCAACACGCCCAGTTTCTCAGACAAGAATTCGGCGTGGTTTCTGCGCTCCTGCAGAAAACCGGGCAGTTTCTTCAGTTGGGTAGCTCCGATCGCCGCCGCTATCTCGGGCATCCGGTAGTTGTGCCCTTGTCTGGCAACCCAATACGGACGTTCTTCTCCGTGAGTTCTGATTCTCTTGAGCTGTTCCGCCGTGTCGTCATCATTCGTCGTAATCATACCTCCCTCTCCAGTGGTCATGTTCTTTCCAGGGTAGAAACTGAAGCAAGTGACATCGCCAAGGGAACCCACTCTGCGGCCGTTGTATTCTGCGCCATGTGCTTGGGCCGCGTCCTCAATGACGACAACTCCGCGGTTATGTGCCAATTCGATTATTGGATCCATGTCGGCGCACAGGCCGTACATGTGTACTGGCATTATCGCCTTCGTCGCGCGGGTTAGCACGGCCTCAATCGACTCAGGCGTGATACAGTAGGTATCCGCGTCAATGTCCGCGAAAGCCGGTTTGCCTCCGGCTAGTACAACAGCTCCAGCCGTAGCGGAGAATGTGAACGAAGGGACCACGACTTCATCCCCCGGCTGGATGCCTGCGGCCAAGAGTGACGAGTGCAAGGCTGCTGTACCCGAGGAGACGGCGATCGCGTGTTTCGCTCCAACGAACTTGGCGAACTCCTTCTCGAACTGTAGGACCCTTGGTCCTCGCCCGCTCTTTTCAGTGAGAATTCCGCTCTTGAGAACTTCGACGACCGCTTCGATCTCCTCTTTTCCGATCGAAGGCTGATTGATTGGTATCATATCGCGCATTGAATTCATTGCCACAGGGTCTTCATATCATGGTGGAAAATCTAAAAGCATTTCTCGTCGGTCTGTTCTCATGGAAAAGCGCTCAACCGTGAACGTTACGTCTGTTCTTCAACGCAAATCCGAATGAAGGCACGTCAGGTAACAGTGTCGGGACAATCACTTGGAGATCGAAGCGAGACCGAATGGTATCTTCAACTGCGCTGCGAGCGGAGGATAGCTCGGAAACTTGCGAATGTGTCTTGACATGGTCTGGCTACGAGGCGCTTTCGGACGCAACACTTATATAAAGACTGATTTTTCGTTTCGGTGTTCTTTGAAAACTGAGGTTATGACGCTTGAATGCTGAATTTGCAGGACAGCAGGTCCTAATACTGAAGGAAGGGACGTCACGCGCCACGGGCCGGGACGCACAACACGCCAGCATCTCCGCAGCTCGTATCGTTGCAGAGTCCGTGAAGTCATCCCTTGGCCCCAAGGGAATGGACAAGATGCTCGTTGACGGTTTCGGAGACGTTACGATCACAAACGACGGTGCAACCATCCTGGACGAAATGGAGGTTCAGCACCCGGCTGCAAAGATGCTGGTGGAAGTAGCGAAGACCCAAGACGACGAGGTCGGAGACGGAACGACAACAGCCGTCGTGTTGACTGGAGAACTTCTTGGCAAAGCCGAACAGCTGCTCGAAAAGGATGTCCATCCCACAGTGATAGCGGACGGATACGAGATAGCGGCCGAGAAGGCTCTTGAAATTCTTGAGGACATAGCAATCAAGGTCGACCCAACAGACAAGTCGATGCTCAAGAAAGTCGCAAACGTCTCTGTAGCCACAAAGATGCTAGCCGAGTACGGAGATGAAGTGAGCGACTTTGCAGTCCGAGCAATCCTGGAAGTAGCGGAGAGGGATGCAAAGGGCTACAAAGTCGACATAGACGATATCAAAGTAGAGAAGAAACCGGGGCAATCATTATCAGACACGAAACTGATCCAAGGCGTGCTCTTGGACAAAGAAGTTGTTCACCCTGGAATGCCCAAACGCGTCGAGAACGCCAAGATAGTGCTTCTAAATTGCCCGCTAGAGGTTGAGAAGACAGAATTCGACGCGAAACTCAACATCAAGAACCCAGATCAAATGAAGGCCTTCCTTGATGAGGAGGAAAAGATGCTGCGAGGAATGGTCGACAAAATTGCGTCAGCAGGCGCCAATGTGGCCATCTGCGAGAAAGGAATCGACGATGTGGCACAACACTTCCTTGCAAAGAAGGGTGTGCTCGCAGTACGCCGAGTAAAGCAGTCCGACATGGAGAAACTTGTGAAAGCGACCGGCGCACAGGTGGTCACCAACCTTGAAGACCTAGGAAGTAAGCATCTCGGCAACGCACAGCTGGTCGAGGAAAGGAAAGTTGGCAACGACAAGATGACTTTCGTGGAAGGCTGCAAGAATCCGAAGGCTGTTACAGTGCTGGTTAGAGGTGGCACTCAGCGAATTGTTGACGAAGCAGAGCGGGCCGTCCACGATGCACTCTGCGTTGTCAGAGATGTTGTAGTCAATCCGAAGGTAGTGGCGGGTGGGGGAGCTCCCGAAGCAGAGGTCGCCAAGCGACTGCGAGCATACGCGGACAAGCTCTCGGGCAGAGAACAACTCGCCGTCCAAGCGTTTGCCGAAGCGCTTGAGTCGATACCCATGGTACTGGCGGAAAATGCTGGACTGGATCCGATTGACACTCAAGTCGAGTTGAGAACAAAACACGAGCAAGGAGTCGTATGGGCTGGCGTCGATCCTTTCAAGGGAAAGGTTGCCGACATGGCTAAGCAGAATGTCTACGAACCGCTGGCAGTCAAGCTTCAGCTCGTGAAATCCGCTAGCGAGGCGGCGCGAATGATTCTGAAAATAGACGACGTTATCGCTGCGTCAAAGAAGGAAATGAAAGGTCCACCAAAGGGGCCAGAAGAGAGTGGTGAAGAAGCGGGCGAGTACTAGGCGCCAAGAGTCCACTCTGATCGGCCCTCGGAAACTGACGCGTTTCGAGCGGGCGAGAGTGGTTGGCGCTCGTGCTCTTCAGATCGCGCTGGGAGCTCCAGTTCTGATCGATATTGATCCCGGAAGCATGTCCGCGATAGATATAGCGACCCAAGAGCTTGAAGCTGCCGTGCTTCCGATCAGCATCAGAAGGACCTTGCCAGACGGAACGAGCCAAAACATTGCCTTGAGGACGCTCTTGAGACAGGAAAGCTGAGATGAGAGAGTTCGCGCAGGCTGACGCGTCTCAGAAAAGTGCAGTCAAGGACTGGGGCTACGCGTTCATCCTACTGGCCGCAATCTCAGGATTCTTTTTGACCCTGAGGCTGATCGGACGAGCCTTCATTGTCCCTGAGTTTGAGGTTCTAGTTATCCATCTGCCCGCCGTCGTCTGCCTGCTAGGGTATGTGAAGATGGTGCTGTCCGTCCGTTCAGTGGATCTGTGACAGGGGACCTACCAGAGAGGCCACCCTGAGTGGGTCACCTGATACACTGGTCTAGTTGCCGGTCGGGGATACCATGGATGTGGCTGAACCGGGCCTGTTGAACATAGGGGGCAAAATACCATTTCGAAGTAGGGGCGCGCGCATGATCTGCAAAGTACGCGTCCGCATCGGCCACATACATAGGTCGCAACTGCACTAGGGTGGAACGAGCACACTGGCGACGCGCTGACTCCCGTCATGGCTTCGTACACAGGTTCTGGAGGAGTAATGAGACTGAAGCCGCACTTCAAGCAGTAGTTCGCTTCATCGCGATTGTCATGTCCACAGCTGGAACATTTCACGGTCATACCTATCATCTGAGGTTGCATTCTTTGAGCAGTTAACCTTTGCTGCTTGCTTAGGCACTTGGATAGCGCAGGTGGGAATGTTCACTCTATGGAAGGTTTTCCATCTTTCAGTCGGAGCTTTATGAGTGTCTTGACTTTCACTCCTGTTTCTTTCTCCACGCGTTCGACGCCTCTAAACTCCACTCTTTCAATGACTGACACGGCATCTGCCAGCTTGATTCCCTGGGAGAGGAGTTCCCTAATGATTGCGACGTATGTTCCGCCGGTGGCAATTATCGAGTCGACGAGTAGCACCGAGTCTCCTGATTTTAGACCGTTTGCGTACATTGTCTCCTCAGCGTAGCCTGTTCTCTTCACGATCTTGATTTCGGTGGGCAACATGTAGGATTTCTTTCTAATAACAAGCATCGGGATTCCTGTGACAAGGCTGAGCGCTGTGGCGATCTGAATCCCCATCGCCTCTGGCGTGATGATCTTGTTGGAGCGCTTCACGTCGCTGATCCTTGCGACTTCAAACGCGCAGCCCCAGAGCGCCTCCGTAGGAATCTCAGGAACGCCGGAGCTCAGTGGGTTCACGACGTACTCGTAGTAGCCCTGTTTCGATGGGATGCGGACAATCGTTGCTTTTCGTAGATCATCTCGTATTGTCTCAAGCCAATCCAAGGAACGAACACACAGGAGTGCGGGGCATCTATCCTACATAGCATTTATGCACAAATTCCTGAATCATCTAACCGAACGAAGCGGCTCAGGCCCGAGCACTCTGAGAGGGAAGGGCGCCCCCCTCGAGAGGGATCATCATCACCAAAGCCTCTGCACCGTCGGCGTAATAATGAGGCACTTGTCTCGCTAGTGAGAATCCCAGTTTCTCATACAATTTGATGGCAGTTTCGTTTGTCCCTCGGACCTCCAGGTAGCATTCCTCGGCCTTCATTTCTCGTAGCGCGCCGAGTGTCTGCTTCACGAGCTCTGACGCAATCCCGGCTCGCCTGAATTCAGGTAAAACAGCAATGGAAATGATATGTCCCTTCCGGATGAATTTCAATCGCTTGATGTCAGAGAATCCATGCTCAATTCGACACATCATGTAGCCGACTATTCGAGTTCCAACCACGGCTACTCTGAAGGCACTGGGGCAGTTCTGGAATGTGTCTATGAAGAAGAAAGACGCGTAATTCTCAGGGAGACATATCCTATTGATCTCGATGACGGCTTCGAGATCATTCGTGTTGAATTGCCGCAGGGAAAACTTCGTTTCCGTCAGCATCGCAATTCCAACGCCTCATGTGAACACATGGATACTATAAGGCATTTGGACTGCTACTTTTCGGAGGAATCAATATGTTTAAGTGAAGTTGCTCTTCGATCCAATGCCCTCGACGGTAGGAACCCCAATTTGTCATCGGTTTCGTGGAGCTTCTCGACTCAAGACAGTACTTACCCTCATCTCATTGAACTTAGACGGATCGTTCAGCTCAGGTTCAACGTGACTGACGCGTTCATCGATCAATACGGAATTCCCAACTTCCGTGTGGACAGGGAAGCGGTCAAAAAGGGATTCAAGGCGCTGATAGGTGATCTGAAGCCGCTTCAGTTGAGCGCGTCAATTCGTTCTGACTCGGACAAGCTTCTGATAAAGATCTTCCAGAGAATCCAAGCGCGCCGGTCGAATCCGCTTATCAATGTCCTATTGATGTTTGCAACGATTGCGACCATACTCTTCGCGAGCTACAGCCTCACCTACTCGATGGATCCGCAAGTCCTGAAAACTGTCTTCGGGCATCTCGACCTTAACGTACAGGTAGCGATGTTTGCGGGATCAATTTTCGGGATTATTGCGCTCCACGAATCAGGTCACAAAGTAGCAGCGTCAAGCCACCAGATGGATTCCACTTTCCCATACTTCATTCCTGGTCCACCGCCGTTTGGAACCTTCGGCGCGGTGATTTCGCTGAAGAGCCCTCCTGCAAACCGTGACGAATTGTTCGATCTTGGATTCAGTGGGCCCGTAGTTGGATTCTTAGCCACGATAGCGGTGGCGATTGTCAGCATACTCACTGCGCCTCTGGTTCCGCAGGCGCAGGTGGATACGCTTGTGAGTCAGGGATTGCTGTCTGTGCAAGCATGGCCGAAAACGCCGTTACTGATGATACTCCTCAGCTACCTTGACATCCGTGCTATCGCGCCAGGGCAGACCCTAGTGCTGACGCAGGTGGCCTTCGCCGCCGAGATTGGAGCTCTGATTACATTCCTGAACATAATCCCTGCGTGGCAGCTGGATGGCGGTCACATCATGAGGGCTGCACTCGGCCCTCGGGGGCACCGCGCTGCGACTGGCATAGGACTCGCAGTCCTAGCCCTCGCAGGGTACTGGCCTTTCGCATTATTGATTCTTATTATGATGTTCACGCGCGGCGGGTTGGCTGGCGTCGAGCCCTTGGACGATGTCTCATCGCTCTCCAAGGGCAGAAAGATGCTGTTCGTGTTAGCGATCGTGATACTCGTGCTTTGTTTCATGATGTTCTGAAGGCATAGGGGAATACTGGTAGTCATCTCTCTGCTTTACATTCGCTTGGCATGCGGTAGAGGAGGCGTGCACCACTAGATGCACAGGGCGCCGCCATGACTAATGCTGCCTTGCACGTCTGTCTGCTGCACGAGACAAGACAGAATCACCTGTGTAACGCAAGTGAAATTGTCGCAAGGAGCAAGACCTGTTGGTCTATCGTTGAAGAGTCGCTGCACAACCTCGAAGAAGCCGGTGCCGTTACCCTTGCGGGCGAGGAGATTCACGTCACGCCGGGGCAGCGACTGCAGATAGCACAACTCGCAATCACCAAGGGAGCCGACCCCGAACGAGTTGCCAGAGAGCTTCGGTGGCAGGAATTTGAAAGCCTTACTAGTCAAATCCTCAGTCGGGAAGGATACGCGACTGCAAATCACTTCGTCTTCAAACACTCTGGGCACAAATACGAGATCGATGTGTTAGGTGCAAAGGAGCCAATAGTGCTCTGCGTTGACTGCAAGCACTGGCATCATGGCTGGGCTCCAAGCAAGATAGCGGCAGCAGTGAGGAACCAGCTGCTCCGGGCCCAGTCCCTGTCCGAAGTCTTCGAGCTCTATGAAAGGAAGCACCATATAGTTGGCTGGCAGTCAGTGCAGCTTCTTCCGATTGTGCTAACGCTGGCTGACTTATCTTCGAAGCTAATCGACGGCGTGCCGGTTGTCTCTGCCTTCCGCCTAAGAGATTTCCTATGTCAAGTAAGCCCATGGATTGAGAGGCTGCGCTTTATTGATGTCCCGTCGTGTTCACAAGCACTTCTGCTTTCCTAGACTGTCGAGTCTACTTTTTAGATTCCAGCTCTTCTTTGAGTGTTCGTCTTAGGATCTTGCCGACAAGCGTCTTAGGCAAGGACTCTCTGAACTCGACCAGTCTGGGCGCCTTGTAGGTGGCGATCTTCTCTTTGCAGAATTTGATTATGTCTTCTTGTGTTACCTTTCCTTGATATTCTGGCTTGAGGGTTACGTATGCCTTAACGGTCTCGCCTCTGTACGCATCTGGGACTCCGACGACCGCAGCTTCGCTGACGGCAGGATGTTCGTAGAGTACCTCTTCCACTTCACGGGGCCAGACCTTCAGGCCAGAGACATCAATCATGTCCTTCTTTCGGTCGACGATGTAGAAATAGCCGTCCTTGTCCATCTTGGCGATGTCGCCAGTGTACAGCCATCCGCCTTTTAGCGTCATCTTGGTTTCATCCGGGTTATTCCAGTAACCTTGCATGACCTGTGGCCCTTTGATGACCAACTCGCCTACTTCATCGGGCTTGAGGTCCTTTGTGCCGGTCTCAAGGTCTACTATCTTTGCATCCGTGTCCGGGACGGGGATTCCAATTGATCCCGGCCTGTTCTTTTTGGGATCATCAAGTGGGTTGACGTGCGAGACGGGGCTTGACTCTGTGAGGCCATAGCCTTCGACTAGGCGGCCCCCGGTCAGTTGCTCGAACTTCTTCTGAACCTCGACTGGTAGCGGTGCGGCTCCGGAAAGGCATGCGCGAACCGTACTCAAGTCGTACTTCTTGATGTCAGGCCTATTGATGAGGGCGATATACATGGTCGGGACGCTGCAGAAGACGGTTGCTTTGTACTTGCTGATCGCGCTCAGTATCGCTTTGGGGTCACGTGGATCAGGAATCATGAGCATAGTCGTGCCAGTCAATACAGGCGCGTTCATGGCACATGTCATGCCGAATATGTGGAAGAGAGGCAGAGCGGTCACGTTGATATCGATTCCTCGACGGATAGGCAACTCAACCTCACATTGGGCTGCATTCGCAACGAGGTTACTGTGAGAAATCATGGCGCCTTTCGGAACGCCCGTAGTTCCTCCAGTGTACTGGAGAAGCGCGAGCTCATCCGGCTTTACTGCGACTGGTTTCGGATTCGGCCCATACTTCTTCATGATTGATAGGAAGTCAATCGCTCCAGGGCAATCATGCGATTTGACCCCCTTCAAAGGCGAGAGCGTCCTTAGCAGCGGTGGAAGATAGTCACGTGGGCTGGTGGCAATCACGTTTCGCAGCTTGGTCGCCTGTCGGATCTCCTGAACTATCGGATACAGCGTGTCCATGCAAACGAGGATCTCTGTTCCGGAGTCATTGAGCTGATGCTCAAGCTCCCTTGCCTTGTAGAGTGGACTGCATGCGACACATATCGCTCCCGCGCGAAGGGCTCCATAGAAGGCAATCACGAACTGCGGGATGTTTGGTAACTGTACCCCTACCCTGTCGCCCTTCTTGACTCCCAAATCCTGCAGAGCTGCCGCGAATCGATTCACCATTTCATCAAGCTCACGATACGAGATGCGCCTTCCGAAGTAGATGATTGCAGGATTGTCAGCGAAATTCTGCGCCGACTGTTTAAGCGCATCGCTCAACGTAATATTCGGATAATCGATTGATCTTGGCACTTGTTTTGGATAGAACCTAAACCAAGGTTTTTCCAAAGAATGAGCACCAATCTTGGTACGCTGGCTGAGTGTATAAAACGCTACCTACGGTACGATCGGTTGCCGCCAACTGGGGTGCCAATGGCTCGATTCTTGTTCTCTCTCGAGGTCACCTGATCGCTCAGGGAGTTTAAGGGAGCAGCCTACTCGCGGTCCTACTTGCCGAGTCTGGGCGCCAAACATGTCCGAGGGATCAGGTGAGCCGTCCCATCGTGAAGAGCTTCAGCTAGAAGAAGGTCCGAGTCGAGAAAGAAGGAGAGTAAGAAAAAGAGATCGAAGGAGTTCGGGTGTGAGCAGTGGGTCTTGCTACTTTCCCGCTTCTTCCCATTTCTTCCAGGCTGTAAAGTCTGATCCGAGCAGTTGAAGGGCGATTACGATCTTCTGGGCGTTTCTTGTTCCTTCTGCGACAATCGCCTGTCTGGTAGTCCTGAATGCTTGTTGCACGTCGTAGTCGGTGGTTGTTCCCATTCCGCCAAACCATTCCAACACATCGCTGATCGCTTTCATGCATGATTCAGAGGCCACGAGTTTGGCGCAGGACGCAGCCATCATCGCGTCGTAGAATGATGCCCTGCCGTCGTGGTATCTGTCCACGAGCCACGCCGCGCGATAGCACAGCCACCTGGCAGCCAAAACGTTCGCGTAGTTCTCGGCGAGTTCGAATTGTATTCCTTCATGGCCTGCTAATGGTCGACCGAACGATCGCCGCTGCTTGACATGCTCCATCCCAGCCTCGAGGCATTTCTCTGCGCCCGCCACGATTGCCATCGTGGTTGGGACTCGTGCGTGTACGAAGCATTCGTACGTCATCTGATAGCCTGTTCCTTCAAAGCCTATGAGGCAGTGTTCCGGCACTTTCGTGTTCTCGTATCTGACGCCGCCGAGGTCTATGCCCATCCCCTCAAAGAGCGATGTCGTGATGCCGTTCGAGGTCACAGGAATGTACACGAGGCTCAGACCCTTCGAGCCGAGTTCAGGTTGCGTCTTGACGGAGGTGATGAAGCCTCCACCGTACTTCATAGCTTCCGGAACGCAGCTGAGTATCTGCTTCTCCCCGTTGACGATGTAATCCCCGTTGTTCTTCTTCGCGGTTGTTGTGATTGCTGTGAAGTCGGTGCCGCAGCCAGGTTCGGTGTTGTGAAGCGGAGTTATCCATCCGTCCTTCACGACCTTTGGGAGAATTTCTTCTTTCAGTTCTGCGTTTCCGTAAACGGCGAGAACGCGAGCGCATGTAGCGCCGTACCAGACTGGAATTCCTGCAATACCCGTTGGATCGGCCTTGGTGAGTTCCTCTACGGCGATCGTAAAGGTGACGTAGTCTGCCTCACTTCCGCCCCACTCTTTGGGGAGCAGTAGTCCAAATAGGCCCTGGCTGGTCACTGCTTTGTGAACTTCAGGCGTTATCATTCTTGCCTTCAATATCTCTTTGGATTTCGGTGTCAGGTTCTTCGCATAGTAGTCTTTGAGTGTCCGCCTGAACAGTTCCTGTTCCTCAGTGAATCCAAAATCCATGGGCATGGCAAATCACTTTCCTTTGAATTCCGGCTTTCGTTTGGACATGAAGGCTGAAACGCCTTCCATTACGTCCTTGGTCGAAAGCACAACCCCGAATGCCTCGGATTCAAACTTAAGCCCTATGTCCAGTGGTACCTGCGTGGCATAGTTCAGAGCATGCTTGGCGGCCTTCAGGGCCACAGGAGGCCCGTCCACGAAGTTCTTTGCGAATGTCTTAGTCTCTTCAACTAGTTTGGCCAGAGGCACAACCTTAGTGACCAAGCCAATCCTCAGAGCCTCTTGCGCCGTGATTCGGTCCCCGAGCATGATCAGCTCCTTGGCCTTAGCTAGGCCGACAATACGGGTAAGCCTCTGTGTTCCTCCCCAACCTGGTATTAGGCCGAGTTTGATTTCAGTCGGTCCGAGCTGTGCGCTCTCAGATGCGATCCTGAAGTCGCAGGCGAGAGACACTTCGAGGCCGCCGCCTAGTGCATAGCCGTTGATGCAGGCTATCACAGGCTTGCCGAGCCCTTCGATATGTGCCGTAAGCTGATGGCCTTTCATCGACGCATCCACTGCCATCGATGGGGTTATGCCCATGAATGATGTGACATCTGCCCCTGCGCTGAAGGCTTTCTCCCCGGCGCCCGTGACGACGACGCATTTCACGTCTTTGTCCGACTCGAAATCGTCGAGCGCTGAGATGAACTCGTTCATCATGTCAAGCGTCATGGTGTTGAGTCTGTGAGGTCGATTGAGTGTGATCCAGCCTATGCCTTCTTCCTTCTTCACTATGATGTCTTGGTAGATCTTACCTTCGCTCAATTCTGAAAACCTCTGGTGAAAAAGCAGTCACACTACCCAGTATAAGAAACCCTCTCCAAGCTCTGTTGAGCACGGGGGCGGTAGGTCTGTCACTTGTACTTGTGGAATCCCCGTGCGGCCTTCCTGCCAAGCCATCCGTTCTTCACGTACTCGAGAAGAAGCGGGCACGGCTCGTACATTGGTTCCGGATTTTTCGCATGCAGTTCGTTCAGGTTCTTGACCACCGTGTCGATGCCCATCTTGTCGGCGAGTTCACATGGCCCAGAGGGCCAGCCTGTCCCGAACTTCATCGCCGTATCTATGTCCGCTGGGCTGGCGACATCATCATGAACCAACCAAGCAGCGGCGTTGGCCGCCATCGTGTAAAGCCTATTCGGGTCGAACTTGTCAGCGAGTTCAAATGGTATTCGAGGTCGTCCACCGATCCATGGGTAGAAGCCTTCCCCTGTCTTCTGACCTAGTTTGCCGGCCTTCACGAGCGGCTGGTAGATTAGGCAAGCTTTGGCTCGTGCCCCGAAGGCCTCCTCCATTTCTTTCGCTACGCTGTTGAGTATGTCGAGACCGACAAAGTCCGCCAGTTCGAATATCCCCATCGGCAAGCCTGCTTGATATTTCATCGCTGCGTCGATCTCATCCCTCGTCGCCTCTTTTCGCTCGACAGCCCAGAACGCTTCATTGAAGACAGCCGCAAGGATTCCGTTCACGATGAATCCTCTGACATCCTTCTTCACCAGTACCGGTGTCTTTCCGAGTTTCTTCGCGAGGTCCAGTGCAAACTTCGCCGTCTCGTCGCTGGTTTGTGCTCCCTTGATGATCTCAAGGAGCGGCATCATCTGCGGTGGATTGAAGAAATGCAGTCCAACAACCTTGTCAGGTCTGCTCGTTACCTTTCCAAGTTCCGTGATGCTTAGCGTTGAGGTATTTGATCCGAGAATCGCGTGTTTCGGAGCTGCCTTATCCATCTCAGCAAAGAGCTTCTTCTTCATGTCGAGATTCTCAGGAGCTGCCTCAACGATGAGGTCCGCATCCTTGAAGGCCTCATCCATCTTGGTCGTGGTGTGGAGACGCGCCATCGCTGCATCCGCATCTTCCTTACTGACCGTCCTCTTCTCCACGAACTTCTCGATGCTCCACTGTATCTTCTGTCGCCCTTTAGCAAGGATGTCATCGTTGATGTCGACGATCGTCACTTCAGTGCCAGTCATGATGAGTAGTTGTGCTATTCCGTGGCCCATCGATCCGGCTCCAATAACTGCCGCCTTTTTCAGAGGTTGGGTGCTCATGAAGATCACATCGACTATTGTCGTCTGCGTCTAGGTATTTCACTTATTGGATGGGCACGAGTTCGTAGCTGGCTCCTTCAGGCGAGGGCTTTCCAGCGAGTTTCACTTTCATGCCAACCTTGGCTTGCCCCAGTTTCACTCCTGAGAGCCATGCGAGTACCTTCACTCCCTGGTTCAGTTTGGCTACGGCGACTGTGTATGTTTCGTGTTCAGCGAAACTCGGCGGTCGAACGATCACGTGGGTGAAGGTCTCGATCTCTCCCTCTTCGCCTGTAAGGTCTATCCATTCCATGTCTGATGTGAGGCACTCTGAGCAGTCTGCGGCAGGTGGGAAGTACTTGTGTCCGCATTTCTTGCATTTTGTGCCGTACACTTTGCCGTTCTCGAGTTCATCCCAGAATCTTGCTATCTTGTTAGTCGGAATGTCAAACGCGAAGGTAATTGGTCTGGACTTGAGGGCTCGTGTTGGAGGACCAAATGACATTTCAATCTCTCCCAAAGATCGTTACATAGGCGTAATGCCCCGTTCCCCCGATGTTGTGGGTAAGCGCGTTGCCATGTTTAACGGGCACCTGCCTCTTGCCTGCTTCTCCTCGCAGCTGACGCGTAACCTCCGCCGCCATAGAAACTCCAGTCGCGCCGATCGGGTGGCCTTTCGACTTCAGCCCACCGTCAACGTTGACGGGTATCTTGCCACCGATCTCAGTTTGACCTTCACGGATCATCTTGCCAGCTCCTCCTCGCTCGCAAAATCCGAGATCTTCGTATGCCAGCAACTCGGCGATCGTGAAACAATCATGGACCGTCGCAACGTCCAGCTGGTCTGGCTTGAGCTTAGAAGCCGTGTAAGCTCTCTGCCCGGCGACAGCTCCGGAGCGCAGGGATGAGTAATCTTCGCGTTTGCTGATGTTGGCTGTGCCTGAAGATATTCCAAACGCTTTGATCCAGATCGGCGTATCGGTAAGCTTCTTCGCTATGTCCTCAGAAGCCAGAACGATCGCAGCGGCACCGTCGCTCACTGGGCAACAGTCGAAGATCTTCAATGGCCAAGCTATCACTCTGGATGATAGAACGTCCTCAACTTTCATCGACCTTTGAAGATGGGCGTACGGGTTCATGGCACCATACTTGTGGTTTTTCACTGCAACTCTGGCAAGGTCTTCCTCCGTGGTTCCATACTTTTTCATGTGAGCAGTCGCGTGAAGCGCATAGTACGCTGGAAATGTCATGCCGAAATTGTGAAACTCCCAGAGGTAGTAGCCAGCCCTCCCGATCAGCTCGACCGATGTTAGGATGTCGACTTCAGTCATCTTCTCAACTCCGACGGCCATGGCTATGTCGGTCTGGCCGCTCGCAATTGCATTGTGCGCTGTCGCAACCGCGGCGCTACCTGAAGCGCACGCAGCCTCACACCTGATGAGGCCTGCGCCAGTCAGGCCTGCATATTCGGCAACGACGACTGCCGGAAGAAATTCCTCGTACCATCCGCCTGCGGTTCCCACAGCCACGAAGCCAACATCCTTCTGCGTGATGCCTGCATTCTGGATTGCGGGTTTTATTGCTTCGAAGGCAAGCTCTGGAAGGTTGGCGTCGCGACGGTCGCCGAAGACAGAATGTCCTATCCCTACAACGGCAACTCTCCGAGACAAAAATCCCACTCCTAATATGAAATTGAAATTCGCGAAGCAAGCTAGCCTGAGGCCGGCTTAAAGCTCTTGTCACAATAGAGGCTGTGGAAAGGTATCGGGTTTGGTTTCTGTGAAGAGGCATGCCCAAGACGCGCGCTCCATCCGAACTACACCATGGAAGGCGTGAATCTAGCACCAATGAAAGAAGAAAAACGGCTAACTTTCCACAGCCCACAATAGAGTAATCGATTCAGATCATTCTGGCCGGTCGTGGCAGCAGCAAACCCAGCAGGTCTCGGTGCAGCAACCACATGTCTTTTCTATCCATCGGATGCCCGTATCAATGGTGGGGCATTTGGCGAAGTTTCCTTCTGAAGAATGGATCAACCTGTTCATGGAAACACTGAACGCGAACAAGAATTACGAAGACGCCGCAAAGACTTGGGAGGGCGACTTTCTCTTCGTCATCGAACCTGACACAAGCGTGAATGCGTCATCGATCTTCTACATTGACCTCTGGCATGGGAAATGCAGAGGCGGCGCACTTCTGAAACCGGGCGAGCAAAAGGATGCTGCTTTCGTCTACTCAGGGCCGTATGGGAATTGGAAGCGGTTGATAAACAAAGAGATCGATCCGATTCAAGGTCTGTTGATTGGTAAGTTCAAACTCAAGGGTGACATGGTCAAGGTCTTGCGTGCGGTCAGGGCGGCGAAGGAACTTGTGGAGACCGCGGGGAAAGTCCCAACCGAGTTCCTGTAGTCCTCAAGTCTCATAGGGCTGAGTTGTTTTGTGGTGGTTTATCAGCCCCAGAATTGTTTTCGGAGAAGACGCCCTCGAACAACTGAGAACCGTCGAAGGCAAACGCGTGCTCGTTGTGACCGACCCCGTGGTTGCAAAGCTTGGTTTGCTCGAGCTAGTAATGAATGAGTTCAGGCATGAGCCGCGAGAAATTGAAGTCTTCGACCAAGTTGAAGCTGAACCATCGTTCGAGAACGCCGAGAGGGTCGCCGATGCTGCACGACGTTTCCAACCTGATCTGATCGTGTCGTTGGGTGGCGGTTCATGCATAGACGCAGCGAAGGCTGCGTGGATCCTATACGAGCGGCCGGATTTGAAGCTTGAAGCCGTTAGTCCTCTCACTAAGCTTGATCTTCGAAAGAAGGCTAGATTTGTTGCGATCCCAACAACAGCTGGAACCGGATCCGATGCAACTTGGGTTGCTGTCTTAACTGATAAAGCTCAGAATGTGAAGATCGACTACATCGCCTCTAGAGAGCTGACGCCGGACTACTCAATACTGGATCCGAGATTCGTCGTGAAGCTCCCGAAACAGGCGACTGCGTACACCGGTTTGGATGCGCTAACGCAGGGGATCGAAGCGTACGTGAATCAATGGCGCAACGATTTTTCTGACGCCGTTGCGTTGAAGTGCATACAACTTGTCTTTGAATACCTTCCGAAAGCGTTTGACAATCCAGATGACCTGTTGGCTAGGCAGAAGACTCAGAATGCAGCTACCATGTCGGGTCTTGCTTTTGGAAACGCGCAAGTAGGTCTGGCACACGCAATGGGCCATGCCTTGGGCGCAACATTTCACATGCCGCACGGCCTTGCAGTCGCTCTCTCCAATCTCTATGTGATCCCGTTCTCAGCCCGTGATGCGGCCGCGAGGTACTCTGAAATCGCTCGCGCCATCGACATCAAACAGGAGTCTGTTGAGAAGGGTGCTGTTGCACTCGTTGATGCAATCAAAGGCCTGATGAATCATCTGAAGACGCCTCTCTCCTTGCGCGACGCAGGCATTTCCAGTTCTGCGTTTCAGGAGAAGATCGATGATCTCGTAGAGAAGACAAATCGCTCAACATGCGCCTTCGTGAATCCACGAGTGCCCGACACTGAGGAGATTCGCAGATTATTCGTGTGCATGTTTGACGCAGCACAAGTCAACTTCTAGCGTTTGGTGAGGGAATTGATAGGCGGATACGCAGGAAAGACACTGCTAGTGGATTTGACCCGCAGTAAGGTTGTTGTCGAGTCGTCGAGTGAAGAGTTCGCGCGAACCTTCATCGGCGGAAGCGGCTACGCCTGCAGATTCGCGTTGGATCATCTTGATTCAGCGATTGATCCACTTGGTCCTGAGAACCTTCTGATTTTTGCCGCGGGTCCTCTGGTCGGGACCTCGGCTCCCAATTCGGGAAGACACGTCGTATGTGCGAGATCTCCTCTCACGCGATTCTGGGGAGAGTCGTACTCTGGCGGTGTCTTCGGGGCGAAGATGAAGTATGCAGGATTCGACGCCATTGTTGTGAAAGGACGAGCAGCGGAACCAACGTACATTCTCGCAAAGGATGGAAAAGGCGAACTCAAACCTGCTAAACATCTGATGGACTCAGAAGCTCATCAAGGAGGAGCTTCACGATCAGGCAGCTAGCGTCTCATGCATTGGAAAGGCTGGAGAGAACCTCGTCAAGTACGCGGCTATCGTGAATGATTGGAATCGGGCTGCAGGAAGAACCGGCATGGGCGCCGTCATGGGTAGCAAGAACCTGAAAGCCATAGCCGTGTCCGGAATTAGCAAGGTCTCGGTCGCTGAGCCTGAGGAATTCATGAAGGCGTGCATCAGCGCCTCAAAGTTCCTGAGGGAATCCAGCGGGACCGAAGCGTTTCGAGTTGCCGGAACCGCCTGCGGCGCCACATACTTCAACGAGATCGGAAACATGCCGAACCAGTACTTCACGAAAGGAACATTCGAAGGCGCAGACAAGATCGACGGCGTCGAGATGAAGCAGACAATCCTCACGGGAACAAGCACCTGCTACGGCTGCCCGATCCGTTGTGGGCGGGTGATCACTGTTAAAGAAGGCAAGTATGCGGTGGGGACGACAGACGGTCCGGAATATGAGACCATGTGCGGTTTTGGGCCGAACCTATCATGTACTTCGCTTGAGGGCATCTCACTCGCAAACGAGCTCTGCAACCGATATGGAATTGACACGATCAGTTGTTCAGTCACGATAGGCTTGGCGTACCTTCTCTATGAGAAGGGCGTGCTGACGAAGAAGGACACTGATGGCTTAGCTTTGGAGTGGGGAGCGATTGATCCTGCGATCGAGCTGGTCAAGATGATCGCAGAGAAACGAGGCATAGGCGCATTGTTGGCGGAAGGAACACGCGAAGTAGGTAGGAAGTTCGGGGTTGAAGACGAGGCGGCGAATGTTAAGGGTCTTGAGGTTCCATTCCACGATCCGCGAGCCATCAGCGGGATGGCCGTATCCTACGCGACCTCGCCCAGAGGAGCCTGCCACAACTACTCAACGATCTATCTAGTCGAGATCGGACAGATCGTGCCGGAGCTTGGAATCGTCTCCTTAGATAGACTGTCGAATGATGGAAAGGCGGAACTGGCCTTTAACAGCGAGAACTACCGAGCTGTCTACAACTCGATGCTGATGTGCCAATTTGCCAACCCGCCAGTACAGGATCTCGCTGACATGCTGTCACACTGCATTGGACAGAGGCTCAGTCCGCAAGACTTGCTGAAGGTCGGTGAGAGGATCTTGATGGCGAAACGCGTCATGAACTTGCGACTGGGCGCGACAGTGCAAGATGATCGGCTGCCAAAACATCTCCTGAAACCATTGCCTGATGGGCCTGCGGCGGGCAACGTGCCGGACTTGGATCGCCAACTCAGAGAATACTACTCGCTTAGAGGATGGGATCCGAAGACCGGTCACCCAAACGCAGAGAAACTGCGTGCGCTCGGACTCGAATCACTGTCCGGCTACGTTCCGACTAGAAGCTGATCTTGATCGCCTGAACGATTCTTGGGAGGATCTCCCCAGCCGGTCCACTCACCCTATAGTCGCAGAGATCATCCCAACGAGTTCTCTCCATGTTGATCGAAACAATCTTAGCACCGCTCTTCTTGGCCGCTTCGGGAAACGACGCCGCCGGATAGACTTCAAGTGAGGTCCCAACTGCTAGGAACAAGTCTGCTGACTTCAGCTTCTTGAATGCTTGATCCAAAGTTTTCTTCGGAATCATCTCTCCGAATAAGACGACTTGAGGCTTCAATGAGCCGCCGCATCTCTCACATGTCGGCACATCTTGACGGACAAGCTGATCCACGGCTTTCGCGGTCTCATATGTGGCTGTGCACTTGGTGCAAGCTACTTGCCCAATACTGCCGTGAACCTCGATTACACGCTTGCTCCCGGCTCGCTGGTGAAGACCATCTATATTCTGTGTGATCACGCAGTCGATACGTTTCATATCTTCTAGCTCTGCCAACGCCATGTGGGCCGCGTTCGGCTTGGCGGTCAGGAATGACCACCCGATCTCCCGAGCGAACTCCCAGAACTTCCTCGGATCCTGCGTGAAAGATTCGATCGAAGCCACTGAGGCGGGATCATATCTGCTCCAAAGCCCATCCTTGCCGCGGAAAGTCCCGAGTCCGCTCTCAGCCGAGATACCCGCCCCTGTCAGCGCCACCGCTCTTCTTGCGTGCCTGATCTCGTGGGCGATCGACATGATGGCCGAGTAAGCTTCCAATCAGCACCGGGGCATAGTTGGAACCGCTGCAATATATTTGGTACACCCAGACCAGCTCGCCT
>Ga0315282_10002457_pt1 | contig 34086 bp, 30 predicted proteins | sample YL17G07_20_MG_FD_203693 | JGI IMG/M metagenome (GOLD analysis project Ga0315282, IMG submission 203693) | Sediment microbial communities from Yellowstone Lake, YNP, Wyoming, USA - YL17G07_20 | ecosystem: Environmental > Aquatic > Freshwater > Lake > Sediment | place: USA: Wyoming | collected...
TCAGACCCTTAACGTCAACCGCTGCGTCTACAGTGACATCATTGGTAACATTTGAAGTAAATATAGCGATATCGTCATTCCCCGGCACCGTAGCCGGAGTATCGCAGGTCGAGCCACTTCCGCCAGCCGAGCTTGACCAGTGGGCAGCCTCATTCCAGTTGGCTGGACTAGTGTCTCCAACCCAATAGCAGGTGACAGCCGCGGCAGCGGCGGGAGCGGGGCGATGGAGTATTATCGAAGTCGAGGCAAAAGCGGCAGTAGCGAGGGCTAAAATAACCACCGCGGCATGAATTGGAGTAGCGTAGGGCTTGAGGTGCCATCTATAATACCAAGGATACTTTTGACGCAGCAGGACATGATGCTCCGAAAAATACTTAAAGGAAGTTTTGGTCGATTTCTGAATCCTGACGATCTGCTGATCAAGCACCTGAAGCTGATTTGGCAGATCACCCTGCCGCTGCGGCGAGTGTTTCGGATTATTGTTTTTCCTATACCAAAAATGCCCCAACGTCCCTCCGTTGAACTATTCTCCTAACAATTATATCATTTTTGGCCTTGGGGCAATGGCTTAACCCTCTTACTGTCACCTCGGAGGTGACATTGAGGTTCAGCCGGCTGTGCTATAATAAAATTGCTCCTGATTGAAGGGTTGGTATGTGTCTCAACAACTTTTTCTTGGGAGAACTACAGTGCCTTATCCTCCGGGATGAGGTTGCGTTCACCCACCTAGTATATCTAGGGACAGCTCAACCATTCAGCGGGAGCGTTTTTATTGTTTTAAAATTCTTCGAGAAGTGATAGAATAATTTGGATTTTGAGTTTTGAAATTTGCCTGCCTGCCGGCAGGCAGGAGCTTTCCGCCGCTAGTCGGTTTTAGGGGTGTAGCACAGTTGGTAGTGCGCTGGGCTGGCCTACGGCTCGGAGAGCCTCCCTACGGGCTGGAAGCCCTCTGGGCTGTAAGCCAGCTCGTAGAGGGGTCCAGAGATGTGACGAAATGTATATAGTGTATTTAATCCAGAGTATAAAGGATGAGGATTTCTATATCGGACAGACCAGCAACCTTGGGGCCAGAATTAGGCGCCACAATTTAGGGAAAGTAGAAACTACAAAAAGCAAAAGGCCCTGGAAACTGATTAAAAGCGAGGCTTTCGAAACGCGAGCTGAGGCAATGTGGCGCGAGCATATACTTAAGACGAGAGGCCGGGAAAGGAAAAAATTTATTGGGGATTGAATTTACTCCAGTGCCGGGGCATAGCACAGTCGGTAGTGCGCCGGGCTGGGGGTCCGGAGGTCGGCAGTTCGAGTCTGCCTGCCCCGACACTGGAGTAAAACATTGCGCTGGGCTGGCCTACGGCTCGGAGAGCCTCTGGCTCGTAGAGGGGTCCGGAGGTCGGCAGTTCGAGTCTGCCTGCCCCGACACTGGAGTAAAGCATTTAGTATCAATTTATCACTCCCCCGCCCAGGCAGACATCGCCCAAGTAGAACACGGCGATTTGGCCGGGAGTGACGGCGGGTTGGGGTTTTGAAAAAGTGAGTTTGATCTTATCTTTGCCGACGGACTCGATTTCCGCGTTGACCAAAGGTTGGGAGGAGCGGATTTTAGTTTCGACTTTTAATTTTTCATCCAAGAATTTTCCCGAGTTGAAAAAGACCGGAGAAAGCAAAATCTCCTTTTTTAGGCCCGAACTTTTATCTTTAGAAACAACTAAAGTATTAGTTTGCGTATCTTTCTCAATCACATAATACGGTCCGCCGGGCAGCTTAATCCCCTTGCGCTGGCCAATTGTATAAAAATGCAGCCCCTTATGCTCCCCAAGCTCGCAGCCGCTCTCATCCATAATCCGGCCTTTTTTATGGCCGAGTTCTTCGGTCAAAAACTTCTCCATTAAGTCATTTTGCACAAAGCAAAAATCCTGGCTTTGCTTTGTTTTCTCATAAATCTCGAAGCCTTCCTGTTTTTTGGCGATTTGGTAGACTTCCTCTTTGGTCAAATCTCCAAGCGGGAAAACAATCCTTTTTAAATATTGCTGCGGCAGAAAACAAAGCGAGTAGGTTTGATCTTTGTTTTTGTCTTTGGCAGTTTTCAGCTCAACGAGACCGTTTCGGGGATTTTTTTGAACCCTTGCGTAATGGCCGGTGGCAACATATTTTGCTCCAGCTCGATCGGCAAAGTCGAATAATTCCCGAAATTTCAAATTTCGGTTGCAAAAAACACAAGGGCTTGGGGTGCGATTTTGCTTAAGCTCGTCAGTGAAATAGTCGATTACTTCACGCTGAAATTCCGACGCCACGTCAACTATGTGATACGGCACTTTAAGTTTCTGACAAATATTGCTCGCAACGCGAAGAGATTGCTCGCTGCAGCAGATGTTCTCGCTTTTCTTTTCTTTCGGACAGTTCCAAGTCTTATATTTTAGCGACACCCCGATTGGTTCAAATCCAAGCTGCACTGAGCGCAGCAAAGAGACCGAGGAATCAACCCCGCCCGATAAACCAACAACAATTTTGCCCTTAGACCGTTTTTTCTTTTTTGCTGCCATCCGACTTACCCATTCCGGAGAAAACGAAGATGTAGAGAATCTCGAGAATCCCGATGGTATTGAGAATAAGCATAACTACGTACCAGGGCATAGAATTGTTGCGGGCCGCTTTCCAAAGGGCAATCCCCTTCCAAATTAAGCTCCAGACCACCACCAACAAAATAAACCAGCTCGAAAGTAACCAACTCGTACTATTCATGTCTCTCCTCTCTTGGGGTGACGTGGACCCCAAAATAATATTCTTTTTACACGAGCTCGCCAGCGTTCCGGGAACCAATGCAGGATTCGCCGGCGCATCCCTCCGTGAGCGTCCAGCAAGATAATGCCAAAAATGATCAAGATCAAATCCGGCATTATCGGAACAAATAAACCAAAAACTCCGACAATAATCAAGAGATAACCGCCGATCAAGCGCAAAATAAAGATAAAGTCCCGCTCGACCAGGTGCACCCTCTCATCTAAATCTTGAACCAACCTTGTTTCAGTCATAATTGCAAGCTTTCAGCCGTCAGCCTTCAGCGGTCAGCTTTCAAGACAATCTAGAGCGTGCACTGAATGCTGAAAGCTGATAGCTTATGGGCTATTCTCATTCTACTATAAAATCAGCTCTTCTCTATTTTTCTTGAGCCAGAGCCGTCGGAGCCGGTAGTCGGGAATAATTTTCTCCACCTGACGATAAAAATTCTTTGAATGGTTCTTTATCTTTAGGTGAACGCATTCGTGGACAAAAACATATTCAATCACTTCAGTCGGCGCCAGCCCCAGAGCAAGATTAAAAGAAAGTGTCCCTTGGGGCGAGCAACTCCCCCACTTTGCCCTGTAGGGTTTTATGATAATTTTTCGATCCCCTAGCCCAAAAAGCGGCTGGTATTTGGCCCGCAGCTTTTCAAGCGCAGCGGCCAGACTCTGGCGGCACTTTTCCATGTCAACTGTAGGCCGCACTCGCCCTGCCGGCTTTTTTGAATCCTCGATCTTCCTTTTAATCCAGCCTTCCTTCTGCGCGATAAACCTTTCTATTGTTCGTGAACTGACCAAATATGGTGATCGTACGACTAATCGCCCGGCGCGAATCTCCAGACACAAACTACGACGACGGCTCCTAACTAATTGATAATCAAACATTTGCATACAGCCGGCATTTGGCTTCGAAGGCCGTGTCGCAGGTGAAGCGGGCACGGTTCCCGAGCGATAAGCGAGGGAGAGCGTAGCCGAGACAGAGCAGATGCCGCCCGCTGGGCGGCAGACTGCGCGCCTTCGAATCAAGTGCCGGCGAAATTAATTTTTATTTATTCTTCTCTCCAATCCCCTATCCGTCGGCTGGTAATATTTTCTCCCTTTCAGCTTAGCTGGCAAATGCTCCTGCTCAACCTTAGCTCCCTTAAAATTATGAGCGTACTTATACCCTTTGCCGTAGCCCCATTCCTTCATGAGACGGGTCGGGGCATTGCGAATGTGAAGCGGCACGTCCAAATTACCGAAACGCTTAATATCCGCCCTTACCCCCAAAACTGCCTTATAACAGGCATTACTTTTGGGAGCTAGGCAGAGGTGAATAGCGGCCTGGGCCAAGATGACGTCACACTCCGGCAGTCCGATAAAGTGGCTAGCCTCATAAGCGGCAGTGGCTACTAAAAGTGCATGTGGATCGGCGATTCCGATATCCTCCGAAGCGAAACGGATCAGCCGGCGGGCAATGTATAAAGGATCGTCGCCGGCCTCAAGCATCCGCATTAGCCAATAGACAGCCGCATCCGGATCGGAATCGCGCATCGATTTATGCAAGGCCGAGATGATATTGTAATGTTCCTCGCCACCCTTGTCGTACTTTAAAATCTTTGAAACCTTGGCGCGCTCGAGCGTTTTCTTGGTAATTTTCTTCTCGAGCGCTGCCAAATCTTCCAGCAAATTCAAAAGGATTCGCGCGTCCCCTCCCGCCGCCTCGAGGATTTCTCGACGGGCCTGTGAGTCAATTTTAACTCCCTTGAGCTCTAAAAGAGCTCGGTCTAAAACCTGCTCCAAGTCCTCGATTTCGAGCCGATTAAGGGTTAAGACTTTTGCCCGAGAAGTCAGCGGGGCGATGACCTCAAAAGAAGGATTTTCCGTCGTTGCCCCAATCAAAACTACTGCTCCCGATTCAATGTAAGGAAGCAGAACGTCCTGCTGGGCTTTATTAAAGCGGTGAATTTCATCAATAAAGACAATTGTTCTTTGCCCGAGGCGACTCGCCTGCTCCGCCGCCGCCAGCTCGACTTTCAGCTCCTTGACCGTTCCCAAAACAGCGCTAATCTTGACAAAGCGGGTTCGAGTGGCTTGGGCGACGATATAAGCTAGAGTCGTTTTACCGGAGCCGGGTGGGCCAAACAAGATCATTGAGGTCAGCTGATCTCGCTCGATGGCTTTCTTGAGCCAGCTGCCGGGCCCAACCAGGTGTTTTTGGCCGACAAAACCGGCAAGTGTTTTTGGGCGGATCTGATGAGCCAAGGGCATTTTACTCCTATCTTTGAACTATAATGAATCCGCCTAGTTCTTGCAAACAACCCCATTTTTGCTGTAATGGGAGCAGGCGCTTTACTAACCTTGTATTTTCTACCTCTTAACGGGTAGAATAAAGCTAATGAGCGAGATTGTTAACTTTACTCGCCTGACAACGTCCGATAAACTTCAGGACCGTTTTTTGACCTGTCAGGTTTATCAGCCGGCCGATCCGGAACAGAGGCAATCCGGACTGATTTTTTCGCAAATAGAAATCTTGAATCCTTGGTTTCCCAACGCCCAAATCGGTCAGACCATCATCAATACCGTCATTCGCGAATACTACCGAGGGACTGATACTTCAGAGCTCAACAATTTTGAGGCAACCATCAAAAAAGTCAATGAAGCTCTGGCACAAATTGCCCAGAACGGCGAAACGGACTGGATTGGAAAATTAAGCGGCATTATTGCACTCGTCAACGGCAAGGAAATTCACATCGCCCAAACTGGTCGCTCGGAAGCGTATCTCTATCGAGGGGGTAAGGTCAACCATATTACCGAAGGCCTCGGCTCAGAGGAGGCCAAACACCCGCTAAAAACCTTTTCCAACTTAACCAGCGGGACGATGCAAAAAGATGACAGAATCATCATTGCCAACGGTGATTTTTTCAAATCAGTTGCTCCAAACGAGCTTAAAATCATTATTACCTCTTTCCCGCCGACAGTCGCAGCAATTGAGAGCGCTAAAATCCTCAAAAGCCACAATAAAAGAGAAGGCAATGCAGTCTTTTTGGAGCTTACAACCAAGGCGGACTTAGCCAATCTACCGCCCGAGCAAAAAGTCGAAACAGTTTATATCGACCGCTCAACTTTCAACCCGATTCTCTTGAGTCGCTATCTCTGGCGATCAACCATCGCACCAGCCGGAAGCGCCATAAAACATGGGGTCTCATCTGTTTTTCATTACGGCCGGAAAAAACTCGGGCCTAGCGTCAAGGGCACACTAACGGCCGTTAAAAAGGGCTCGAAAGCGGCCCTAGAAAAATCTACTCATTTTGGCAAAAAAAACGGTGATACGCCCGTCAAGATTTTGGAGGAAAAAGATCTCCCGCCTGCACCAGCTACGCAGGGAGCATTGCGGACAGGGCCGCCCATCGAGTCGGCTAAAAACGAAGCGGGAGCTAGGGCGCCAAAAGTGAAAAAAACCTTCCTAAAAGTAAAAAACAAAATTCGGCGGGTCCTGATTCAGTTGGGATTCTACACCAGAAAAAAATCCAAAATGGTTCTCATTATCTTTGCGGCAGTTATTTTGATTTTGGGATTAGCTCTAACGATTTCTTTCCTTAAAGGCAGCCAGAAAAAACGTGATCAGTCAGCCAAGGACGCGTTAAACAAGATTGTTTCTCTAGAGGCAGAAGCGGCCCTGGCCAGCTCCAACAATAGCGCGAGCGAAGCTCTCCAAAAATATAAAGAAATAATTTCTTTAGCCGACGGGATTTCGCAAAGCAAATACGCCAGCGAGGCCAAAGACAAAGCCGACAAAGCCAAAACGAAAATACAAGAGATCACCCACCTCATAATCGCCAAGCCGCAAAATTCGATCGAAGTTGGCGATTCCGTTGCCAGCCTAGAATTCTGCCAAGATGCTCTTTGGGCAACGCTTGAAAACGGGGCGGTCAAAGAGCGGCAAACCAACCTACCAGGTTTTGTGGACTTCGCAAATCTCAAATTCCCTTCAAAAGTCGTTGCTTCAAGCTGTATCAGCGAAACAGGAAGCTTGGCTTACGTCAGCGAAAACAAAGCGTTATCAACGATTGCTTTAAACAAAAAAGAACTCCAAACGGAAACGGTTAAACTTAACTCCGGCGGAGTGATCAAGGGTTTTGTCGGCAATATTTATCAACTTGACCAGGCCTCAAACCAAGTCTGGAAAATTGCCCTCAGAGAAGGACACTACACAGCCGATTCAGCCTTTATTCAACAAGCAAATACCAGTCTGGCTGATGCAGTCGATCTGGCCGTTGACGGCAGCGTATATGTGCTGGCCAAAAACGGGAGTATCTCAAGATTTTCTCGCGGCGAGCTAATTAACAATTTTGAAATCGCGTTGCCGGGCGCAGAAAAAGTAGATAGCTGGGCCAAGATCTTTACTGACGAAAACAGCGATAATCTTTTCGCCGTCATCGGCGATACCGGACAAGTTCGTGTCGTCGAGGCGAGCAAAAACGGCGCTTTCGTTGGCCAATACTTGCTCGACGGCGTGTCTAGCCTTCAAGAAATTACCGCTAATTTGGCAACACGCGAATTCTACGTTTTGCAAGACAAAAACGTTCTCACTTATAAATTTAGCTCTTAGATCTCCTCTAACTTTGCGATTCCAAGGACGTCGAAAATTATTCCTAAAGCAAGTTTTGTTGCATCAACGATAAACATCTTGCGGCAAGACTCTTCGCGGTCATCCGAGATAATGCGTTCTTGCTCATAATAGTGATTAAACTCCTCAGCGATTTTCCAGCCGAGCTCACAAACTAAATTTGGGGTACTGGCGGCGGCGGCTGAATTGAAAATGTTTTGAGCGCGGACAATTAGCTTGCTCAATTTCAGTGCCTCTTTATCCACGAAAACAGCCGGTTTACTGCCGGGAAACTTCGCGGAAAACTTCCTTCCCAAACTCATTGTGCGCGCGTAGACATATTGCAGATAAGGGCCGCTATTACCGCGCAAATTAACAATTTTATCAAGGGAAAAAACCGTGTCGGATTTACGATTAGAAACTAAATCAGCGTACTTGATGGCGCTAACGGCAATCTCTTGAGCGATCCTTTCCTTGCCGGGTAAGTCAGGATTTTTTTTCTCAATAATTTTAAGCGTCCGGCGATTTGCTTCGGCCATTACTTCATCCAGCAAAACCACCCGCCCGGCGCGTGTGGACAACTTCCCCGCTTTGAGGCGAATCAAGCCGTGGCCGGCAAAAACCAGGGAGGTTTTATCAAGCCAGCCAAGTTTTTCTGCTACCTTTTGGAGCTGTCGAAAATGCAGCGCTTGATCGTTGCCGATATGATAGATAATTTTTTCCGGCTGATATTTACCCAAACGATCCTTGAGCGCCGCCAAATCGCGGGTAATATAAGTAGTCGTCTCGTTGGATTTAATAATTATCGCCGGAGGCATCCCCTCAAGCTCAACGATTTGCGCCCCCTCACTTTCGACCAAAAGGTTCTTATCCTTAAGCTCATCGATAACTTTCGGCACTTTCTCGATGTACTTGCTCTCGCCACTCGTCTCGTCAATTTCAACGTTGAGGATCCGGTAGACCCGAGAAAATTCTTCCTTGCTCCACTCAACACATTTTTGCCAGAGAGAGTGCGCTTCCGGCTCTCCCTGCTCCAGGCGCTTAAACCACTCCCGGCCTTCCTCGCCTAAAGCGGAGTTCTTGGCCGCTTCGTCGTGGAATTTTTGGTATAAGCCGGCCAACTCGGCGATCGGGTTTTGGGTAATTTTCTTCTCATCTCCCCAGGTTTTTATAGCGTAAAGGAGCTTGCCGAACTGCGTTCCCCAATCCCCCAGAAAGTTAATGCCGACCGTTTTGTACCCCAGGAGTTTATGCAAGTTGTAATTAGCCTGACCAATATCGGTCGAGCGCAAGTGACCGACCCCAAAGGGTTTAGCGACATTGGGCGAGGAATAGTCAAAAACGACCGTCCTTTGAGCGTTCTTGGTCTCACAAAAATATCCGGCGGGGTTGGCAACAAACTTCTCAAGCTCCGTTAAAAAATATTCGTCAGGTAGGTAGAAATTAAGATACCCGCCTTCCAGTTTAACAGCGGCGAAACTTTTCTTGACTTCAGATAGAAGCTCCTCGGCGGATAAGCCGCCAGCGGCACAAATTCTCTTAACTTGGCCGGGCGGCAGGCAAAAATCGCCAAAATTTCCTTCAGTCGGCTGAAGCTCAATCTCAAAATCAACTTTCAGGGCTTTTTTAAGCTTTCGCCCTAGCTCTTGCTCTGGAGTCATTGTCCAATAACCCTAAAGAAATTCCTTTTGCCGAACTTAATTTCGTGCGACTTGGTCAGATCAAGAATAAATCCCGTGTCCTCAATTCTTTTTCCGTCAACTTCCACTCCCCCTTGCTCAATAAGCCGGCGCGCTCGTGACTTGCTACCAACTTGCACCCGATCGCTTAAAAAATCTGTCAGCCTAATCGTTGCCCTACCAAATCGTTTTTCTTCCATTTCTGCCGGGGTTGCCTTGCGCCGAAAAACCCTGTCAAAATGCTCTTTTGCTTGCTGTGCCGCTTTATCCCCATGATATAGTTTCACCACCCGAGTAGCGATTTCCTCCTTAACGTCACGCGGGTTGTTCTCCGACTCATTGGTCAGCCGGCTAATTTCACCCGACGAAAAATCCGCTGCTAGCTCAAGATAATGAGGAATAAGTTTATCTGAAATCGACATGATTTTGCCAAATTGCTCCTCGGGCAACTCTGTTAAACCAACGTAGTTGTTAGCAGACTTTGACATTTTTATGTTGCCAGCCAGTCCAACGAGAAGCGGGACAGTCAAAATTTCTTGAGGAATTTGACCAAATCGCTTCATTAATTCACGCCCCATAAGAAGATTCAGTTTTTGATCCTGCCCCCCAAGCTCGACATCAGCTTTTAGCATTACCGAATCCCAGCCTTGTAACAGCGGATAAATTATCTCGTGCATACCGACGCTAGCCCCCATTTTGAGTCTAGTGCGAAAATCCTCTCTCTCGATTACTTGAGCGACAGAAACCTTAGAAAGAATTTTCAAAAGGCTAGCGAGTTCCAATTTGCTGAGCCATTCGCTGTTTTTCCTGATTTCACACTTTTTGACATCAAGAATCTTCCCAACTTGCTCAAGATAAGTTTGAGCGTTCTCCTCTATTTCTTGATCTGAAATGATCGGGCGAGTAACACCGCTGCCCGAGGGGTCGCCAATCTTAGCAGTGAAATCCCCGACTAGAAAAATGACCTTGTGGCCCAAATCCTGAAATTCTCCAAGTTTTCTTAAAGCTACGGCGTGGCCAAGATGCAAATCTGGTCTAGTTGGATCGACTCCGATCTTAACCCGTAGCTTTTTACCCGATTGCAGCCTTTCCTTCAAAGATTCATTCGAGATCGTCTCGGACACGTTGTAACTTAAGAGATGTTCGATCGCTTCTTTCTCCATAATTTTTGCTTAAATTTTACCCCATCTATTTTAAACCTACCCTGATTTGTGCTATAATTCAACTTATGAAGTTAGGTGGAATCGCCAAAATAAAGGCGCATCGTCGCTGGCGCCTGCCGGATTTCAAGTCTTGGGATAAGAAGAAAAAGAAAAAAGCCCTTCTTTATGGAATCGGAGGGTTCGTTCTGTTTATCGTTTTGCTTTTTGCCTGGAACGCCAAAGACCTGCCCACACCATCCAAGCTGGCCAAGCTGCACGCTACCGAGTCGACCAAAATTCTCGACCGAAACGGGGCGGTATTGTATGAAACCGGCGAGGAGCGCCGGACTGTTATCGACCGCAATCAAATCCCCAATTACGTAAAAGAAGCAACCGTTGCCGGAGAAGACGCCAATTTTTACCGCCACAGCGGGGTAGACTTCCGAGGAGTACTACGGGCAGCCGTAACGGATATTCTTCACCTTCAAAAGTCTCAAGGCGGTTCGACCATTACTCAACAGTTTGTCAAGAATGCTCTCTTAACCAATAAGCGCACCTTTTCACGAAAGATCAAAGAGCTGATTTTATCATTGGAAATCGAACAGCTTTATTCTAAAGATGACATTTTAGCAATGTACCTCAATGAGATCCCGTACGGCGGCAACGTTTATGGGATTGAGGAGGCCAGCAATATGTACTTTGGTAAATCGGCTAAGGACGTGACCCTTTCGGAAGCGGCGACACTCGCAGCTATACCGAGAGCCCCGACTTATTACTCCCCATACGGAACTCACACCGATCGGCTCTTTATCCGTAAGGATTACATCCTAGATAGGATGGCCGAGCTGGGTTACATCACAGCCGACGAAGCCAAAGCGGCCAAGGATGATGCGCCTAACCCAAGCAAACTGACTTTCAAGCAAAAGCGTGAATCAATTACCGCCCCGCACTTCGTGATGTACGTCAAAGAAAAACTAGTTGAGCAATACGGCGAGCGGCTAGTCAACAGCGGCGGAATGACCGTCACGACCTCGCTTGACATCGACAAGCAAAAAAAAGCTGAAGAGGCAATTGCCAGCAACGAGAAAAAGCTTGGGCGCTATGGCGCCTCTAACGCCGCCTTAGTTTCGGTGGACGTTAAAACCGGCGAGATACTGGCGATGGTCGGCGGTAAAGATTATTTCGATATTGAACACGGCGGAAACGTTAACGTCACTGACTCGGCCCGTCAACCAGGCTCTTCATTCAAGCCAATTGTCTATGCGACCGCTTTCAAGCAGTCACGATTTTCGCCGGGCTTTAATTTATTCGATTTGAAAACCGATTTCAACGGCTATTCACCGGACAACTATGACGGCTCAACCCACGGGGCAATCTCTATGCGCTACGCGCTTGCGAACTCGCTGAACATTCCGGCAGTCAAGACCTTAGCCTTGGTCGGCCTGCCCGAGGCCCTTAAGACCGCTAAAGATATGGGAATTACAACTTTAAATACTCCCGATCGCTACGGGTTGTCCTTAGTCTTGGGTGGTGGAGAAGTCAAACCGATTGAGATGGCTGGAGCTTTCGCGGCCTTTGGCGACAATGGAACTTACCATCAGCCGACCGCTATCTTAAAAGTCCAAGACAACAAAGGGAAAACGCTTTCCGAATACAAGCCCGAGGAAAATACTTTCCAAGCTCTTGACCCGCAAATTGCCTACGAAATTTCGAATATTTTGGATGATGACGGCGCTCGCTGCATGGTTTTCGGCTGCAACAATCCACTCAACTTCGGCGATGCCCATGTAGCGGCGAAGACCGGTACAACTCAAGAATTTCGCGACGCTTGGACAAATGGCTATACGACCAAGATCGCTACTTCGGTTTGGGTTGGCAATAACGATAACTCTAAAATGACCAACGGAGCAGATGGTATCGTGGTTGCCGCTCCAATTTTCCACGACTATATGGCCAATTTCGCCACTGAAGATGATTTTGTCCGCCCTGCTGGCATCCAAGATCTCACAGTTGAAAAATACTCAACTAAACTGCCGACTCAGTACTCTAAAGAGTTTACCAAGGATATTTTTGCCTCCTGGCAGGTCCCGACTGAAAGAGATGACATCAACGTTGTCCTAAAGGTCAACAAAATAAACGGACGGTTAGCCACAGACAACACCCCGCTCGAGCTCATCGAGGAGAGACTTTTCACCAATCTTCATAATGAATGGGGCAAGCTTTGGAAAGATTATCCCAATTGGGAGGGGCCAGTCAGAAGTTGGGCGATTGGTCATGGAATGAACCTCGCTCCGCCGTCAGAAGACGACGACTCTTATACCAGGCGGCCCACCATCTCGATTTCCGAACCATCCAGCAAGGCAACAGTTTCGGGCGAGGTAACCATAAAAGTTACTGTTACTTCTGACCAGAAAATCGACTCCGTCACTTATTATCTTGGTGATACTCAAGTCGCCTCGTCAACCAACGTACCTTATACCGCCTCGTTTAGCTCCGGCAATTACCCGAACGGTTCCTACAAGTTAACGGCGAAAGTAACCGACACCAACGGCGTCAGCGAACAGAGTTCTATCGACATAACACTTCAAAATGAGTCGGCACCTCGAATAAGTAATCTGTCGGTTTCTGGCATCACGGCCGATGCAGCAACCATCAGTTTTCTTACCGACATTTCTTCTTCCACAAAAGTGGATTTTGGTTTCTCGTCTGGAAACCTCGATCAGAGTAAACAAATTGACTCCGGCGGCACTTCCCACTCGACAGTACTGTCAGGCCTTTCCTCCGGAAAAAAATACTATTTTCGCGTCACCGCCACTAACTCCAAAGGCACTTCTGCCTCCGCTGACGGGAACTTCACCACTCTTTAGATCTCGCGAAAAATACCGCTTAGGAAAAGGGGTATCTCTGCGTTTTTGTCAACGGGAACTCCATATCCAAGTTTTTGGGCGGCTTTGATGATTTTTTTCGCTGATTCAGGTAAGTGGATTCTCCCCGCTAAATCAATTTCCCCCAAGCTTAAGAGCTTGCCGGAAATAGATTTCTTTGTGTAGGCGCTGGCGAGCGCGCCGATTACCGCTAGATCGCCAATTGGATCTTTAAGCTTGTAACCGCCGGCGATATTGACAAAAACATCGTAGCTGGAAAGATTGACCTTGGTGCGTTGATTCAAAATCGCCAGCAGCATCTCCAGTCGGTTGAAATCATATCCAACGCAGTTGCGTCGCGGAAAGTTATATGATGATTTGGTCACCAGCGCTTGAACCTCAACAAAATAAACACGGCTGCCTTCAACAACAGCCGTGCGCGCAACTCCAAGCGGAAGTTTATTTTCCGGCGAGAGGCGACCGAAATCAGCCGCTGAAACGAAACCCTTTTCCGTCAGACGCAAAACCCCCATCTCGTCGGTCGGACCAAAGCGATTTTTCTGGGCACGTAAAAAACGTTCGCTTTGTCCCCGCTCACCATCAAGATAAAAAACAGCATCGACCAGATGCTCCAACGTTTTCGGACCAGCAACCTCACCTTCTTTAGTTACGTGCCCGATTAAAATCGTGGCAAGATTAAGTTTCTTAGCCACACGAATAATTTTAAGGGCCGTCTCCTTGACTTGAATAATACTCCCACTCGAGCCTGGAAGGGTCGGATCAAAAACGGTTTGGATTGAGTCAATAATCAAAAGGGCTGGTTTGATCTTTTCAAGTTCATTGAGCCAACTTGTGACATCCGGGTTATCAAATATAATCAGCTCATCCGTCTTACCACCGAGGCGGGCAGCGCGAATTTTAAGCTGTTCGGGAGATTCTTCGGCGGCAATATAAACTACCGGCGTAGATAGGTGAGCTGATATCTGCCAAACCAAAGTTGATTTACCAATTCCCGGCTGACCACCCAAGAGCGTCACCGATCCCGCCACCAGTCCCCCGCCTGAGACTAAATCAAATTCCTCAAGGCCGCTCGAAAACCGTGGGGTAGCGTTGTCTTTAATCTCGGCCAATCTCAACGGCTTAGCTTTCTCGCTCCTGCCGCCGGGCGAATCGGCGAACTGTTCAACTTCTTTAAGCGTATTCCAAGCACCACAATAGCTGCAGCGGCCAGCCCACTTGGAGTGCTCCCCGCCGCAATCGCTACAAACAAAAATAATTTTTTTACTGGCTTTCGCGTGCATCTTCCAAAATTAAATCAAGTTTTTGTCTTCCTTGCCACTCATCAATCTTAATCGAAAAAGCCAGGTCGAACTTCTCCCCGCTTCGCAGGTGCCAGCCGTTTGCCTCAAAACTAAAAGCAACCACCTGACATATACCGCCTGCGCTGCAGGCGCTAAAGCGCAAATGTTTTTGGTCGGCACCGATTCGATGTAAGTTCTTGACCTCGACTTTTTCCAGACAGAAAATTGGCCGAGGATTAGCGGGACCAAAGGGAGCCATTTTCTCAAGCTCCTTAGCTAAAGACAACTTCACCTGCCGAAAATCAAGGACGGCATCAACCTTCAAGGTTCGCGTAAATAGTTCGTCATCTATTTTTTGAGCAGAGCGCAAAATATTTTTTTCGAAGGCAGCAAATTTATTACTTTCTAGCGACAACCCAGCGGCCATCGGATGACCGCCAAAACTCACAAGATGTTTTTGAGCCTGCCCGATAAGGTCAACGATATTTATTCCGGCAATCGAGCGTGCACTTCCGCGCAACTTATCGCGGCCGCTCACAACTATCGTTGGACGCCAAAACTTCTCAACCATACGGCTAGCAACTAGTCCGATGATCCCCTCGTTCCAGTCGCTATCGCGCAAAATAATTACTTTTTGCCTATCGAGATTATCTTTAACCACTTTAGCAGAAGCGCTCAAGGTCGCTTCGTCTAAAAGGGCTTGGCGTTCACTGTTCAATTTATTCAGGTCTTGGGACAAACGCTTTCCCTCTCTCCCATCCTCGCTTACCAAGAGAGCAAAACTCTTTTGCGGGTGATCAATCCGGCCTGCCGCATTAAGTCGCGGGGCAAGCATAAAGCCAACTTCATAAGTGCCCACCCCACCCTCTTTGCAACCGGCGGCTCTAATAAGCTCCCGCAACCCCAAATTACGAGTTTTGTTTAAAACTAACAGACCGAACTTAACGATTAATCGGTTGTCGTCAGTCAGGGGTACAACATCAGCCAGCGAGGAAATAGCCGCTAAGTCCAAAAGCCACTTTTCGTGACCTGGTTTCATTAATTTGGCGAAAATTGCTTTGGCCAAAATGAATGCCACGCCGCCACCTGAGAAATCCCGAAACTTCAATCTATTATGTCCCGGAATCTTCGGATGAACTAGAATCGCCTCTTTGGGTAAACTGTCAGAAAGTTGATGGTGATCAACTACGATAATCTCGGCGCCTCTTTGGTGAGCATAAGCGATTTCCTTTTCGTCGCGAATACCACAGTCAACTGTAATAATCAGCTTCGCCCCCTTTTTAATCAAGATATCGATGGCTTTTTTACTCAAGCCGTAACCCTCGGCTCGATGTGGCACATAGGCAATAACTTTCTTAGCTAAATTCACGATCGTGCGATAAATTATTGCCCCACCACAAAGGCCGTCGGCATCATAATCCATAAAAATTCCTACCGTTTCGTCGCACGCGGCGGCGCGGAAAATCCGCGTTTCAGCAGCTTTGACGCCGGGGAGATCTTCTGGGCTTGTCAACTTTTCGTAATCAGGATGGAGGAATGCCTCCACCTTGCGAATCCCTCGAGCGTGCACAATTTCCTCGACAGGTTTGGTCGGGAAACGAGTCGAAATTTCCCAGCGTTGGTAGCTCATTTGACAGTCCATGTAAATTTTTCCATTGACATCGCTATATTATCGTTACTCTAATTATAATCCAGAGTCCAGAATCTGGATCCTGAATCAAGTTCAGGATGACAAAACAAAGTGCACATAAGTCTTGTCATTTCAAAAACGCCAGTCCCTCGACTCGGAGATCAACATACTCTTTAATGTCAGAGCGATTCTTATCAAGAACTTGTTGAAGGGCGCTCATTTGATTGGCAAAAGAGGCGGAGGAATCAACAATAACATTCCAGCCCTCGCTAGTCTTAAAGGTAATTTTATAAGCCGTTACTTCGTCAATCTGCGCTTCGGTGACCTTCAAACCCATCTTGTCGGTTGCATCAATTGTGTCAAGGAAAAACTTAATAAAGCTCGGCAGGGTGACGCGATCCCCGACTTTGATCGGCAGACGAGTCGAGTCAACCAAAACTATCTTATCGTTTGGACGTTCAATTTCTTGATAAGCATAGCCAGACGAGTCAATATCAAAACATTTGTCGGAACACCAAACCAACTGTTGCCGACGCTCTGCCACAATTACTCTCACCGTTGCCGGTAGTCCTCTAATCATCCGAGCTTCTTCCAGAATCGGGAATTTCTCCGCCAAGTCGTCCAAATACGTCCCTGGACGCAAAAACAGAATATTCTTTCCAATCAAGGTCGTTTTGAGATAGTCAGAAATTTCAATCGATTTCACCCCCTCGATTCTGACCTCTTTTATCTTAAAAGTAGGAGTATAAAAAACCACATAGAATAAAAGGCCCAACAGAATTAGATAAACTGCATATTTTAGCGGACGCAGGTTAATTTGTCGTCGCTCGACTTCGGGCGGCTGGGTTTTTAGGAAAACTTCACGGCGACGTAGCGATTCACCCTCCAGCCTATTTTTGCTTCGCATCAGTTTCGTCCCAACTTCCTAAATATTCGACCTCTTCTTGCAAGATAATTGTGAATCGCTCATTAACGGCCTCGCGCATTTTTTCAATGAGTTGCCTAATCTGCCAACTTGAAGCTTCTCCCGTAACGACCACCCAGTTAGCGTGGATTTTGGAAACACGAGCAGGACCAACGCGCATTTTTTTTGCCTGGGCCTGATCTAGCAAATAGCCGGCTGTTTTCTCTGGAGGCAAGCCGCCACTTTCCCCGCCAGGATTTTTAAAGATACTGCCACAAGTCCGCTCACCGACCGGTTGGTGCTTCTCGCGCCACTTTTTATACTTGGCAACATCCGCCAGCGCGTCATCACCTTTGCGCTGCTGCAGTTGAAAAATAGCGTTTAGAACTACCGGCGGAGCACTGCTGCGCAAACCCTTGAGACGGCTGGCGCGGTAGGAAAATTTAAACCAATCGTTTTTAGCGTTGAGAATCTTGTCAGAGGTGGTCATCACCGACGAAGAACGCAAAAACTGAGCGATACTTGCCCCGTGGGCGCCGGCATTATTGACCACTGCCCCCCCAACCGTACCCGGGATGCCATAAAGAGGCTCGAGCCCACCCAGTCCACTATTAGCAGCTTCTAGAATCATCCGACTCAGCGGCACGCCGCTTTCGGCAATCACTCGCCCGGAAGTCTTATCAATCTGCAAACCCTTAGAACGGTTAACGATCGTCAGCCCCTCGATGCCACGATCAGAAACAATGAGATTTGAACCGTTACCGATTACCCTAAAGGGCGCTCCGGTATTTCGCGCCGCAGATGCTGCCTTAACTAAGTCCTCGATTGACTCAGCAACATAAAAATATTGAGCTGGCCCGCCCACCCCCAAGGTGGTATGCCGACTCATTGGCTCGTTTCCCCGAATCGAGCTCAGTTCATTTTGGAGACGTTTTTCCCAAGCCATCATTTTATCTTATACCACAAATACCGCTCAGCTACTTTATAAACATCTGTCGCCCCCATCGTCAAAACGACATCGCCGCGATGGGTATTTTGACGCAAAAACTCTCCTGCTTGCTCATAATCGGCCAAATATTGAACCTTTTTACGCGTTTTCTTAGCTACCTCCTCAACCAGCTGCTCGCTCGTAAATTTTGCCTCCTCGTCTCGACCCGCAACTCGATAAACCGGGAGGACTCCAATAACTTCAACCGGAGAAGTAGCGAAGGCCCTGACGAAACTATTGTACAAATTATTGAAACGATTTTGTTGGTGCGGCTCAAAAATAACTATCTTTCGCCGAAGTGGAAAAAGTTCTTTCATCCCCTCCAAAGTAGCACTGATTTCCGTGGGGTGATGAGCGTAATCGTCATAAACAGTCACACCGTTTTTTTCGCCAAGGTAGCTGAAGCGCCGCGCTGCGCCGCGAAACTGATGAACCACTTCACGTAAACCATCAAGAGGGAAACTAAAATATTTCCCAACCGCCCAGGCAGCGGCGACGTTTAGAGCAAAGTGTCGTCCCGGAATACGAGTTATAAATTCCATTATTTCCCCTTTGCTCACGATCGTAAATTTGGTTCGACCATCTTGGGGATGATACGCTTTAATGCGTACTTCACAGTCTTGACCGAAACCATATGAAATAGTACTTACTCTACGATCGTGAAGCGCTTCTTTATTGTCCTCAATAAGTGTTTGGCTATTTCGATCATCGGCGCAATAAACCACTGCGCCACCTGGCGCCACTTGACGAATAAACTGCCCGAATTGCGTCTTAATTTCTTTAAGCCCGCCCTTAAAATAATCGAGGTGTTCTTCTTCGATATTCGCAACCACTGCCACCTTAGCAGGAAAGTCTAGAAACGAGCCATCATACTCGCAGGCCTCAGCAATAAAATGTTCACCCCGCCCAAGGTGGGCCGACTCATATCGGTCGGATGGATCGGCCCCGATCAGATAAGATGGGTCAGCTCCAGTCAGCGCAAAATAACGGCTGATTAAAGATGCAATCGTCGTCTTCCCATGCATACCAGAAACAGCAATCCCCGAAGTTCCTCGCATCAGCCAGCCAATCATTTTTGAGCGTTTTAGAGTCGGGATTTTAAGCTCATGAGCGCGTTCGTGCTCTTGGGCTGCACCCGAAGTGGGACCGGCCGCCGAAGAATAAACCACTAAATCCGTCCCTTGCGAAATATTTTCCGCCCGGTGTCCACCAGCTTTAATGTCGGAACCAGATACTTCTTTATGTAGAGAACGCAAAACCTTAGCAATTCCCGCCATTGAAACTCCGCGTATTCCAATCAGAAAAATCTTTTTAGCGGCCGCAAGTTTTTGGCGCTCCAGAGTGTCAAGAACCATCTTAGAAATCAACTCGGCCGAATGAGGCAAGTAAATTTCTTCAAGGCGTGCTGGCTTTTCGTTCGCCAGGGATTCTCTAATCTTTTGAAAAAGCTTATCCGGCTTGTCTGAACTAAAATGAATTTCCGCCAGCCCTCTTTGCTTTAAATATAGAGCGTTCATAATCTGATGGGGCGTCACCTGCTCGAAAATGGGCACGAAAATTGCTTTTTTGTTGAAGGCGGCAGCTTCGAAAATTGCTGTTGCTCCAGCACGAGAAATAACCAACTTACTTTCAGCAAGAAGACGGGGCATTTCTTGGCTAAAGGGCAAAACCGAATATTTGGAGCGCAAGTTCTCCGACAGCCGTTGCTGCATCGCTTTCGCCCTAGGATAATCAAGTTCTCCTGTTAAATGAACCACCCTGTGGTGAGCCAGTAGCTTTTCCAGGATGGCAAAAATCTGGCTGTTTAAACTAACTGCGCCTGAGCTCCCTCCAACCACCAAAATATGTTTGGCTTCAGATGTAATTTTGTGATCGAACTGCTCGCGCAAGGGTAATCCTGCGTAGTATGCCTTCAAGCGCAATGGCATCGGATAGGCCTCAAGGGGAAAGGCGACGGCGATACGATTGGCATAGCGTAGAGCTATACGATTAGCCAGGCCAGTCATTAAATCAGATTCGTGAGCGATAATCGGAATTTTCAACACTGCGCCCGCCAAGACTGTCGGCAACGAAACATAGCCGCCTTTGGAAAAAATTATGGCAGGGCGAATCTTGCGCAGCCAATAAAGGGCTTGAAAAAAACCTATTTTTAGTGAAACCAGATCACCAATGTTTAGGAAAAAATTAACTAGCGAAAAATTGCGCCGCCATTTGCCGCAATAAATTCTCTGATAGGAAATGTGGTTGGCTTTGGCTTGCTCTTTTTCTATCTTCGCCCCGGAGCCAAAATAGATTAGTTTAAGAGCACTATTCTTTTGGGTTAGTTTTCTTCCTACCGCCAAAAGGGGGAAGACGTGGCCGCCTGTTCCTCCGCCGGTTAAGATAACTTTTTGATTTGGGTTAGCTGGCTTCATTGATACTTCTTGAAATATTTAGCAAAATTCCCGCTTGGATGAAAGAAATCACCAGGGAAGAGCCTCCGTAAGAAACGAAGGGCAAGGTCACACCGGTCAAAGGTAAAAGACCAAGCATAGCGGCAATGTTGACAAAAGCTTGAATTGATAGGGCGCACGTTAGCCCCAAAGCTAACAGCCGACCGAAGGTGTCGGGAGCCCGACGGGCAATTTTTAGACCCAGGTAGAAAAGATAGAAAAAAGCCAAAATCACCAACGAGGCACGGAAAAATCCGAGTTCTTCACAAATGATTGCAAAAATCGAATCTGTATGAGGCTCAGGCAAATACTTCAATTTTTGAATTGATTTACCAAAGCCTAGCCCCCAGAGACCCCCCTGGCTCACGGCGATAAAGGCCTGGTTAACATGATAACCCGTGCCAAGCGTTTCAGTCGATGGTTTAAGAAAAGTCACCAGCCGATTCCAACGATAAGGCTTTGAGGCAATAAAGATCGAAAAAATCACTGCCAAAAAAGCCCCTAGAGAGCCTAAGTGCCAAACTGGGGCACCTGAAGCAAAAAAGACAACGATCGAAGAAAGAATAATAATCGTCAGGGTTCCCAAATCCGGTTCGAGAATAATTAAAAGCGAGATTAGCCCCAGCATCAAAACAAAGGGTAACAGTCCGCTCCAAATCCCTTCGAGCCGCTCTTTGCGAGACTCCAGCCAGGCACAAATATAAATCAAGAAGGTTATTTTTGCCAGCTCCGAAGGCTGAAAAGAGAACCCTAAGTTCAGCCAACGGTGAGCCCCTTTTATCTCGGAGCCAATATGTGGGATAAAAACCAATATCAAAAGTATGATCGTTCCCACTAAAAGAGGCATTGCCAACACCCGGTAACGACGGTAGTCAAAATTAGAGAGAAACAACATCGCAACAATTCCTAAGAGAACATTAAGTCCTTGCCGCCAGACGTAATAATAATCGCCTGCCTGCTTAAACTTCTCGTACGCCAGAACCGATGAGGCTGACGAAATCATTACCAATCCAAAAAAGCTCAAACCTATTACTAATAGAGCAAGTTTGAAATCCGGCTTAGCGCGGCTTTTGAGATATTTCACTTTATTCCTAGAAGCTCGTTAAAAACTTTTCCCCGCTCACGGTAATTTTTAAACTGATCGAAGCTGGCTGAAGCTGGTGAAAATAGCACCGCCTGGAAGGAAGGGGATTGTTTTTTCTGAATTTCTACTAGCACTTCGGCCAATGTTTTCTTTCGCACAATTTCCCGGGCGAAACCGGCCTGTATAAGCTCACGCTCGATCTGCTCGCCGGTCGCTCCGCAAAGATACACCGCTTGAAGATTCCGATCGCGCTGCGCCGCCTTGGCCAGAGAGCGAAAACTCAGATTTTTACTCGAACCACCCATAATCAGAGCATATGGCCCAGTCATTGTTTCCATCGCTGCAATAGTAGAAACGGGGTTAGTTGAAGCTGAATCGTTATAATATTTTACACCATTTTTCTCGCCGGAGAACTCAAGACGCAAAGGCAGTTTCTCAAAACGCTTCATTGCTTTTTCAAGCGAAAAATCAAACCCGAGCGCAAAAGCGCAAGTCACCGCCGCCAAAAGGTCAACTACAGGGATTTTTTCGAGTCGGCTAAGCTCGGTAAGACCAGGGAAAACTTTTCGTGCTCCCCCACCCCGACAGCTGGCGGCACCGGCAGATAAGTGACATCCCTGCTCCACCGCGCGAGCAGAAAATATATATTTTTTTCCTTTGCCCAAGGCGGCAATCTTCAGAGCATTCGCTTGATCAGCGACGATAATCAAATCATCTTCTCCGCTGTACTTAGTAATGGCAGCTTTTGCCCGCAAATATTCATCAAGGTTCTGATGATAATCAAGGTGATCGACAATCACCGGCAGAATCACCGCTACGTGAGGACTTCGTTTTAAATCCTCGAGCTGAAAACTCGAAAGCTCAACGAGCGAAATTGAATCATCATTGGTCCCATCAACAAAGTCCAGGGTTGAGCGCCCAATATTACCGCCAACAAAAACTTTCTTCCCGGCGGCCTTCAATATCGCCTCAAGCAACTTGACGGTCGTACTTTTACCTTTGGTACCAGTTACGGCGATTATCTGGCCTTTGGCTTGAGCAAAGAAAACATTGTTTAAACTTGAGATTACTGCGCTTGACGGCAAAATTTTCTTAAGCCGTGCTCTTTGAATCCCCGGGGAACGAAAAGCTAAGGTCACCCGACGCAAATTTTGCTTCTCAAATGGCCCTTGTTGGAAAATTACTCCTCTAGCCTTCAGCTCACTAGTCGCGCTCCGGCTAAGCTCACCTTCGTCAAAAATAACCAGATCTCCAACGTTGTGTTTGAGCAAATACCAAGCCAACGACTGACCTTCGACTCCAAAACCAAAGATCGCAACCATCTTAACCGTAAATTAATACTAGCCCCACGCCAATGGCAGTTGTTACTGCCGAAATTATCCAGAACCGCATTGTCACTTTAGTCTCCGGCCATCCCATAGCCTCAAAATGATGATGGATCGGCGCGACCAAAAAAATCTTACGGCCGAAGAATTTCTTTGAGACGATCTGAATAATCGTAGAAAGAGCCTCGATGAGCAGGATAAAACCAATAAAAGGTAGAGCGTAAACTGTATTAGTTAAAAAAGCAATTACTCCAAGCGTCATCCCCAGTGCCATTGAGCCTGTGTCCCCCATGAAAAAGCGAGCCGGATAGATATTGAACCAGAGAAAAGCTAAAATTGTTCCAGAAATGGTAGCGCAAAAAACCGCTAAAGCGATATTGCCTATAGACAAACAAATCAATGTATAGGCAGAAAAAGCAAAGGCAAACACCCCGCCCGCCAAACCGTCAAGGCCATCGGTTTGGTTAGCAGAAAAAGCGCTGGCGACTAAGACAAGAATAAAAACCGGAATGTACCAGTAGCCCAAAACGATTTCCCCAAACCCTGGGATGAAAAAGGGGCGCTTCAGCCACTCCAACTTATATGCAAACCAGATTGAACCGACTACCGCTACTAGAGTATAGGCCAGCAGTTTTTCACGAAAGCGCCAGCCATTTTTATTCTGTCCACGTCCGAAAACGTTCATGAGATCGTCTATTCCCCCCATCACACCACAAGCAACCAGAGTAAAAAGCGGCAGAATGGTTGCCTTAGAATAATTGGCCACCAAAGTAATTAGAGCCGTAACCGCCCAAATTAACACCCCGCCCATCGTTGGGGTGTTTTCCTTGCCGTGGTGAAGCCGAGAAAAAATCGGGGTTCTGTTTCCTTCATAATCAGCGGTGCGGATTTTCTTGCCGATCTTGTTGCGGTAAAGGAAATCAGTAAAAAATGGAGTGGCAATTATAGCCACTAGAAAAGAAACGGCCATGAAAGTAAAGGCCTTTAGAAAAGAAGTTGGCTCTACGGCTAGGGTCCACATTACAAGCTAGGCTAACTTTTTAACAATTTCCTCAAGATGATTAGTGCGCGAGCCTTTGATTAGGACCGCGTCACCCTTCTGGAGAATCTTCTCCACTTCCAAGCTTAATTCTCCCACATCCGGGTACCATTTGTCTAGGTTTACACTTCTGAAACCATCCCCCACTCCGATGGTTAAACTCGCAACCTTGCGAGATAGCCCTGCTACCTCCCGGTGAGCGCGCTCAGAAATTTGACCTAACTCTTTCATCTCACCCAAAATCGCCACTTTACGTCCGTATTTTATCTTACTGAACGAGTCAAGCGCCGCCGCCATTGAAACCGGATTGGCATTATAGCTCTCATCGATTATTAGAATGTCGCGGCGGCCGACTATACGCTTCCCTCGCCCTTCTTGTGGAGAAAAATTTACTACCACGGTAAGTTCACTTCTTTCCCCAGTAGCAGTGGCTGCCGCCAGGGCTGCCAGTTCAAGATTTGCAACGTTATGTTGCCCCAGAAAGCCAAACGACAAATGGGTTTTCCGGCCCAAAAGATAAAAATCGAACTCGGTTTTGTTGGTCAGCTCCTTAATATTTTCCCCAAGTGCGGTTCGGCGCGTGCCACTTAAAATTATCGGCGCCTTAGGGGCTGCCAATCCTCTGGCTTGATCGGCCACCCGCAAAGGGCAAATAACTTTTTGACTAGCAGCTTGGGCCAATTTCCATTTCTCTTCAATCAAAGCTTCCTGTGTCCCAAAAGCACCCAGATGGGCGACGCCAAAATTAACGATTATCGCCAAATCCGGCGGAATGACCCCGACTAAATATTCAATGTCTCCCGGCTTGTCAGCGGCGTATTCTAAAACCAAAAACTTAGGATAGCGGCGCAAAAACGCCGCCCGCCAGGGAGCGGAAAAAATTATTTTCAGCCAATCCGCCGGACGTTGAGGTGGCAGGTCATAACCCAGGGCGGCCATGGGCAGGCTAATTTCGGTGTTCATATTGCCGGGCGAGACTTCGACACTCTGATGAGTGGCGCGAATCAAATCGCCAATCATATTTTTCGTCGTGGTTTTACCCGAGCTTCCAGTCACACCGATCACCAAAGGTCTCTCCCGCCGATAGATACTCCGGGCAAATATGGCCAAATAAATTTCGAAAACTCGTCTAATTAGACGTTTCACCCGGTTCCACCTTTGGTACCTTTAAATAACTATTCAAGAGCCAATCGGCAATCTCGCCAAAAATCGGCGCAGCCGAAGATTCTGCCCACTCAACATTTTGGGGTTTATCAAATTTAACTAACATAACGAAGCGTGGATCGTCGGCTGGAGCAAAACCGGCAAACGACCCGATATGTTGCGTCTCTTCATAACCGCCGTCGCTTTTAGGAATTTGTGCCGTGCCGGTTTTACCTGCCACTTTGTACCCTTCCACCTGGGCCTTTTTCCCGTGGCCATTTTCAACCACCGAAATCAGCATCTGCTTAATCTTCTGGGCATCTTCTTCTTTGATCACCTCTTCCGGCTGAGCTGAATCAACTGTTTTCTCTTGCCCATTTGGCTCAATAATTTTGTCGAGAATTCTTGGCTTGACGAGCTTCCCTTTGTTGGCCAACACCGCGTAAGCCTGGGCGATTTGGATCGGAGTGGTAGAAATTCCCTGTCCAAATGAAATTGTGGCACGATTAACATCATGCCATTTTTTGGCCGGCGCGACCTGTCCGGGCGATTCCCCGCTCAGGTCAATGCCGGTTTTCAGGCCAAAACCAAACTTTTTGATGTAATCACCCATCACTAAACTGCCGATCTGATCGGCTACCCAAACCATCCCAACATTATCAGAATTCTCAAGAATTTGGGTGACCGTTTCGAAGCCGAATGGCTTATCCTGAGAGTTGTGAATTTCGTAGCCATCGACCGTAACATAGTTAGAGAAGCCATGCTCCGGCTTACTATCAGGTTCAACCTTTTTATCAGCAAGCGCCGCCGAGACCACTACCGGCTTAAAAACCGAGCCGGGCTCCCAGTTTAGCGAGGTGGCCGGATTCAAAAAAACACTCTGATCTTCGGTTTTAACCTCATTAAACTTATTAGGGTCATAATTAGGCGACGAAGCCATTGCTAAGATAGCTCCGGTTTTTGGCTCCAAAACGATAATCGTTCCACCCTCGGCACTATAGCGTTCTATCCCCTCTTTAAGTTTTTTTTCAACCATGTACTGGATGCTGCGATCAATCGTCAAAACCACTGAGGCGCCATCTTTGCCGGGATCTGACTCTTGGACCTTAACCACTCGGCCCAAGTTATCCTTCAGCCCCTTCAGAGTTCCTCCCTCTCCTTTTAAGAGACCGTCGTAATACTCTTCGACACCGTAACGGCCGTTGTTTTCAAAATCAACAAAGCCCAAAAGATGTGAAAGCGATTCTTTCTCCGGATAAAAACGAGAGTACTGTTCCTCAAGGTAAACTCCTTTTATATCCAGAGCCGCTACTTGATCGGCAACTTCCTTGGTCACTCTTTTTTTAATGGGCGGGATATAATTTTCGTCAACATTAATTGCTTCATAGATTTTATCTTCGTCCTCCCCAATAATAGGGCTGATTCGATGAGCAATTGTCCTTTTGTCTTCGGTGATGTGTTTTGGAATAACCGTGACATTGAAAAGCTCCAAATCTGAGGCAACCGGGAAAAGACCTGCCTGTTTCTCATCGACTAAATTGCTCGAGTCACTTTCTTTGATATATATTGTTCCACGTTTCGCCGGTTCACTGATTTTCGTGTAGTATTGGCTGGCGGCCAGGGCCGCAAAATGCCGATATTGGAAAACCTGACGCTGGAAGAGTCTTCCTACAAAAAGGAGCGTTATCAAAAGAAAAGCAAATCCCAGGACATTTAACCTTTTGGTGACGGATCGGCCGCAATTTTCTTCCACTTGTCCTTACTTATTTTCGGAGACCGGCTCCATTTGTTTTTCTTTGGCCTTGTCTTGAATCAAAGATAAAGCCTTGAGACGATTGGCTTCGACTTCAAGCTGCTCTTTCTGAGCATTGGCATCTTTCTTGTTTTGCTCCAAGTCAGAAATAATGTAGTTTTTAGTTTGGCTTTGGCTCGATTGAGAAAGATAAAACAAAGATATCGCCGCGAGGACAACAATAATCAGGACCTTAAGAGTGTTGGGACCAAAGACAAAACGACGTTCAATCGTGCGCTTTTTGACTCCCAAGCTTCGATCCCTTCTGCCGACAAAAAACATTTTTTACCTCCTTTTAGCGGCGCGCAGTTTCGCCGAGCGTGCTCGCGGATTCTCGCAGCGCTCCAGTGGCTCCGCAACAGACGGTTTCTTGGTTAAAATATCAATTTCACCAGACTGGGCAGCAGACTTAAAAACGTTCTTGACTAGACGGTCTTCACCGGAGTGAAAGCTAATTACCACGATTCGACCATCTTTTTTTAAAAGTTCTATAGCTTGCGGTAAGGCCTCTCGTAGGGCCCCAAGCTCGTCGTTCACGGCAATACGCAAAGCCTGGAAAACCTTGGTGGCGGGATGAATCTTGCCGAAGCGGCGTCCTTTGGCGCGGCTGACAATCTCGGCGAGCTGGCCGGTGCGGGTAATTTTTTCCTTTTGGCGTGCCGCGACAATTGCCGCAGCAATCCGGCGGGAGGCATACTCATCAGCTAGATGATAGAAAAGGTCAGCTAGTTCCTTCACGTTCGCGGAGTTGACCAAACCGGCAGCCGTTTGAGGAAGGCCTGAATCGAGACGCATATCCAGCGGCTCATCTTTAGCAAACGAGAAGCCGCGGCCGGAAGAGTCGAAATGGTAGGAAGAAACACCCAAATCGAAAAGGATGCCGTCAATTTTTCTGACACCATTATTTTCAAGGAGCGTTTTCAAATCTCGAAAATTTCCATGGACAATCTGCTGAGCAGAAAAATCGGCCTTGGCTTTATCGATAACCTCTCGGTCGGTCTCAATACCGACCAACTTCCCACCAGGGCCAATTCTTTTTAAAATTTCACGGGCATGACCGCCAAAGCCAAAAGTTGCATCAACGACTATGTCACCAGGCTTGGGATCAAGGTATTCAAGCACTTCTTGTAAAAGAACTGGAACATGAACAGGCATTCGGTTTTGCCTTTTTCGTTTTTACTTTTTCGTTTATTTTGGGGACATGGGCGGTCAATTTCTCCTTGCGCTCCGGGTGAGGGCAACCCCAGCACCCAGAGACGCGACCCCTTGTGGGGCGAGAAATCCCCTCCTTCGGGTAACCGCCCATGTCAATGATACTCGCGGGCAGATGGCCTAAGGCCAACACCTCACGCCTCTAACCATGAAGTATCTAGGGATTAGTATTTAGTATTAAGCGAAGATTTCAAAGAACGAAATTATACACCTAGGTCACTCAACTCTTCGGCGATACGACCGGCCTCATTTTCAACTTTTCCGATCATCTTGCTCCACTTGACCTTGTTCCAGATTTCGACCCGATCGTAAAGCCCAATCGTTACCGCTTGCCGCCCCAACCCCGCGTAAGCTCTTAAGTAAGCCGGCAAGATTATCCTTCCCTGTTTGTCAAATTCCGCCTCCGCTGCTCCCGCCAGCATCAAACGAGCGTAAAGACGCCCAGATGATTTGCTGACCGGCAGCTGACCGATGTTTTCGGCCATTTTCTGCCATCTTTCTTTGGGAAATAAAAAAAGACAGCCATCGAGCCCTTTAGTGAGAATTGCCCCTCCGAGAAGCTGCCGGCGGAATTTCGCCGGTACGGCAAGCCGACCCTTCTCGTCAATGGCATGCTCGAACTGTCCGATAAACATTTGTTACCCACTTTTCCCCACCTTGTACCACTTCTTTCCACTTCGACCATCTTAAACCCGACCTAGACCCGTGTCAAGATAGAACAAAAAGCGAACAAACACTTGACGGGTTAAGGAAAAATTGCTAACCTGATGGAGCCTGTAAACGAGTCCATCCAGCGCTGACAGTAAAGGAGGCAAGCGATGCTCGGCAATAAGGAGATCTTTGACCGGATCAGATCGGCGTTCGCAGATGCTGGGATCTCTCCACCCGACGGAGAGTTGACCCTCGAGACCAACTACGCACATCTCATCTGCAGCGACAGGAGAGCCGCTGATCTTGCTATAGCTCTCGGTAAGCGATTCGGCCTCGAGGTCCCAGTCGGGGACGTTGACGGTTACGAGACGGTCGGCGAGCTCGTCAGCTACTTCGTCGAGCGGCTTGACGGCTAAGAGCAGTGCACGACAGCATCCGGGACGCCCGACTAGGGCGTCCCGCGCCATTTAGAAAAGCAAATCTTGAAAATAGGTTTTGAGATCGGAAATGTTGACTCTTTTTTGTTTTAAGGAATCGCGGTCACGGACAGTCACCTTTTTGTCTTTTAGAGAGTCGAAATCAACCGTTACGCACCAGGGGGTACCGATTTCATCCTGGCGACGGTAACGCCGGCCGATTGAGCCACCCTCGTCGTAAAATGCTCTTATGCTAGCAGCGCGCAAAGTGTCAGAAATCTCCTGGGCGATTGCGGGCAACTTATCTTTTTTCACCAGCGGGAAAACTCCCACCTGTATCGGTGCTATTCTTGGATCGAGCCGGAGTACCACCTCCCCTTTTTCTCTCCCGTCGCTGCCGTCTGACTCATGATAACCATCCACCAAAAGCGGTAAAATTACCCGCTCCACTCCCATAGTCGGCTCAATCACATAAGGCACAAACTTCTTGCCGGTTGCCTCGTCAAAATATCCCAAATCCTTGCCGGAAAATTTCTCGTGCTGCTTAAGGTCATAATCGGTGCGGTTAGCCACCCCACCGAGCTCCGACCAGCCGAACGGAAATTTATATTCTATGTCAACAGTTCTTTTTGAATAATGCGAAAGGGACTTTTTGGGGTGCTCATAGCGGCGCAGTTTCTCCTTATCGAGCCCCAAGTCAAGATAAAATTTCTCCCATTCATTAAGCCACTTTTCAAACCACTCCTCGTCCTTGCCCGGAGCAACAAAATACTCTAGCTCCATAATCTCAAACTCGCGGGCGCGAAAGAAAAAATCGCCGGTGGTAATCTCATTGCGAAAAGACTTGCCGATTTGAGCAATGCCAAAGGGAACTTTCTGCCGCGAGCTCTCAAGGGCCAACTTGAAATCGGTAAACATCGACTGGGCAGTTTCGGGACGAAGATAAGTAGTGTTGGCTTTATCCTCGACCGGCCCCACAAATGTTTTAAACATCAAATTGAAATCTTGCGGTGAAGTAAAGTCTTTGCCGCCGCATTCCGGACACTGATTTTTTTCTTTCGCTTCTCCCCCGATAAACCGGCCGCTTGACATATGATCTTCGCGATAGCGCATATGGCACTTTTTGCACTCGACTAAAGGGTCGGTAAACGACTCAAGATGTCCGGAGGCTTCCCAAACCTTCGGATGCATCAAAACTGCCCCTTCAATTCCAACCACATCACGTCTTTGCAAAACGAATTTTTGCCACCAAAGCTCGCGAACGGCGCGGCGCATTTCCACCCCCAGCGGCCCGAAATGCCAAACCGCCCCAATGCCACCATAAATCTCCGAACCTTGCCAGGCAATGCCGCGGCGCTTGCAAAGCGAAACAATTTTTTCCATCAAACCAGCGTCTGTAGGTAATTTATTCTCTGGAGATACCATTTTATGCCCTAAACTATCTAAACCGATACTCTCGGTGAAGCGATGGTGACAAGCGGCTCAAAAGCTCGTGCGGGATCGAATCGTCAAGACGCGCGAGCTCGTCTGCATAAACCTTATCATGCTCTTGACAGCCTATCAAGACGACTTCGTCGTCGACTCGACAGCGGATGCCGGAAACATCGACCATAAAAGCGTTCATGCAGACCCTTCCTACCACTTTGCAGCGCCGCCCATCAATCAAGACAAATCCCTTGTTGGAATAACTGCGCGGATAGCCGTCAAAATAGCCGAAGGGCACCACAGCGATTTTCATCGCCTTTTGAGCCACAAAAGTTCGTCTGTAACCGATTGTCTCGCCCTTCTCGACAGTCTTCAAATGGGCGATTCTGGTCTTGAGCTCCAAAACCGGCTGCAAATCGTTCATATTTGAGGCAAAGCCATAATAGCCATAAAGAGCCAGACCGATCCGTACGGCGTCAAAGTGCGCTTCGGGATAACGAAACATCCCTTCGGTTGCAGCCAAATGGACCATCGGTGCCGTCAAATGATTTTGCTGAAAACTGAAAAGCAGATTTTGCAGCTCCAAAACCTGGTGAGCGGAAAATTTCTTGTCTGAAGCATCGGCAAAATGAGAATGGAGACCCTCGATTTTAAGATGCTCAAGGGCGAGAATTTTTCGATACTGTTCGAGCGCTTCATGAGCTGGAAATCCGTACCGATTCATCCCCGTATCGACTTTAATATCCACCCGTGCCCACTTGTTAAGCTTGGCAGCCTCTCGAGCCAGCTTTACCGCCATTTCAAAATCAAAAATAGTTGCCGTTAGGTCGAAATCTAAAAGCTTTCGAAAGTCACTCGGGTCGATGTAGCCCAGAATAATAATCGGCGAGCGGATCTTTCCAACCCTCAAGGCGATGGCCTCATCCAAACTGGCGGTCGCTAAGATGTCCGCTCCGGCTGTCCAAACTGCCCGGGCTGTTTCCACCAGACCGTGCCCGTAGGCATTGCCTTTAACCACGCCGATTATTTTGGTCTCCGGGTCAATTGCCCGCTTGACCACCCGCAGGTTGTGGGCAATCGCGTTGAGATCAACCTCGATCCAGCTGGTCATGAATTCTCTCCGTAGAATCCATCCTTCCGTAGCCCCTCACATACACGTTTGTGGGGGGCGAAGGGGGATAAAACTTATTTAGCTTTCGTCCACTCCTAATTTATCAGCTTTCGTCATCATTTACAGCAGTTGTTCGGGCAAAATATCGCCAAAATGCCACCTCAAATATTCTTGCGCGATTTGGTAGGTATGCGCTGCCACCTTTGAGTCAACTTTGGAGCGCGCTACTTTTTCAAACGGCCACTCAAAAATAAGTCTAAGCAGTTTGACTTCATCCGGAGAGATTTTTTCACTCTCTCCCTTTGCACAGAATTGATGAGCGAGGCCCGAGCGCAAAGAAAAAACCACTGCTTTATTGGGGGCAATCTTCTTGTGACATTCGACACAACGATAAAGCTCAGGCCTTAAGCCCAAATCATCCATCATTCGCAAGATGAAAGTCAGAAATATTAGGGGATAATCACGCTCAGAAATGCCGGTCACGGTGAGACATAAGATATCGAAAGTGACCGGGTGCGGATCACCGGCACGATAAAGACGGTCAACTAATTTAAACAGATATCCCAGCTTTTGAGCCCGAGCGAACTCCCCTCTCGCCCGTTCCGGCAAAAAAAGAGGAGTGATTTCCTCGACAATATCAAGAGTTTTAGCCCGGTGCAGCCGGAAAGTTCCGACCAACCCCAGGTCGCACAAGTAGGAAAGTTTTGAGCCCGGCCGACGTGCACCCTTGGCGACAGCTTCAATCTTCCCTTCCTCTCGGCTAAAAAGGGTCAAAATCCGGTCTTTTTCCAAGAAATTCCGTCGGCGAACGACGACCGCCTCAACTTTATAGGAGTGCATAAATCACGCCGGACGACGGGCAAGGAGGATTTTTTCTGTTTCCTCCCGATTTTCATGCGTATTAATGCCTAACGCCTCATCTTCATCTTCGATTTCAATTGCCTCGACCTGTAAGCCTTCGTCAATTGCCAATTTTACAATATCAACAATGTAATATTCTTTCTTAACCGCACTTTGCTTAACCTTCGGCAGAACTTGGAAAAGCCATTCATTGTCAACAATAAATAAATTGATGCTCCGCTCAGCGATTTTTTTCTGCTCGTCGCTGGCTTCGGGACGTTCCACAACTCCCAAAATCTTCCCCGTCTTGTCCCGCATAACGCGCCCGTAATCATCGAAGCGATCTCGTGATTTGACGACCGCGAAACCGAGCCTCAAATCTTCCTTCACCGCCAACTCAATCATTTTCCGATATGTTTTGGCGGTGTATAAAGCATGATCACCATTGACAATAATTGTATATCCTTGCTCATCGGCAAGCAGATTTTCCGCCATTTTAACCGCGTGACCCGTGCCCAACTGCTCCTTTTGCCAGACATACTCGCTGCGCTCGCCGAGATAATCAATGACCTGGTTGCCGTGAAAACCCACCACCGTGATGATCCGGTCGACAACTCCTTGTTTTTTCAGATTTTCTAGCGGTTGAATCCCCCAACCGATAATCGGTTTTTTGGCCACTTCAAACATCACCTTGGGTTTGTCGGTCGCTCCAATTCTCGTTCCCTTTCCCGCCGCCATGATGACGGCAAAAATTTTCTTGCCCTTATACATCGCTCCTCCGTTGCCTTTTTTCGATCTATTATCCTTAGCCAAAGTACAACAATCCAACCAGTTCAGCAAGTCTAGGCTTATTACTCCGGCGGTTTGACAATGTCTTTCGCCGGGGGCTGGTAGTCGTTAATTGCCGGAGCAGCTTCGTCTTTTGAGGCACCTTTGCTCGGCGCTTGTCCATCCTCGACCGCTTTGACCACTCCTTCTTCATCCTGGCAGGGACCCAAAGAAACCTCAATCTTAGCTCCGGTGTTTTTCGAGCGGAACGCCTCTAAATCGCTTGCCTGCTCGGGCAGACCGAAAGTTTCCTTTGGAGCATAATCTTGGCTTTTATCGGGGCCGTGAGCACAAACCTTATAGTTTTCCGTCAACTCGCTGTCAATTTTCGGCCAAAAAAGTAAATTCGTCACACATTGATCCGCCGGTCCTGGGACACTATCTTTAATCCCCGCCCGCTCCTGATCTGCCACTTTCCATTTTTGGGAATAGAGCCAAAGAGTGAAATTTTGATTGGGTGGGACGTCCATAAAATAAGCACCCGAGACAAGTCTCTTTTTCACCTCATTCTCGTCTGCCGTTCCAAAGATCTGCTCGATTTTTCCGCCGTTGCTTTTGAACTGCTCAATAATTTTGCCTTTTAGCTCCTCGTTAATCTCATAAAGTTTGCCGCGTTTTGTCCAGGTCTGGCCCTGATTGGACATCGCTGTATAGACCGTTTCCTCGGCAGGGATATTCGTAACTAAAATGAATTGCCCGACCTCTTTCGTCTTGCAATCTGAAGGCGCTTCCAGCCCTTTAATCTCTGTAGCGGAGAAGGACTGGCTGCTCATATATTCAAAGTCCCCTTGCGAGCGCGCTCCTGCAACCCCCAAGACTGTTAGGCCGAGAGCTAATAAAAAAATCAAATAGTATCGCTTCTTAATCATTGGCTAAAAATTGAAACGGGAACCGGCTGGGCCTGCTCATCGAATT
>Ga0315282_10002458_pt1 | contig 34067 bp, 27 predicted proteins | sample YL17G07_20_MG_FD_203693 | JGI IMG/M metagenome (GOLD analysis project Ga0315282, IMG submission 203693) | Sediment microbial communities from Yellowstone Lake, YNP, Wyoming, USA - YL17G07_20 | ecosystem: Environmental > Aquatic > Freshwater > Lake > Sediment | place: USA: Wyoming | collected...
ATTATAGCCATGGATGAGTCGCATCATCTGGGCTGTGTTTCCATAAAAAAGCACCACATCTGGCAATACGGGAATCTTATCCAATGGGGCCGCAAGGAGAGCCTTGTATTTCCCAAACTCGAGTCGCGGGATCCCTTCGGTTCCCCGAATGGCAATCTCGCGGTTTAGGGCATAAGACCCGATGTAAGGCCGGGCAATCTCTTCGATTGAGAATTTCTCGAAACCAAAGGCATGGGCGCCGGGCCGGCATAAATTCAAAGTTTGACAGGTTCCCGCAATGACCCGTCCCACATAACGGGCTTGGGCCAGAATCTGACAGACTGCTAACTGCTTTTGAACCTGCCGAACCGGTTTGCCTTCCGAATGGACTTCCGAAAGAGTTTGGGGGTCTTGAATCAATTTTACCGCCACGCTGAAAGTTGTCAGCTTCAGATAGTCATTGAATTCTTGCGCGAGGCCCTTCAAATCTTCAAGGACGAGAGAAGCTCTTTCCATAGAAAACCCCCTTCCAAAATCGATTTGACCCCCATCTCTGCCCTACCGAAAGATTCCTGGAAACGATAGACCAAATTTCCTTTCATCTCTTTTTGGAAGAATTGGATTTTTTTGTCTCGGGCCTTTTATATCCCGTTCTCCCTGACCCTTTCATTTTAGCGGCCGACTCAGACTGATAATTAATTTCTTCCTGTCCGGGTTGGGGTAAGGCAAGACCTTTGCTCGCCCAGACTTCCCGTGCCAAAGGCGAAATGGATAAGATGTGAGTATCTGTACCTTCCTGACAAAGTGACATCATCCCGGCTTTCAAGAGGCGGGCCAATTCCACCATGCGGATGGCGATGTCCCGAGCCCCTTTCATTCCCCAATCATCCTTCAAAACTTGAACTTTATCCGCAGGATCAAAGGTTCCATCGCCGCCAATACTCGAGACAGCTCCTGCTCCGTAGAAGGCCCCGCTGTGATGGACGGATACGGGGATCATTTCCAGGCAGAAGGCGCTCATATAGATGCTTAATCCAGAGGTCTCAACCCCCCCGTGTCGGTACCAGGCCACAGAGATTGAGCCGCAGACCTTGTTTTTGATGGAGCCCCTTAGTTTCCCAAACATAAAAGCACGGAGCCGGTCGATGATGGCGGCCGTATAACCCGACATCCTGGAGATATAAACCGGGGATGCAAAAAGAATAGCGTCCGCATCCAAAACCATGGGAAAAAGAGGCTGTAAATCATCCTGAACCGCGCAATACTTCCCCTGTCCCCCTTTAAACATGCACCAGTTGCAGTGGGTGCAGGACCCAAATTTCTTTTTGGCGGAGGTAAATATTGCGGTTTCCACATTCTGCAGTTTGCGGGCGCCTTCCAAAGAATATTCCAGGATCTTTTGGGTATTGCCCTTTTCAATCGGACTCCCACAAATCCCTAACAATTTGACCTTAGGTGGCATTTTTTCTCCCACGATGATTAAGGTATAAATAGCCTCTCTTAATGCCTCTGCTTTGGCCAGTTGCCCCCTCATAGGGGACGATTTTTTAAAGAGTTCAAGACAGATCCAGACGGGCTAAATGGGAAATAAAAAAGCGAGAGATGAATTGCCCGCAATTAAGATTGGCCATATCTGTTTTCTCATAGAGGATTTCCCCCATTCTTAGGAGCCCTTTTTCTTTCTTTTGGATTGTTCTGGGAGTTGCGAATTCCCTGCATAATTCTTTCCGTCACTATTGGCGCAAAGTCAACGATACTCTCAGGCCTCTTAAATATTAGCCAGTTGCGAGTAAATGCTTCCAATGTTCCCCAAATCATGTTTCGAAAGGTGATGGTATCTATCTTTTTATCAAAGAGTCCCTGTTTCTGCCCTTCACGAAGGATGGGGACGAGTTGATTAACCATTTCTTTCATATATTGATAAGCCGGAATCTTTTCTAATCCGCTCCGGTGCCTTAATTCTAACAGAACAAGAATGGAATGACCCGGAGATTTTTGACAAAAGTAAAATTGAAACCATATGTATTTCTCTAATCTGGAGATTGGGTTTGTTATTCCAGATAGATGCTCATTTAATTCTTCCAGCTGTTTTTTCAGGTTCCTCTCTAAGATTGCAAACAAGATATCTTCTTTATTTGCATAATAATGGTAAAGGCTTGCAACTCCCAGTCTACAGGCTTGGGCAATCTCATGGATTGAGGTTTGCAGGAAACCCTTCTGAGAGAAAATCCTTTCTGCCTCTTGTAAAATCTTCTGGTTGGTGGCGTTCAAATTCCGAAGCCTATTCGAATAAATAATTTTAATATTTCAAGAACTTACCTTAGATAATGTTTAAGAAGCAAATCTTGTTCGATTTGTTAGCATACCCATCTTTCTCTTGTCAAGCCTTTTCTGAAAAGAGAGGGGGCCTTATTGCTTGTTTAATATTTTAAAGATAGGGGATTATTGACCTCAGACCAGAATTTCTGTACCTGAAATTCTATGTCTGTCAGCGGGTAGCTCTTCGGACTCGGAGCCCGGGGCAAGGGACTTAATTCATGGGATAAATTTCATAATGTGGCAACCTTTTCCCCATGGCCATCATGTTTTCAAGCGGGGTATCCGCATCATACTGAACCTTCGGAAGATCTCCTGGAGGCAGACCTAAGTCCCGGCCACGGACCCCGTTACCAGCCCACTCAGGAGATGGCGCCGGAAACAGTAATAGAGTATGACAGGCGGAATGGAATAGAGCACAGACTCGGCCATGAGGAGGTTCCAGGGAGGGTTATCCGTCGCCAGGAAGTTGCCCATGCCCACCGGGATAGTAATGTTGGTCTCGCCCGAAAGGAACAAAACTGCATATAGATATTCATTCCAGGAATAAAGGAAAGCATAAGTGGCGATGGCCACCATTGGGGGAAGGATCAGGGGGAGGTAGATGCGGAAGAAAAGGGCCAGCGTCCCCGCTCCATCGATAGCTGCCGCCTCATCGATTTCCGGTGGCACAGTCTTGCCGTAGTCCCAGAGAATCCAGACGGCATAAGGAGAGGTAAAGGTGATCATGGCCAGGACAACCGAAATTTTCATCCCCAGCAGGTCATAGTCGGCCATGAGCTTGAAAAAAGGGATGGATAGAAAGGAAGCTGGAATGATGTAGGTAAACAGGGTCATGCTGGAGATCAGGCGACTGCCCCGGAAGCGGATCCGTGCCAGAGCGAAGCTTCCCAGGGTGCCTACGACCAAGACGGCTGCAGTGGTCATCAGGGCGATCCCCACGCTGTTCAGGAGTTGGATGCGAAATTCACTCACCAGATAGTTACTCTGCTGGATCGTCGTGACATAATTTTCAAGGGTCGGGTGCGGCACATACAACCGGGGTTTGAACAGGTCCTCCTCCGGAACCAGAGACAGGGTGATCATATAATAGACAGGGAAGACGGTCCAGATCAGGACCATTGCGGAAACAGCAAAAAAAGTGATTTTTCGCCAGCCACGAAGGCGCACGAGATACTCCTATTTGACCCACCGGATCAAGACAAAGATAAATAACAAAGTGACGGGCAGAGCCGTAATGAAAGTTCCCACCCCCCAGTCAATTTTCCCCATCTGGAATGTGTACCGATACGCCAGAGTAGCCAGGACATGAGTGGAATCGCCGGGGGCCCCGCCCGTCATGATCTTGATAATCACGAAGTCCCCCAGCGTGAAAACCATGGAGAGCAGGCTGCAGATCAGGTAGAGATTCCGGAGCATGGGAAAGGTAATGTACCGGAATTTCTGGAAGGGCGGTGCACCGTCAATGTCCCCGGCCTCATAAAGCTCCTTGGCAATCCCCCGTCGGCCAGCGACAAAGATCAATGTCCAAAAAGGGAGGTATTTCCATATGTGATAAATGATCGCCGCTGCTAAGGCCGTCGGCCGGCGGACCAGCCAGGGATATCCTTCCAGGCCCAGGTCATTCAAGATTTTGTTGACGATGCCCCACTGGCCATTGAGCATCCAACGAAAAGACAGAATTCCCGGCAGGGCAGGGATGGCCCAGGGGAGCAGGAACACGCCTCCCAGGATCCGCGTGAAACGGTGCTCAATGCTGAACAGCCCCGACAAAACCAGGGCCAAAAATATCTTCACGTTGACCGCTACCCCAACAAAGATGACGGTATTCCAGAGAGTCTGAATGAAGATGGGGTCCGAGAAGATAGCCGGGTAAATGGACCAATCCAAGCCCAGGTATATTTCATATAACATTGGGTAAATAACTAAGAACAGGAAGATCATAATTAAAGGGGCACAGAAGGCGACACCGAGGGCGGTCTTCCGGGCCCAGGGCTCATGGTGGAAGACGGCAGCAGGCGTGACGACGGCTGGTGTTGTCTGGGCCATAAGACTTAATCCACCGCAGGGGGGGGAGCCCTTGCAGCCACCCGCCCTGCGGTCGTACTCCCCTAAGGAGGGTCAGTTACTTCCAGCTGTTGAAAATCGTCTGGACACGGCTGATTGCCTCGTCCGCCGCCTTTTCGTTGGTCCACTTCTCCGTCACCACCCGGGATATGGCCTTCCCCCAGACGTTTTCGGTGTACACCTGGGAATAAGCCGGGTGATAGCTGTAATAGAAGGGGCGGGTCTCATGGTTCAGGTGCTGGTCCGTGGCCACGGGAACATGGGGATCTTTGGGATTGGTAAAGAATGGGTCTGAGGCCACATCTTTGAAGGATGGAAACCACCGGCCATTGGACGCAGTGACGTAGGCAGTGAAATTCTTGGGCTGCAGGACATACTTAATGAACTTCTTGGCCAAGGCCTTATTCTTGGAATCTTGCGGAATGATGATCGGCTTGACGGATACCAAGTAGGGGTAGCCCTTGTTATCCAATGGGGACGCTGGCTGAAGGATGCTCCCGATCTTGTTATAGTAATTATCTTTGTTGGTGAAAAAATGGGCGCCCGGGATGGAGATGGATGGATTGGGGGTCATTACCACGGTCTTATTATTGAAGTTGACGTTGTTGTCAGCATCCGTCCAGGTAAGGGCATCCGGGGGGACGTAGCCTTCGCTGTAAATGCTGGTGAAAAAGGCCAGGGTCTTTACAATGGCTTCGCGGTTCTTGGCCTCGCCAGCGACCACCTTCCCTTCAGGCGACAAAACCTCTCCCCGAAACGCCAGCAGGTACTGCTCAAAGTTATAGAAGGTGTCGGTCGCCCGGCTGGACTCGGTCATACCGATCCCGTAAACCTTTCCATACTTGGCTGGATCTTTCTTGCGCAGGCTGTCCTGAACCTTTTTCCAGAACGTCCAGTACGCATCCCAATTCATGGGGATCTTCTTGGGATCGGGATCAAACCCGGCCTCCTGGACCAGATCCTTCCAGTAATGCGAGCCCAGTGCCTGTGCCTCGATGGGAACAGAATAATAACTCCACTTCTTGGCGACTTGATTGTAGAGCCAGCCGGTTTTCAGGTGGGACTCCAGGTAGCGCGGCTTCAGTTCTTTGATGAGGTCGGAGACGTCCGCCAGTTTCCCCTCCCAGGCGAATTTGGGGGCGATCTGCCAGTCCGTGAAGAAGCAGAAAGCCACGTCGGGCACCCTGCGGGCGATCAAAGCGCTGATGATCTTGGGACCCAGGTCGTCCTGAATAGTAAACGTCAGGTCCACGTCCACCTTGTTCTGGCGGGCGAACTCCGCGGCTACCTTCTGCATGCCCTCATCTTCTTCCTTGTAATACCCTTTGTTCCACCAGACGACCAGTTTGGGCTTGTCAGCTGCGGCCGCCATTCCGGCCAGTCCGGGCCCGATAAGAGCCAGGGACAAGCAAAGGGCCACAACCCACAATATGTGCCAATTGCTCTTGCTCATCATTCCTCCTCCTCTCCCCATTCTAAGATGGAAGTACATTTTTTTATTACGGAAGTATTTTATGGGTTTGAACCGGCGGTGTCAACACATTTAACTTTCGGGCCCCCTCCCAGTTTTGAAGATGGACAATTTATCCCAAGTGGGTCGCCAATCCGAGATAATTATTTTCCAGCCCTGCCCGATCTTCGGCGTTAAGCGGAGCGGCTTGCCCGGCAGCTCCCACCTAATGAGCCTCTCGATGGCCTCATGGATCGACAACCCTCGCCCAACTGGCCTACTCTTTCGAGGCCCTGAGCGGCACTTCAGGAGAGGGGGACTTTCCTATTGAATATTTCATGAAATCTTTTTGGAAAAATCTTTGGTCTATGGTATAAAAATTTGAAGTAAAGGGACGGAAACAAAAATGGCCAACGTGGAAAAGGAAGTGATGATCCAAAAGAATTCATAGATAAAGAGCGGTCGCTCCGGGCATCGGGATGATATTCGAACCCCCTGACCCACGCTCTACCACATCGGAGGTCGAAATGGACAAAACGGACAACATAAAAAGGGAAAAGGATTTGGCCTGGGAACCCCACCCTTTCCTCCCGATCCAGATCAAGTTACTCGTCACCCAGAAATACGACCGGGCGGACATAACTTGTTTCCTGGTGAAAATACCCGCGGGAAAGGAGATCCCGGAGCATATCCACGAGACCCAGGAAGATATTATCTTTCTCCTATCCGGAAAAGCAAGAATGTGGATCGAAGGGATTGGAGATTTTGTCATCGAAAAAGGAACTTTCATACGGGTTCCGAAAAACACGAGGCACAGGATCTACGAGGTCACCGAAGAGATCTTGAACTACGATGTTTTCATTCCCCCTTTGATCTAAACAGGGGTTGATAATCTTTATCCCCTTTGGTACACTGACCCCGGCGGAATGCTCCATTCCAGATCAACCTGAAAGGCCTGTTCAGTGGGCGCGCGAAGATTCTTTTCCATTTTTCTACTCACCGCTTTCTTTGCGGCCTTCAGCGGGTGCGCCAGCCCACAGCCCATCCCCAAGCAGAGGATGCGGGCCAGCGAATTCGACCGCAAAGGAGCGGATTTTTATCAGCAGGGGCAATACGAGAAGGCCCTTGTCTTTTTCCAGAAGGCCCTCCAGGTCAATGAATCCATCGATCACCGGGAAGGTGTCGCCCTCAGCCTGAATAATATGGGCACGGCCTATCAATCGCTGGGGAAGCTTTCCCGCGCCCTCGAATGCTACCAGCAGGCCCTGCAGATCAACACCAAGATCGGCCACAGGCAGGGGCAGTCCTTGAATCTGAATAACATCGGGAGCCTCTCTCTGGCCCTGGGAAAACCTCAAGCAGCCCTGGAATTTTTTCAGAAATCCCTGGAGATCGAGGAGAAAGCGGGGAATATTAAAGCTCAAGCCATCCGCTGGAACAACATCGGCCTGGCCAGCCGGGCTCTGGGAGAGAATGACCGTGCCCTTGAATGTTACCAGAAAGCCAAGACCCTCAACGAAAAGACAGAGAACGTTCTGGGGATTGCGGACAACCTAAACAATATCGGCGCCCTCTTTGAGTCCCAGAAGGATTGGCCCCGGGCTCTGGAGGCTTATCAGGCTGCTCTGGAAATGGACAAACGGAAGGAAAATTCCGTGGGCATCTCCACGGACCTGGCCAGCCTGGGAAGGCTCTATGAAGCTATGGGAGAACGGGAAAAAGCCCTGGATCATTACCTCCGCGCTTTGGGAGTGAATGAATATCTCGGCCTGAGGGATCGGATCCTGCAGGATGTCGCCAAGATCGCCGCCCTCTACGAGGACCTGGGAAAGCCCGAGGAGGCCGGGAGATTCCGCCAGCGAGCCCATGAGCTTACCGCTTCCCCTAAATAGAGGAGGAACCACAAACTCATCCCGTGATCGACCGCAAAACCTCTGACCTGCACAAACTTTTTTATCCCGAAAGCGTAGCCGTAGTGGGAGCATCACCGGAAGTCGTCGGGGATCGATTCCCATTTTTTCAGGCTCTTCTGAAGTCAGGCTATACCGGGAGGCTTTACCCTGTTAACCCCAATTATGCCGAAATCGTGGGGCATAAAGCCTATCCCACCCTAACGGCTATTCAGGAGCCCATTGACCTGGCCATCATTACCCTGCGAGCCCCCAACGTCCCGCCCATCGTCTCGGATTGCGTGCGGAAGCGGGTAAAATTCGCTGTCATTTTCTCGTCGGGATTCAGCGAGTCCGGCCACAGCGACCTGGAAAATGAAGTGAAGGGCCTGGCTCTCGGGGGAGCAACCCGGCTGGTCGGTCCCAACTGCATCGGCCCCTATTGCTCGGAAAGCGGCCTCAGTTTCGTCATGGAGGAAAGGCCCAGGGAGCCGGGCAATGTGGCTTTCGTCTCCCAGTCCGGCGGCCACAGTATCACCTACAAGACCCTATCCAGGTCCAGGGGGATCCATTTCAACAAAATTCTATCCATCGGCAACCAGTGCGACCTGACCATGCAGGAGGTCCTCCGCTACTATGCCGGAGATCCGCAGGTTAAGGTCATCTGCGCCTACGTTGAGCAAGCGAAGGGAGGAGAGGAATTCTCCCGGAGCCTTCGCGAGGTGGCCAGGGAAAAACCCCTGATCATCTGGAAAGGTGGCTCCACGGAGGCAGGAGCCCGGGCTGCCTCCAGCCACACGGGGGCCATGGCCTCCTTCTCGGAAGTCTGGCAGAAGAGCATCGGTCGCCTCGGGGTCATTCCGGTAGATGATCTTGAGGAGATGAGCGATGCGACCTTCGCCTGCCTTTCCATGAACCTACCCCGGGGTAAGCGGGTGGGCATTGTTGTGGTTGGGGGCGGGAGTTCGGTAGAGATGACCGACATCTGCGCCCGGTCAGGCCTGGAGATTCCCCTTCTTGGGGAGGAAACCCAGCAGAGAATCTCCCCTCTCGTTCCAGAAGCCAACACGAGTTGCAAAAATCCCGTTGACCTGGGGTTCTTCGGGTTCTTCCCGCAGGTATACTCCCGGGCGATCCGGGAAACGGCGCAGGACCCGAATATCGACGCCCTGATGCTCTACCAGATCACCGAATATTTTGCCCAATTTAACGCCGATTTCGATTGGCCGGAAGAGATCTCCTCCGCCATGGCCCAAATCCGGCGGGAGCTCCCCAAGCCCTTCGTGATCATCATTCCCCCTCTGGAACAGGAAAATCTGGTTTTTGTGGGTAAACGGCAGGCCCTCGTCAAGAAGTTGCGGCAAAACCAGATCCCTGTCTACCCCACGGTAGAGCGGGCGGCCAAAGTTCTCTTCCGGCTTCAGCAGTATTTAAGGTTTCTCGACCGGGGGTAACACGCTTTCCCTCCCCTCTGAGACTTTATCGCAACCCGAATGGGATTGGCTGAACGAGGAAGCACCGGCAGGTTTTTAAAAACGCTTGGCGCAGAGCGCAATGCGCATGGCGAATAAATCCCCGCCGCGGTCCACGGAAGGGCCACTGCCTCATGGTTCTGAGAGAATGCTCTTCCACTCGGACCTTCCGATCTCTGAATTGCGACACAGTCTCTCTGCGGAGGAAGGTACGGCGGAGAAAAATCGCAAAAGATAAATCATACTCCGATCTCAAGAATTCTATAAAATAATAATAAATGCCCGACTTTAAGATTGTCTCGGAATTCAAACCCAGGGGCCATCAGCCGCAGGCCATTAAAAAGGTCGTCCAGGGAGTCAGGCAGGGCCTCCCCAACCAGGTTCTTCTCGGCGTCACAGGCTCGGGAAAAACTTTTACGATGGCCAACGCCGTCGAGCAGCTGCAGAAACCCTCGCTGGTGATCGCCCCCAATAAGACCCTGGCTGCCCAGCTCTTCCAGGAGTTTCGCGCCCTTTTCCCCGAAAACGCCGTGGAATATTTTGTCAGTTATTATGATTACTACCAGCCCGAAGCTTACATTCCGACGACCGACACCTACATCGAGAAGGACGCCTCGATCAACGACCAGATCGATAAAATGCGCCATTCGGCCACCCATTCCGTGCTCACCCGCCGGGATGTAATCGTCGTCGCCTCGGTCTCCTGTATTTACGGGTTAGGATCGCCCGAGACCTACCGGGGAATGATCGTCCTGGTCGAGGATCAAAAGGAGATCTCCCGCGATGATGTCCTGGCCCGCCTGGTAGAGATCCAGTACCAGCGGAATGACTATGACTTTCACCGGGGCACGTTCCGGGTGCGCGGTGACGTCCTGGAAATCTTTCCGGCTTATGAGGAGGACAAAGCCATCCGCATCGAGTTTTTCGGGGATACGGTAGATTCCATCGCCGAGATCGACCCCCTGCGGGGAAAAATCCTCCGCAAGCTGCGCCAGGCGAACATTTTCCCCGGAAGCCATTACGTCACCCCCCAGGATCGATTACGCCTGGCCATCCAGTCCATCCGGCAGGAGCTGACCGAACGCCTGCAGTGGTTCCATTCCCAGAGAAAACTCCTGGAGGCCCAGCGCTTGGAACAGCGGACGAACTATGACATAGAGATGCTCCAGGAGATGGGCTACTGTACGGGTATCGAGAATTACTCCCGGCATTTGGATGGCCGTCGCCCGGGGGAGCCCCCTTACACGCTCCTGGATTATTTTCCCAAGAACTCCCTGGTCTTCATCGACGAGAGCCACGTCACCATCCCCCAGCTCAACGGCATGTACTGGGGCGACCGCACCCGCAAGGAAACCCTGGCCGAATACGGCTTCCGTCTTCCCTCGGCCATGGACAACCGTCCCTTCTCCTTTGAAGAGTTCGAGGCCCGCGTGTCCCAGGTCATCTACGTCTCCGCCACACCCGCTGCCTATGAGTTGAAAAAGTCAAAGGGCCGCATCGTCGAACAGATCATCCGCCCCACAGGCCTGATCGACCCTCAGGTGGTCGTCAAGGCGGCCAAATACCAGGTGGATGATCTCCTAAACGAAATTCAGGCCCGCGTGGCGGCCGGGGAGCGAGTCCTGGTTACCACTCTAACCAAGCGCATGGCCGAAGACCTCACCTCTTATTATTCCGACCTCGGGCTGAGGGTCAAATACTTGCATTCCGATGTCCAGACCCTGGAGCGGGTGGAGATTATCCGCGACCTCAGGCTGGGCAAGTTCGACGTTCTCATCGGCATCAACCTCTTGCGCGAAGGGCTGGACCTTCCGGAAGTCTCCCTGGTGGCCATCCTGGATGCCGACAAAGAAGGGTTCCTCCGCTCCGAGACGTCCCTCATCCAGACTTTCGGGCGGGCGGCCCGCAATATTGCCGGACGGGTGATTCTCTATGCCGACAGACAGACAGACTCGATGAAGAGGGCCATCGCCGAGACCATCCGGCGGCGGAAAATCCAGGAGGATTTTAATCGCCAACACGGGATCACGCCCGAGTCCATTAAAAAGGCCATCCCGGACATCCTGGCGTCCATCTATGAAGCGGACTATGTAACCGTCTCTGCGGCCGCGGAGAAGCCCGGGGAATACGTTCCCCTTTTTGAGGTTCCCAGGCTGATCTCCCGGCTGAAAAGGGAGATGCGCGAAGCCGCTTCCAAACTGGATTTCGAAAAGGCCTCAGAAATCCGGGACCGGATAAAATCTCTGGAAAAAACAGATTTGGAATATCGATAGATTGCCGATTGGGCAATGCAGAATTCGGAATGAGGGATGACGGCATTGCAAAATAGAGAATCCCGAATCGAAAATGGGAAGACCACAGATCAAGACTGGCCATCCCCAATTCCCGCCCCCCAGGCGATTACTCCGAATCCGCCATCGCCAAGCAGCAATCTGCAATTCTCCCCACCCCCATCCTTAGAAGAACAAATCCAGGGTCTCCCCACAAATCCCGGAGTTTACCTGATGAGGGACAGAGAAGGGGTCGTCATTTATGTGGGCAAAGCGAAAAGCCTGCGCCAGCGGGTGAAGACGTACTTCAGCAGATCGGGAGATGCCCGCTACTCCCTGCGCTTTCTCCTTCCCAGAGTTCATCGGGTGGATACCCTGATCACGGACACCGAGAAAGAGGCACTCATCTTAGAAAACACCCTGATCAAGAAGCACAGGCCTCGGTACAACATCAACTTCAAGGATGACAAGACGTATTTCAGCCTGAAGTTCAGCCTTAACGAAGAATTCCCCAAACTTTCCCTGGTGCGGAAGGTGAAAAAGGATGGAGCCCGGTATTTTGGCCCCTTTGCTTCCAGCGGCGCGGTCAAGGAAACCCTCAGGCTCCTGCAACGGGTATTCCCCCTGCGCACCTGTCGGGAGGTCAATTTCAAAAACCGCTCCCGTCCCTGCCTGAACTACCAGATAAAGAAATGCCTGGCCCCCTGTTGCCGGCTCATCTCCAAAGAAAAATATGCCGAACTTGTCCAGGAGGTCCTCCTTTTCCTCGAGGGGAAAAATTCCCAGCTCCTCAAGGTCCTGCGGGAAAGAATGGTCGCTGCTTCCGAGGCCCTGCAATTCGAGGAAGCCGCCCGCATCCGCGACCAGGCGCGGGCAATCGAGCAAACTCTGGAAAAACAAAAAGCCGTTTCCCAATCATCCAGCGACCAGGATGTGTTCGCTTTCCACCACCAGGGAAATGTCTGGGAATTCCAGGTCCTTTTCTTCCGCCGGGGGCTCTTGGTCGGGAATAAATCCTTCCACTTCCACCGCCTGGACCTGCCCGAAGAAGAAGTGCTCTCGGCATTCCTCCGGCGATATTACGCCGAGGACCGGTATATCCCCCACGAGGTCCTGCTTCCCCTGCCCATCGAAGATGAATCTCTCCTCTGCGAATGGCTTTCAGAAAAAACGGGGGGGAGGGTGGAAGTTTTTGCCCCTCAGAGGGGTCAGAAGAAACGCCTGGTCGAGATGGCCCGGAAGAACGCCGAAAATACCTTTCAGAAAAAGGTCAGCGAAAAAGAAACCCTTTCCCTGACCCTCGAGGAGCTCAGGAAAAGGCTAAGGCTGGGTACTCTTCCGCGCCGGGTGGAATGTTTCGACATCTCCAACCTCTTCGGGACGCTGGCTGTGGGGTCCATGGTGAGCTTTCTGGATGGACAGGCGGACCGCCCGGCATACAGGCATTATAAAATCCAGGCCTCCTCCTTTCCCGATGATTACGCCATGATGTACGAAGTCTTGAAACGTCGCTACAGCAAATTGGAAACCGAAAAAGAATCCCCGGACCTGCTCATCGTTGACGGGGGAAAAGGTCAATTGAACGTCGCCCTGGCCGTTTTATCCGAGCTGGGGATCAAAGGCGTCGCGGCCATCGGACTGGCCAAAGACAAAGAAAAAAGGCAGCGGAAGGTTGAACGGAAGACCTCCGATAAAATCTATCTGCCCAATATTAAGGACCCCATTACCCTGCCCAGCTATTCGGCCAGCCTTCGCTACCTGCAGAAAATTCGTGATGAAGCCCATCGCTTTGCCATCGCCTACCACAAAAACCTCCGGGGTAAGAAGGGCCTGCAGACGATCCTGGACGAGGTACCCGGCATCGGTACAAGCAAGAGGACCGCGTTGCTTAGAATCTTTGGCAATCTGCAAAAAATACAGGAAGCCAGCTTGGAAGCACTCAGTCAGGTACGTCCTTTGACGGCAAAAGATGCACGAACACTTTTTGCATTTTTTCATCCGGAACCCGTCGTTTCCCCCCTCTACCTCTCCCGTCACGCCAGGGCATGAAGGGGGGGATTCCAAATGGATATTCCTTCATGAGAGGATCGCATGGAGAATAAAAATCAAGCACCCGCGTTTTTCCCCCAGCAGAATCGTCCGGTGACCATGGCCCCCCATGGCTTAGTGGCTTCGCCCCACTACCTGGCCTCCCAGGCCGGCGTGGACATCCTGAAAAAGGGGGGAACGGCCGTGGACGCAGCCATCGCCACCAATGCCACTCTGAATGTTGTTTATCCCCACATGTGCGGCATCGGGGGAGATGCTTTCTGGCTGATATACGACGCCTCCAAAAAAGACCTAAGTTTCCTGAATGCCAGCGGCCGGTCCCCCTATACCGCTACGATTGATTTTTTCAAGAAAGCCGGGATGGACTCCATCCCCCTCCGGGGACTTCTTCCGGTGACGGTTCCCGGGGTTGTAGATGGATGGTTTGAAGCCCATGGCCGGTATGGGACTTTACCCATGCCTTCCCTCCTGGCTCCAGCTATTGGCTACGCCCGAAGCGGGTATCCCATCACGGATAAGCTCAGCTTCAAGATTCGGGAGGCTTTTCTGGAGCTTTCCCAGTTTCCCCCTTCCAAAAATCTCTTCTTGCCCGGCGGGAAAGTCCCCCGACCCGGCGACGTCCTGACCAACCCGGGGCTGGCAGAGTCTCTTACAAAGATCGCCCGCCATGGAAGGGACGAGTTCTACAGGGGAGGGATTGCCCGGGAGATCGTCAGGTTTTCCCGTGAGAACGGCGGACTGCTAAGCGAGAGAGATTTTTCCGATACGGAGTCCACCTGGGGAAAGCCAGTATCAACCGCATACCGGGGCTACACGGTTTATGAGACCGCACCGAATTCCCAGGGCCTGACCGCATTGATGATCCTGAACCTCTTGGCGCAATATGACCTTTTCTCCTTCGGGTATCACTCGGCCGATCACCTTCACCTGTTGGTCGAGGCCAAAAAAGTGGCTTTTGCGGACCGCAACCGCTACATCTCTGACCCGGAAATGGCCGGCATTCCTGTTCAAGGACTTGTTTCAAGAGAATATGCAGCCCAACGTCGCTCTCTCATCCGCATGGACCGGGCAGCGGAGGCCGAGGCCATTGGGCCGGGAAACCCGGGAAGGGATACGGTCTACCTCTGCGTCGTTGATGAGGCCGGTAATGCAGTTTCTTTGATCCAGTCTCTTTATTTTTCTTTTGGTTCAGCTGTGGTGGCCGGAGAAACGGGAATCGTCCTGCAAAACCGGGGGGCCTATTTCTCTCTGGACCCTGACCAGGTAAACTGCCTCCAGCCCCATAAGAGAACCTTCCACACCCTGATGGCCTCCATGACTTTCAGGGAAGGAAAGCCTTACATGGTCTTTGGCACAAGCGGGGCCGACGGGCAGCCCCAGACGCATGTTCAGGTGATGACCGGCGTCTTCGACTTCGGCCTGGACATCCAATCCGCTGTCGAGGCGCCGCGCTGGCTCTCGGGCAGGTACTTGGTCAACCAGCCCGAGGGCTCTCTCAACCTGGAAGGGCGATTTCCCCCGGAGGTCATCGAAGAATTAAAGAAGCGGGGGCACCGGGTGAATGTCCTGGAAAACTGGTCGCAGATCATGGGCTGCGCTCACGGGATCATCCTCCATCTCGAAAACGGCCTGCGATTGGGAGGCTCCGACCCCCGCTCCGACGGAGCAGCCATCGGTTATTGAAAAAAATAGACAGTATGCTAAAAAGATCTTTCCGGACAGAAGGGGATTCTTTGGATCAACCTTTCTTCTTCCTCCGGGCAAGGAAGACCCTTCTTCCCAATCGAAACCATCATTATGCGCAGGCCCAGTTAGAAGGGCATGTTTGAAATAAGGGGTTGAAGATTGGCCGGAAATTATTCTTTTGAAGAGAGAAAAGGAGAAGAAATGGGAAATGCCTATTCGATTTTAGAAGGAGCCATTGACCTTCACATTCATGGAAACCCGGATCTCTATGCCCGCCCTTTTGATGAAATAGAGATTGCTAAAAAGGCCCAGGAAGTGGGTTACCGGGGAGTGCTATTCAAGAGCCATCACACGACGAATGCCGACCGCGCTTTCATCCTCAACAAATTACTGGGAGGGATGCGGGTCTTCGGCAACATTACCCTGAATCACACCGTGGGCGGGATCAACCCCCAGGCCGTTTATGCCGCGGCCAAGTTAGGCGTGACGGAAGTGAAAATGCCCACGGTGCACGCTGCCCATCACATTCAAATCATGGGGCCCACCTATGCCTTCTTCGATGAGAAATTCGCTCCCGTCCTCTCGGGGCAAAAAGGGATCACCATCCTGGATGAAAAAGGAAAACTTGTCTCCCAGGTCAACGAAATTTTTGAGATCATCAAGGAGCACAATCTCATTTTAGGTACGGGCCACCTTTCCCGGGAGGAGATCATGCTCCTGGTGCAGGAAGCCCGCAAGGCCAAAGTGGAAAGAATCCTGGTGACCCACGCCGAATCCGTGCTCAGCTTTTTAACGGTGGAAGAGCAGGTTGCCCTGGCCGACCTGGGGGCTTTCATTGAGCACAACTTCACCATCTGCATGCCCGTTTATCTCCAGGGAAAGCGGGGCAAGCGGGAACCTGAGGAGATTGCCGCCAATATCAAGAAAGTGGGGGCCAACCGCTGCACCATGGGCACGGATTTTGGACAACTCTTTAACCCGGACCCCGTGGACGGGATGCGGGTGTTCGTGCAGACCATGATGAAATGCGGCGTCACCCTGGAGGAAATCGACTGGATGATCCGGAAAAATCCGGCCTGGCTGGTCGGCCTGGAGTAAGAAAAAATCAAAACGGGGTTACAAAAATGGAACAACGATGCGACGTGTTGATTACCGGGCTGGGGGAGATTGGCGGGTACGCTTTGGAATTTCTGGCCCGCATCCAGGGAATTTCCTGGATTGTGGGCGCGGATGTGAATCCGGGGGGCGGACTTTCTAAGGTGAACAATACCATCCAGGGCGCAGCCCAGATGGGGTTCTATCCCCGGATAGAATTTATTCCCTTGGACCTGCGGGAGGTCCATACAACCCGGGACCTTTTGCGGAAAAAGAATCCGCGGGTGGTTTTGAACTGCAGTTCCCTGCAGCCCTGGTGGGTTATTACCCAGTTGCCCAAAGATACGTTCAAGAAACTTAAAACGGCAGGCTACGGTCCCTGGCTGCCCATGCACTTGAGCCTTACCCACAAACTCATGCAGGCCGTGAAGGAATCGGGGATTCAGACCCACGTGGTCAACGCGGCTTTCCCGGACGCGGTGAACCCCGTCTTGGGCAAAGTGGGGCTGGCCCCCACGGTGGGCTTGGGAAATATGGATAATTTCATTCCCGGGATCCAGAAGATCGTTGCCGAAACGCTCGACGTGGCCATGCGGGACGTGAAGGCCTGGATGGTAGGCTACCATTTTCTCCGTGAGGCCTTTCGCCATTTCGGGAGTTCAGCGGGGGCGCCTTATTACGTCCAAATTTTTGTCGGCAACCAGGACGTCACCCGGCAGTTTGACCTGGAGAAGCTTCTCCTCGGCACTCTCGACCTGGTGGTGGGGATACGCAATGATGCCGCGGTGGCCTCATCGGGAGTCAAAAATATCCTGGCCATTCTATGGAATACCCGTGAAATTACCCATGCCCCCGGTCCGGCCGGGCTGGAGGGCGGCTACCCTGTCCGCCTCGGAGTCAAGGGGGCTGAGATCTATTTGCCCGCCGGTCTCACCATGGAAAAAGCCATCCAGATCAACCGGGAAGGCCAAAAATGCGAGGGCATCGAGCGCATCGAAGAGGACGGTACCGAGAAATCGAATGAAATCATGAAGTCCCTGCTTGGTTACAACTGCCCCCGGATGACGCTGGAAGAATGTGATGAACGAGCCGGGGAACTCTCCAGGCTGTACAAAAATTTCGCCTCCAAATACTCCCCCAGGAGGTAAAAAAAACAAAAGCGGGAAAGATTCAGGAATTTTGCGGGCAGTTGAAATCATGGGCTCCAATCCTCACTTCCTGCCGGGAGAACATTTCCGCCCAAAACCCTTGCCCCCCCTCACTTTTGAAAAAGCCTTGTGTTGTGGCCTGGATGGAAGAGCGGGATCGCCGGCTGAATGGACGGGCCAGAATTCTCCAGGAACGAATCCCTTCGATTCCGCAAAAAAAGGCACAAAAAAGGGTAACCATAGGGAAAGAGCAAGAAGTCAAGCCCGGTCCAAGGAAAGACCGCTTCCTGATTCAGCCAAGAGACCCGCGCTTCCATCCGGGCCGGGCAAGGCCCGAAAGCCTCTTGTCTTTTGGGGGCAAATATGATTTATAATGAAAAATCCAAAAATTTTTTAAAAAGAATACCCCCCCTAAAGGCTATGACCGCAAAAATTGTAGAACGGACCAGGCATCGAGGCTTGAAGGACAGACTTTTCTATTTTCGGCTCCCGATTCGAGTTAAACTTTCTATCGCCATCACTTTTATCATCTGGCTTACCGTTCTAATCTCCAGCCTCGTTATTCTCGCCCGCCAAAGAGAGCAGCTTTACCTCCAAACAGTCAAGATGGGCAAGGCCAGCCTCAACTATTTTGCCAATAATGCCAACATCCCCCTCCTCAACGATGATATCCTACGGCTAAACAGGCTGATCAAGGAGGCGTCCTCGATAGAGGGAATCCGTTACGCTATCATTGTGGACCGTCAACAGGTCATCAAGGCCCATACCGATCACTCCAGGATCGGGACGACCCTGCAGAAGGCTGCCAATGTTGAAGAAATGAAAAAAGATGAAAACGTCACCTACTTTAACTGGACCCTCCCCTCAGGTACACATGTTCTGAATTTATCCCGGCCGGTCACATTCCAGGATAAAGAACTGGGAACGGTCCATGTAGGGATATCCCTGGATTTTATAAAAAATCTAATCCACAAAGAAACCGTCTCCATCCTCGTGATGAGTTTATTTATTGTCCTGTTGGGAATTTCCATCGCTATCCTGCTCGGGGTCAGTTTCTCCCGTCCCATTTCTAAACTGGTTTTGGCCACCAAAGAGATCGGGAAGGGAAACTTTCAATATAGAATTAACATGATCCGGAAGGACGAATTTGGGGATCTGGCCACCGCCTTTAATTACATGGCTGAGGAACTCTGGAAAAAGTTATTGATTCAAAAATCTTTCGGCCAGTACGTGAGCCCCGATGTCCTGGAGATGATCCTGTCCCAACCCGAGGAATCCTGGCTGAAGGGGACCCGTAGTGAGGCATCCATCCTCTTTACCGACATCCGGGGATTCACAGCCTATTCCGAAACCAGAGACCCGGAGAAGGTGGTGGAAGCTTTGAATGAATACTTTGGCATAGCCACCCAATTCATATTGGAGCAGGGTGGGTATGTGGACAAATTTATAGGGGACGCGGTCTTGGCTGTTTTTGGGGTTCCGATTCCCCGGGCGGACCATGCCCAACGGGCCCTTAAGGCAGCCATCGCTATGCAGAGAGCATTTCAGCAAGAGGCGGGAAAGAACGAGAATCCCTTCCTGTCGAGGATCGGAATTGCCCTTAACTCCGGGGAGGTCGTTTCAGGGAATCTTGGGTCTCAGGTGAAAATGGAATACACGATCATCGGCGACAGCGTGAACCTGGCTTCCCGCCTGAATGACATGGCCGGCCCTGGGGAGATCATCCTCAGCAAGAGCATCTATGAATTGACCAAAGACATGGTTTCCGTAAAGGCTCTTCCACCACAAAAAATAAAAGGAAAGTCAGAACCGGTCGAGGCTTTTCAAGTGATAGAAATCAAGGAAGGGGCGTAACGCATAGGGGTCACTATGAAGGAAAAAATAGGGATGGATCGAAGACACCTTTGGGGCATTGTTTTTTTAATCCTGACTGCCGCGCTCATAGGAGGGTGCGCAGCTCCCCAAAGAAAGGTCTCCCCAGCCGAGACTCCCCCGGTGGAAGCCAAGCCTGTCAAGCCTCCCCGGGTCGAGCCCACCCCACCACCGGTTCCCAAAGTCTCGGCCCGGATGTTCCCCGAATTTATAGCGGTCATCGCCCAGGAAGGGGATACCCTCACCTCGCTGGCGGCGAAATACTTGAATGATCCCTCCATGGATTGGCAAATTGCCGACTATAATGAGGTCCAAACCCTCCAGCCCGGCCAGCCATTGATTATTCCCCTCAAACCGTATGAAAGAGGAGGGCTGATTCCCAAGGGCTATCAAACCGTTCCCGTGCTCAGTTACCATCACTTTTCTCTCACGGGGACAAACAAAATGACGGTTACCCAGGCGGCCTTCGAAGAACAGATGAATCTGCTGCAAGAGAAGGGATATCGAGTGATCACCATGGATCAGCTATTTGACTACCTCGAGTTTAAGCGTCAGATCCCCAAGAAGTCAGTGGTGATCACGATTGATGACGGCTGGCGCTCGACCTATGAGATTGCCTTTCCGATCTTGAAAAAATACGGGTATCCGGCCACGCTTTTTGTCTACACCGATTTGATCGTTGGCAGCGATAAGACTCTTTCCTGGGAGCTGATTCAAGAAATGGCCAACAATGGGATGGACATCCAATGTCACACCAAGACCCATCGGAATTTAACGGTAATGGAAAAGAAGGAATCCTTCAAAAAATACTTTGAGGCCGGCGAGAAGGAAGTCACTTTCTGCCCCACCCTGGTCAAAAAAAAACTGAACAGAAATGTAAAATATCTGGCCTACCCTTACGGCGACACCAATCACCTGATCATTGAAATGCTGAAAAAAAATGGGTATCGGGGCGCATTTACGGTTAAGAGGGGGGGGAACCCCTTTTTCATAAGCGACTTCAGGGTAAACCGCTCCATGGTTTATGGGGATTTTACTCTGGCCCAGTTTGAAAAGAATTTAGCCTTCTTCCAGGAAGAGGAACTCAAGTGAAACGGTACCTGCCCTATCCCATATGGCTAATCAGCCAGGTTCTCTTGATTATACTTATTTGGGGCTGTGCTGCGGCCCCCCCCAAACCCCCCGCCCCCCCAGAGCCTGCCGCGCCCCCGGCATCAACAGTTCCCGCACCCCCGACTGTTGAAAGAGACCCCTTCTCGGTATTTCCCGAGCTATACCGCCAAAAAGCTGCGGAATATGAAAAGAAGGGGGAGCTATCCAGGGCCTTGCAAAGCTGGCAGATTGTCAACAATTTTATCCCCGCCGATGCCGAAGCGGCCCAAAAAATAGGGGACCTGAAAACGCAAATGCAAACCCTCGCCGACCAGCATTTCAAGAAAGGAGTATCCGCCTACCAAAACAATTCCCTGCCGGCGGCCCGGAAGGAGTTTCTCCTCGCCCTCAGCTGCAACCCTGACCATATGGACGCTCTGAATTATCTGAAGAATAAATTAACCGGGGAGGATTATAGGCTCTATGAAGTACAAAAGGGCGACACGCTCAAAGAGGTGGCCAGGAAAACCTACAATGACCCCCAAAAGGATTTTTTGATCGCCTATTTCAATGACCTCGGGAAAAATGTTTCCCTTACCCCCAAAACGGCCCTGAAAATTCCCATTTTGGAATCCACTCCCCCTCCTCCCCCTGAGCGATCCGCGGACGTCCAAGAAATAACCCTTGAAACCAAAGAAATGCTGAGTAAGGCCACGGGTTCTTTCAGGGCCAAAGAATACCGAGAAACGGTTTCCCTGGCAGAGAAAGTCCTGCAGGTGGACCCCCTTAACAGGGAAGCCGGGGATTTGATAAACGCCTCTTACTATCAAATGGGGACAATGCTGAGCCAGCAGGAAAAGTATCAAGAGGCCCTGGCGATGTTCAATCGGGTAGATACAGGATACAAAGATGTTAAGAATAATATAGCGGTTGTGAAAAAGAAGTTAGCCGAAACGCATTATATAAAAGGGGTTAAATATTTTGTCGACGAAAAACTCGACAATGCCATTAAAGAATGGGAAACCACTTTAACCCTGGACCCGAATCATCCCAAGGCGAAGACAGACATGGAGAACGCCCGCAGTTTGCTCCAAAAGCTCAAAGCAGTGCAATAGACATTTCCTCTTGTACAACGTATGGCCATCGCAGAAACGTCCTGGCGGGCGCCTCGGCAAATTACAAGGGTCTGGGAATCTTGAGTTCTCCCTTGACATGTTTTTCTTCCCCCAAATCCTGAAGAAGGCGACCCTCGACAAAGCTGAAATAGCCCTCTTTCCCCACGATGATATGATCTAAAATTCGCAGGTCGATGGTGCGGGCGGCCTCAACGAGAGAGCGGGTGAGTTGCTTATCCTCTGCCGAGGGCTCGAAATCTCCGCTGGGGTGGTTGTGGACCAAGATCAAGGCAGCGGCATGGCGGGCCAGTGATTCCTCGACGATGCGCCGGGGATAGATGACGGCCCGGTCCACCGTTCCTTCGTGGATGATCTGGTGGTCCAGGACCTTGTTCTTGGCGTTCAAAAAAATAACCATGAAGACTTCATGGGCCAGACCGACTAATTTCAGGCGGGCAAAATCCAGAACCGCCCGGGGAGAAGAGAGCACCTCCTTTTGCTTCATTTTCTCGGCCAGATAGGCGGCGCAGATTTCCTTGATCAATCCAATGAGGACCGATGAGATGGGGCCGATGCCCGCAACTCCCTCGAGCTCCTTGGGGCCTGCATCCAGGACTCCGGAAAGACTCCGAAAATGTTTGAGCAGGTCCTTGGCCATGGGTTTGACATCCTTTCGGGGAATGGCATAGGTGAGAAGAAGTTCGAGCAGCTCATAGTCGTGCATCCCCTCGGCGCCCCCCTTCCGAAAGCGCTCCCTCAGCCGTTTGCGGTGACCCAGATAATCAGGCTTATCTTCCATGCTGCGCCTCCCTTTCATCCCCGTAATTGGGAAATGAAATAATCTCAATGTTGGCAGCTGACGTCTCCGAAAGTTGCCTTTAAGTCATTGAATATTCATATGTTCTGAAAAATTCCAGAAGGCCTTGCCGAAATACCTGAAAGATCTTTGACCGGTTGCGCTCAGGAACCATGTATTTCGATATTTCCCTGGCAGCGCTGATTTTGTTCAGCCCGGCGGGGAAATATCCAACCCTTTTCAACTCACGCTCCAATGCTTCCCAGGTACCTCCTAATATCGCATCTGGATCCCGGTATCGAGCTTTATTTCCGAGACGCAAAGGAACCCGAGGATAGGCAGCGTTTAATGCTTCGATGTCGCCGAAGAACCAGGCCTCCAGTTCTTCAATTGCCAGGCGGTTCAATACCTGAAACCGGGAGCCAGGGCTGACGGCAGATTTGGTGATTAATTTTGCCTGTAGGGCAGCCTTCTCCAGTCTTGCCTTAATCTCCTTGCAATCGTTTTCATCCGCATCAACTAAAACAACAATCCTCCAGGAATCCGGAATCCAAGCTCGGTATCCTCTCAGACGAGCCGGCAATTTCTTTAGCAAATCCGGTTTTCCCCTAAACGGGTGTATTGAAAAGGTGATTTGTTCTCGCAGAACTCTTGGTAGGATATTTTGAAGTGCTGCCTCGGATGAAGGTTCTTCCACAAGAAATTCGATATGCATACATGGCCTTCCAAATGGGGATTATTTTTCGAAAAGATTGGGTTGTTTAGGCATCCCGGATGCTACAAGCGGATCGCCTACATTAAAGTGGCCCTCCATCCAGAGGTGTCCAAGCTGAGCGCCCTGGTCCATGAAATCCTTAATCCCAGGCATATCAGCAGCCCGCCTGGCCTGGGTGTAACCTTTTTCATCGCGGTAAAGGACCCAAAGTTCCTCCGGCTTGAGGCCATCGACAAAGAATGGAGAGTGGGTAGTGACCATTAACTGGGTGCGAGCGGATGCGTCCCTGCATTCTTCGGCCAGTTCAGGTAAGAGCCTTGGATGGAGGTGATTTTCTGGTTCCTCGATTCCGATTAATTGTGGCGGTTCGGGATCATAAAGGACGGTCAAATAGGCCAGCATCTTGAGAGTGCCATCCGAGGCAAATTTGGCCAGAATAGGCTGATCGAAAGGGGCATCTTTAATCTGCAGCAATAGCCGGCCGTCTGCCATTAATTCAGCATCAACTTTCTCCAATCGTGGCACGCGGCGCGACAGGGTTTTTAATATTTCTTCAAGCCGGTCTTCATACTGCTCTTTTAGATATTGAATTACGTTGGGGAGATTATCGCCCGTGGCTGAAAGCCGCTCTTGCGGTCCGGCTTCGGGAGTAACTCGTGTATTATCCGCAGTCAGATAGGAAAGATACCAACCCGTGATAAAACGACGCAAGGCATTTACCCGTGGGTGTTTGGCAAGTTGTCCGAGGGTATTCACCGCGATCATTTCGGGGGAAGCTAATTGTTCATCAACCCTCTGGTCCTGTTCATCCGGCATTTCGCCGGTCACGACTTGCCCGGTTCCTTCCTTGAAATCCAGGAATTTGAAGGGTTTGCCCCTTTGGCCACGCCTCCATTGGAGCCATTCTTCCGCCACATACGGCCCCTTTTTCCCCTCTTCTATGGCAAGGTGGTAAGTGATAATAGGAGATTTCTGTTTTTCGCGATATTTCAGTTCAAAAACGATCGCTCCTTCAGTCCCTCGGGTTCTTAATTCCTTGAACCTCCCCCGTTTATCCCATGCTTTCCTTAACCCTACGGAAAAGCATTCGGAAAGGAAGGCGAACACGTCAAAAATTGTCGATTTACCGCTACCGTTTGGGCCGAGAAACACGGTTAAGGGTGTGAGCCCTTTTAGCTGCAAATCCTTCAGCGCGCGGTAGTTTTTCACCGACAATTCTTCAATTCGCGGCACTGTTTGTTTGATAAATTTATTCATCATATACCCCACTTTTTAGGTTGCTATTCGTATCATTAATCCAAAATTTATTTCACGCTCCGAGTCTCATGTATTTCAATTTGATCGGCCGGTATATGAACGACCTTGCCGTCCCTCCATACGGCAATTGGGTGGCCGGCTCTTTTGTGTTCAGCAATGGCCTCTGCGACCGCCTCTTTAAGGGCTTGCTCGGCCAATTTTTCTAAAGGGACTTCAGACCCTTTCTTTTTGTTCTTCATGGTCTTTCCTCACTTTTAAATATCTTACCGAAGACTTCGTGATTGAGAATTTCCCGTCTCCCGGCTTTTCCAAAAGCGATCAATTTCGGAGTCACCATTGAATTATCAAATATGAACCATGAATCGAGAATTGGTTGATAAAGTTTAACAAAATTGGTCAACCCTTTTGCAAAGCGGCGGCGGACAACTGCATCCGGTATATAGTGTCCTCCCTGTCGTACACGCTCGGCAATACGTTCGATGCCCAGATCAGCACTGGCAATCCACAAGAAAAATAAGTGGATGCGATATCCACTTTTCTTTAGTTCTCCGAAAAGTTTTACATATGTTTTGCCTGAAAGGGTCGTCTCGAAACCAAAATTCCGGCGCTGAGCGCTGAGAGATCGGATTTGTTCCATCATGATTCTTCCAGCCTGGATGGCAGCTCTTTCGGGAACGAAGGGGGATAAACCGCCCGCAATCAGATCGGCATTTATAAACTCCAGACATTTCACATAATCGGGGAGAAATTTACGGGCAAAGGTTGTCTTCCCAGCCCCGTTTGGGCCAGCAATGATATAGAGGTTGGGTCCCTTTTTATTCATCCGGTCGATTCAACTCCTAAAAGATTCTTTGTTTAGCCTTTCCGTCTCTTTTCCCACCATTACTCATAAAATAACCCCTTACTCCGCCCTCTCCCCCAATGTGGGGGTTAGGGGAAGGATGAGGAACCCGTCACGGAGAATTAGTAGATCTTTCACTTTTGCGTATAATTCCCTTCCGGTGTTTCTGCTTCTATACTCTTCCGCAACCGGTCGAAAAGCCAATCCAGGAAATATCGCGAAAATTCCCGGTCATCCGTGATCCGTTTGTAAAACTTAAAGTTGGTATCGACCATATCCTGGAGGCGGTCGGTTACGACATAGTCAAAGGTAAGGCGGGCATTTTCGGGAGTGTTCGCCCGGATGCTGGCGACAAGAGCCGGGTCGGCCACGAGTCTTTCCTCGAGACTCTGGATAAAGACCCGGTCCTCTTCGGTGAAGTCAGTTCCAAACCGCTCATTCAACTCGCGGATGATCTGGGAAAGAGGTTCAATCAGCTCCACAATAAGTCCATAATCTGATTTTGACCCGATAGGTTCGAGTTGGCCGTTTCCGCGCTCCAGCTTGATTTTCCCCTTCCATGTCTGTCTCATCCGATAGGATTCCATGTCAATTTTTTGCTGAATTTCCCTGGGCAGATTAATCGGATCAGGAGGCAAATATCGCTGGAGGAGGCGGGCAAACACATAGAGTTTTTCAAGATCAGGGTCGGCAAAGCTTAGGATTTGGGAAAGGAAGGCATAAAGGCGCACATAATCCGTAAGCTTTCCCCGAAATTCCTTTTGTTCTTCTTTCTGGAGACCGACAAACCGATCTTTGCTGGGAGCCAGTATCGCATAAAGCTGGTGCTGGATGGCCTTCGGGGAGAAATAAGCCCTCGCAAAAGCTTCTACTTCCGCCCGGTCGTAAACATGGAAATCGGCAAGCTGGCGTTCGAGGGTGTAGAGCAAGTTTGGGTCTGTGGCTTCGGAAAGGAGTGTTTTTTCGTAATACGGTTCAAAGGCCTTCTGGATATCATCGGCCTCGTTGGCGAAATCGAGAACGATGGTTTCGGCTTTTTCGGGATGGATCCGGTTGAGTCGGGAGAGGGTCTGCACGGCATTGACTCCCCCGAGCTTTTTATCCACATACATCGTGTGAAGCAAAGCCTGATCGAATCCGGTCTGGAACTTGTTTGCTACTACCAGGAACCGATATTCGGGGCGTTTGAAAACCTCGGCTGTCTGCTTTTCGGAGAAGCCGTTCATGTTCGCCTCGGTATAATCAACCCCCATATCCTTAACCGTTCCCGAGAATGCCACCAGCGTCCTGTAGGAATATCCCTTTTCTTTGAGATAGGCATCAAGAGCCAGCTTATAACGGACCGCGTGGAGCCGCGATCGAGCCACAATCATCGCCTTGGCCTTACCGGCCATGCGGTGGGCAACCTGGCCCTGAAAATGCTCAGTCATGATCTCTATTTTCTTTCGGATCGCATGCTCATGAAGATCTACAAATGAGCGCAGAAGGTAGCTCGCCTTCCCTTTTTCATAATGGGGATCGTCCTCGATCTTCTTAAGAAGCCGCCAGTAAACCTTGTAAGTGGTGTAGTTTTCGAGGACATCCATGACAAATCTTTCCTCGATGGCCTGGCGCATCGAGTACGTACTGAATGCTTCGAACTGCCCGTCGGCACGTTTGGTCCCAAACAGTTCAAGGGTTTTAGGCTTCGGCGTGGCCGTAAAGGCAAACCAGCTTACGTTGGGAAGCCTACCCCTCTTTTCCATTTCCTCCAGGATGCGGTTATCAAGCTCCTCCTCCGGCGTTTCGGCTCCGGATTCCTCTTTTTCAGCTTCTTCAAGGCTTCCCGAAGAAAGCACGGATTTAAGGCTCTTGGTGCTTTCCCCGGTCTGGGAAGAATGGGCTTCATCCACGATCACGGCGAATCTTTTCCCCGGAAGGTTCCCGATCTCGTCCACAATAACGGGGAATTTCTGCAACGTGGTTACGATGATTGTCTTGCCGGATTCGAGAGCGTCTTTAAGCTGACGGCTTGTGGTGTCAATATTCTCCACGACTCCCTTTGTCTGTTCGAACTGGCGGACGGTGCGCTGGAGCTGGCGGTCGAGGACCCGCCGGTCCGTGATCACTACGATGGAATCAAAGACGCGTTGGTCATTGTCGTCATGCAGGACAGAGAGCTGATGGGCAAGCCAGGAGATTGAATTGGACTTTCCACTTCCGGCAGAGTGCTGGATCAAATAATGTTTTCCGGCCCCGCTGGCCCGGGCATCCTTGACAAGGCGCCGGACAGCTTCGAGCTGATGGTAACGGGGAAAGATAATGGCCCGTTCGCCTGTTTTCCTTCCCTTTTCGTCTTCAAGCTCGACCTCCTGGATGAAATGCTGAATGAGATTGAGCACGCTGTCCCGGGCCCAGGTTTGATTCCAGAGGTAATCGGTGGCATATCCGCCGTTTGTCGGAGGTTTCGGCGGATTCCCGGCGCCGCCGAACTTGCCCTGATTGAAGGGCAGGAAACCGGTCTTTGCACCTTCCAAGCAAGTCGTCACGAATACCAGGTCCGGATCAACTGCAAAATGCGCAAGACATCGTCGAAACGAAAAAAGAGACTCTCTGGGATCGCGATCAAAGCGGTACTGGCGAATGGCATCCTCGATGTTCTGCCCGGTAAGGGGATTTTTGAGTTCTGCCGTGAAGATGGGAAGGCCATTCAGAAAAAGAACGAGATCGATGCTTTTATCGTTCTTTTCGCTGTAATGGACCTGCCTTACCGCTGAAAAAAGATTGGCTTCATAGAGCTTTTGCAGGGCCTCATTCAGGCCGCTCGAAGGGCGGAAATAGGCCAACTGGAATTTGCATCCGGAATCTTTGATCCCCTTTCGCAGGACGTCGAGGACCCCTCTTTGCCCGATCTCGGAGGAAAGGCGTTTCAGGAAACGGTCTTTAACTTCCGGGCCATAATGCTGCTTTAGCTTCTCCCACTCCTTCGGCTGGGTGGCATAAATAAAATCAGTGACATCGCGCGGGATCAGACAAAGAGAGCGGTCGTATTCTTCTGGCGTTCGCTTGCGATAACCGCCCGAAGCCACTTCTCCAAAAAAGACCGATCTTTCCCGTAAAGGCACGGCGCCCCGTGCCCCTACATCGGGAAGGGCATCCGGACCATATTCGAGAAGCGCCGCTTCAATCGCCTCTTCAAAACTGCGCTCTGAGACTTTGGAACTCATGCCCCTTCCTCCCGGACGTCGATTTTGCCCGTCACCGCCGCGGAGATGAGGGCGATGCGGTATTCCTTCAACTTTTCGATGCCCTCGCGGATCTTGGCAATGAGCGCATCTATCGTCTCCATCGCGCGATCGAGGAAGTCAGCGATGGCACGCTGGTCTTCGACAGGAGGAACGGAAACCTGAAGCCCTGCTATGGTCTCGACAGCGAGTCCCGGCTGCGCCGCTGATTCCGAATACTGGTTCAGGTTCATCGACAGCAAAAGGGCCCGGAGCCAGATTGCAAGGTTGCCTGCAGTTGGCGTTGCAACCACGGCATGCTCAGAGGCCCAGAAGCGTCCTTGCGCGTAGTTGATGCATCCGCAGAGAGCGCCCTGACGTCCGATGAGCGGGAATTCTCCTTCGTGTGTGTACGCAGAGGTGTATCCTCTCAGGCCATTGCCACCGTATACAGGGTATTCACCGGTTTCGCCTATCGCTGAAAAGGTAATAGCCTCTCCGCTGCGCAGTCGCGCAACGTACTTCAACCTCTTTACCTCCCAATGCGTCGGGATCTTCCCAAGCCACTCCACACCAGAGTCCTTCATGGGAACATTTGGGTCAAGGCCTTTGGTTACGGCGCGGGTAATTAGGGCCGTGCGCTTCTCCTGCAGCAACTCAATCAGCCTTTCCTTCTTCGCCACCAGCGCATCGATCTTTGCTGTTTCGCGGTCGAGAAAGGCGATGATGTTTTGCTGTTCTTCTCGCCTTGGTATCGGAATCAAGAGATTTGCGTACTTTTCGGCACTCACGTTTTGAATGGTGGCTTGGATGAAGCTGCTCATCAGCCAGTCCCAATAAATATTCGATTGCGTAAAATACCATGCGAGACGTGGATTTAGTAGGTTGTGATTGAAACGAGCGCGGATTAAGTAGCCAGCAAAGGCAGCTCTGCCCCACGTTTCAAAGTAAAGGAAGGTTTTGCCCGCAGTTGCTCCACTCCTTGCAAACAACATGTCACCATTCTGAAGCAGGTATTCCTCTGCGATTTCTTGAGGCAAGGACTTAAAAGTTTCATCGCGAAGGGATCCGTCTTCATTAATATCAGTAATCCTGATAAATCTCGGAAGATCTGGGTCATCAAGCTCTGCTGCCTCATTTGCCCCGTACTTAAGGGGCTTAGAAATTAAATATTTGAGCCGTTTTCCATTCCAATCAGCCGGAATCATCCCCAGCCATTCCACCCCAGAATCTCTGTACGTCGGATACGGCTTGAATCGGCGAACACCCTGAATCTTCAATTCCGATCTCGTTGGTTCATCCATTAGCGTTTCTTCCAGTTTGCGACTTGATCCGTTTCCAGGGGCCTCCTGGGTTCCAGGTCTTGCCGAAGGGTGTTCCTTTGCGTGCGGCCGTGATTACAGGGTTGAAAAATATCGAAAGGTGCCTGACGACCTCCCCAAATTCCTCCGGTGCAGAGGATAGGCCGTTCTTTTTCAGAAACGCTCTCCACTGCACCTGTTTGTCTTTCATCGCAGCAAACTCTGATGTCAGCGCAAGCGGAAGCCCGTCGGAGAACTCTGTACGCCGGCGCTCAAACGTCGCGCGTAGCGCCTCCGCAAGGAGGCCGCCGTCCAGCGTTTGAAATTTCGACAGCATGTACACATCAAAGAAGTCACGCATACGGCTGTTCTTGGTGCCGAGCATAACCATAGTTTGAAATTTTTCTGCAATGACCGTTTCTCGCCGGTATGCCCGCAAGCGAGGCCGGGGCAGGTCGAGTAGGCTCGGATAATCCAGCCACTCCGGCAGAGGCGAAACAGCATCCCCTATACCTACATCCACCTGCAGACGAACGCGGGCCGACCCGAGTTGCGCATACAAGGTGACACGTTTGCCGCCGTATACATCCTCGGGACGGATAGCAGCGATCCGGATGGAGTCCTCAAGGTAAGTCATAGCGTCGGGTTCAACTCTTGTCGTGCATATGTCCCGGAAGGTGGCGACCAGCGCTTCATCAGAGAAATCTCCAAACCCGAGCAGGTCGGCATCACGAGTGGGGCGGATAGACTCTCCCAGCCAAACGAGCATGAGAAGCGCACCCTTCAAGATAAAGCTCTCGGCGTGAGGCGAGCGGGAGAGCCGGTAGAGAAAACGTTCTGTGGCAAATCGGGTCAGGATAAGATTCACATCAACACCCAACGACCGGGCATGCCGGACGAGGCGCGCATGCAACGATTGTGACAGACCATGAGTTTTGGCTTTCATGCCACCAAGGCCTCAATGTATGGGGCCATGACACGCTCGACGCGGCAGATCCGCGTATAACGGTCCAGGTCATCCATACTGAATCGCCGCTCTCTCCAGGACTCTCGCAGGGCTTCGAGCGCGACTTCGAGACCGACCTTGTTGCGGTATTTAAAAAGATCGGCCAGCGTTTTGGCGACGCCATATACTCTCACCGGCTGTCGTTCGATTTGGTGTATCTCGATTCCTTCCGTAAATGCTTTTCCGCTGAATTTCACGATGCGCAGGGGCGGGTATTGAACACTCGGGCGGCGCGCCTGGCGACGGATCGCGAGCCACACTTGGGCAGGGACCTGGGTTCCGATGCCATGAACGCTGAGCGCAGACAGAAGGCAAACCACGCCGCCCGGTACGGCACGAGCGACGATCGCAAGTGTGTGATGCTCGGAGACCGGCTGCCCGGAGAAATAGTATTGCCCGCGGGCGACGCGCTCGACAGATCCATCACGGATAAGTCGCGTGAGGATTTGGCTGTGGATTCCGTGCCGGGCTGCTTCCGCGGCGGTGAATATTCCCCGCTTTCGGGCGAATTCCAGGGCTTCTTTGGGTTGAGACCGATCCATGTGTAAAAGTGTACTCATTTATAAAAAAATGTCAACACTTTCACACATTTTATTTTCCGCTTCTCGTTTCCTCAGCTAACATCCGGAGGATGTCGCTTTCAACAGCACGGATATCCGACTCTATTTCTTCCAGCGGTCGCGGGGGAATGTATTTATAAAAATACCGATTGAAATTGATCTCGTAGCCGACCTTGCCGACCTCACCATCCTTCTGGTCGCGGATTGCGGTATTGATCCAGGCTTCGGGGACATGGGGCTTAACTTCCCGTTCAAAGAAGGTTCCGATGCTTTCCGAAAGCGGCACATTTTCGGCGTCGCGGAGTTCGGGGTCGGCTTCTGGATGGCCCTCTTCATCCCGACATATCTCTGCCGTTTCGTCCCGTTCGGAAAGGGCCGAGAGAATTGCTTTCTGGATCGGGGCGGAGATTTTCACATCCGATGCCTTGGCGGCCTTTTGAAGGGCAGCCAAAAACAAATCTCGATCCTTAAAGAAGGTGGCAGGAAGTGTGCCCAGCATTTTACGAATCGCCTCCTGGCGGGAGCGGCCCTCGGCCTCCTCGGCGGTCCTGGCTTTGGTCTCTTTCTTCTTACTTACAGCGAGGTTTTTGAAGGCGCTCTCCTCGTCAAAACGGGCGATCCGTTCCGGACTTGCCTGGAAATTGAGACGGAGCGAGCGTTCCACCGTGATCTTTCGGTAGCCAAAATGGGTTGTGGGGTAGATCTTGCTGTATTCGTTTTCCCGGAAGGCATGGAGCAATTTAAGAATCTCCTCGGCTTTTTCGGGCGGGACTTCCCGGCGCTTGTCGCCCAGGCTTTTGCGCATGGGTGTCCAGAATGATGTGGCGTCGATTAGCTGAACCTTGCCCCTTCGTCCTTTTCTCTTGCGATTGGTGAGCACCCAAACATAGGTGGCAATGCCGGTGTTATAAAACATCTGCTCTGGTAGCGCGACAAGGGCCTCGAGCCAGTCTCTTTCGAGGATCCAGCGGCGGATCTCGCTCTCCCCGCTCCCCGCATCGCCGGTGAAGAGGGGAGACCCGTTCATAATGATCGCCACCCGCGAACCTCCTTCTTCGAGTGGGTGCATGTGGGCAAGCATGTGCTGGAGGAAAAGAAGCTGTCCGTCCGAGATACGCGGCAGCCCGGCTCCAAAGCGGCCCGCGAATCCTTTTTCGAATTCGGTTTTTACGAATTCCTCATCCCGTTTCCAGTCTTTCCCGTAAGGCGGATTGGTAATCAGATAGTCGAAATGTCTGCCGGCGTGTTTGTCGCTGGAAAGAGTGCTTCCATAAGTGATATTGTCGGCATCGTGGCCGTCGGGATGGATCATCATCATATCCGATTTACTAACCGCCCAGGTCTCAAGGTTTACTTCCTGGCCGAACAGGTGGATGTCAGCTAAAGGATTGATGCCAGGCCGCGACTCGGTCCCCAGGATATGCTCCTTGGCAATGGTCAGCATGCCTCCAGACCCGCAGCATGGATCATAGATTGTTCGAATGACCCCTTCCCCTTGAATCCGCTTTTCGTCTCCGGAAAGCAAAAGATCTACCATCAAGTGGACCACATCGCGTGGGGTAAAATGCTCGCCGGGGTTTTCATTCAGGGCTTCGTTGAACTTCCGGATCAATTCCTCAAAGATTGTTCCCATCATGGGATTCGGGACGCGTTCCGGGTGAAGATCGATGCCCTTGAAACGCTCCATCACTTTGTAAAGAAGTCCGGCCTCATGGAGCTTGCTGATGGTATTGTCGAAATCAAATTTTTCGAGCACTTCGCGCATATTGGCGCTGAAGCCGTTGATGTAATTGCGGAGGTTTGCGCCCAAATTCGGGGCGTCTGCCAGGAGTTTTTCGAAATCGTAGCGGGAGGTATTGTAAAAAGCAAATCCCGAAACCTTCCGGAGCTGAGGGTCGAGGTTTTCCAACTTCCCCTTAAATTTTGCATTAGCAGCCAGAACTTTTTCTTTTGTCGGTGCCAGAACACAATCAATCCGCCGGAGAACCGTCAGGGGAAGGATCACATCCTGGTATTTGCCCCGCTTGAAGGTGTCGCGAATTAGGTCGGCGACCCCCCAAACAAAACTGACAATTTCACTATAATTCATTATTTAATGCCTCATTCCAATTGGATCAATGGAATTAAGATTGTCGAAGATTTTAATACCTCCGTATGGTTGCGGCGCGCCGTGTTCCTCCCTTTTTTTGATCTCTTCCCATACTTCGGCCGCCTTTCCCGCAACTGGAAGCCGACTTTTGTGCGCGGTGGTTCGGGTATAGAGGGAGGGGCAATCAAGCGCATGATCCGATCCAGTATTTGAAAAATGGCATATTCGTGTCCATCGAGCCTTTCAGTGAGGCGTCTTTCAAGCTGCGCAAGTGAGTCCGACAGTTCATTACGGAAGGCCATAATCTGCCTCATTCGCACAAAGGCTCGAACGACGAGCACACTCATTTGGACGGCATAATCGCTCTTCAGGATATTGGCAGCCATGACGGCGCCGTGTTCCGTGAAGGCGTACGGCAAGGTGCGTCGTCCGCCTCGGGTGTTTGACATCGCAAATTGCGATGTCAAATCGTTCGACAGGGATAACACTTTGCTCACTGACCATTGCCATTTCCTTTTTTGGAAAAATTGTTCCCTGAAGATATCACAAATTGGGATATCTTCATGACCTCAGCAATTTCTTCCCCGCTTCTCTTTGGCCTCCATCCATCGGTCGATTTTTTCCCTATTAGAGACTGTTACGATAAAACTTGCAACTCTTTGAAATAAATAGACAAAGAAGCCATTTTTTGATCGATCTAATAAATGGGGGAAATTTATGTGAATCGGGTCTAGTGTATTGCGTCATAAATAACTTGACATATAAGAGGTTGTCCAGCATAATGGTTCATGATGAGCAG
>Ga0315282_10002459_pt1 | contig 34067 bp, 34 predicted proteins | sample YL17G07_20_MG_FD_203693 | JGI IMG/M metagenome (GOLD analysis project Ga0315282, IMG submission 203693) | Sediment microbial communities from Yellowstone Lake, YNP, Wyoming, USA - YL17G07_20 | ecosystem: Environmental > Aquatic > Freshwater > Lake > Sediment | place: USA: Wyoming | collected...
GTGGGCTCGATCCGCGCCAAGTATCGGAGTGCGGGATTGGACTCTTTCGTGTCGCTCCAAGGACTCGAGTTGGGGCAGCCCCGGCCCTGTCCCGAGCCGCTCGGCCCAGGCAACGAACAACAGGCAACGAACAAATAGGGCGCTGGAACCCCGCGGATGTATACTGTGGGGCGGTTGGGAGCCTAAACGGAAATACAGGATGCTACGGTCAGCGAGGCTTCCCTACAGGAGGAACTCCTATGCAGCGCAGAGAATGGTTGTACCTATTGGGCGCCGGGTTCGCCGGACTTGCCACTGGTGTGGCGCTGGCCGACAACCAGGGCAAGGGTCATGGGCACCACGATGAGGACGAAGACCATGGCCACGGAAACGGCCAAGGACACGGCAAAGGACACAACAAGCAGGTCGAAAAGCACGATTACCGGTACTCCGACCGCGACCGCGGGGAAATCCGCGAGTGGTACCGGACCCATCAGAACAACCTGCCTCCCGGGCTCGCCAAGCGTGACTCGCTGCCTCCCGGCCTGGAAAGGCAGTTGGAAGCGCGTGGAACGCTTCCGCCGGGCCTGCAAAAGAAGATGTATCGCTGCCCCTACGATCTGGAGCGGCGCTTGCCGCCTCCTCCGCCCGATTGCGAGCACGTCATCATCAGCGGCCACGTTGTGCTGATGAATCGCAAAACCTTCGCAGTGCTCGACGTGTTCCACATCGGACTCTAGCGGGTAGATTCTCGCTTAGGTTTCAGCGGGTGGGACCCAGCACTGATGGCCGGGGCTTCCTGTTGCCAAAAACCTGTCCTCTGTTCATGTTCCTGCTTGCACGAATCTCTCCCCTAACCTCATGAGGATTTGCTGAATCCTCTCATCGGAAATCGCTGATAGGTCATGCGGTGAAAACTCCTCATGGATTATCTGGAGTGATTCTGCCGAGAACAAACCCTCAGTTTTGGCCTTTAATAGGATATTACGCAGGTGTCCCAGCAAAGAGGGATTTCCTTCCGGAATTCAGAAGGAAGCGGAAGGGATGTTTGACGACGAGAATGGGGCTATCTGAGGAACGTTCAAAAGCCTATAAGCCGGGAGCTTCGCCGTAGCCGCAAGTAACGAAAGTCCAAGCCTGAGATTTCTCACTTGGCGGACAAGTTCCTCGGCGACTTCTTGTTGAGCAAGTTGACGAGCTTTTGTCCGGAGGCCGGCGTCTTCACGGCACCGTTGCGGACAATCTGCTCCGCATTCAATTCCCGGGCGTACAGGTTCTTATTGGCTCCCCCGTCAGAGCGCAGGGTTGAGCCTTCCAGAGACACTCCCGCGAAAAGTCCGCGCGAACGGGAATAGGAGAGGATTTCCGCCTTCATGACAATGTCCGTGTCGGCAGCGGCTGCTCGCCCCTTAGGACCTGCTGTGGCAGAGGCGTCGCCGCCCAATTTCACCTTGCTGTGGAGCACGGATTGCGCACCCTTCGTGTTCATCACCAGCAGAACGAAATCTGTCGCCTGCCCGCCAAGCTGGAAACCGAAGTTGACCCCTTCCAGCGCAAACATTGCGGGGGCGCTCCAAGGACCCGCGAAGTTCTTTCCCGTACGGCAGGTGATCGCGCCTCGTCCGTAACTTCCGCCGATACCAATCGCACCTTTCTTCACCGCTGGGAAAACGATGACGCACTCGGCCCGGTCAAGTAACCAATGAGGTATGCCGTCCGGTATATTGAGTATCTCTTCCAAAACTGTGCCGCAATCCGCCAGACGCTCACGTTCTTTCTCCTGCGCATGAAGTGGCAATGCCAACAGCGCAACGGTTGCGGTAATGGCCACAAATCTCCTCATCAGTTTCCTCCGGAAATGTTCAGGACGCGTCGTATCCGGAATTTCCACTTTCGGCCTTCCCGCATCTAAGAGTATACACCCAGAATTTACGCTTTGATTTCTCAGCCGACCCGTAATATATCTCTGACCGCCTCCGCATACGATCGACGCATCCTGCAAGAAGTAAATTGTTGACACTGTCGGGGGCAGCCCTTAAACGGGATTTCTGGTTCGGTCGTCTCTCCCGGTTCGTTAAAGGGATTGTCGCTTTCGTCGACAGGCTCCGCGGGCTTCGAGGATTCTTCCCCCTTTGCCCCATTTCCGTTCTTCGGCGCTCGGTCCAGAATCTGCATCTGGTTGGCAACGACTTCGATTGTCGTACGCTTTTCGCCTTCAGGGCCTGCCCACTTCCGGGTCTGCACCCGGCCTTCCAGGTAAACGTGCCTACCTTCGACTGGACCGTCATGAGATCCCCCGGCTCCCGGAAGCGAATCCGAAAGCGATCAGGGTCGTTGTTCTCAGGGGATTCCATCTGGGTGCGATAGAAGGCGTCCCGGCAAGTCCGGAACTGCATCGCCGGCAAGCCCGCGGAATACATCCGCCAGAGCTTCCAGCGATTCTCGTTTATCACCGGATTACCGTCTTCGTCGGCCCAGGCTGCGGGGTTATAAAAGCCGATCTCCTCCTTGATCTGAAACTGCGCTTCGAGAGAAACCGAGGGAGGAACAGGCAGTCGAGCTGCCCGCTCCACGGCGATCTGCCCGAGCATCTTGGCCATCTCATTACGATTCTCGTTTCGGCTTTCACGAGCGATCAAAGCACGTTCCGGTTGATAGGTTCTCAAGGCACACCTCCGGTGTGATCAGGGAAATGGAGTGAATGGGAAGGAGTCTTGACTACGGCGAGTTGAGATCTAATGCGGGTGAGAATGCGGGTGAACACTTACTTCGTGGCGCACCGATCAGTCAGCTTGGTGCCAACTTTAACCAAGGTTTTGCCAGTTGCCAGTGTTGCTTTCCTTGTCAGCCCCGAGATGCTAGGCATGACGGTTGACTTGCTGTAATTGATTGTGGCGGCCACAGCCTTGTCGGCTGCCGTAAGCCATCCACCGAACAGGTTTGTGAATATCCGATTTGTATCCATGTGTCCTCCAGGACAGGCCAGGAGGGATCTCTCGACTGCAACGTCCACGTAGACCCCCCGGGCTCGAAACGTTTGGACAGGGGCCCCCTATCCAGACGCCTCCTGGTGAACACAGTTGTTGACCCTTCCGGCCCTCGCGCGATACACACTTATCCCTCCCCTCTGCCAGGGAGGGCTGGGTTTTGAGAGTGAAAGGAGGATTTGGTCAGGTTTTGGCTAAGCCATTGGCCTCGCGCGGGGACTTGCGTTACGTGGATGGGGGATCGGATCTGCACCCACTTTGCATCGATGATGTCCTTTCTGTAATATCGCAATCATGAATGCCTCGACCATCGTCGTGGCGGGAGCTACCGGTAATCTCGGCGGACGCATCGTGAGAGCTTTGCTCGAACGGGGAGCCAGCGTAAGAGCGCTGGTTCGCCACAGCACTCCGCGAGATAAGGTTGAGCGACTGCAGGAGATGGGCGTAACGATTGCCTGTGTCGACTTGAGCAGCGCTTCCCAAGTGGCGCCTGCATGCTCGGGTGCGTCCTGCGTGGTGTCGGCGCTGGCGGGATTGCGGGAGGTGATCGTGGAAGCGCAAACGGTTCTGCTCGACGCGGCGATCAAGGCAGACGTGCCGCGTTTCATTCCGTCCGACTACTCGATCGATTTCACCAAGTTTCCGCCCGGAGAGAATCGCAATCTCGATCTGCGCCGAGACTTCCACCAGCGCCTCGATAAGACTTCGATTTCCGCGACCACGATCTTCAACGGGGCGTTTGCCGAAATGCTGACCGGTCAGATGCCGCTCATTCTCTTCAAACGGAAGCGAGTCCTCTATTGGGGCGACGCGGACCAGCGCATGGACTTCACGACGATCGACAACACGGCCGCCTTCACGGCGAGCGCGGCTCTTGATCCGTCCACCCCTCGCCTTTTACGCATTGCGGGCGATCAACTCAGCGCCCGGGAACTGACGGCGGTCGTAAGTGAGGTGACCGGAAAGGAGTTCCGCCTGTTCCGTGCCGGAGGTCTGGGAATGCTCGGCACGCTGATCAAGGTCGTGCGCACAGTCGCTCCGGGAGAGAAGGAACTTTACCCGGCATGGCAGGGTATGCAGTACATGCGTAACATGTTCGATGGCCGGGCAAAGCTAGAGCCGCTCGACAACGATCGCTATCCCAGTATTCGCTGGACGACTGTGCGGGATGTGCTCTCAGCGCGTCAAAACTGCGCAACTCAATCACCGCAGGTCCATACAAGGTTGGTAGGGTGAAATGACGGGGGACTGCGGCGGGATTGGAAAAGACTGCTTCTTGTGCGACTGCTGATCATCACGCCACCACTTGCGGGGGCAGGACGAGCAGGCAAAATCCGTTGGTTTTCTGGCTACTTTATTGGCTACTTTAAGGGACAGCGGGCTCGTGCTTACGTTCAGACTCCACTGTTTTGAGCTTCTGCCAAACCGCTTCTGAAGCCGCCAACTGAGCCTGATCTCCTGCGTGCGAATAGATGATGTTTACACGGCCGTGCGTGTGTCCCAGTCGGTCCATGCGGGTCCTCACATCCACTCCCTCGTTCAACATGAGCGAGTTGTTCAAGTGCCGCAGGGCGTGCCAGTGAAGTTCCGGAATGCCGAGCTTGCGAGCGAGAGGCTTGATGTGTTTTGACATCAGCCACCCCAAGTCGATGGGCCTGCCACGTTTGCCAGGGAGCCGTCGACAGGTAGTTTGACAAACCGGGCGGGATTGTGCGTCAACCCGTGCCCGACCCTTGCGGTACAGCCGCGCCTCCGGGTCGGTAGTCGATTGATGCGTCTCATTCGAGCGTTGCTCTCCCCGGAAATCCCCGTGGGGTTGCCCGGATCGTCGGGAGGCGGACATATTATTTTTCCCGAGAAAGGGCCGGCTACGGTTTGGGGGCCCCCGGAGGTGTGTCCAATTCACGCGTGGCGCTGCTTTCCTTCAATCGCGCGAACATGCTGCGAAGGTCCTGGCTGCCGCGTACCAACACGATCACTGTGATAAGGGCGAAGGCCAATCCCGCCACCATAAAGTTAATCGTCCAGAAGTAATACCAGAAACCCATGGTCCCAGCCTCGCTCCCTCCGCTTGTTCCGCGCGGACGCACTTCGCACACTGGGCGATTATCGCCATTGGCACCATTCTCGCTATTTCGCGCGTCAAAGGCCAGCGTTAAGTTGCGGCGCGTAGTAGTTTCCAAATATGGCGGAATGAATTCCAGACGTGAATTTCCTCTTGCTTTCCTCAAGCCTACTTTATAGTCTTTGCGCGAATCATCGTCCGCCCGGCAAGTGCGTGGCCCCGAGCCGCGCCACAGCTTGCGGCCAAATTTGTTGGTCGAGGAGGATGCCATGCGCAGGAGGAATTTTCTCGCTGCTACTCTTTCGCCTGTTATCTCCGCAGGAGTTCCCGCGTGGACAGTCCATGCCGGTGCCACAAACGCTTCTCCGGGGATCAAGCCGCAGGACGTCACCATCGTTCTTAACCCCAAGGATTCGGCAGAGACCGTGGCAGCCCAAGAACTCCAGAGCTTCGTGCGCCGAATGACCGACTTTCATCCCGGAATCGTCTCGGGCAATTCTACAGCCAGCGCTGGCGCTGGCCCCGTCCATTTCCTCGTGGGGCGCACTGCGGCAACTCAGGAGTTGATCGCTCAGGGGCGACTTCAAGACCCTGCCCATCGGAATCCTGAGGCCTACGCCGTGCGCGCCATCAACTCCGGCGGGAAAACCCTGGTGGTGTTCCTGGGAGGCACGGGGATTGCCACTCTTTACGCAGTGTATCATTACCTGGAGAAGTATTGCGGCTGTGGATTTTACTGGGACGGTGACCGCGTTCCCCGCCGCGAAACCTTGCCCGTCCAGGGCGTCAGTATCGCCGCGGAGCCTTATTTCCGTGAACGCATGTGCATGAACCTGACACTCTACTGGTACTCCGCTCCCTGGTGGGAATGGAAGGACTGGAAGAAGTACCTCGATTGGGCCCTCAAGGCCCGGTTCAATATCCTCAGCCTGTGGGATACCCCCGGCGAGGACGTGGTGTGGAAGAAGGTTTGGGGGCGGTTCGGCGTGGAGGTGGCCGACAGTTCCTACTCCGGCCCGCCCTATGAAATTTTTGCCCCCATCAAATACGGCGTGCGGGGGCCGCTATCGGAAGCGTGGCGCGAAGGCCAGAGCGCCTTGACGCAGAAAATCCTCCGCTACATCCGCGAGCGGGGCATGCGCGCGTTGGTGCCGGCGGTGCCCGGCATTGTGCCGCCGGAATATGCGGCTGCGCATCCGGAGGCGCGCACCTTCGAGCTTTCCTGGTCCAATCTGCCCAAGCAGCGCTACCTCCATCCGCTGAGCGGGGAATACCATGATGTGGGCAAAGCCTTTCTGGAGGAATACATCGCGCTCTACGGCACCGACCACCTCTATTGGCTGGAGAACTATTTGGAATGCGAGGTCCTGGAGCCCGACGACGTTCAGCGTGAAGTGCGCCGGGAGATCCAGGGCGCGAATTTCAAGGTGGTTGATGCGGTCGATCCCCAAGGCGTCGGCATCTTCTCCGCTTGGACCTACCTCGTCGCACCGCAGCATTGGACGACGCAACTCATCCAGGAGAGCCTGGAGCGCATGCCGGCGGACCGGGTCCGCGTGCTCGACCAGTTTGCCGAGATGATTCCCGAACACCAACGCACGGAATACTTCTACGGCCGCCCGTGGCACTTCGGCGTGGTGTACACCTTTGGCGGGCTCACGCAGATGCACGGCGGCCTGGCTTTCATCGAGAAGCAGGTGCACAGCGTGGTGGACGACCCCATCGCCAAACGATGTGTGGGCTTCTATCCGAACGAAGAAACCATTCGCCACAACTATTTCTACTATGAATTCCTATGCCGCCTGGGGTGGAATCCCAAGGAAGTTAGCCTGTCATCCTTCACCCGGGATTACGCCCGCGCGCGTTACGGTGAGAGCGCGGCGCCTGCCATGGTGGCGGCGCTCGGCGAGCTTTTGGCCAGCGTTTACGGCTCCGATGACCAGACGCAGCCTGCGTATTGGCATCGCATCGAGCGGAATCCCGGCAACCTGCATTTGATGGCGAGCTATCGCGCGCCTTTCCTTCCCCACCTGCGGAGGGCGTTGGAGCACGCGCTGGAGGCTGCGCCGGTCCTGAAAGCCAATCCTCTTTACCGGCATGACCTGAACGACATCGCGCGCCAATATCTGGCTGATTTGTTTGGCGCCCACCTGGTGAAGTTGCAGCAGGCGCATGCCGATTTGGACAAGGCCTCCTTCGAGCGTGAGGCAGCGCTCCTGGAGTCCTTGATGGCTTCGGTGGAAGAGCTTTTGAGCCACGATGACTTTTACTGGATCAGTCCGTGGATTCGTCAAGCCCGCACGCTGCCGGGCGCGCCCGCGGATGTGGACGTGCGCGCGCGCGACATCCTAACCCTCTGGGCCGGCGTGATTCGGGACTATGCCTGCCGCGATTACTACGAACTGGTTCAGAGCTACTACCGTCCGCGCGTGAGCGCCTACATCGCTTCCTTGCGCGATGCGCTGGCGATGGATCAGCGCCGGCTTTATGATCCCGCTGCACTCGACCGGCAGTACGATGCCATCGAAAAGAAATGGGTGGCGGAAGGCTTCCCCTTGGTGGACCGGCAACCCGACCCTGAGGAGGTCATCCCCACGGTCAAGAAATTGCTGGCGAAGTTTGCGTGAAAGCTGTAGCGCAGACCTCCGCCTTTGAGGTCTGCGGCTCTTCCTGTGACTCGCGCTCAGGAACAAGAGGGCAGGCGTCGGTCCGGGAGATTTTCAGTTTTTGCAAAGGAAGAGCCGCGGACCCCAAAAACGGGGGTCCGCGCTACACCCAGGTTATCGAGACGAGGTTTTGTGCACTTTCACCTTATCGACTGGATCATTGTCATCGTTTACCTGGCCGGTACGATGGCCGCGGGTCTATATGGAAAGAGGTACATCTCCGGGCTCTCCGATTTTCTTGTCGCCGGCCGCCAACTGGGCACTTTCATTGGAGTGGCGACGCTGGCCGCGACGGAAATCGGCACCATCACCTTCATGTACTACGCGGAGTTGGGTTACAAAACCGGCTTCGCGTCCTTCGTCAATGGCCTGATCGCCGGCGTGGTGATGATCTTCATTGGCCAGACGGGATTCATCATCCGCAAGCTGCGGGCGCTGCGCCTGATGACCATCCCGGAGTTCTTTGAGGTGAAATACAGCAAGAATCTCCGCGTGCTCACCGGAATCCTGGTGGCGACGGGTGGCATTCTGAACATGGGGGTGTTCCTTAAAGTTGAGGGAACCTTTCTGGCCATCATCGCCGGCATCCCCATGAGTCATCTGAAGGCCACCATGACCGCCATCCTTCTGCTGGAGCTTGTGTACACGGTTCTGGGTGGGATGGTTTCCATTGTCATCACCGACTTCCTCCAGTTCATCGCTCTGAGTATTGGCACGATTTTGGTCACGGTTTATTCGATTCAGATGACCGGGTGGGGGCATATGCGCGACACCGTGTATGCCAACATGGGGTCGCAGGGATTCAATCCCTTCACCAATGCACAGTACGGTTGGGCCTACATTATCTTTCAGATTCTCCTTTGGATGGCGGTTGACACCTGCTGGCAGACTACCGCCATGCGAACCTTTTCCGCGCGCGATCCGGAGACCTGCCGGAAAGTGTTTTCCTGGACAGGTTTCATCTATCTGGGCCGCGGCATGATGCCCATGCTGTGGGGGATCGCCGCACTGGCCATGCTGGGGCCGAAGGTGAATTCCCTGGAAGCAATGCCCCTCATGCTAACGCGGATTCTGCCCGTCGGCATTTTGGGACTCGTGGTTTCCGGTATGCTGGCTGCCACCATGTCCGTGAACAGCTCATATCTTCTGGGCTGGAGCTCCATCATTGCTCAGGACATAATTCTTCCCTTACGCAAAACGCCCCTTAGCTCAGGCAGCCAAGTGCGGCTGAACCGCGTCGCCAATCTGTTTGTAAGCCTGTTTGTGCTCTTCTGGGGAATCTGGTACACGCTGCCGGGTCCCACTTACTTTTACCTCAACATCACGGCGTCGATCTTTCTGGCGGGAGCGTTCGCCGCGGTCGTGGGCGGACTTTTTTGGAAACGCGCCAATACCCTGGGAGGCTATTGCGCCATGATCACCGGAGCCGCCGGCGCTGTGGCTTTCTTCTTTTTCCACGTCCCTGCCAGCTACGCCGGATTGGGCTCCTTTACGCTGGCGGGATTGGCCATGGTCGTTGGGTCCCTGCTGCATTTCAAAAGATTCCGTAGGACCTGAAAACTTCGGTGGCCAGGCGGCCGGCGGCCAGATCCTTGATGGCGGTCTTTTCCTTGCGCGATTTTTCCAGGGCGGCGGTGATGACATCAGCCTCCAATTCCCGCGGCACCACCAGGACGCCGTCGATGTCGCCAAAGACGATGTCGCCCGGCCGCACGTGCACGCCCTCGATCTCCAGCGGCACGTGGTGCGCGATCACCTGCCCGCGGCCGCGCTGGTCCTGGGCGTAACAGCCGTAGCTGAATACGGGAAAATCGATGGCGAGGATGCCACGCGTGTCGCGGCTCATGCCGGCCAGCACGGCGCCGGTGGCGCCGCGCGCGCGCGCCGCGGTGGACATCAATTCCCCCCACTGCGCATAGCTCGGCGATCCTCCGGCCGCGAGATAGACTTCGTGGGGCCGAAGAGCATCGAGCGCTTCAAACATTAACCCGAAGGGTTGCTCCGGTTCTTGGGCGACGTCGACTTCCAGAACGGTCATGGCGCGGCCCGCCACCACCATGTCAGGACGGAGGGGCCGGCACTGGGGGGGAAGAAACTGCCGGCGCTTTTCGAACGTGTCGAGCACATCCCCCACGATGGCAGTGTAGAGTTGCTTCCGCAGCAACTCAAACAACTCGGCGTCATTTTTCCATTCCATGCGTCCTCCTTTGTCATATCAGAAGCGCAACGTAACGTCCCTGTCATCCTGAGTCCCAGTTCGGTTGGGACGAAGGATCTGTAGTTGTCATTGTCCATGAGAGCCAATGCAGATCCTTCGCTTCGCCCAGGATGACAGTATTGGATGATTTTTCCCGTGGCCCGTAAAGCCCCGCCCTTTCAGACTCAGGCGAGAATTCAGGGTCACAAGGCAGCCCACTTTCGATTGTGCTCAATCCCCTGTCGCTTGCGGGGGGCGTAATTCGCCCACGATAAACCAGTAAGCCAAGAGTCCGGCCACGAGAATGACCGGAGCAAGCACAAAACCTGGTAGGTATGAACCCGTGCGGCCAATCAGGAAGCCGGTTACCAGCGCGGAAATCCCTCCCAGGTTTCCGGCGAAATTCTGGATGCCCGTCCAGGCGCCAATCTTTTTGGGCGGCGCGCATTGCTGCAAGATGACAAGCAGGTTCCCGGCGGAGAGACCCACCAGTGAGGCTCCGCACAGAAAGAACAGGGCGGTTGAGGCATGATCCACGCACGTTGCCGGAATCAGCAGCAAGCCCATCGCGAACGACACGGTGAGAAGGCCTTTGTGCGTGAGGGTTTCGTTCCAGCCGCGATGGATTAGATGATCCGCAATCCAGCCCCCGAGGGGCTCGCTCACGGCGAAAACGAGAAAGGGCAGGGCAGCGTAAAAACCGGCCTTCAGGACGGGCAAATGGCGCACTTGCATCAGATAATCGGGCAACCAGGTCACCAGCAGGTACCAGAAATATCCGTAGCAGAAATATCCCAGACAGAGCCCGAACAAATTGCGGTTGAAGGTGAGGCCTCGCTTGGCGGGGTCCGGGCGGGGAGAATCTTTCGGCGGCGAAGCGCCTGGCGCAACGGGAATATTTGATGGAAAGGTGATCAACCAGGGAAGCACCCAGAGCAAGGCGACAAAACCGATGATGGCGGTCATCCATCGCCAGCCGAATCCGGAAATCAGCCAAGCCACCAGAGGCGCCCCGGCGGCCAGTCCGATGCGAGCGCCGCAATCAAAGAGGCCCGAAGGCAAGCCGCGGTCCGCCGGGGCAAACAGGGAACTGACAATCTTGTTTCCGCCGGGAAGATAAATGGATTCACCAATGCCCAGCAAAAGCCGCAGAGCGACGAGCGTGGCCAGGCTGCCCGCGAGGCCCATCAAGCCGCAACTCAGGCACCAGAGGGAAAACATTCCCGCTACCAGCCAGCGCAAGTTGAAGCGGTCAACCAGCCGACCCACGGGAATTTGCATCAAGGCGTAGGAAACGAAAAACGACCACAGAAGCCATCCCTTTTGCACTGGACCGATTTTCAGGTCCCGGGAAATCATCGGCAACGCGACGGAAACTGCGGCGCGGTGCACGTAGTTGATGACGGAACTGACAAACAGCAATGCAATTATCGTCCAACGGCGCGCGTTGGAAACGGCGGCGGAGGTTGCTTCCAGCCTGGATAGGCTGGAGCGCGATGCTTCCGAAGTTGGCACAAATCCCCTCCCGGGTCGCAGAGGCATCACAGCATATCGGAACTCGCTCGCCTGTCAAGCAACATCGGCAAGCCAGGGTGCAGAGCGCACCTCGCGGTCTTGCTCCTGCCCCCGCCATTATCTTTTTTACTGGTGGCGTGAACTGCTGGGGCAGCGTATGATGGGGGTATCAGCGATCCAGCGACTGAACCATCAAACCGTCCAACTAAGAGGAGTGAGGATGGAGAGGAAGTATAAACAGCGGGGGTACATGGACTCAGATGGCGGCCGTGAACGCACCGAGCGCCAACCCGCGAAGAAACCCGAGAGCTTTGGCCCGAAAACACCCAACCTGCCCGGCAAGCGCGAAGTAGTGCGCTGCGCCTCCTGCGCAACCCTGCTGCCGGCAGGGATTGATTTCACCGCCAAGTGCCCGCGCTGCGGCGCCGAGCTGCATAGCTGCAAGCAGTGCTCGTTTTTTGATTCCGCGAGCCGCTTCGAGTGCACCCAGCCCGTTAGCGCCCGCATCCCCAAGAAGGATGCCCGCAACCACTGCAACTTTTACTCACCGCGAACCACCGTCGAACGCGAGACTTCCAGTTCCAAGCCGCTGGATGCTCGCCAAGCTTTCGAAAACCTTTTCCGGAAGTAAAAGAGGCCGTGGTTGCCGTGACAAACTAAGTTTAAGCCTTACAAGGGTTGTTAGTCCTTACCAAGGGGTGTTAATCCATCTCGGGTAAATTGTCTATGACCTTTTAGAATGAACAATTTGTCGCTGTCTTCTCGCCCCCCATTTTTCGCCTTTCGATGCCGTAATCTCACCATATAAGGGTTTGTCATTCCATCCCCGATGATTACGATGCTCTAATTTGCACTTTGAAGCTTGTGCCTTAATACTTTACTCGGGAATGTTCCTCGCGCCGTCAAGCATCTGCGAGGCCGCGCCTTGCGCTCCCGAAACTGATCTGCCTTCCTCAGGAGGAAATGTGGCCACTCTAACGATAGCTCCACCCGCCAAATCTCGCCGCCGCAGCGATTTCGAAATCATCCAGCCCAAAACCACTTTCACGGGTTCACCCATCGAGCCTTTGGAGAAGGGTTTGCCGAAGCAGACGCAATCCATCTGCCCGGAATGCCTTCAGGTGATCGATGCGCGGCTGTTCGAAGAGGACGGCGCGGTTTATATGGAAAAGACCTGCCTCGCGCACGGCGAATTTCGGGACAAGATCTACTCCGATGCGCGCCTCTACCTGAAGATGGAGCAATGGGAATTCGGCGACAATCGCGGTCTGGAGAACCCCGCCATCCCGGACGCCACGCGCTGTCCGGACGACTGCGGTCTCTGCTCGCTGCACACCTCGCACACGGTTCTTTCCAACGTGGATCTGACCAATCGCTGCAACCTGACCTGCCCGGTTTGTTTTGCCAACGCCAACGTGGCTGGGTATCTCTACGAGCCTTCCTTCGAGCAGATCACCACGATGCTTGCGGGCCTGCGCGCACAGCGGCCCGTGCCCAACCGCGTGGTGCAGTTTTCCGGCGGTGAGCCCACCCTTCACCCGCGCTTTACGGACGTCTTGCGCAAGGCCACGGAGCTCGGCTTCACCCACATTCAGGCGGCCACCAACGGCATCAGCTTCGCGGATCCCGAGTTCGCGCAAGCCGCCAAGGAAGCGGGCCTGCACACGCTCTACCTGCAATTCGATGGGCTTACCGACGACATCTATCTCCGCACGCGCGGCCAGCGCTTGATGGAAACCAAGCTCGCCGCCATCGAGAACTGCCGCAAGGCGGGCCTGAAGATTGTCTTTGTCCCCACCATCGTCAAGGGCGTGAACGATCATCAAATCGGTGACATGGTACGGTTCGCCATCGACAACATCGATTGCGTCAGCGGCTTCAGCTTCCAGCCCGTGGCTTTCACCGGGCGCATCAATCGCCGCGACCTCGAGGCCAAGCGCTTCACCCAATCCGACCTCGCGCGCTGTGTCGCCGACCAGACCGGCATCACCGACAAGTACAACGACTGGATGCCGCTCTCTTGCACGTCGCCGTTCTCCAAGCTGCTTTCGGCGCTCCAGAACTTTCAGCGGCCGAACCTGACTTCGCACCCGCATTGCGCCATGGGCACTTACCTTTATGTTGATCCGGTGTCGAAGAAGGCCGTGCCCATCACCCGCTTCTTCAATATCGGCGCCATGCTGCGCGACATCGACCTCCTGGCGCGTAAGGCTGAGGGGGCGCGCGTCAAGTTCTTCTCCAAGGTCAGCGCCTGGAATTCCCTGCGCCGCCACTTCAAACCCGAATTCGCGCCCCCGGGCCTTACCTTCGAGCGCTTCTTGAATACTCTCCAGGGCATGACCGACCACAGCCACGGCCGCGGCCAGGGTGACGGCACATTTACGTACAAGACCCTGCTCGTCGCCGGTATGCACTTTATGGATGCCTATAACTATGACATCAACCGCGTCAAGCGCTGCGTGATCCACTACACCGCGCCCAACGGCTTGGTCTACCCCTTCTGCACCTACAACTCCGGCCCCTGCTTCCGGGAGAAGATCGAGAAGCAGTACTCGGTACCTCTCCCCAAGAGCTCGGGCAACGGGGAAGGGTTAGTCAATATTTCGTAACAGTAATTCCAGATTGCCACAAAAGGGCGGGCCGCGTGCCCGCCCTTTTTGTTGTGTGCCGAGCATGTTCGACAGCAGGTGTAGCGCGGACCTGTTCTGCAGGTCCGCGGCTTTTGATTGTCAATAGGGGAAGAACTTCGCCGGATGGGGAATGAAAAACGCCTGTACTGAAATTGGCCAAACGAACCCGCCACGCCATCCCCAACCGGTTGTCATGCATTCTTGCACTTAATTTCCGCTCAACTGAGATCGAGCCGCGGAGCGGCGCCATCATGTAGCCCCGGGCGGGAGCCCGGGGATTACGAGCACCCCTCACCCCCTTCCCCTCTCCCCGCGCGGCGGGGAGAGGGGTGCCGGAGGCGGGGTGGGGGGGCGAATTCCCCACGGCTTGCGCCATGGGCTACAATATTCCGCCCGCTACGCGGGCTAGAACGAAATGCTTTTGCCCTTTGCCTTTTGATTTCCCTTTGCGGCTCCGCCACACCGCACACAAGGCTTTACCTTTTGCCTTGCTTTCGCGACGCCGCCGCGCGGTGCTACCCGCTTGCAGGCACGAAAAGCCGCGGACCTTCAGAACAGGTCCGCGCTACGCTTGCTATTCCAACTCGACCGTGTGTTTCCCCTGCGGGAGTACCAGGCACACGTGGTCCCCGTCGCTCCAGAGCTTGCCTACACCGGGGGCGCCGTCACAGAGCACGGTGGCAGGTGTTCGATTCAGCATGACGTAGCAGCGCCCGCGAGATTCATAGGTAAGTCTTACATGCTGACCGGACTGTTCTGCCCTGAGGATTGTGCCGTTAAGACTCTCGATGCGTAACGCGCTCTGGCCGGCACTCTCGGCCTGCGGACTCGTCGAGACCCTATGCATACCGGGGGGAATCAGAACTTGAGAATCAGACCGGCACGGCCATTCCTGGCCGTCGAGGTAAACAGTTCTCCCGCGCGTATCGGTCCGCCAGAAGAGTTGGCGCCGCGCCAGGACCGTCCCTTCCTCCGGCGTTCCACTGGTCATCTGCTGCGCGCCGAGAACAAAAGGGACCAGCCGCATATCATCCGGTGAGAAGGTGCTGAAAGCGTACAGGGTGACCAAGTCCACGTGCGCGGCAACATTGGCGACTAATTCACAAAGTTCCAGCCCGCGGGGTTTATTGAGCGGGCGTCCCGGCGGAATTCTGTCCACGACGTTGACATCAATGGAAAATGGCGTGCCCGGTTGGAGCCGTGGGCGATAGTACTCGCCGATCGCCCGGTAGCGGTCAGGGGTGGAATTCCACACCGTGTAGGGATCCTCGATCTCGACGGCGAAGCCGAACCTCTTTTGCAGCGCCAGCAGGTGGGCAGGATCGACGGCGAACCGCTCGGTCACGGTAGGATCGCGCAGCGCGTCAATGAAGGTGAGCGTCGTCTGAAGGTAAGGTTTTTGCGCTCGGCAAGCCGCCAAAGTTTCGAGGAAATTTTGTGTCAACTGTGTAATCAGCTCGACACGATACTCTTGCAGTTCGCTCCGCAACTGAGGGTTCCGCGGCCCATACCTCGGTGAATCGGGGTCGAACATCTCGCGCGGGTCCACCCCGTAGCGCTTTTGAAACATTTGGCGAAAGGTGGGATGCATGGGGGTGAAGTCTTGCGGATCTTTGAAGATGCCAGGATCTGCCTCAAAATACAATTCGGCAAGATCCACACCGTCCCAGTCGTAGTCCAGCACCAGGCGCCGGGTGAGTTCGGCCACGGCTTGAAAGCAGGCAGGATCTTCCAGCGCCATATGAAGGCGCCAATCCATGACGGCCGGTTGGCCACTGGCCGTCACTTCGCGCCAGTGCGGGTGCTGGTCCCAGAACTCCTGGCTGACCATGGGATATTCCAGCCACGCGTACACTGCGATCCCTTCCAGATGGGCGGCGGCGATGAAACGCGGGGCGAACTCCCAAAAAGCCTCCGAGCCGTAAAAAGTGCCAAGGTGGACCTCGCGGATGGACCAACGCTTCAGTTGCGCCGCGACCACTGCCGGGTCAACGTTCGGCTCGCCGCCGGCGTCGACATAGACGCAGAGATTGTCCGCGGCCAGTGACGGGGCGACGTGCAACTCATCGACGATTGCCTGCGCCAGGAAAGGCAAGTATTGGAAAACCATCCCTTCCTGCGGCTCTAGCGGGATGGCGCTGTAAATGAACCGCCCTTTCCCGCGGCTGCCCGCGACCACCAGCGGGGCATTGTGCTTGGGGTCGAAAGCCAATACTGGAAGTGCAGGGCTCACCTGGAAGCGGGGGTAAGCCAACCGGCCCGGCAGACGCACGCGATCCTCGGCATAACGGTGCCAACGATACCAGGTGATCTCCCTGCGAGTGCCGATGGCCTTGACACCCAACTCTTCTGCCCAAGGTGTAGACCCATCCAAAAGCAGGGGCATCCCGCCTTCCACGTCGTGGAGGATGGTCTGAACAAGCGTGGGGTGAAGTTGCTGCCCTTCCTTCTCCGGAATAATCAGCAGCGGGGGACGCCCCCGTCGGGATGATTCGTAACCTTGGGGAGAGACTTCCCGCACCTGGAATCCAACCGTGGAAAGCGCGCGAGTAATGCCCGGATAATGATTCCCAGTTACGGACACGATCAAGGCTTGCGGCACGCGGGGATAATGGACATCCGTTGTCTCTTGGCCACAATTGGCGGAAATTGTGGCAAGCGACCCGCAGAGGATTATGCCGAAAAACAACCTGTGAACTTTGCGCATCGGCGGGATTATACTTGGAAGGAGCGGGCTTGTGTCACAAAGATCAAGGGATCGGGTGATCCGATGATCTGGAGATCGGGTGAACAAAGAACAACCCAAAAAGATCGAGAGATCCGATGATCAGGTGATCGGGTGAACACAGAACAATTCCAGTCGAATCCGCTCTTTGCTCACCCGATCACCCGATCACCCGATCTCCCGATTTCCCGACTCACCCGCCTGGATGTGGCGGGGGCCTTCGGCGACATTGGCGTGCTCTTTCCCATTGCTATTGCCCTCATCACATTGAATCACCTGAATCCCACCGCCCTGTTTCTGACGGCGGGACTCACCTATGGTCTCGCGGCGCGATACTTCCAGATTCCCATCGCGGTGCAACCCTTCAAAGCAGTGGCGGCCATTGCCCTTGCCCTAGCGCTTTCGCCTTCGGCGATTGCCAGCGCGGGTCTGTTGATGGGGGTGCTCCTGCTCTTGGTAGGGGTCACCAACCTTGCGGGCTGGCTGGCTAAGCTCTTCACTCTGCCCATCGTGCGCGGAATTCAACTGGGGCTGGGTCTGGTGCTGGCGCGCGAGGGCCTGCGCTTGGTGATGGGCTCCCAGGGCGGGCGACCCCTCCCCGGCGGCGAGCTTACGTCGTGGCTGATCGCCCTTGCCGGAGCCGCATTATTGCTGGTGTTTCGGGATTCGCGGCGTTTCCCCGCGGCGCTCGTCTTGCTGTCCTTGGGAATCATCTTGGGCCTCGCTCTGCATGGGGGCAGACTGCCGCCACTGAGCTTTGGCCCCGTGGCGCCGCAATTGCTCCATCCGCAGTTGAGCGAGATCAAAACGGTCCTGCCTCTGCTCGTCGTACCGCAATTCGCCCTGACCTTCGGCAACTCCGTCGTGGCGACGGAGAACACCGCGCGCATTCTTTACGGCGAGCAGGCGCAACGCGTCACGGTGCGCGCCCTCTGCCTGAGCATCGGCATAGTGAATCTGGTGACCGCGGCGATCATGGGTTCGCCCCTGTGCCATGGCTCGGGCGGCATCACGGCGCATTATCGTTTCGGAGCGCGCACTCCCAAGTCGAGCTACGTCATAGGAGGCGTTTGCATCCTGCTGGCACTCTTCGGCGGGGCCGCCGTGGGTTTGCTCCAATTGATCCCCCTGGTGGTCCTGGGAGTGTTCCTGGTGTACGTGGGAGTCCAGCACGCTGCCTACGTACGCGACCTCATCCAGCGCTGGCCGCAACTTTTGATCGCCCTGTGTGTGGGCCTGGTCGCGTTCCTCACCAACCTGATGTGGGGCTTGCTGGTGGGGCTTGCCATCGAGGGGATTTCCTGGATGTACCGACGGGCGCGCCAGCGCCACGCTTGATTATGAAAAACTATCGTCTCGCGCTTCTTCCCGGCGACGGGATCGGCAAGGAAGTCATTCCCGCCGCGGTCCAGGTGCTCAACGCCGCGGCCCAAGAATTCACCCTTTCCTTCCAACCGTTCGACTGGGGTTGCGAACACTATCTGCGCCAGGGCCGGATGATGCCCGAGGACGGGCTGGAAACGCTGCGCCCATTCGACGCCATCCTGCTCGGCGCCATCGGCCATCCCACGGTCCCCGACCACATTTCGCTCCGCGACCTCCTGCTCCGCATTCGGTTCGAGTTCGATCTCTACGTCAACCTGCGGCCGGTGGAAATCCTGCCCGGCCTTGAGACGCCTTTGCGCGGCAAGCGCCCGGAAGACGTCAACATGCTCTTCATTCGCGAGAACACTGAAGGCGAGTACGCGGGGTTGGGCGGCCGCTTCAAGCGCGGCACGCCAGACGAAGTGGCCATTCAGCAGTCGGTGTTCACGCGCAAAGGCGTCGAGCGCGTGGTCCGTTATGCCTTCCAGCAGGCGCAGCGGCGGCCCCGCAAGTGTCTGGCCAGCGCCACCAAGTCGAACGCCATGCAGTACACGATGGTGCTGTGGGACGAAGTTGTGCGCGAAGTGGCGAAGGAATACCCCGGCGTCCGCGTGGCCAGCTACCACGTGGACGCACTCGCCGCACGCATGATTACTCATCCGGAAAGCCTGGACGTGGTGGTGGGCTCCAACCTGTTCGCGGACATCCTCACCGACCTGGGAGGAGCTTTGCAAGGCAGCCTGGGGCTTGCCGCCAGCGCCAACATCAACCCCGTGGAGCGCCGCGGGCCGCCCGTGTTTGAGCCCGTGCACGGCAGTGCGCCCGACATTGCGGGACGGGGCGTGGCCAATCCCATCGCCGCCATCTGGGCTTCCGCAATGATGTTGGAACACCTGGGTGAGGCCGCAGCGGCCGCGCGAGTGATGACCGGGCTGAAAGCGGTGATGGCCGCGGGACGCGTACGCACGCCCGATTTGGGCGGGAAGAACACCACCCAGGAATTCGCCGCGGCCGTGGCGGAGCAAGTCAAGACGTGAGGTCGTTTGGCAGGTCCCCGTCGCCTTCACTTTTGGCGGCGCGGCGAAACCTGGCCAGGTAATACAACATGATGCCCAACGTGCCTGCCACCAGCAGCACCATCGGCCAGAGTGGGTGGATGTGAGGCATTGGCTGCGCGGTTGCCTGAATGATTTCGTGAAGCATAAAACAGAAGAACAGGTTCATCACGATGCTCAGGTAACCCGCCATATTATTGAGCATCGGCAGCATGCGTGTGCGTTGAGCGGGGGAGAAGTCGCTAAGGCGGCGCGATCCGAAATGAACCGCTCCGGGGTATCGTTGGCTTAGATACGGCACCGCCAGGAAGACTGCGCAGGTCAGAGCCTGTGCGCCCAACAGGACCCAGAGGGTGTCGGGACTTCCCCATCCGTCGGCCACACCAGCAGCATTGAAGTGCGTGGGAATATGCCGCGGGAGCTTGGGAAGATTGGTTTGAATCAGGAAGTAGGAATAGATCACCATGACCAGCGAGATAAGTTGGAGCATGATTGGTATCCTCACCCCCATCCTACTACTTCCCATGATTCGAATAAAACAGCGAGAATGCCGCCGGGAAGAGGTGTAGCGCGGACCTGTTTTGTAGGTCCGGGGTTTTTCCTTGCCCATAGGGGACGAGCCGCGGACCTACAGAACAGATCCGCGCTACACCCGCTTATACCTAAGGGTTTGGTGTGTAACATAGCTTGTTTTCTATAAGATCACAGGTAAGCGGGAGTTTCATGCTGGCGGGGCCGGTTGGGCGTCGATTTTGCGGCGGCTGGGGGTCCTGTCTGCCAATAATCATATTGTTTTCAGTTAGATAGGGATAATCCGTGTAACTATATTGTTTTCATTAAGATGTCAGGTAGTATCGAGTTTTTGAGTTTTGCCCTGCTTTGTTTTCAATGACCTTCCGGCTTCGCACGTCGATTTTTTTCATCGCTCTTTCCGCCATGATCGCCTCAATCATTTGGGATTGGAGCACCACCTCGCCTTCCGCCCGGCAAAACAACTCCACCGTCCTTGCGATCAGCGGGTGAGATGCCGCTCCGGGCGAAAGGAATAGCCGCGCGGTCTCCTTCATCCGGCAGGGCGGGGCGTAGAACAAGGTCTCCAAAAGGTCGCGGTAAAAGCGTGAACGCGTCCCCTTGCGCAGACCGTTCCATCGCGACCGCGCCTTGCCGCGCCCCGTGCGTGGGCCCGTGGATTTCTGCGCGTTGCGGCGGTTGGCCTCTAAGAGAGCGGGAGTCAGGGTGGGGGACTTGCGCAAACTCATGGCGGCACCGAGCGTCGAGCCAGTTTTCTAGTATACACCATAGCCTAAGTTTGTCAAGAGACAAAGTGTCTGGATGCTGCCCTAATTTGAACGTAGCGCCGCCATCCTGGCGGCTCAATGCCGGCTGGAAGCCGGCGCTACATCTGAAATTAGGACACCACCTTACTCCGCGGTATGTCTGCGCAAGCGTAAAAGGTGCGATAGACTTAGCGCATGGCCACCATTGACATTGCCCGTCTCAGCTTCGAGGAGCGGCTGCGGCTCCTGGATGAGCTTGGGGAGAGTCTCTCTCGAACGCCGGAGGCGATCCCGCTCACCGAGGCCCAGCGCGAGGAGCTGGATCGGCGGCTGGACGAACTGGATCGTGAGGAGTCGGCCGGCATCCCCTGGGACGAGGTGCTCGGCCGGATTCGGGGTCGCGCCCAGTAATGAACACTAGCAGATCTTGATGTCGGTTTGGGCGAAGTCATTCCCCTTGGCGAGCAGGGGTTCGCCCAACCATTTCGCGAGGGCATACGCGAAGCAGTCTCCAAAGTTGAGGCCCGCCGGGTGTCGGGCTTTGCCGTACTTCCGCCAAGCCAAACGCGCAATATCAACTTGCTCAGCATCGACCGAGACGACCTCCACCTTCGCCTGGTGCAAGAAGAGGTCAAACTCTCGCCCGGCAGCTTCCCCACGCCGCGCCTCCAATACGATACCCGTCTCGAGAGCGTTTGCCGCAGAAATCCGGCGGGCTTCGGCCTCGGTTATGGCCTCCAGAAATCGCTGGCGCTCTGGTTCTCCCAAAAGGATTGCGAGCAAGGCGGAGGTGTCAATAACCATCAGTGAGGAATCCCCTGGCCGTCGTAACCTAAAATGTCATCCTCAGATCGAGTGTCCAGTGTTGGAAGGGCGTCGATTCGCCGCAGGATGTCCTGAAGCTTTTCCGTCATGACGCGCCCACGGCGGCGCTGAGGAAGCCGCTCCAACCGCTCTCGGAGAGAACGCTGAATTGCCTCGGTCAGAGTTTCGCCCGTTTCCCTGGCAATCTGCCGAGCCAGGCGTTCAGTATCGGGATTTTTTATGCTCAGGGCCATGTTACATGATCTCTCTACCATTCAATACAGTCCTATAGAATTATATACCAAGCCGCCAGAGACTCAAAACACCTCCTTCGGGCAAATTCAAATGCCCTTGGTAGTCCCCCGTTTCGCATTTCGCGTCCCGCCTGAACATAAGCCATCCAGGCTGCCGAATCATGTGGCCAGGGCTTGATCGAGGTCCTGGATTAAGTCCTCGGCGGCTTCGATTCCCACGGAGAGGCGCACCAGGCCGTCGGTGATGCCGATGGCTTGGCGCTGTTGGGGTGGCACGGCCCGGTGGCTGGTGGAAGCCGAGTGCACAATCAGCGAGCGGGTATCGCCCAGGCTGGCAGCGCGGAGAAAAATCTTCACGCCATCCATGACGCGCTTGCCACCCTCGTAACCTCCCTTCGCCTCGAAACTCATCATGGCGCCGAAGGCTTTCATCTGCCGCTTGGCCAGGTCGTGTCCGGGATGGCTGGGGAGGCCCGGGTAGTTGACGCGTTCGACCTTGGGATGTTGGGCCAGAAACTCGGCAACTTTTTGCGCATTGGCGCAGTGCGTAGGCATGCGCACGTGGAGAGTGCGAATGCCCCGCAGCATCAACCATGCCGTGAACGGGCTCATGACTCCGCCAAAGTCGCGGAGGACGTCGCGGTTCAGGTGCTCAATGTAATCTTTCGTGCCGATGGCGACGCCGCCCATCGCGTCGCCATGCCCGCACAAATACTTGGTGGCCGAGTGAACCACCACGGTGATTCCCAGCTTGAGCGGCTGCTGGAGGGCCGGCGAGGCGAAGGTATTGTCCATCATGGAAGGGATGCCGTGCGCACGGGCAATCGCGGCCAGCGCGGCGATGTCGAGAATCTCCAGGATGGGATTGCTGGGTGATTCAAAATAAATCAGGCGCGTGTTGGGCTGAATGGCCTTGGCGAAATCCTCCGGGCGGGTGGATTGTACAAAGGTGGTGGAGGCGCCCATGGCCGGCAGTTTGCGGTTGAGAAAGTTGTAGGTGGCGCCGTACAAGGAACGCGCCGCCACCACGTGGTCGCCGGCCTTCACGTAGGCCAAGATGGCGGAGGAGACGGCTGCCATGCCGGTGGCAAAGGCCTGCGCCGCCTCGCCTCCTTCCAGCGCCGCAATCTTTTCCTCCAGCGCGTGCACCGTGGGATTACCATAGCGCGTGTACATGTATCCCGGCTTCTCGCCGGAGTACAGGGCGGCCATTTCATCAGAATCCACGGCGGCGAACGTGGTGGACTGGTAGATGGGCGTATCCACCGCGCCCGTAACCTTGCAGGGAGCTTCACCGGCATGCACAGCCAGCGTCGCGAATTGATGATGATCTTTCATAAAGCACCTCGTGATCCCTAATTTCCTGATCCGGCCTGGAAGGCAACAAGGTTATCCCGACGCTGGCCTCGTTGGAAAGAGCCGATTGCATTTTGGATTTTAGATTTTGGATTTTGGATTGGGGGACCTACTACGCCTTACTGCCCACCTCAAACATGGAGGGGAGGCGCGGGGATGGTTCTTAATCCAAAATCCAAAATCTAAAATCCCAAATGAACTAGAGGTGGCGCTGGACATCATGTGGGGAAATGAATAGACTTTTGTTTGGGGAAGCGGAGTTATTAAGGGGGGAAAGATCATGGCTCATTGCCCTGAATGCGAGGCGGCGATCGACATCGAAGACGATATCGAAGAAGGGGCAACGTTGGATTGCCCGGATTGCGGAGCAGAACTGGAGGTGGTGAACACCAATCCGGTGGAACTCGACGTCATTTCCGGCGGGGAAGAAGACGAGGAAGATGGGGCGTGGTGATATGAGCTTGCGCAAACTGACAAGCACTGCATCGCCCGAGGGCAACCCGGGGGGAGGGGAATCTCACCGCCGAGCGCCGAAGCTGACGGCTCTCACCCTGATGCTCCTGGGAGGGGTTTTGCTTTTGGGGGCCGTAACAGGACTGGCGAAAGAGAAGAAGCCTCAGACGAAAACGGTTTCCGGCACGGTGTTTGACGAGGCGGAGAACACCATCCAAGGCGCCGCGGTTGAATTGACCGATCTCCAAACCAACAAGGTGCTGGATATCTACTCGCAGGAGGGAGGCCGCTACCAGTTCACGGGCCTCTCCTTTTCCCACGACTACACGATCAAGGCCATGTACAAAAACTCATCTTCCGAGGTGCGGCAGATCAGCTCGATTGACATGCGCCCACGCCTCGTTCTGAACCTCACCATCCCCAAACCGAACAAATGATCTGGATCCTGGAAGGTTGGCTTTCCTGCCCACTTTCGATCGTCCGCCGTTTCCGTAGCGGCCGACGTATGCTGAGGATGTGATGCGCACCGCACGCATTACCTGGGAAGAGGGGCCAGTGGCCGTATAGGTACCTTGGAACTCTCGGCATTCCAGGCCGCGACGGTCAGCCATGCTTTGTCGCGCGTTGCCGGATCTCGCCAAAGGATCTGGAACTCCAGCAAGCGCTCTTCGCCGCTCGCGAGCCAGAACCAGTTGTCCGTTCCGAAGAACGCTCGCTTGGTCCCCTGCACGTCGATCTTGGTGAGGAACGCGGGGTGCGCACCCGTATTGCGCACTCGAAGCTGGAGTTGGCTTCGGTTCTGCCCCTCATCCTTGATCGAGACCGGTTCCAACTGCAAGCGCGTCTTGCTCGGGCTGGAAACGATTTCTTTCTTGAGCCAAGGCCCTTGATCGAACACCAGCGAAGGTTGGGGTCCAGAGCGGTACTTAGCGCGGAAATCGGGGTCCGACATCTGTTTGAGGCATCGCGGCCAATAGACGGACCGGGAAACCAGCTCTCCCGTTCCGCGCTTCAACTCCGCCACGATGATGAAGAATTTATCCTCGAGATTGTCGGGGATGGTGAACTCTCCCAGGTTAACGTCGGTCACTGACGGCCCGGGCTTCAGCGTTACGGCGCGTTCTTGGCTCCAGACCGAGCGGAGGTCCGTATTGAAGACGGTAACCGAAATTTTGAGCCCGCTCATCGCGGTCGCAGGAGCGTTCAGCACAGCGGCGGTGACGGGAACTTTTTCTCCCTTGGCCCAAATCAGGTGCGGGAGGCGCAGCATCACGTGCGTCGGCTCGTAGGTTCGCTTTAGGAAATAGTATGACGCCGTTGCCTGGTCAAGGCCGTCGATGAAAGTATGGTACACGATCGGCCAAGGGACGGTGAGCGACCAAGGCATGAGACCGGTGGTCACGGGGTAGTTGGCCTGGATTAGGTCGGAGTAGATCTGAGTGAACTCGCCGGCGGCCAGCTGCAAAGCTTCGCAGAAGGTGTCGAGGTTGGGCGCCGACAAGTCCTCAAGCTGAGTAGCGCGGCTCCAGAGCGTGCGGGCTCCCTCCGGTTCCTCGAAGTGATGGAAGAATTCCGGGTGATAGGCCCAGTACTCCTTGCTGAAGATGTCCCGGACCGGCGTGTCGAATTCGTGCGGATCGACGACTTCCAGGATCGATTGTGGTTCGGGCATGCTGTAGATGCCGGTTTCGCTGACGAATGGCAGCAGCCGGTAGATATGCCCATACCAGGTTGGATCGAGGTTGACGTAGGGGTGGAAATCGCCGGGGTCAGGCGTGGTGCGAGTGAAAAAGCGCGTCCCGTCGAAGTCGTGCACCGAACGTTCCGTGATGCCCGTCACCGTCGCGTTGCCGAAGGAGTAAGGGTTAAACTCATTCCCACCGCACCAGACGGCGAGCGAAGGGTGATTCCGAAGGCGGAAGATGATGTGCAAGACCTGCGCTTCCCAAACGTCTTGGGGGTAAAGCGGCGCTTCCTGGTTGGCGATGGGAAAATCCTCCCAAACCATGATTCCCAGCTCGTCGCAGAGTGCGAAGAAGTCTTCGGTTTCCGGATTGCCGCCCCCCCAGACACGGATCATCTGGATGCCTGCGGTGTGCGCCGCCTCCAGCATCCAGCGGTAGCGCTCGCGCGGCAGATGATAGAGGCTGTCCAGCGGCCACGCCCAGTTGACTCCCTTCAGGAAGAACTTCCGGTTGTTGACGACGAACTGCCAGTTGGCCCAGCGGTCCTCCGTGCGCGGCCCCGCGCTGGGTTCCTGGCGAATCACCCGAATCCCGCAGTCGAACTCCATGCGGTCCAGCGGAGCGCCATCGCTCGCGAGCGCCAGCTTCACACGGTACAGATTCGGCTTACCCAGACCATTCGGCCACCAAAGCCGGGGAGAGGGAATGCTCAGGTCTTCTTCCAGGAAATTCCGCCCCTCATAGAGCTGCAAGGGGAAGGACTGCCTCAACACGGGCTGGGAGGACCCCTTCTCGGAAATCTCCACCTTCAATGCCCATGGCGTCTCGACTCGCTTGGAGGTCCAGGAGTCTCTGAACTGCTTCCTCATATGCCGGTCCCAGGGATGGAGTTGGAAATCGAGGGATTGGGCGTTTACGAAAACTTCGGCCTTTAGTTTCATGCGGGCGACTTGGCTGCTGGCCTCCACGGTGACCAGGAACGGTCGCTCCAGGTGGGTTCGCGGGACGAACTCCAGCCGCACACTACACCAGATTCCGAAAGGCTCCAGCTCTTTTAGGTCAATCCCCTTGGCAGTCATAGGCCAGGGCCCACCCGCAACGCCCCAAGGCAGGATCACTTTCCCAGTCCCTGTGTACCCCGGGCTCCAGTTCTCGACACCGTAACTGCCGGCCTTGGCCTCAACGAGGATTTCATTCGCTTCCCCGAAGCGGAGGTACTTGCTGACCTCGACCTCCGGCCCGCCGAACATCCCTTCGTTGCGGCCTAACAACGTCCCGTTAATCCAAACCCGCAGGTAATAACCCGCGGCCTCGAAGCAAAGGAATACAAATTGGCCATCGGCCGAGGCGGGAACCTGAAACTGGCGGCGGTAGTACCAGACCTTGTCCGGCACCCAGGTATATTTCTGGGAGTTGAGGTGCTGGTAGGGATGCGGTAACTCCCCGCTTTCATAAAGCGCCCACTGCACCGAACTGGGAATCTGGACCGGAATCCACTTCGACTGCGACTCGAGTTCCTGAGGACTCGCAATGGCCACATCCCGGTATCCCATCTCCCAAGCGCCGTCCAGCAGCAGGTGTTGCTCCCCCGTACGAGGCCAAATGTAATAGGGTTGCCAGAGAGTCTTTTCCCCTGGCTGCGCATGCACAGCCAATGGCCAGGCAAAAATATAATTCACGGCAATTAATAGGAATGCGAATACCCGCTTGCTCATGATGAATCCTTTCACGAAGAGTGCAAACCGCGTACCTTACCACGTTTCGGCTTGAAATCCTCCTCGCGGTTATGAGTTAGACACCCCTCGCCAATCGCGAAACTTTAGTCCTTCATCACCGCGGGTTGTGGCGTGCCACGGGTCGATTGTCTCCAGCGGGAAAGCCCCTGCGGCGAGTGCACCTCAATACCCCGGAGCGATCACACGCAGAGCGCGCGGGATCACTTCAATGGTAGCGGGTAATTCCTGTAAGAATTCGCCATCGCCGAACAATTCCATTCGTGAAGCCGGGCGCAGGGTGATGTTGCGCGCCTGAAAGTATTTGATTCGTGGGTGATTCAAATGTTCACCCCGGTAGGCGCGCGGAACCCAGCGCAGCAGTTCGAGGCGGCTGAGGTAAGGTACGATGCAGACATCCAGGATTCCGTCATCCAGCTTGGCGCGAGGCGCCAGCCGGATGCCTCCCCCATAAGAAGAATTGTTTCCCACCACTGCAAACAGAACCTCTCCGGAATAAGACGCGCCATCCGCAATGATCTCGAGCTGCTGTGGCCGATACTCGGGCATGCAACAAAGCAGTGACCACGTGTAAGCAAGCGGCCCGCTGAGCCACCGCGCGTGCTCGTTGGCGTAACGGGTGACGGTTGAGTCAAATCCAACTCCTGCGATACAGCCGTAGACCGCCGCCCCGACCTGAGCAAGATCAATCTCCCGAACGCGACCGTTCACAAGCGCCGCGGCCGCGGCGTGCAGGTCCATGGCCATGCCCACGCCCTTCGCGAAATCGTTACCCGTGCCCATCGGCAGTAATCCCAGAGGCACCTTTGATTTAAAGAGTCCGTTGATGACGTAGTGGTGGGTGCCGTCACCACCGGCGGACACGATCAGGTCAGGCTTCTCCTCACTTGCAGCGCGCGCAAGTTCCATCAGGTGCTGGGAGCTTTGGCCTTCGCGGACAACGAAGTGAACGTTCTGCTGGCGGAAGACCTCGAGGGCGCGCTTGAGTAGCTTGCGCGCTTTGCCACGCCTCGCGGTGGGGTTAAGCAGGATGATGATTCTCACGGGCTGACCTGGGAAGGATGCAGAATTGACACGAGGAAGTCAAGGCGTGCGGTTGAGCATTTGGGGCTTCACAGGCTGCGAAAAAATGCGAAGGCGCTGTCGATCCCCGCAGGGGATCTATGAAGTAGCCGGGGGCAACGCCCCCGGAAAACGCGCCCCCAACCACCTCCGACCCTGAAAGGGTCGAATCCCCGTGGCGTCACGCAGGTCTTGCGTCCCCCGGCCTGGGGCAGTGCGACCCCTTCAGGGTCGGGAGTCGAATGCCACGCTTTCCGGGGGCGTTGCCCCCGGCTACTTTCTGGTGCCCTTGCAGGGCACGAAAAACCTACCCTTCGGTCTTACTCCGCGGCACCCCGTTTCTGACATCGCGGATAGCCGTTCTTGGGCTACCCATGCTCAGGATGACAGCAGGGAAGGGTTTTCCGCAGCCTCTTCAGCGGCGAAAGTCTCGCTGTGGAACCTCAGAGCCGATCTCACATCGGCCAGGGCTTCGTCATACGTGTCACCCTCGCCGATCACCACGCCCTTCACGCCGAGAGGGTAGGCGACGAACCCGTCCGAGTGCTTCTCGATGGCGATCTTAACGTTGCTCATGAACGCTCCTCAATTGTCAGCCATAGCACCAGAGAATCTTACTTGGGTGGGAACTTGAACTTGACCCGGCTTTGTTTGCGGCCGACTTTGAAAACGATTTCGAGGTGGTCCTTGCTGCGAGGATAGGCCGACGGATCAAACTCCCCCGCAGGGTCGGTGACCTTCTCCCAGATGGGATTACCGAAATCTCCCACTGCCAGGGATACCGCGCCTGCCTTGATTTGGCGCTGGGCTTCGCTTTTGGATTTGCACGATCCCAGCTCCACAAGCCAGGTGTCAAACCGGCAGACTGCACCCACTCGATGGAGCACCCGGGCGTTCGGATCAACGCCCTTGCTTTGGAATTTCGCCTCGAAATCCTTTTGGGCCTGCTCTGCGGCCTCAGCGCGGTGAAAATCCGTGATGATGCGGCGCGCAAGAGCCTTCTTCACTTCGAGTGGGTGATCTTTTCCGGACGCCACCGATGCCTTCAGGGCTTTAATCTGCGCCGCCGTCATATCGGTGAGCAGCAGGTAATACCGCCACATCATCTCATCCGAGATGGACATGAGCTTGCCGAACATTTCCGCGGGCGGCTCATTGATGCCCACGTAATTGCCCAGTGACTTCGACATCTTCTGCACGCCGTCGAGCCCTTCCAGGATGGGCATGGTCATGATGACCTGCGGCTCCTGGCCATACTCCGGCTGAATGTCGCGCCCGACAAGCAGATTAAATTTCTGGTCGGTGCCGCCCAGTTCCACATCGATCTCAAGGGCCACGGAATCGTACGCCTGCGACAGCGGGTAGAGCAGTTCGTGCATGGAGATGGGCCGCTGCTCTTTCATGCGCTTCGAAAAGTCGTCGCGCTCCAGCATACGCGCCAGGGTGTACTTGGAGCAGAGCGTCACCCAGTCCCGCCCGGTGAGCTTGCCGAGCCAGCGATTATTGAAGTCCACGACGGTCTTGCGCGCGTCGAGAATCTTGAAGACCTGTTTCCTGTAAGTTTCCGCGTTCGCAGCGATCTCGTCCGGCGTCAAAGGAGGGCGCGTCACGTTCCGGCCGGAAGGGTCGCCGATCATCCCGGTGAAATCCCCGATCAGAAAAATCACCGTGTGGCCGAGATCCTGGAAATGCTTGAGCTTGCGGATCAGCACGGTGTGGCCCAGGTGAATGTCCGGGGCGGTGGGGTCAAACCCCGCCTTCACCCGCAGCGGCTTGCCGGTCTTCGCCGCGCGCTCGAGCTTGGCCTTGAGTTCTTCTACGCGGATGGTTTCTTCCGCGCCTTTGGTGAGATAAGCGAGTTGTTCGTCGAGGGTCATGAGTGGTCCTGCTATTCGTCTGGCAGACGAAAGTCACGAAGTGATGTGATATTAACGTGAGCTTTGACTTTGCGTAAGAAAGCCTCATCCGCGGTCACCAAAAGACCGCCCGATTCGATCGCCACAGCGAGAAAGTACGAATCGTAAACCGCCAATCCGTAGGCTGAAGCCATCTCGATGGCTTTCACGAGAGCCGGAAACTGAAGCTCGAACAGTTGTAGTCCAATCTCCAGGATAGTCTTGATCGTTTCTGAAACCTCAGTGGGGCTTGCTCGGTGTCCAGCCGTCAAAGCATTCGCGACTTCAATCAGCAAAAGGTCCGGGGCGCCAAGTGCGCAGCGGCGGGACAGGAAAGCCTCGCGCAATTTCCGAGCCTCAGCAACATCCGCTTCGCCTTTCTCCCGGAACCACTTGAGGACGACAGAGGTGTCGAGGATCAGAAAGGGGGGTGTGGCCGGGTTCCCCATCAATCCTTCTCTGGCATCTGCCAGCGGTCTCTCGCCGCACGCAAGATTTTTTCTGCTGGCCAATCTCCGAACTTGTGCGCCAGCCGATCCATCGCCTCCGCGGCGCGGCGCTGGCGGTCGCGGCGCTCCTCCTCGGCGACCTGGTTTGCCTGGTTCTCGGCCAGGGCATGTACCCCTTCCCGCAAAACCGCGCTGCGTGAAGTTTTTCGGGCGCGCGCCAGCCGGTCAGCCAATCGTAGCGTCTGAGGGTCAACCGTGATGTTTACCCTGGTTTTTGCGGCCATCGTTTTACCCACGAGAGCGTCTCGCCTTCGAGCATACTGCACGCCCTCAGAAATTAAGGTCGATTCACTTCTTCATCAACTGCTGCGTGCCCCGTTCCAGCCGGTAGCTCCAGTCATGAAAGATTTTCGCCGTTGGTCACTTCCCTGCTTTCTTCGCAATCTTTCGAATGCCCACGATGGCCTGTTGCCGTTGCCGGCGTTTATCTTCCTCCTGCGTGGCGGCGCTTTTGACCTCGGCGCGGACAGCAGCGCGGATGAATTCGTTTCGCGAGGTTTTGAGGCGGCGAGCCTCGCGATCCGCCAAACGCAAGGTTTCCGCGTCAACCGTGATGCAGATACTCTTCTGAGCAGCCATATTGTACACACGATAGTGTATCACATGATTTATACCGCGCCAAGGTTCAGTCTTTCCGTAACACCCGGCGCCCCTCAAAGCGCAGCTTGTCTTCGAGCAGCAGGCAAATCGCCTCGGAATATATGCGGTGCTCTTCTTGGAGGATGCGCGCCGCCAGCGTCTCCGCCGTGTCGTCATCGCGCACCGGCACCACTGCCTGGCACACGATGGGTCCGGTGTCCACGCCTTCGTCCACGAGGTGCACGGTGCACCCGGCGAATTTCACGCCGTGTTCGAGCGCCTGCCGCTGCGCGTCTTCGCCCGGGAAGGAAGGGAGCAAGGCAGGATGGATATTCAGAATCCGGCGTGGGAATTCCCGCACAAAATAAGGGCTGAGAATGCGCATGAAACCCGCCAGGCAGACCAGATCTACCTGGAAATCTCTGAGCACCGCCACCACTTCGCGATCGAAGGCCCCGCGCTCCTTGCCCTTCGAGGGGATGAAGCGGGTTGCAAGCCCCATTTCCCTCGCGCGCACAAGGCCCAACGCATCCTGCCTGTTGCTGATCACCACGGCAATTTCCGCCGGAATCTTGCCCGCCTGCACGTTGCGCGCAATGGCCTCAAAGTTTGAACCGCGACCGGAAAGAAGGATTCCCAATCTTTTCATCGGAGTGACTCGCCAAGGGATTCATGAATCAGCTTCGCCGGGACGCTTTCCGGCAAACCCAAGATGCGCCGACCAGTATATCGGGTCGAACTCCTCTTGGGCGACAATTCTTGGTGTGGAGTTGCAGCAACCATCTTCGCGGGTTGCAATCTGGGCATCGATGGCCGGAGGGGGACTCACTGTGATGTCAGAAACGGGGTGCCCCGGGGTATAACCAAAGGTGAACTCTTTCTCGCCCTGCAAGGGCACCAGAAAGTAGCCGGGGGCAACGCCCCCGGAAAGCGTGGCGTTCGACTCCCGACCCTGTAGGGGTCGCACTACCCCAGGCCGGGGGGCGCAAGACCGGCGTGGTACCACGCGGATTCGACCCTTTCAGGGTCGGACTCGGTTGGGGCCGCGTCTTCCGGGGGCGTTGCCCCCGGCTACTTTATGGATCCCCTGCGGGGATCATGGATGGAAAGTGCCTACGAGTTTTTCCGCAACCTGTTTAGTTCCCTGAAGCTTCAGGGCCTAAAGGCCCCGTTGGAAGTCTTGGCTATTGTCGGACCTGAAGGTCCGACCCCCTTACCGAAATTCCCGCCACCCTGTGACGACACCACCGCTTCCTCGGGAACTCAAGCCCGATGGTTCTTCCGGGGCGCGGACAACGTGCAACCCCCAACCCGCGTCCACCGGTCGTGTTTGATATAATGCCGCGATGCAGAGACATCCATTGAGAGCCTTTCTTCTGGCGGCCGGGGCCCTGGTGCTTTCTGCGCCCCTGCTGCCGGCCCAAATTGACCCCGGAACGCGGCAGTTATCGCGCGACATTCTCAAGCAACTGATCGAAATCAACACCACGGACTCCGTGGGCAGCACCACCGTTGCCGCTGAGGCCATGGCGCAGCGCCTGCGCGACGCCGGTTTCCCCGCGAGCGATGTTGTGGTGCTGGGTCCCAACCCGCGCAAAGGCAACATGGTGGCGCGTCTGCACGGCACCGGCGCGCACCAGCCCGTGCTCCTGATCGGTCATCTCGACGTGGTGGAGGCGCGCCGCTCCGACTGGACCACCGATCCCTTCCAGTTCGTCGAGAAGGACGATTACTTCTACGGCCGCGGCACCCAGGACATGAAGGGTGACGACGCCATCTGGGTCACCGAGTTCATCCGCCTCAAGCGGGAAGGGTTCAAACCGGACCGCGACCTCATCCTGGCGCTGACCGCCGACGAAGAGGGTGGGCTGTCAAACGGCGTGGACTGGCTCATCAAGAACCATCGCGACCTGATCGATGCCGAATTTGTGCTCAACTCTGACGGCGGCGGCGTGGACACCGAAAACGGCAAGCCTGTGATCGTTTCCATGGACGCCACCGAGAAACTCTACGCGGACTTCCAGTTGACGGTGACCAACCCGGGCGGGCACAGTTCCTTGCCGGTGCCGGACAACGCGATCTATCATCTTGCCGACGCGCTGGGCCGCCTGGAGCACTTTCAATTCCCCCTGGAGCTGAACGACGTCACGCGCGCCTATTTTGAGCGCATGGCCTCCATAGAAACCGGCCAGGAGGCCACGGACATGCGGGCGATTCTGAATAACCTGCCCGATCCCGCCGCTGCTGCGCGCCTTTCCCTGGACCCGCTTCAAAACGCGACGCTGCGCACTACCTGCGTGGCCACGCGGCTGGATGCGGGACACGCCAACAACGCTCTTCCCCAAAGCGCCCACGCCAACGTGAACTGCCGCATTCTGCCCGGACACACGCGCGAAGAGGTTCGGCAGGCCCTCATCCGCATCTTCGACGATCCCAGGGTCGAAGTCCGCTATCTCGACCATGGCCGTGTGCTCGACAGCGCGCCCAATGCCCAAGCCTTGCCGCCGGTCAAACTGCGGCCCGACGTGATGCAGACGCTCGAAACAATTGCGGGGGAAATGTGGCCGGGAACCCCCGTTATCCCCACCATGTCGACCGGCGCATCGGACGGAGTCTATACCAATGCCGCGGCCATGCCCACCTTTGGAATATCCGGCGTGGCCATCGATATGAACGACGTGCGCGCCCACGGCCGTGACGAGCGTCTGCGCGTGGAGTCGTTCTATCAGGGCGTTGACTTCTACTACCGCTACCTGAAGGCCCTCACTTCCGGCCGTTAGAGGTTGACCTCAATGAATCCTGAATTCATCGCTCTCGGGTTTCTCTGGTATATTGCCTTCCTCTTTTCCCTGACCTGTCACGAAGCCTCGCATGCCCTGGCCGCCCAATGGGGTGGGGATTTGACGGCAGCAGAAGGCGGGCAAGTGACGCTGAATCCGCTGCCGCACATTCGCCGCGAAATCTTCGGCACAACGGTCGTACCCATTCTCTCCTACGCTCTGGGCGGATGGATGATCGGCTGGGGCAGCGCTCCATTCGACCTGCACTGGCGTTATCGACACCCGCGTCGCGCGGCTTGGATGGCCTTGGCCGGGCCGGCGGCGAACCTTGTACTGATGCTCGCGGCAGTGTTGGCGATTCGCTTGGGAATTTTCGCCGGCGCGCTGGTGCCGCCCGAATCAGCCCGCTTTACGCGCGTGGCCATCGCGGCACGCCCCGGGCCCCTTGAGGGTGTGGCGATGCTTCTCAGCATCATGTTCTCGCTGAATCTCCTGC